>OAVA01000523.1_pt1 | contig 10310 bp, 10 predicted proteins | sample 1476331 | NCBI WGS metagenome assembly OAVA01 (sample SAMEA2580070, study PRJEB22360) | human gut metagenome | biome: human gut; feature: human-associated habitat; material: faeces | place: Denmark | collected 2008/2010 | reverse complement strand
CTGTTGGCTTACGACCCCAGTTCAAAAGTAGCTTGCGAAACACTAGTGACTACCGGACAAGTGGTGCTAGCGGGTGAAGTGAAAACAAAAGCGTACGTTGACCTACAACTCATCGCACGCGAAGTGATTAAGAAAATCGGTTATACCAAAGGAGAGTACATGTTCGAAAGCAACTCTTGTGGTGTACTTTCCGCTATTCATGAGCAAAGCCCCGATATCAACCGTGGTGTAGAGCGTCAGGATCCGATGGAACAGGGTGCAGGCGACCAGGGAATGATGTTTGGTTATGCTACCAATGAAACGGAAAACTATATGCCGCTTTCTCTTGATTTGGCACACCGCATTCTGCAAGTGCTGGCCGACATCCGTCGTGAAGGAAAGGTAATGACTTACCTCCGCCCCGATGCCAAAAGCCAGGTTACTATCGAATATGATGACAACGGAACGCCTGTCCGTATCGATACAATCGTTGTTTCTACACAACATGATGACTTTATCCAACCGGAAGATGACTCTCAAGCTGCTCAACTGAAAGCTGACGAAGAAATGTTGTCTATCATCCGCCGTGATGTGATCGAGATTCTGATGCCTCGTGTAATTGCTTCTATTCATCACGATAAGGTATTGGCACTGTTCAATGATAAAATCATCTATCATGTGAATCCTACCGGAAAATTTGTAATCGGTGGTCCTCACGGAGATACCGGTTTGACCGGTCGTAAGATTATCGTTGATACTTACGGTGGTAAAGGTGCTCACGGTGGTGGTGCTTTCTCCGGAAAAGATCCTAGCAAGGTAGACCGTAGTGCAGCTTATGCAGCACGTCACATCGCAAAGAATATGGTTGCGGCAGGTGTAGCAGACGAAATGCTTGTACAGGTGAGCTATGCTATCGGTGTGGCTCGTCCGATCAATATCTTTGTCGATACTTACGGCCGTTCTCACGTCAACATGACTGATGGCGAGATTGCGCGTGTTATCGACCAATTGTTCGATCTTCGTCCGAAAGCTATCGAGGAACGTCTGAAACTTCGTAATCCTATTTATCAGGAAACAGCTGCTTACGGTCACATGGGACGTGAACCGCAAGTGATAACGAAGAAATTTTTCTCTCGTTACGAAGGAGACAAAACTGTGGAAGTGGAACTCTTTACATGGGAAAAACTCGACTACGTAGATAAAATTAAAGCTGCTTTTGGTCTGTAAAACAGTCTGAAACAGGGCTTAACTTGTTAAGAAAGAGCTGCAATTTCAACTTCCTTTAATGGAAATTGAAGTTGTAGCTCTTGATTTTTAATAAGTTATATTTAAATAAATGTTTTTTGGCTACTAAGTATGTTTTATCGGAAATTGCTACTTTTGTATCGTAAAATAAAACAGACTGCTAAATGAAAACAAGATGTTGTTGTTCTAAACGCTATTTATTGGTGTTCTCTATTTTACTTGTCAGCGTAGGTAGCATTTTTATGTCTGTCTCTCTTTCTTCCTGTTCCTCTCCTTCAGTGAAGAATCCATTGTTATTATGCGCTGATTCATTAATGGAGACATATCCAGATAGTGCTTTGTCTATTTTGGAATCAATTACTTATCCACAGAAGATGCCACGTGCTGACCGGGCGCTTTATGCGCTACTGCTCACACAGGCACGGCATAAAAACTATATTGCTTTAGAGGATGATTCGTTGATAAAAACGGCTGTTGACTATTATGGCGATAAGAAGAAAAGTTTGCGTGCTGCAAAGGCTCATTATTACTGGGGAGCTACTTATCGGGAGATGGGGTATACTTCATTTGCTGTAGAAGAGTATCTGACAGCAATTCGGCTGATGCCCGTTAGGGATGAATTCTTAGCAATGATTTATGATAACTTGGCGGAGTGTTATGCAAAAGATGGTTTGAATAATGTGGCTATGGAGGCTTATCGTGCAGCTTATCAGATATTAAAAGGAGAAAGAGCACAAGTATACCCATTAAGAGGGATCGCAGGCGTATTTTTCTCGCAAAGTGAGAAAGATAGTGCATTATGTTATTATCAACAAGCCCTTGATTGTGCATTGACAATGCAGAATTCTAGTATGATAGGTGCAATTTATCATGACTTTGCTATGGTTTATAATGAAGAGAAAGATTATATCCGAGCAGATCAATATATATCAAAAGCTATTCTAGCAATGGGGCAGGATGAAGCGACTAATGCTTATTTGTTAAAAGCTGAAATTATGCTTAATTTGAATAAGCTTGATTCTGCGAGCTATTTTTTAATAAAAATATGGATTATCTTGATATTAATGGAAGGGCTGTATGTTATGATGGAATGTATCAAGTAGCAAAGAGAAAAGGTCAATGGGAAGCTGCGATGAAAAATATGGATGCATATAAGGTTCTTTATGATTCTATCCAAGTTATGGCTGACAATGAGGAACTTAATCGGCTCATGGACAAACATCAATTGGAGGAACATAAAAGGTTATTGTCTGAGCGTACAAAAACATTGGTTTTTAGTTTAGTTACTGTATTTTTTTCTTTGATGGTTATATGTATCTTCTGGTTTATGTGGAATGATAGGCGAAGGAAAAAGTATTATATTGATTTGCAACACGAATTAACTCAAAAACGAGTAGATACAATGTTGTTGAGAGAGGAGGAGGTTTCTGAATCTAATAAGGAACATATAAATAAGAAAAGGTCAGATCTGACGGAACAGCAGATTCAATTGTGTATATCCGTACTTAAGACTACTAATTGTTATGATCAATTGGAGGCGTTAGAGGGAGCGACTCCTAAACAGTTATTGGCGATGCGTAGCTTGAGGAAGGAAATACGTTCTGATATTTCTAACGCTTTTGTTGATGTGATGATGAATCTTAAGGAACGCTGCCCTGCTTTAACTGGCGATGATATCTTTTTTTGTGTTCTTTCACTGCTTTGTTGTTCAAAAACTGTTGTGATGGAGTTGATGGATGCTACATCAGATGCTCTTAAAACACGTAAAAATCGTATAAAGAACAAAATGGATGCGCAAATTTTTGAACGGGTTTTTGGTGTTGATAATCAGTGAAATAGGACATGTGTTTTTTGGCTGTTTTGTTTTTAGGTAACTGAGTGTTACCATTGTTACCACATAAAAATCGTTTCTTTTGCTTCATCTGTGTATTTTTGAAGCGAAATTTTAAACTCAATTATTATGAAAGCTAAATTTTTTCCTCTTTTGTTATTGACAATTTTGCTTCAAATGAGTATGTTTTCTTATGCGCATGAGATGATATCTGCACGGCAGATTAAATTGAGAACTAAGACTGAGGTACAACATCGATCTGTCCCTGTTACTCCTGCTGCTTTTATTGAAAACTCATTGTTGTCTATCGACCTTCTTTCTACTGTTCCTACTGTAACTGTTATCATAAAGAATGCAGAAACAGATGAAGTTGTTTATACATCTACTGATTTAAATGTAGATAAGGTTTATATTGATCTTACAGGTGAGGAGAAAGGTAAATATACTTTGGAGATACAACTTCCAAAGGAAGCCTTTACCGGAGATTTTGAATTAGAATAAGTCTTTGAAATATATATTATTTGCAACTAACATAATGATGATATACCTAAATCATTAACTGATGAAGCCCCGCTGTTGAAATATATGGCGCATTGCTGAAATGGCGATTAGATGACCGAAAGGGGAAAGATCGGTTAATTCTGTTCGTGGGCTTAATAAACCTTGTGAAAGGCGCATAAAGGTATATTGAAACGTAAAATTAAAATCACTTTTTTAAATTGTATGCTGAATACTACTGGTAGGGTGTTCGAATGATTTTATGATTCGAATAATAAAGTTCATTCAGCAACAATTTGATACACCTGTTAGTAGATGAGAAATCTGTGATAGATGTATTCTCTGTGAGAAAGGTTCTTGGACTTCTGGATAAGGAGTCCAAGATTTTTTTATAGGGATAGATAAATGTAGAGATAAAAATGATCTCTGATTAAGTTGAATGTGAATAACGGAATTTTTTCGTAATTTTGCCTTCTCGATATAATAATGGATAGTGATGAAGATGAATCAGATAAATTCCGTATGTGTATATAGTGCTTCCAGTACCAAGATAGACGCTGTTTACTTCCAAGCAGCCGATACTCTCGGCCGTTTGCTTGCCGAACACCGTATTCGTTTGATAAATGGAGCCGGAAGTATTGGCCTGATGCGTTCTATGGCAGATGCTGTATTGAAAAATGGTGGTGAGGTGACAGGTGTGATTCCTCGTTTTATGGTAGAGCAAAACTGGCATCATACGGGATTGACAGAACTGATTGAAGTAGAATCCATGCACGAACGCAAGCGGAAGATGGCAGATTTGAGCGATGGCATTATTGCTTTGCCCGGTGGATGCGGTACCCTTGAAGAGCTGCTGGAGATTATTACCTGGAAACAATTGGGATTATATCTCAATCCGATTGTAATCCTCAATATAAACGGATTCTTCGATCCACTCCTCGAAATGCTTGAAAAGGCTATTGATGAGAACTTTATGCGCCGGCAGCATGGTGATATATGGAAAGTGGCGCAGACGCCGGAAGAAGCGGTTCAATTGCTTTATGAAACTCCTGTATGGGACATTTCCATTCGTAAATTTGCGGCGATATGATAGGCGATATATTAAGTTCCCGAAGTGCGGATACGCTGTCCCTTCTTCGGCAGAACCAGACTAGTCCGGCAAAGGCGGACACTGATAGTCTGCAGTTGGTTGATCTTCATGCTGTGCAAGAAGTTGATTCCGGCTTTGAGGGGACACCTATCTCCTACTCTCCCCGCACGGACGATGCCATTGCGTTGACCTTGCTGGCTTGCTTCTTTCTTTCCTCCATAGCCTTGGCGCGCGGAAAGAAATTTCTCTCCCAACAGGTGAAAGACTTTGTATTGCACCGTGAACGAACGAGTATTTTTGATAGTTCTACGGCAGCCGATGTGCGTTATCTCCTTGTGCTTGTGTTGCAGACTTGTGTCTTGTCGGGTATCACATTTCTCAATTATTTTCATGATACATGCCCTGCTTTGATGAACCGGGTATCCCCCCTCCTTTTGCTGGGTATCTACGTTGGATTCTGCCTTGCCTATTTCTTACTAAAATGGCTGATTTACATGTTTCTTGGGTGGACGTTTTTTGATAAAAATAAGACAAATATATGGCTGGAATCCTATTCTGCGCTCATATATTATGTCGGATTTGCCCTCTTTCCATTCGTTCTTTTTCTAGTTTATTTTGATTTAAGTCTCACAAATTTGGTCATAATTGGGGCTATTATTTTAATTTTCACTAAAATATTGATGTTTTATAAGTGGATAAAGCTTTTTTTTCATCAATTTAGCGGGCTTTTCCTATTAATTTTGTACTTTTGCGCTCTTGAAATAGTACCTTGTTTGCTACTCTATCAAGGTATGATTCAAATGAACAATATTTTGCTAATAAAATTTTAGGACGTTGAAAATTAAAAAAGTACTAGTGTCGCAGCCTAAGCCTGCGTCAGAGAAATCTCCCTATTACGACATAGCTGAAAAGTATGGCGTTAAAATAGATTTCCGACCATTTATTAAGGTTGAAAGTCTTTCGGCGAAAGAATTTCGGCAACAGAAAATTTCGATTCTCGACCACACTGCCGTAATATTCACTTCGCGCCATGCTATTGACCATTTTTTCACTTTGTGTACTGAATTGCGCGTGACAATTCCCGAAACGATGAAGTATTTCTGCGTGACGGAAGCTGTTGCATTGTATATTCAGAAATATGTGCAATACCGCAAGCGTAAGATCTTCTTCGGAGCTACCGGAAAGATTGAGGACCTGATACCTTCCATTGTGAAGCATAAAACGGAGAAATATCTCGTTCCGATGTCAGACGTACACAATGACGATGTGAAAAACTTGCTCGACAAGAATAACATTCAGCATACAGAAGCTGTGATGTACCGTACAGTGAGCAACGACTTTACACCGGACGAGGAGTTTGATTATGACATGTTAGTGTTCTTCAGCCCTGCCGGAGTGACTTCATTGAAGAAGAACTTCCCTGATTTTAATCAGAGAGAGATTAAGATCGGCACTTTCGGCTCTACTACCGCACAGGCTGTACGTGACGCAGGTCTCCGTCTGGACCTTGAAGCTCCTACGGTGCAGGCTCCGTCAATGACTGCCGCACTTGATATGTTTATCAGAGAAAACAATAAATAAACAGAGTGGGTATATATACTTTGTGTAAAGCCGAAAGGCTGAATAGTAAAATTTTGATCGGAAAGATGTTTGAAGGCGGCGTTTCGAAGTCGTTTTCCATCTTTCCGATACGCGTTGTATATATGCCTGTTGAGCAGGGCGAGGCTCCTGCTTCTATATTAATCAGCGTATCGAAACGTCGTTTTAAACGAGCGGTGAAACGCAACCGTGTGAAACGTCAGATACGCGAAGCCTACCGGAAGAACAAATCTCTCTTGGTGGACGAATTGCAACGCCGGGAGCAGCGGTTAGCCGTTGCCTTTATCTATCTGTCGGACGAGCTTATTGCAACTTCCGAATTGGAAGAAAAGATGAAAATAGCGCTTGCGCGCATCTCTGAAAAACTATCCTCATGAAACCTCGTAACTCCCGGATATCTGCCCTGTGGGTATTCGTAACGGGAATTTTGAGGAAAGTATTCTCTTTCTTGTTGCTTGTTCCCATCTACTTTTACCGGGTTTGTATTTCGCCTCTTACTCCTCCCTCTTGTCGATTCACGCCAACTTGTTCGGCTTATGCTGTCGAAGCAATTAAGAAACACGGTCCTGTAAAAGGGCTTTACCTCGCTGTGCGGCGTATTCTGCGATGCCATCCCTGGGGTGGTTCCGGCTATGATCCCGTACCTTGAAGCAATTAAAATGAGAAATAGAAGATGAAAAAGAATGTGACTGACATTTTGGATATTCATACTCATAAACTGGAGGCCGATTCTCTGGGAAAATCTATCGTGAATTATCCGCTGTTGGCGGACTCTCCATTGTATATGCCTTTCGCAGGAGATGTGGAAGTGGATAGGGGATATTATTATTCTGTCGGTATTCATCCCTGGGAGTTGACAGAGCATAATGCCGGACAGCTTTTGGATTATCTTAAGCAGCAGTTGCGGAAAAAGCAGTTTGTCGCCGTAGGAGAAGCGGGATTGGATAAATTGGCAGTAGCTTCAATGGAACTTCAGTTAACGGTGTTTAAAGCGCAGGTGAGGCTGTCGGAAGAGTATGGTTTGCCGTTGATTATCCACTGCGTGAAAGCAATGGACGAGCTGTTAGCAGTGAAAAAAGAATTTCGTCCCCAACAAGCTTGGATATGGCATGGTTTTCGTGGAAAACCGGAGCAGGCGGTGCAGTTGCTAAAGAAGGGCTTTTATCTTTCTTTGGGAGAGTATTATTCTGATGAAACGATGCAGACAGTACCCGACGAACGGTTGTTTCTGGAAACGGACAACAGTTCGCTTGATATTGAAGATATCCTGTGTCGGGCAGCCAAAGTGCGTGGGGTAGAAGTGGAAGTGTTGCGTGAGACGATCCGCCGAAATATCCAAAATGTCTTTTTTAGGGCATAAGAGTTGTATCTTCCGAGAAAGAGTCGTACTTTTGTCGCACATGGGATTGAAATACAATAAAAAACAACTAATTAATAGAGTAATACGATGAATTTTGTAGAAGAATTGAGATGGCGTGGCATGTTGCAGGACATTATGCCGGGAACAGAAGAGTTGTTAAGCAAAGAGCAGGTGACTGCCTATTTGGGTATCGACCCGACTGCTGATTCGCTACACATTGGTCACCTTTGTGGAGTGATGATCCTTCGTCATTTCCAACGCTGCGGTCATAAGCCGTTGGCACTGATCGGTGGCGCTACAGGTATGATTGGAGACCCTTCCGGAAAATCAGCAGAACGTAACCTGCTGAACGAGGAAACATTGCGTCACAATCAGGCATGTATTAAAAATCAGCTTGCCAAGTTCCTCGACTTCGAGTCGGATGTGCCTAACCGTGCCGAACTGGTGAACAATTATGACTGGATGAAAGATTTCACTTTCCTCGATTTTGCTCGCGAAGTAGGTAAGCACATTACTGTGAATTATATGATGGCAAAAGACTCTGTAAAACGCCGTCTGAATGGTGAAGCGCGTGATGGATTGTCATTTACCGAGTTCACTTATCAGTTGCTTCAAGGATATGACTTCCTTCATTTGTATGAAACAAAGGGCTGTAAGCTTCAGATGGGTGGTTCCGACCAATGGGGAAACATTACTACCGGTGCCGAATTGATCCGCCGTACCAATGGGGGAGAGGTGTTCGCACTGACTTGCCCGCTGATTACAAAAGCTGACGGCGGTAAGTTTGGTAAAACAGAATCCGGAAATATCTGGCTGGACCCTCGCTATACTTCACCTTACAAGTTCTATCAATTCTGGCTGAATGTAAGCGACTCCGATGCCGAGCGTTATATCAAAATCTTCACTTCTATCGAAAAAGAAGAAATTGAAGCACTGATTGCCGAACATCAGGCTGCTCCGCACTTGCGTCTCCTTCAGAAACGTCTGGCTAAAGAAGTAACTGTGATGGTTCACTCGGAAGAAGATTATAACGCAGCGGTTGACGCATCCAATATTTTGTTTGGTAATGCTACTTCCGACGCTTTGCGCAAATTGGACGAGGATACATTGCTGGCTGTATTTGAAGGAGTACCCCAATTTGAGATTTCCCGTGATGCGTTGGCAGAAGGAGTGAAGGCAGTAGATTTGTTCGTCGATAATGCGGCTGTATTTGCTTCGAAAGGTGAGATGCGTAAGTTGGTTCAAGGCGGTGGCGTTTCGTTGAACAAAGAGAAACTAACGGTCTTTGATCAGGTAATCACAACTGCTGACTTGCTCGATGAGAAATATCTGCTTGTTCAGCGCGGTAAAAAGAACTATTTTTTGCTGATTGCAAAGTAATGATGCACGATTCACTCGATAGAATGTAAAAAAGTGAACGAAATATTTGGAGGTTTGCTTGCAAACCTCTATCTTTGCACCGCTTTTTAACAGAAAGCACATAAGTTTGGACTATGGTGTAATGGTAGCACAACAGGTTTTGGTTCTGTTTGTCCAAGTTCGAATCTTGGTAGTCCAACGAAGAAAAGCCCCGAAAGAGACATCTTTCGGGGCTTTTTCTTTCGTGACTCTGAAGTCGTCGTTTTTGTATATCCTTATAAAATTGAAGTATATAGGGGATCAGCGTATATAAAATTCATTAATCTTATTTTATTCGTTATATTGACTATTTTAATGCTTATCGTGTTGGTCGTTGAATAGCTTGTATTTTATTATAGAAGGTTCAAACTGTATTAGGTAGAAATCTCTCCCAAATCGTATTATAGTTCGTTAAAAAAGTGTACATTGCACAGATTCTGGACATTTTTGGTGGATAATTGGAACAAAATTGCAAGGTAAACCCGTTTTCTTTTGCTATTTTTGCATCGTGTACGTAAACGAAGTGCACGTAGAAAGAGAACTTATTCAATAACTATAAATAAATAAGGTATGAAAACGAACTATGAAATTCGCTATGCTGCGCATCCTGAGGATGCAAAAAGTTATGATACTACAAGAATCCGCAGAGATTTCTTAATTGAAAAGATATTTGTCCCCAATGAAGTAAATATGGTATATTCCATGTACGACCGTATGGTGGTAGGTGGTGCGCTGCCGGTAGGAGAGGTGCTGACGCTTGAAGCAATCGATCCGCTGAAAGCTCCGTTCTTCCTCACCCGTCGCGAAATGGGTATCTACAATGTCGGCGGTCCCGGTATTGTGAAAGCGGGTGACGCAACCTTCGAACTGGATTATAAAGAAGCTCTTTATCTGGGTTCGGGCGACCGTGAAGTGACTTTCGAAAGCAAGGACGCTGCTCATCCTGCCAAATTCTACTTCAACTCACTGACTGCACATCGCAATTATCCCGACCGTAAGGTGACGAAAGCCGATGCCGTAGTAGCTGAAATGGGTTCTTTGGAAGGCTCCAACCACCGTAATATCAATAAGATGCTGGTGAATCAGGTGTTGCCCACCTGCCAGTTGCAGATGGGTATGACGGAACTGGCTCCGGGAAGTGTATGGAACACGATGCCGGCCCACGTACACAGCCGTCGTATGGAAGCTTACTTCTATTTCGAGATTCCCGAAGATCATGCTATCTGCCACTTTATGGGTGAGGTAGGCGAAACACGCCACGTATGGATGAAAGGCGACCAGGCTGTTCTTTCGCCCGAATGGTCTATCCA
>OAVA01000510.1_pt1 | contig 10670 bp, 7 predicted proteins | sample 1476331 | NCBI WGS metagenome assembly OAVA01 (sample SAMEA2580070, study PRJEB22360) | human gut metagenome | biome: human gut; feature: human-associated habitat; material: faeces | place: Denmark | collected 2008/2010 | reverse complement strand
GGTATTAATTTTATTATTATTTTCATATTAACTCATTATTTGACTTTAAATCATCTGTGGTTATTTTGTATACAATTCTATATACATCAGCCATCCAATCATCAAAAGAGATACAGAGCCATACTTGTTAGATATACAACACCAAGCCTTAGTTACATCTGCATCATAAAAAAATACTGTCATCATTTTCAAACTGCATCTTATTAGACAAATTTAAACAATTATATATCAAACTCCAAATATCTCCTTGTTTAAATCGTTAGCCAGATTGCTATTTTATCATCTTTATCTGATTCATTGACATTGTTCTTGAGTTACAAACCATTACCAAATACAGGATTAGTACATGATATATTATATGCAACAAAATCGTTCTCCTGTTTACTGAAATAAGACACATTTCATTGATTCTTAGCTGAATTTCCAGATAATTTGCAACCATAATCTTCATAATGGTTCTTTATAGAGATAACTATTACGATACACCCAGCTCTACTACTTTTTCAATGATCCATTTTTTATTAATTTTGCGAATACATATAATTGTTTCCTCTCCGCAAAGCCGCCCACAAGCATAAGAACAATAAAAAAGTCCAACTCGCTTTTCTTTATCAAAGTATATCCTCGACATTCTCAATATTCCTGAAAAAAGAAAATTATAGTTTTCTCTTTCCCATATCTTAAATCCTTCGGGAAACTCTGAAGTGTATTTCAATATGAACCGTTTTCTATTCTCTATTTCAGACAAATCCAGTGGACGACTTTGTATTGATTGTTTATTCATAGAGTTAAGTGCCTCGGTATAATCCGGCTCTATTAATTGTTTTCCGATATATTCAACATCTAAATTTAGATTACAACAAGTGAATAGAGTATCAAAAACAGCAATAACAAAGGTCGTATCTCTCATTTTTCTATTTTTTCTCTCAATCTCAACAATCTTTTTATCATATCCAACAGTGTCATACGCTATTGGATTGTTGTTATCAAGAAATGGTATTGGAGGAGGAATTTCAAAACTACTTAATGCTCCCATCTCCTCAACCAAGTTATCAAAAATCTCATTAAACACTTTCATCTCATAACTACCAGCCTTATCTATTCTGCATGATAGTACTCCAATCAATAACACTATTAGCATAAAATACTTTTTCATAATCAATTATTTTTTAAACCTATACATCAACCTCAAAATAGCACTGATTAACTTTACTATTCCTCACAAGTTGTAACATCGTTATATTATAGGCAGTCCAAGTACATTATAGCCTTACTTACATTATTTACAGCCAATGCTGTTATATCCTCTTAATCCATTTATAACACTCGTGTTACACACATCTTTAATTAGCTTACCTTGTTTATCTCTCACATATAGTTCTACAGCACTCATATCAACCGTCAAATCACTGTACTTCAATTTCAGCAAGTTACATCACACATAGATTTCCCTGCCTACTACATATTTCTATTCAATACTATAGTCATTGCCAAACGTAATGTGACTAGGCAAATTTAAGATATTACATTGAGAAAACAACTTTTCATTTCCGCATTTATGTAAAAAATACCCTGACACAGAATAATTTCTAGTTCCATATCAGGGTAACAACCAAATGAGATTACAAAATAGTCAACCTATATCAGGGTAAGACAATAATCTAGATAAAATACCATACTCCTAATATCTCGTTTTTATTTATCTTCTGAAGGATAAATATAGTCATGATCCTTCTCCTCTGAATAACCAACAAAAACAGAAAAAGGCTCTTTCTTTTTCACCTCAAGTGTATTACGAGGATAAATAATACAGTCAATTATTGATTTATTGTTAATTTTATTAAGTGCTCTTTGATAATCTGCTAGTATTGGAACATATACAAAACGAGAAGATTTCAAATAGTTATAAAGTTCTTTAATGTTATCGTTGCCCACATTAGTCCAACGCCTAAGAAATGGAGTAAATATGGGACAAGTCTTAGAATCCTTTGAACTTTCTATAATTCCCCAAATCGCTTTTACGCCAGAATGCGGGTTAGGATGCAAATAATACCTGTCCATATAAAGAGGAATAGTATCCATACCATTTATCATTAAGAAACGTCCTATTTCTTCACAGTTAGTATCTTTTCCATCAAAATGATAATAACAACGAGTATTTGAGCCAATCATAAGCATTTTATTACTATTGTTATATACAATGAATTCAAAATCAATTCGTTTTGGAAAAGTATCTCCTTTAACCAACTCTTGAGGACTCGGATGATAATCTCCTTTACTGATACTTACTATTTCCAATTCTATTGACAACTCGTTTATTTGAGCATACCCATTGAGCACAAATATTATCGCTATACCGAAAAAACATATAAATCGCCTAACGATTACGATTGATATAATAGTGATATTTTCTTGTTTTGATTTCATATTGTTGATCTTTAGGTAATTTACTAAAAGTTGGATGATTCATTTGAGCATTATAACATTTCCAATGTGTATCCTTTTGACTCCAATTGTTGATTCCATGACCATAATACTCATGCACCCCTAAATAGTTTTGCACACTTTCTACTGTATATAAATCATGCTGATTAGAACCTTGTGCTACAGTTACTCTAATTTTTCCATCAACATACGATTGACTGTACTTAGGAGCATTTCTATGCCCTTCTGGATTATTATATCCTACCCCTACAACCTCATCTTTTCTCTTCACCACATCTTCCACAATTGACACTTCACCGTTATAAAGTTGCGACACATCAAGTTTTGCATCCGTGCTTTTCTTTAGTATATCTGTATATATATGAGATTCAGCTGCTGAAGTTAAAAGTTTATCTTTCATTAAAATAGTATTCATATCTTTCTGAATATCTTTTGAATTAGCAATTCCGTTTTTAGAATACTTTTCAAAAACTTCCTCATCTGTAATGTAAATATTACCTGTAAACCCATTTTCATCTACGCCCAAAAATTGACCATCCTCTGTGTAATAAGGAGATGTAAAAGCACCAATAATATCTACATATTTTATCGGATTTGCCAAACAATACGTATACGGACTCCAACCATAATATTTCTCCGCCATCGAATCCACCACGTGCCAACGTCCAATCATCGCATCATAATGTCTCGCCCCATAATCATACCAATTCAATCCGCCTTTCCGATCCAGCTCTTTACCATTATACTTATAAGGCTGCACATTATTGCATACATTAGACATCAAACCGCCAAGAGGATAATAATCATTCACTTCATCGACTTTACCGGCTTCATCAGCAACTATACGGATATTTCCCTGATGATCTTTAATGTAAAAGTGGAACTTGTTATCTTGGAAGCTATAATAACCAACTTCATTCAGCAACATCTTCAAACTGCCGTTCTCATAGATCGCATTGCCACAATAAACAGTGGACGTGACGTTATTGTTTATAGTATGCGTAGTACGGACTTTACTGCCATCTGCCGCATATTCATATTCAATACTACTTCCGTCAGCAAAGCTAATGTGACTAGGCAAATTTAAGATATTATATTGAATTCCACTTATATTTTTGTTTAAATCTTTAGTCAGATTGCCGTTTTTATCATATTCATACTCTACCGCCTCATCGGCATTATCCTTAAATTCCATACCATTGCCAAATACGCAGTTGGTGGCATTGTCATAAACGGACTCTAGTTGATTGCCATTGTAGGTCAGATTCAGGTTGTCAATCAGACCGTAAGAATCCGTACCCGTTTGACCGTAACGAAGCAGACCCAGAATATTACCCATTTTGTCATAGCCGGTTATCTGTTCGTTGAAACGGTTACGGTTTTGATTCAGGCTTGCACCTTCACCATATACAGCGTCTTTCAGGCGGGAAAGGCCGTCATAGGTAAAACTATAGCCTTTTTCAGGAGAACTAATCAATGCGTTTGAAGCATTATTCTGTGCCATACGCCAAAACAGACTGCTGATATTACCATTATAGCAAGGGGAAATATCATTAATAGTCTCCTGATAGTTCAAAGTCTGGCTGAATAACGGGCTGCTGACTCCTTTCAGCCAAGAACGGAGATTGTAGCTGTAATTTGTACGCAATTCAGGAACACCGTTGCGCCTGTCTACAAACAGACGACCGACCTCGTCGTAAATATTGTCAACCAAAGTGATAGAATCCTTGTCATTCAATTGATAAACGCTCTTCAACAGGCGGTTCGCAAGGTCGTAGGTATAAGTATGAACCTCGGTAACCGACGCCTGTCCGGGAACGATGTGCACATGTTTCTCTTTCGTTGGGCTACCCTCGAAGTTGTAAGCCGTATAAACGGATTCAGTACCGTGCTGCCCGTTATTGCCCTTACGTTGGATAACGCGGTAGCGGTCGTCATAGTATAATGCCGAGTAGATGAAGCCTGTATATTCCCTGTCAGTAAAAAGGGCGGTCAAGCTTCCGGTTTGTTGCCCTTTGCAATCATCTCCATAACGTTTGCCATAACCGGCTGTTTCGCTGTAAGCTGTCGTTGCGTCATCAGGAATACCGTTTTTACCAAGGAAGTCGTAGGAATCGTAATAACTGACCGACAAGACAGTCGGGGAACTTAAGGTTATACCTTCCAACCGGTAACCTTTCAACGGATTCTCCTCATTCGCCCAAACGGCTTTTACAACAACAGTATCAAGAGGGGTGGACTCCGCACCATAAGCCGGTTGATTCTTGCAAATGCCGCTCAATACAACACGGCCAAACCCGTCGGGAATACTGAAAGACCACTCGTTTCGCTCACGCTGTTCACCGTCTTGAGTAAAAACAGGTCGGTCGGCAGCGTCATAAATCGTGTAAACAGGGTCACAGCCGGGGAGTTTCTTATAGATACAACGATTATACTTGTCATAATGATAGATGTAAGCATACTTCTGCAAAACAGGATGGCTTTCAGCGTATGACTGTACTGCCGTCAAACTATCCGCTGCCAGTGGAGGAAGTACGAAACGGACATTACCGTAATTGTCATATACCGTATAGGTATCATGAGCTTCGCCACCGTTCATCTGCCGGGTCAGAAGAACTCGTCCAGATTTACCTCCATCTCCGACAGGCTGTGCCATTCCGTCTCTTTCGTGATCAGGTTGTCTGACGATAGGTGCAAGTAAATGTCGTTACCATGGGACGAGGATCCGATCGTCATGGCAGAAAAGCTCCTGCAAAAACAAGAGCAATGTTCATGCAGGAGTTGATAATTACAAGTAAAGAATTAGTTCTTTATTATCCAATAAAATTCTCATTCTTCATATTTCACAACATCAAAATTTCTCATATAGTAAGTTTTGTTTCTAAAAAAACGGTCTTTCAAATACCCTCTCCTAATTTTTCCTCGCCATACATAAAATACAAATTGATATTTACAGAAATAATATATAGTATAATGCCTAAAATTTATATTACTACCCGGATATTCACTATCATATTGAACATAATCAGGATATAGCAGTTTTAAACTTATAAACTTATCATATTCCATCCCTATCAACTCATATCCTTCAAAAATAAAGCTAGACATACAAACCATTTTATAAAGAACATCCCGATCTTTCTTGCTTACCCAAAACGCAAAACCTTCATTAAAAAACGAATACACTTCCGTACATTCCGGATACTCGGGATCTGCCTCCATATAATCATAAGGTAGAACCAAATAAGGGGTTATATTCTGTCCAAACTGAAAGAACATAATATCACCAACATTATTTCGTGCCACTATTCCCTTATTCAAAACATATATAAGTTTTATCTTACCTTTTCCTTGTTCTACTATGTTCTTCTCCTTCACGTTGTTTCTCTCCATTTCTTTTAATATTTTGCAATTTCTTTTTTAATGCTTGTTTCTCTTTCTTATTGGGCGAACGATCTATTTTTTGTTTTAAATCCTTGATTCTCTTTTCATCCTTACTTAATGTTCTTCCTCCATCACCATGTTTCTCATTATTGCTACTATCTTTTGCTTCCTTAACATACGCTGGTGAAGAATCACCTTGTAAAGTGAAAATTAAAAATGCAGGTCCTATAAATCTAGAAATAATATTTCCGAAAGCCTCTCCTGCCAGAGATTTCCATGGCATCACTACAGGTATGACAGTAGTGGCATTAGGTTCTATTATCTTAAGAGATGTTACCTTAGGAGCTGCACCACTGATTGCATCAACATTTCCTCCATCATCAGTCTCATTAGAAAGTCCCCAATCATTAAGACCATCAACAGCAGGAGAAGACATTCCATCTAATTGATATTCAGCCCGTACTTCTTCCCAAGAAACTTCATTGCCATCTTCATCCTCATATCTTTTAGTTTTCCAATTATAACGTGAAGACATTCCTGTCGGGTCAATACGATTAAAAGGATTACTCAAACAATAAGCATAAGGATTAACAGAATAGAAGTTTTCAGATAGAGGATCAACTGACAAAAACATACCTATTAGAGGATCATAATATCTTGCCCCATAATCATACCAATCCAGTCCGCCTTTCCGATCCAACTCTTTACCATTATATTTATAAGGCTGTGTGTTATTACATGCATTAGACATCAAACCACCAAAAGGATAATAATCATTCACTTCATCGACTTTACCGGCTTCATCAGCAACTATACGGATATTTCCCTGATGATCTTTAATGTAAAAGTGGAACTTGTTATCTTGGAAACTATAATAACCAGACTCATTCAGCAACATCTTCAAACTGCCATTCTCATAGACCGCATTGCCACAATAAACGGTAGATGTGACGTTATCATTTATAGTATGCGTGGTACGGACTTTACTGCCATCTGCCGCATATTCATAGACAATACTACTTCCGTCAGCAAAACGAATGTGACTAGGCAAATTTAAGATATTATATTGAATTTCAGTTATATTTTTGTTTAAATCTTTAGTCAGGTTACCATTTTTATCATAAGCATACTCGACAGTCTCATGGGCTGCATCCTTAAACTCCATACCATTGCCAAATACGGAGTTGGTGGCATTGTCATAAACGGACTGTAGCTGATTGCCATTGTAGGTCAGATTCAGGTTGTCAATCAGACCGTAAGAATCCGTACCCGTTTGACCGTAACGAAGCAGACCCAGAATATTACCCATTTTGTCATAGCCGGTTATCTGTTCGTTGAAACGGTTACGGTTTTGATTCAGGCTTGCACCTTCACCATATACAGCGTCTTTCAGGCGGGAAAGGCCGTCATAGGTAAAACTATAGCCTTTTTCAGGAGAACTAATCAATGCGTTTGAAGCATTATTCTGTGCCATACGCCAAAACAGACTGCTGATATTACCATTATAGCAAGGGGAAATATCATTAATAGTCTCCTGATAGTTCAAAGTCTGGCTGAATAACGGGCTGCTGACTCCTTTCAGCCAAGAACGGAGATTGTAGCTGTAATTTGTACGCAATTCAGGAACACCGTTGCGCCTGTCTACAAACAGACGACCGACCTCGTCGTAAATATTGTCAACCAAAGTGATAGAATCCTTGTCATTCAATTGATAAACGCTCTTCAACAGGCGGTTCGCAAGGTCGTAGGTATAAGTATGAACCTCGGTAACCGACGCCTGTCCGGGAACGATGTGCACATGTTTCTCTTTCGTTGGGCTACCCTCGAAGTTGTAAGCCGTATAAACGGATTCAGTACCGTGCTGCCCGTTATTGCCCTTACGTTGGATAACGCGGTAGCGGTCGTCATAGTATAATGCCGAGTAGATGAAGCCTGTATATTCCCTGTCAGTAAAAAGGGCGGTCAAGCTTCCGGTTTGTTGCCCTTTGCAATCATCTCCATAACGTTTGCCATAACCGGCTGTTTCGCTGTAAGCTGTCGTTGCGTCATCAGGAATACCGTTTTTACCAAGGAAGTCGTAGGAATCGTAATAACTGACCGACAAGACAGTCGGGGAACTTAAGGTTATACCTTCCAACCGGTAACCTTTCAACGGATTCTCCTCATTCGCCCAAACGGCTTTTACAACAACAGTATCAAAAGGGGTGGACTCCGCACCATAAGCCGGTTGATTTTTGCAAATGCCGCTCAATACAACACGGCCAAACCCGTCGGGAATACTGAAAAACCACTCGTTTCGTTTGCGCTGTTCACCGTCTTGAGTAAAAATAGGTCGGTCGGCAGCGTCATAAACCGTATAAACAGGGTCACAGCCGGGGAGTTTCTTATAGATACAACGATTATACTTGTCGTAATGATAGATGTAAGCATACTTCTGCAAAACAGGATGGCTTTCAGCATATGACTGTACCGCCGTCAAGCTATCCGCTGCCAGCGGAGGAAGAACGAAACGGACATTACCGTAGTCATCATACACCGTATAGGTATCATGAACTTCGTCACCGTTCATTTGGCGGGTCAGAAGCTTTCGACCGGTTTTGTCCTTGAACTCGTAAGTGACGTTGCCGTCCTCATCGGTAGTGCGGACAGCATCCAGCGTTTGTTCCGCATAAGTGCCTGCCACTATCAGATTATCATCTTTTTCCGCCTGATAGATACGCACAGACCGGGAAAAGTTCGTCATGCGGTCATTCTTCACGGAATGTCCCGTAGTATGCCAGCTCTTGCCGGGACCATATTCCTCCACCACCTCGTTCAACGCGGAGCCGTCATACACAGGAAGGAGACTAAGATGAGTATCCTTCACCACAGAGCCATATGTGTCAATTGATACCGACATCGGATTGGAAAATTCGACCTGATAAAAAAACTCACTGCCTAGCTTGCTATCATGACGGCTACGGAGATGCAGACTGGTATCATATGTATCCGTATAAGAGAAGTTGGAAGAAAAGATACCTGTTTTCAACGGGTGCTCAAAGCAGGTACCAGAAAGTTTTTTAGCGATACAGCGGTTACGCGCGTCGTAGCGATATTGGTAGGTAAATTCGTCAAATGTCGACTGTATGATACCTTCGCCAGGGTTTCCTTTGCCCTGAATGTGGAGAGGAAAGAGGTGGATAAAAAAAGAAGAACTGCCCTGATATAGAAAATCAATTCCAATCAGAGCAGCTGTCTGCCTAAAATAAGAAGTTTGAATATTGAATTTACTTTCAAATATCAATCTTCTACAATCAAATTAGTTGCCGGAGTAAATTCCCAGCCTGTCAATCCTGCATTCTCGATAGCTTCCTTCAAACGCTCGCTTACATAAGTACTTCCATCAAGTATGCAAATCTCAAAGAAATCCAGTTTAGGGATAAAGTCTTTGCTCATTACAATTCTATCACCCCATATACCCCAAGAGATTCCCTTCTCGTTCTCCACTTTCTCCCTTCTTTCCCAAAATTCTTTTTTTGATTTAACAAAAAAAGATTCTGATTTATAACCATTTATAAAATTCTGTTCCACAAATGAAGTTCTTTCATAATCCACATAATCCGAATACGCAGAAGCTATGTGAAGAAGAAAATAATCATACTTAATCTTCCTTTTATATAGCCCAAGAGGATAGAATCGATGAGTACATAAATCAAATTGTTCAAGAACGGCTTTAGCTTTAGGACTCATAATACGCAGGCGACTACCGAACCCACTGCTGACAAAGTCTGTAAGTTTGGCATAACCTGCCAGCATTACTCCGTCAAGATTGGGTTCATAATCTGGAAAGGTATCCCAATACTTATGTAGGCTTAATAAAGAATTTGGCGCATCTTCATCATATCCCTTAATGAATTTGTATACTTGTGGAAAATCGCTACCTACGATTTTCTCATTTAAAGAATCATCTACTATAAAATAGTTCATAATATAATGTTTTAAGTTAAACTTCCCATGGATTAATAACCTTTATCGGTTTGATTGGTTCTATCGGCTTAGTGACTTTTATTTCATCCGTTGGCAAAGTTGTATTTTTTAATTCCAAATCATTTATCTTTGTATTAGAGTTGTTCTCTATTGCATTTTTAGCATTAGATACTTGTCCTCTTACAAATTTTGCACTTTGTTCAGGAGAAGCATTAGGATTCCTTTTACCGAAATTATCAAATTCTTTACGTAATTGTTCCGTATAGTTCGGATGCTTTCCATGCTGTCCTTCCCCAGTAGCTTTACTGAATTTATCAACAGTCATTTTATTTTCCTTCCCTTCCAGTTTGAAGCCTCCTTCTCTTGCCGCTTTTACAACATCATGTTTACCCAACGATCTTGGAATAATATGGTGTTCCTCTTTGGGCAGTGCCTTGACCACTTTATCCGCTGTTCCAAACATTGTCATACGACTGCCCGCTGTAACTAAAGGATTAGCGGTTCCAAAGAAGAAAGGAGGAATTATTGCAGCTTTTCCGTCTGAATCAATTAGTTTTATTGGATTATCTAAACAATAATTATACGGACTCCAATCGTAATACTTTTCACTTAACAGATCCACCGCATGCCATCTACCTATGGTCGCATCATAATGTCTAGCCCCATAATCATACCAATTCAATCCACCTTTCCGATCCAACTCTTTACTATTATACTTATAAGGTTGCACATTATTACATGCATTAGACATCAAACCACCAAAAGGATAGTAATCATTCACTTCATCAACTTTACCAGTTTCATCAGCAACTACACGGACATTTCCCTGATGATCTTTAATGTAAAAGTGGAACTTGTTATCTTGGAAACTATAA
>OAVA01000495.1_pt1 | contig 11190 bp, 7 predicted proteins | sample 1476331 | NCBI WGS metagenome assembly OAVA01 (sample SAMEA2580070, study PRJEB22360) | human gut metagenome | biome: human gut; feature: human-associated habitat; material: faeces | place: Denmark | collected 2008/2010 | reverse complement strand
TTATATGTCAGATACAAATATTATTATACAATTTGCTCTATTAAACCCGATGTCACTTTACAAAGATAACACTATTCTATGTATTTCTATGAAAATGCCCAAAAAGAATTATTCTTTTTCTCATTCCAAACTTTAGCTATAAGCCAAAACATACAAGCTGAATGTCTAAAATAGTTTATGGAGTAAAGCAATATTTGATAGCTATATTCTTTTATATCGACTTAATAATAAGGCTATTTGCATTGTCTATCACCGAAGTGTTTAACGATGCCAGATAAATTCTTGTGGTATTTTCCGAATCGTGTCCCATCGCTTCACTGATAGTAGAAATCGGTATATTCTTACTTTTGGCAATACTCGCCCATCCATGACGGGCAACGTAAGTAGTCAGTGGAATCGTCAGTCCTAACTGCATTCCTATCTTTTTCAGTTTGCAGTTTACTAAATGTGACGCATTTTTATATTGTCGTCTTTCATCTTTTCCGACATCTTTGATAATAGGTAACAGATAAGGCGTTCCCGTTGTGTCATACTTATCTATGATTTCTTGCATAGGTTTCTCCCATTTGATAAAAAGTTGTTGATTGGTCTTTTGGCGACGATATGATAATATTCCGTTATGCAAATCTTTTTTCTTCAGATAAGCCATGTCAACGAATGACATACCACGTGTATAAAAACTAAACATAAAAATATCTCTTGCATAATCCAACATTGGATTCAGCTCCAAGTTTAGATTCCGTATCTGTCGAATTACTTTTACAGGTACAGCACGTTTTACTGTTTTATCTATTCCTGTGTAAACGTGCTTGAAAGGATAACGTTGTATGGTAAGTTCCTTTTCTACAGCACGATTATATATCGCACGCAAACCACGCATATAATAAGAGGAAGTGTTAGGACACACTCCTTCTGCTTTCAGGTAGACTTCATATTCCATCATCAGATTAGAATCCACCGCTTCCCAAAAAAGATCTGTCTCTCCCTGAAATCGTATAAAACTATTTAATGCGCATGTGTATGTCTCGGCGGTACGTACCTTACCAATCTGTTTTAATTGAACAATGAGATTTCGAGTAAATAACAAAAAACTATCGTCATCAGATCGTAGATTGTATAACTCTACAATTCTATCGGCAGTATAAGTACTATCAGTGCGATTAAGTCTAACGATTATTTCTGCTAATCGGGCAGTCTCTTTCTTTAGACTGTTCTGTAGTGCTAACAGATAATGGTATCTACTTTCCTCTGCATTTGGCGGTACAACAATTTTTGAGGCAAAGCTACTCCATTCTGTTGGATAGAGTTTATAACCTGTATTTATTTGTCTTACTACTCTATTGTGAGTTATCTGATAATACAATGTCCCTTCCTTTGTTATAACAGAAGAAGGACGAAATTTTACTTTTACGGTTGCCATATAATTATAATTTTAATGTTAATACAACCACAAGTAAATACAAAAACATTCATATTGTTCATATTGTTTATATTATATAATTCTTGTTTGTTTTATTCCTCAATCCATTATATCCCGGCTTATACGGAATTATAATCAGTTTCCTAAAAAGATGAAATATTTTTCATCCCAAATAAGCACTAGGCTATATATACCCATCACAATGGTCTATCAGACCATTGTGATGGACTTTTCTTACTCTTCTACACAACGGACAAAACAGGCATCTGTACCATTAGATCCCTTCAAGCTGGATATTGTAATTCCTCCAAAATCAAAGTTGAAATAATTGATGTCCAAAGCTATCATTTTTCCGGCATCCACGTGTGTTCCTCCTAATTTTTGTGCCCAATAAATAGCACCAGGCCTCATATACAAGTCATAAAACAGAGGAGCATTAGGCAAAGCTGAATTGGGATAATATCCGGCACGACCACATGCATAGCGAAGTACGGCATCCCCTACTTCCCCTCTATATTCTGTCATACTTTTCCCTGCATAATCCTTCCGATGTCCATACCCGGAGGCCCCAAGTGGGAAAAAGAGATTTCTTCCACTATACTTCCCATTTTCCGAAGAATTGTAAACGAAGCAACCACGCATACCATATCCGTTTCCGTGATTAGAACGACGATACCCATACACTTGACTAATATCACTCAGTGTTTCCTTTGCATCATCTCCATAAAGTACTCCAAAGCCAAATTCTATATTTTCATGATATTTTATTCTTTCAATATCATCCATATTGGCTACTCTTATACCTTCTCCAGTAAAATCAGGTAAGTTAAACTCATTATTTCCCCCTTCCGCCGGTACGGTAGATTCTATATTTATCCATAACCTTTTGGTATCGGCTGTGCCGGCAATGAGAAACTCTGTTTTCGAATGATCTTTAAATAGCCAAGGGGTTACATTAATCCATGGATTTCTATCATTTACCTGATTAGACGCATCAATAGGTTCAGCCGTGTTTCCAAAACGGAATAAAGATCCCTCTTCCATTGGATAAGCAGCTTCCTCAGAACCTGTGTACATATTATATGAATGCCATTTCACATCCCCTTCATATAATTGCATGGGAGCATAACCTTGACGTACGAAGATAAGATGAACACATGTGTAATTATGATATTCAACTCGAATAATAGCATTACGAGATTCATTCTCACCACACTCACTTAGGAAATTGATGTTAAAGTCAATTTTTGTTCCAGTAGAACCACTAACCTCGCTTTTTCCATCCAGATTAATAAAATTCTTATCTCCTCTAATTATATATGCTCTCCAAGGACCTTCAGAAACAAAATCTACAAATTTTAGGGCTGATTCTTCCGGTAATCGTTTCAATACGACATGAAAAGGATCTATATTGTTATGTTTTCTATACACTCCTTTAGGATTAACAATGCGTCGTACTTGATAAATTATGACTTTCTTCTCAAGTAATGGTCCTGGATTTCCGTCAAAATTATTTTGAGTCGTTGCCTTTAATGTCACAATAGCTTTTCTCATATACGCCACATAAGGATTGTTGCCAGTATAACCAGTCTCTTTAATCATGCTTTTGGCACGTGTATAAAGTGGAATCTGAAAATCCACGATACCATCTTCATCAGCTCTACCTACAGTATATATGCCATCCCCATCCGTCATATTATCTTGTTCGCCAGGAGCGGCTTCATGTTCCCCTGGAAAAACCTTATATTCACGTTTCCCACGAGGTTTAGCCACATCCTCATAATATGCCTGATTACTTCCAATCAAAAGCGCATTTTGAGAATCTTGGGCTTGCTCACTACTATTTGTCAATAACGTATAAAGAGTACGACGCAGAGATAAGAAACCGTTCCATGGTTGGTGGGCGGCACTTTTCGTTACTTGTGGGTCATAATTACTTGCATATTCAGATTGAGGAGCATCATAAGGAGCCCAAAAATTGGAGTCAATCGTAGCAGTCAAACTTGTCACTGTTCTTCCGGGGCCCGGATTAACCTTTACCGGCAGATTCATTGTATGGTTATATAAGTAGGAAATATAATACACATCGGGAGCTAAAATGCTAGGAACAGGTTCTTCATATTCTATATGCCAGTCAATGTCATTAGCGTAACCATTAAATTTCAATGTCAATTTATAGTGTGTATTCCGTTTCGCATTATAATCTGTCCAAACGTTCTGCCCAAGCATAAAACGATAAGTTATATCTCCACTACCCACTTTATTTTCCTTATCTGTATTATTGGAAATATAAAATGCTTTAACCTCGATATAGCTACCATAAGGCTTTTGATCTTTATAATACTCATCTGACGGGTCAGTGTTGACTCCCGGAGCATCCAGTTTTCCATCGTTATTATAGTCCTGACGTTTATCTTTTCCAATCCCTTGAATATTCTCGTAGAAATAGAGAGCAGGGACATTCTCATTATGATGGTCCTTAAGAAGATCGACATTATTAGGGTCCTCAGGAATTCCCAAGCCATATTTATTTTCACCTTTGGTCAAACGTGGCCAGTTGGCGTAATTTTTATCCTCCTCTCCTGTTACACCATTGAAATAGATTTTTTCTCCATCCAACAAGTTCTTACTCAATTGATAAGCCAATTCATTATTCCCATTCCCGTCAAATCCTACATTATTATCCTTACCCAAATAACATTGGGAAGGAATATGTTTGATTTGAACCGACTTTAAAAAGATATAAATATTTTCTTTTAAATTGGTGGCATCATAAGCTACCGTCACTTTGGAAGCAGCACGTCGTATCCATGTATGTAATCGTACCGCCGGACTACTTATAGTCATTAATTCACCAGTCTGATCTTTTCCGCCAGTAAAGTAACCAAACATTTGATTATTCTTTGCTACCTTTTCGGGATCATTATTCCATGTAAGAGGAATGCTTTTAAGCCCATCTATCGTATTTATACTTTCAGAATAGTCGCTAAGGTCTCCCATATTGGCAACAGCATAAATATAATAACGTCCATAGGGTACTTTCTTTAGTTGAAAAGTGGCACATGGAGTTTTTTCTTCAGCTGTATAATTATTGTCAGCGTCACTGTCTTTCCTGACTTCATCAGTCACTTCATAATTCAAAAAATCACCATCTGTATACTTCTTAACAAGTTCACCTTCTTGGTTATACAGCAATAGACAAAGATTTTCTATTGTCTTAATAGCAGTACCTTCTGCACGAGTTTTTCCTGCCAATCCTGTAGACAACGGTTTAAATTCGACCATTGCAGTTACTACACTTTCTCCTTCCGGTATTCTATCATCCGGATTATACAGTATATCATCCGTACATGCAACAATAGCACACAACGGCAATACATATAAAAGAATATATAAGATGCTCCGTTTCATTTTCTTAAATAATCTCACTCGGTTCAATCAGTCACTTTATCCGGATCCAATCCGAAATCAGGTTCAAGTATAACCTCACTATAAGGACGCACGTCTACCTCACAGTTCAGCATACGTTCCTTAACTGTAATATTTACCACGACATGTGTATTGCGCGGTAACTGTGGCAGATTAGGCAAATAACTGGTCAGTTCTGCTCCGTCGATGCCCAAAGTCAACAAATATGGTTGCGCTTTATTTTTGCTGTCGCTATGTTTTCCTTCCAATAAGTAAACCGGTTTCGCACTGCTCTTCTCTGCTCTCGCCGGCAATAGGCCAAGAAGCTCTGATGGCGCTCTATACGTATAGTATCCTGTTGCAGGAACATCATACAAGTTTATATCCCAGAAGGTTTCACCATTCGTCGTTTCCCTTTCCACATACGTCGTGTTATGAGGCAGATAATATTCCTTGTTCGCCATTTTGTCCACAGTGAATTTTGTAATGTTTATTGGCGAGCTACCGTCATTAATAATTTTAAAGGAAAACTTTACTGCTGCCCTTGTGACGAAAAGTTGACATGCATGGTCTATACCCGGTACATCCACCGTATGACATTCGCTCATGGGCAACGGACCGTCAATCTGTTCTGTAGCTTCATCCAATCGAATAGTCAGTTCAGAAAGATAGTCGGTTGGAAAAAGACTTCCAACTTGAATTTTGGAGAAATCAAAATCAACCAATTTTCGAGGAAATCCTACTGTTTTAATCTGTGTAGCCTCATTTACAAACAGATAGATTTGTTTCCGTTCGTTCCCAACTACTTTCATTTCCTCTGTATAAGTATTATCGGCAGCAGGCAACGAAATGATTCGATTTTGTTCTACCGTATTATCATGATTGCGTACTACAATTATCCGTAAAGTCTTCATCTTTTCATTATCATATGCCGGCGGTTCGGGATAAGTAATATCACCAGCCCGTGTCTTAGCTTGCGATATGTCGGACAGGGCAACACTGACTTCAAGATTCACCAGCAATGTTTCCCTGTCTGATATATCACCATCCACATCATGGGTACACCCTCCCCAGAAGAAAGAGGCAATCCATAGTATGATAATATATGCGATTTCCTTCATTGTCCTATATTGTTAATTCTGACTGTCCAATCATTAATCTTAATGTAAGATTTAATCCATTCAAGATTCGGGCTTAAGAAAAATATCATTGACCATTCGCTCTCACGATCCAGAAACTCCTGGGATTCCATATGTGCATAAAGATCGCTTTTGAGCATAAGCAGGTAGTTGATGAGCGGAATGTTGACTACTTCCGTACCGTCAACTTTACGAATTATCAGTTTGGGTGAATGCCAGTCACTCACCATCAACCTGGATGTGGACAATTCAGCATAAGCTGCTACCACCTCTTTCCCTTCGTCGGTGATTCCGGTCGTAACCTGCCCTCGCGACCAAGGAGTATATGTAACCACCCCGTTTTCAAGCAAATCATTATCGAAGTTGAACAAAGTGTTATCATCGGTAATCTCAAACTCAAAATCTTTATCATTCACCGGATCTCCATTCATCTGTTGTAACACTATACGAATGTTGTTAGTGTTTTTCATCATCTCAACCACTCCCTCACTGTAAAGGTCAGCAGTAGCTAATGTGAGTTCCCCCCAATAAAATCCATGCAAATTCTTACGTGCGGGATTCGTCAGACATTCCCTGTCCAACCTCACTTGACGTTCGGCATAACGGTTTCTCTCTGTCGGTGTATGGTTCATGAGGAAAGAACTCTTGCTACAGGCGAGACCACCATAAGCAACGAAATGATAATTTCCTTGTTTGAGGTCCAGCTTCATCCGGTAATTTTCATCCTGCAACTCTGTGCCTGTTACAATACGAGTATCCACATAATTACCTTGGTCATCGTAAACCAAAAGCGTTAAACAATCTACTTTTTTAGGAAATGCATTGGCATATTCCATGTTGTAGTCGTAGACAAAACGAAGCGATACGCCATGTACACATGGATCGAGATCTTCGTATATACGCTCACACGATGAAAAAACACAGCCTATCAGCACGAGGTAAGATATCGTGCTGATAATCTGTGAAATTATATTTCGTTTTTTAGTATGCATTTTTTATAACTTAGAATTCGATGTTGTTAACACGAACTACCCAAGGTCGTACATCTACTGAAACTGACAAATAAATATTGCTTCTTTCATCCGGAGTATCCGGTGTCGGATTGTCGGGATCATTATCTGAAATGCGAGGGTGACCGAGACGGGAGATCTTGGTTACAGCAAGTTTATAGACATTATTACGTACTACTGCAAATTCCATTGGAGCCATCTCGCCTTCCAGTTCGTTATCATTGTGGCGATTCCAATAATAATAATAACAATAATATCCCCATCCACCTGCGTCATCTTGGCTTGACTGATAGATGGTAATGCCTGCATTAGTGGCAGCTTTTCTGAAATCGCTAAAAAAGTTACCTTCAAGAGTCTTACTGTTATCATTCCAGACATTCCATTTATAATTGGCACTTTTCTGATCCTGAGCCAGAGCATCATCCGTTTCACCTGTTCCACCCGTACCATATACAGCAACATATAGTGGATGAGAACGGCTCCAAATCTTTGTTTCGCTATTATATGCAACAGCTTTCACCGCTTCCCGTACTTTGGGCCAAGTAACATATAGATTACCGCCGAACATATAAATAATGGGGTCTTTATAAGAATCTTTCGCCAAACCGTCAGCTGTATAACTAAGAACTTTCGCCAGATACTTAGTGTCTTCATCACTACTTTCACTAGCAGCAGGGGTAGGTATCATTTTACCTTTAAATACAATACCGGTCGTTATGCCATTTACTTGTTTACTAGCACCTGAAACCGTATTTTCTGTTACATAACGCCAAATGCGATATTCACCATGTATATTGGGCATATTCCAACTATTGTCATTATCTTCCGTACTGTTTTCGCCAAGAACTGTTGACAATAATTGAGTATACCAACGGTTGTTATCTTGATTTGTATTATCTATCTTTCCGTCTTCATTGAAGAGTGGATAGCGGAAATAGTTGCTAAGCTCTGCCGCTGGTGCCTCCTTTCCCTTAGCTACCCAATTATCCTTTTCTGTAGCCCAAGCATCTACCACATAGTTACCCGTAAGAGAAGTCCCCATACCTCCCGGCAAAGTGAACCAAGGTTTTTCAGGAGCGCATAGTTTCTGATTAGCAGGAAGTCCGTTTTCAGAAACCCGACGCAGATAATAAAAACTATTATTCATGTTTACCAATGCCATTTTACCCAGTTGCACATTTACAATATAATCGCCGGGAGTGCCTTGTGCATTAATAACCTGTACCACGGGATAAGTATTGGCGGCTTCTGGCCGTATTTCACTAGGCAAATCGCGGCTACCGTCTTTGAAGTCAAAACGAGCTACAGAACGTTCTATCGCCACTGCTCCTTCACTGTTATCTACCTGCGAAAGGCTACCGGCGTTGTTTATTCCGGAAAGATTGAACGGATTGGCCTCACTATATACCAGCCAGTCATTCATAGTATTGGGAAGCTTGCGCGTAGCTATAGCATAGTTTGACATCAGGAAACTGCCGCCATTAGTAGTATCCCAAGCAGCATCCACATTACCTTCCTTGCAGATTGCATTATACCATTGTGTATCTTCGTATTGGGCTGCCTCAAGAATACCAATCAAATGATCGGTAGGGTTACAAAAGATGAACACATTGACCTCCTTTTTATCTGTCGGAGTTTCGGAGTCATTGTAAAACTCTGCCAACTGCGTTTTTGTTATTTCAGAAGTCCCGACGTACGCCTGCTTATTTGCCGATTGTTTCAGACGTCCCGACATATCGCCACAAGCAATGAATGCATTGTCAGTGCTACGAGCGAGTACCACATACATTCGCTTTACATTGTTTTCATAATCTTTACCGATTTCAACGCCGGAGTTACTACCTCCATCGTCAGTCGTGTTACTACGTGTACCGGGTGCGGAAGGCATATTTACTTGTACTGTCATGTATGCCTTATCTCCCTCATAGACAGTAGGATCAAAGTCATCATCACCGAATTTGTTGTCAGAACAGCCAACTGTGATAGCCACGGTGAAAAGGCATAATAAATGCTTGCTGATTCTTTTCATAAGTTTGAAAATTTGATTGAATTAATAGTTTCTATATTTAAATTAGATCAATGTTTGATTTCTTCCAGTTGCCGAAGTCCTCCTTCCGCTTCAGACAGTCCCTTACTGGCAGCTTCCATAAATAGTTTTTCTGCCATATCATAATTTTTCTCCAATGCGGCGTAAGTCCCCCGAGCATAAAGTGCTTGCGGAGAATCTCCGGCTTTTGATAAATAGCGCTCTGCATTTTTCATATCACCACGGCTCATTGCCGTATTTGCGGCATTTAAATTGGCCACCTCATCATTGGGGAACATACGCACAGCTATATCGAATATTTCATTATACTCTTCACTGCCCAAATCCAGTCCTTGTGCCACCAGATACATTTCCTCCAAACTAAGCTTTTGCGGTTGCGTCTTCAACAAATGTTTAATCTCTTCCACATCGGTATATGCACGTACTTCGTATTTTACAGCATAATCAGAATGACGCAAACCAGGATAAACTTCTTTCAGCAAAAACGCATAATCATTAGGAAAAGTAGTCTTGATCTTTCGTTCTTTCATATCTGGCTCCAGATTACTACGTATCAACTTCAAAATACCAATTTTATTATCAAGATTTGAATTTTCTACATAACGTTCCAAACCAGCCCAATCCTCCGGTTCATAATCAGTAATAAACAGAGATTCAGGAAAATTATATTGTTTGCGTACATATTCTTTCAGTGTCTTAGTACGTCCCATTGCCAAACGTTCATTGTTCGAGTACGGACTTTCGGGCGAAGCATATCCTTTAATACTTACAGAGATAATCCGCATATCAGCATCATTCTTCACCGCATCAATAGTGGCAAGAATCTTTTGCAATTCGACAGGATTCCGGCGATAGTTATCATATATTTCAGTACGATTCACCGGAAAATCGATGTAAGCAGATCCTTCCAACACATTGATTTTCGGTTTAGCGTTCGGACGGATATATACATAGGCCGGAACGAAGACTTTCGGATCAAGCCGGAGCGTAAGCAACGGATCATTACCGCCCGATAGCGTTTCGTCACAGCAACCACAAGTTTCATTCTCTGTACTAAGAGTAGCCCGGCTCATCCAGTCAGCATAAGGTACCACCGTGCGATACTTAATTACCGACACCTTACCGCTCTGAAAAAGCATAACGTCATCTTTAGCCTCTCTATTGCGAAGATAATGATAATAACGATTACGTCCGGCAATCACCACCGAAGGCAAAGACAGGCGATCATTTCCTTCGGTCAACATCGGTTTGAGGACTACCTCCCTGTTACTTTTCACTTTTAATATCGAAATATCAATATCCATTGATATAAACAATTTATCTTCTGAGCGGGATGCAGCAAGGTCGGACACCTTTATATCACCATCCATAATTATTTGTGCCTTTGCCCCTATTATATAGAATAAAAGTAACAGGCTACAGCAAAATCTTTTTATTATTTTATTCATAGTCTGTGTGAGTTAAAACATGTATACTAAATTAATCGCAGCTTTCGTCGGTCCAACGTAATTATGCGATTTCCCATCAGCGATTTTTGTGCCGCAATTAGCACATGGATAACTGTCGTAACGTGTATAAATCCAGCCAAAGCCAAATTCTGTTTCAAGATTCCAATGCTTATTCAATATCCATGCATAACCATACGCAATACCAGTCCCCACAAACCAACCTTGATAACGTTTGTTGGATAATGATGAAAAATCCGTACCTAAAAACGAAATACTGTTTTTCAGTCCTCCGATATTATATTGCCCACCTAAGGCATGGGCGGCAATAAAATGCCCGGCAAAACGGTCACAAAACCAATAACGTGCTTCCGGCTGTACAAGCCAATGTTTCCATTTTCGATCATGAGAGAATGTCCATCCATTGTAGTTGGCAGAAATGTCAAATGTCCATCTTGGTGCAAGTCCAATCTCAACCCCTGCATTTACTGTTGCGGTTGCATCGTACAGTAAATTACTTTTGAGAGCTACTTTTTGGCATCGTGCCTCTATACAAGAAAATGCCAAAAGAAAGACTACATAAAATTTCAAACTTGTTTTTCCCATATATTGATATTCGTTGTTTTATATTTCGTGATTTCGTGGTCATTTCAGTTGTATCTCGGTCCATCTCTTTTTAAGAGAAGTATTATAATGTTATATAATTGTAATTAGTTGAAAA
>OAVA01000486.1_pt1 | contig 11352 bp, 9 predicted proteins | sample 1476331 | NCBI WGS metagenome assembly OAVA01 (sample SAMEA2580070, study PRJEB22360) | human gut metagenome | biome: human gut; feature: human-associated habitat; material: faeces | place: Denmark | collected 2008/2010 | reverse complement strand
ATTTAGATAAAAATAGCTATAAACAGATTTAAACAGATGAATTACAGAGATTATTTACAACAGTTGATTTATAAGATTATCAATCCCCTGATACGCGGAATGATTAAAATAGGAATCACTCCTAACTTTATCACCACTACCGGATTTATCCTGAATGTAGTAGCGGCAGGTATGTTTGTATATGCCGGCATATATGGCGGACAGAACGATTTGGCCATTATCGGCTGGGGGGGGGGGGGGGGTTTTTTTTTCGGTCCTTGCATGAATTTTGTTTGCCGGACTGTTCGATATGATGGACGGACGTGTAGCTCGCCTAGGCAACATGAGTTCCAAGTTCGGTGCGCTTTACGATTCAGTACTCGACCGTTATAGTGAATTGATGACTTTCTTTGGTATCTGTTACTATTTATCAATGAAAGATTATTTCCTTTATGCACTCATTGCATTTGTGGCACTAATCGGCTCACTGATGGTAAGCTATGTGCGTGCCCGTGCCGAAGGCTTAGGAATTGAATGTAAAGTCGGATTCATGCAACGTCCGGAACGCGTAGTGCTGACCAGTCTCGGAGCTTTGTTCTGTGGCGTTTTCAAAGATATCACCGTTTTCGAACCAATCCTGATTATGATTGTTCCTCTGGCTTTTGTTGCCCTGTTTGCCAATATCACGGCATTTGCTCGTGTGAGACATTGCTACAAAGTGATGAAAGAATGAATTAATTTACTGTTGGACGATTTACTATTTACATCGTACATCCTAAATAGTACATCGTAAATAGTCCAATAGTAAATAGTCCAATAGTAAATAGTCCAATAGTAAATAGTCTAATAGTAAATAGTCTAGTTGTCTAATCAAAACATTATAATGATAAAGAATATTCAAATGCCGTCGAAGAGAGAAGCCCTGACTGTGACAGTCATTATGGCTCTTTTCCTTTTGCTGACAAGTATCTTCATCGGGCTTCGTTCCGAGCACCTGTTAATGGCGGTACTCTATTTAGTTTTATTTTTTGCCGGATTACCTACTCGTAAGTTGGCTGTGGCCCTGTTACCTTTCGCCATTTTTGGAATCTCGTATGACTGGATGCGTATTTGCCCCAACTACGAAGTGAACCCGATTGATGTGGCCGGACTGTATAATCTCGAAAAGTCTCTTTTCGGAGTAATGGATAATGGTCTTCTGGTTACTCCTTGCGAATACTTCGCTGCACACAACTGGCCGATAGCGGACGTTTTTGCCGGAATCTTCTACCTTTGTTGGGTTCCCGTTCCCATCCTGTTCGGTCTTTGCCTGTATTTCAAGAAAGAAAGAAAAACCTACCTTCGCTTTGCGTTAGTATTCTTGTTTGTCAATTTGATTGGTTTTGCCGGTTATTATATTCATCCGGCCGCTCCGCCTTGGTATGCCATCAACTACGGTTTCGAACCGATATTAAACACACCGGGTAATGTTGCAGGATTGGGACGCTTTGATGCATTCTTCGGAGTAACCATCTTTGATTCTATCTACGGGCGTAATGCTAATGTTTTTGCGGCAGTGCCTTCACTGCATGCGGCCTATATGGTAGTTGCATTGGTGTATGCCATTATTGGTAAATGCAGGTGGTATGTGGTTACTCTTTTCTCTATTATCATGGTCGGCATTTGGGGAACAGCTATTTATTCATGCCATCATTATATCATTGATGTATTACTTGGCATCTCTTGCGCGTTAATCGGTTGGCTGGTATTCGAATACATATTGATGAGAATCCCGGCGTTCAAAAGATTCTTCGAAAGATATTATACGTATATAAAGTAAGATTATATGTGAATAAAGTGAGATGTATACCCATACAAAAAGCAAGTATATACTCATATAAAAGCAGATATATACCCATATAAAAAATAGATATAAGTCTCACAAATAGTGAAGAACAAGTACCGTAATATATTTCTCGCTTTTGGTATCATTGCCGTTCTGATAATGATATTCACTTTTGATATGGATTATCAGGAGCTTTGGCTGAATTTGAAGCGTGCAGGGGTATATTTACCTTTGGTTTTGTTGCTATGGCTGTTTGTCTACCTTATTAATACAGTATCGTGGTACATCATCATCCGTAGTGGTGGTAAGACGGGGTTTTCATTTGTCCGGCTCTACAAATTCACAGTAACAGGTTTTGCGCTTAATTACGTGACTCCTGTTGGGCTGATGGGAGGCGAACCATATCGCATTATGGAGCTGAAACCCTATATAGGAATAGAACGCGCCACCTCTTCCGTGATTCTTTATGTGATGATGCATATCTTTTCCCACTTTTGCTTTTGGTTAAGTTCAGTGTTGCTTTACGTTTGTCTCTATCCGGTGGGGTGGATGATGGGGATAATCTTAGGAGCTATTACTGTCTTTTGCTTGCTGATTGTTATTCTTTTTATGAAAGGCTATCGGCAGGGGATGGCTGTGGCTTTTGTCCGTATGGGTGGTCGTATTCCTTTTCTGAAAAAGAAAGTATTTCATTTTGCAAACGCGCATAAAGAGAAGTTGGAGAATATAGACAAACAAATTGCCCTTCTCCACCAACAAAAGAAACAAACCTTTTATAGCGCCCTCTTACTGGAATATACCGCCCGTGTAGTCAGTTGTCTTGAAATATGGCTGATACTGAACGTGCTGACCACCCATGTCAGCTTTGCCGACTGCTGCCTGATTGCGGCTTTCTCTTCTTTACTTGCTAATCTGCTGTTTTTCCTGCCTATGCAATTGGGAGGTCGTGAAGGTGGCTTTGCCCTCGCCGTAGGCGGCCTTTCCCTTTCCGGAGCTTACGGAGTCTATGCCGCTTTGATTACCCGTATACGCGAAATGGTCTGGATTGTAATCGGACTTGTACTAATGAAAGTAGGAAATTTTAAACAATCAAAAGAAAGATATTCTGCTTAAATTTATAACTTTGTCTGATCTATAAAGACTCTTATGAAGGGCTCTATAAAAGAACTTATAGAAAAACTTGTCAAAGGAGTTCTATTTGGATCTATAGAAAAGACTGACGAAAAGACCTATAAAGAAAACGACAATGAATAATTTTATCTTTTACAGCCCTACTGAATTCGTGTTCGGTCGGGATACGGAAGCGCAGACCGGAGTGTTAGTACAGAAATACGGTGCACGCAAAATAATGATTGTTTATGGTGGCGGTTCCGTGATACGTAGCGGCTTGTTGGCCCGTGTTGAGAAATCATTGCAGGAAGTAGGTATTCCCTATTGCATGCTGGGTGGTGTACAGCCTAACCCGATAGACACGAAAGTGTATGAAGGAATCGATCTCTGCCGGAAAGAAAACGTAGACATGATGCTCGCCGTTGGTGGTGGCTCTGTGATTGATACGGCGAAAGCCATTGCAGCCGGAGTTCCTTACAACGGAGATTTCTGGGATTTCTACATCGGAAAAGCCATTGTGACGAAAGCATTGAAAGTAGCCGTTGTGTTAACGATTCCTGCTGCCGGAAGCGAAGGTTCCGGTAACACCGTCATCACGAAAGTCGATGGCTTACAGAAATTAAGCCTCCGTGCTCCCGGTGTACTACGTCCTGTTTTTGCCGTGATGAACCCCGAGCTGACCTACACACTTCCTCCTTTCCAAACCGCCTGCGGCATTGCCGATATGATGGCACACATCATGGAACGCTATTTCACCAACACGAAAGATGTAGAAATAGGCGATCGCCTGTGCGAAGGTACCCTGCTTGCCATCATCAAAGAGGCAACTACCGTCATGAAAGACCCCGAAAACTACGGAGCCCGTGCCAATCTGATGTGGTGCGGAACGATCGCCCACAATGGAACCTGTGGTGTAGGTTGTGAAGAGGACTGGGCTTCCCACTTCCTCGAACATGAAATCAGCGCCATCTATAACGTGACTCATGGTGCCGGACTCTCCGTAATCTTCCCTGCCTGGATGACATGGATGACAGAACACAATGTGGATAAGATAGCCCAATACGCCATCCGAGTGTGGGGAGTGGCAGAATCAGACGATAAAAAGGCGGTAGCCCTTGAAGGAATTTCCCGTCTGAAATCCTTCTTTACTTCCATCGGCCTGCCTGTGACCTTCAAAGAACTTGGCATTGAGAATCCCGACATCGACCGCCTTGCAGATAGTCTGCACCGGAATAAAGGTGAATTGGTAGGCAACTATGTCAAATTAGCGAAACAGGACAGCAAAGAGATATACCGTCTGGCATTATAAAAAAACAGATATAACCGACAGCTGCATCATTTGCCTTTTGATAGAGGATAAATGATGCAGTTATTCTTTTTGCTATTGATTAATACCTAAACAGAAGCAAAAAAATTTTGCTTTAATTATATTTTGGTATAATAGTTGTGTAAAATACCTAAAATTCGTGATTGCTCCGTCTATCATATAAGAATACTTTTGCGGGTGTAATAACTATATATATCCGTTATGCAAAAGCTAAATTCCGGGGCTTTGGATAGAATCTTATTGTTTGTATACATTTTATCACTATCTACTAATGCAATAGCCCAAAACAAAAATAATTCAAAAGAGACATATCTTCTTCCTCCACACGGAAATTATGTTTATGGCCGGGTGATTGAGAAACTCTCTAAAGAACCGATGGTAGGAGTGACGATTCGTTTGGATGGTCATTCTACTGGTGTAATTACCGATATAAACGGTTGCTATGTATTGACCCTGCCCGAAAAAGGCGGTCTGGTTATCTATTCCTACATCGGTTTTGAAACCCGTAAAATCAAAGTCACTTCCCGGCAGAAAGTCGATGTGCAGATGGTAGAAGCTACCGAAAGTATTCAGGAAGTGATTGTAACCGGCTATAACTCCATACAGAAAGAAAGTTTCACTGGAAATACCACAAAGATAGAGAAAGAAGACCTGTTAAAAGTCAACCCGAACAACCTGATTTCGGCCATTCAGACTTTCGATCCCTCTTTCAGAATACAGGAGAATCTGGCTGCTGGTTCCGATCCCAACAGCCTGCCTCAATTCGTCTTGCGTGGTCAGACCGGTATCGGAGAAACGACACTTGGGCAGACCTCCACCTCCTCCATTTCGCGGGAAGTGCTAAGCGGTAATTCCAACCTGCCTATCTTCATACTGGACGGCTTTGAAGTCGATGTAGAAAAGATATACGACCTCGATATGAATAGCATCCACAGCATCAATATCCTGAAAGATGCTGCCGCCACTGCCATGTACGGTTCACGTGCGGCCAACGGAGTAATTGTCATTGAACGGCGTGCGCCTGAAGCCGGAAAGTTCCGTGTACAGTATTCCGGAGTACTTTCTGCCGAACTGCCGGATTTATCCTCCTACAATCTGGTGAACGCCCGTGAGAAGCTGGAAACCGAACGCCTGGCAGGACTATATGACAGCAACACCCCGGAAATAGACCCCTATACCAACGGTTACTACCAACGACTCAATAATGTACTGACAGGTGTCGATACCTATTGGCTTTCTCAAGGACTACGCACGGCTCTGAACCATAAGCACTCCGTTTTCATAGACGGTGGAGAAAACGACGTGCGCTGGGGAGTGGAACTGGGATTCAGAGGAACGGAAGGAGTGATGAAACACTCTTCCCGTAAGAATGCCAATGCCGCTTTTTATGTAGACTACCGCATTGGCGGACTACAAATAAAGAACAAAGTGACCTACACTTATAACAAAAGTACAGATGTCCCCTTCAATTCATTCAGCGATTACTCCCATTTACTTCCTTATATGCGTCTGTATGATGAAAATGGCGATTATGTGCGCCGTCTCGAAAAGTTCGACGGGGCTAGCGGCACACAAGTAAATCCACTGTACGAAATCAACTTCTACAACAGCTTCGACCATTCCGGTTATGATGAAGTAACCGATGATCTTAGTCTGAATTGGCGTATCACCGACGGTCTGCGTCTGCGCGGTCAGTTTTCCGTCCTGATGAGAAATTCTACCGGTGATCTGTACAAAGATCCCGCATCGGCCAGTTATTCAGCCAGTACAGGCAACATCAATGGTGAAAAAACAGAATCCACACAAAAGAGAACAGTGATAGACGGAAGCCTGTCACTCATGTACAACAATACCTTCAAGGGACACAATCTCAATATCTGCTTGTCCTCCAACATGAGACAAACGCAGAGCACTGCTTCCGAAACACGTTACCGGGGATTTCCGGGTGGCGACCTTGTCTCTTCAAACTATGCGGCAGAAGTATACGGAAAGCCCAGCAGCTCCGATAATACCACCCGCTTGGTAGGAGCCTTGCTCACTTCCAACTACACCTACAACAATATCTATCTCGCCGACCTTACAGGACGTATCGACGGTTCTTCCGAATTCGGTTCCGATAAAAGATGGTCCATGTTCTGGTCAACAGGAGCAGGAATCAACATTCATAATTATGATTTTATGAAGTCGAATGAACTCTTTTCCATGTTGAAGTTCCGTGTCTCCTACGGACTGACCGGAAAGACCAACTTCTCCCTCTATTCGGCCAAAGATATGTATCAGCTGCAAACAGACAGCTGGTATCCCACAGGCTACGGTGTATTCCTCTATCAGATGGGAAATCCGAACCTGAAATGGGAACGTAAATACACCCTCGACTATGGAGTTGAAATCGGACTGTGGCACGATAAAATCTATCTGAAAGCCTCTGCCTACGACGAGCGTACCATCGACCTGATAACCGATTATACCATCCCTTCCTCTACCGGATTCACCTCCTACAAAGAAAACATGGGAAAGGTGAAAAACACCGGCGTCGAACTGGAACTGCGGGCACGACTTTACAGTGACAGAAACTGGCTCTTCCAGCTCTACGGCAGCTTTGCAAGAAACAAAAACACGATTATTGAAATCTCCCAGGCAATGCGCGACTATAATAAAAGAGTGGAAGAACTGTTCAGCGGATATAACCCCGAAAGCAGCTCCGATTCAAAATATGCTAAAACATACCTGAAATATTACGAAGGAGCCTCTCTGACCTCTATTTACGGGATGAAGTCATTGGGAATCAGCCCCACAAACGGCAAAGAAATCTACCTTCGCCGGAATGGTGACGTTACCGATGTATGGTCTGCCGACGAATGGACCATTATTGGCGATACAGCTCCCAAGGGACAAGGCTCATTCGGTTATACCCTGTCCTATAAACAGTTATCCATGTTTGCTTCTTTCCTCTATACTTTTGGTGGAGATGCTTACAACAATACCCTCGTCTCCTATGTAGAGAATGCCGACATTAAAAATGACAATGTAGATAAGCGGGTATTGCTCGACCGTTGGCAGAAACCGGGAGACATAACCACCATGAAAGATATTCGTGACCGTAATGTCACCACCGGCGCATCTTCGCGTTTTGTACAGAAAAACAATACCCTGCAATGGAGTTCATTGACAATGAGCTACAATTTCCGTCCCGAACAATTAAAGAAACTCCATCTGTCCGGCCTGCGTCTTTCGTTCACGATGAACGACCTGTTCTATTGGTCTACCATCCGTCAGGAACGGGGACTGGATTATCCTTATTCGCGTTCATTCAATCTGACTACTAACATCATATTCTAACCATACAAATGAAGAAACTAATCAGCCATATACTAATAGCCCTGACAGGAATGTTAGCCGTTTCCTGCAATGCCTGGCTGGACGTAACACCAGAAAATGCGATAGCCGACGACGATCTGTTTTCCACCGGTTTCGGCTACCGGAATGCCCTGAATGGTATCTACACCAATCTGGCGTCCGACGAACTTTACGGTAAGCAACTAAGCTGGGGATTCCTTAGTGCCATCTCCCAGCAATACAATCAAAAGGCGGGAACCATCTCTCCGATGTATGCCGACGCTTCCGAACTTATCTATAACACGGTCGACACCGAACCCGTCGTGACAGCTATCTGGGAAAAAGGCTATAAAGTGATAGCCAACCTGAACAAGCTCATCGAGAACATCCGGCCCACGGACATCTCTTTGTTCGAATACGGAGAAGAAGAGAAAAACCTCATTTACGCCGAAGCCTTGTCATTAAGAGCCATGATGCATTTTGACCTACTTCGCTTGTTTGCTCCTGCAACGGCAACCAATCCTTCGGGCGCCTATCTTCCTTACCGCGATAAATACGAAGCCGCAGTGGTAGAAAAATGTACCGTTACCGATTTTATCGAGAAAGTCCTGAAAGACCTGCTCGAAGCGGAAGACATTCTGCGTAAGTTTGACACCGAATACCATCCCGAAGCGATGTACGCTTCACAAATGTACGAACCTACTCCCGAATGGAATGCCCGCTACCGCTTCAACTCCGGTTCCTATATAGACGATATGGGAGCATTCTTCTGGTATCGTGGCATCCGCTTCAACTATCTGGCATTGCTGGGGTTGAAAGCCCGTGTCTGCATCTATGCCGGTCCTGCCTACTACAAGAATGCCGAGACAGCCGCCAAAGAACTTTACAACACCTATTACCAGCAGAAACGGTGGATAGGCTTTACAGAAGGAGAGAACATTACCTGCAATCTCAATTCCCGATATACAAAAGTCTCCCACGACATATTGTTCGGCTTGTACAAGAAACAGCTGGCTACGGATTATGAACAGGCCGTATGGGGCTCTTCCTCTTCTTCGTCAACCACCCGTTTGCCGTTGGCAAATATCCCTTCCCTGTTTGCTTCGGACAATACGGGCGTATATACCGACTATCGGCTCACCTACCTGATCGGGACTACCAATGAAACCCAGTCGAAGTATTACACACTGAAGTATAACCCTTCCGTAGAATCAGTAGTAGAAGCAATGGAGAATCCGATGATACCAGTGATCCGGTTCAGTGAAATCTGTCATATCCTGGCGGAGATCAGTAGCTATAATGGCAAGATAACCGAAGGAATCAACTACCTCGAAACAGTTCGAAAAGCCCGTGGAGCTGAACGTACCCTTAGTCTGACAGTCAGCACCCGTGAACAACTGGATGCCGAAATACTGCTCGATATACGGAAAGAAATGATAGGCGAAGGTGGAACCTTCTACACCTACAAACGGATGAACCTCTCCACCGTGCCCGATTCCGACGAGGAAGGAGAAATCAACATGACAGGTTCTTATGTACTTCCATTGCCTACCAGTGAAACAACCAACTAATGCCCGGATAAGATGAAACGAATATTGACATATACCATCTTCTGCCTGCTGTTCGTTCTCACCTCTTGCAGTGAAGAGCAGCTGGACGTTTATAATGGAGACAATTACGTCTATTTTACTTACATGAGCGATAAGTCTCCACAGAAAATAACATTCAACTTTGCTACAGATGCACCCTTGCTTCGAGAAGGAACCGTGAAAGTGAAAATGACACTTCTTGGCTACCTGCTCGAAGAAAATGCCACCTGTGATATTTCCGCAGTGGGAGAGAAAAGCACCGCCCGTTCCGGCATCGACTATGCCCCTTTGACCTCCGGCATCTTCCATAGCGGACTGGCGGAAGACACCTACGAAGTCACCGTCTATCGCAATGAAGACCTGCTCAACACAGACTACACCCTTACCCTTTCACTGGATGCAGTGGAAAACTGTCTGGTGGGTCCGGCAGAATACAAACACGTCACGATTCAAGTGACCGACCGGATTTCCCAACCTGTTTGGTGGAACCAGAGTTCGGCAGCCAATCTGGGTACTTATTCGGATATGAAATACCGTGTTTTTATCATTTTCATGGATGGTGAGATACTCGAATCATTGGATAAATACACCGGTATTGAGTTTGTCAACCTGATAGCCGACTTCAAGGCCTGGTGGAAAGACCAGTGGCAGCAAGGCAATTACCAATATTATGATACAGACGGAGTGACACCGCTGTATGAAACCATTCTCGATAACTGATAATAAATTATGAAGCGAAAAACAATACTATTCATTTCAATCCTGCAGCTTCTCGTGATAACCGGCTGTTATGACGATTTGGGAAACTATGACTATACAAACTCTACCAAAGTTTCTTTTGTGAACTCCGCTTCATCGGACTACACGTTTATGGTAGGCGACCTTTTCGAGATGGATGCGCCCATCAACTTCTCAACGGACATCGGGAATGTTGATGAACTTTTCACCGTTCAATGGTATCTGAACCGTGAACTGATCTACACAGGTTATCATCTGAAGTATCAGTTCGAAAAAGGCGGAACGTACGAACTGATACTGAAAGTCATCAATAAGGAAACGAATGAAACATACATCAGCAATAAATATACCTTGACGGGAAAGAACAGTTTCGACTGGGGCTGGATGATTCTCTCCAACAAAGGAGACGGAAAATCTTCTTTATCTTTCATCAATCCCGGCCTCCGGGCTACGCACGATGTAGAAAACATCATCGAAGATGGTCTGGGTACAGACCCGCTCGGGATCTATTACTATTATGTATTAGGCTCTATCTCCGGTTCCTACGTGTCAGGTTTGCCGAAAATCCTGATAAATCAGGGTAGTGGAAGTGTCACGCTAGATGGCAATTCGTTGCAAAAAGACATGTGGCTTGCCCACGAATTTGAAAACCGTAAAGAGCCGGAAGGCTTGAAGATAATGGACTTCGCATTCAAGGAAGAATATTACGTGATTTGCTCCGAACAGGGGGAAGTGTATATCCGTGCCGTAGGCACTGACAATAAAGCGATTCCTTATTACGGGAAGTACGGCGCCATGCCGTATGAGTTTGAGGGAGGTAGCCGTATCACCTGTTTCGCACCGTTCCACAACGTCACTTATTGGTGTGCCGACGAAGAACGTTGTATCTTGTATGATGAGCAAAATGCCCGTTTTATCGGCATTACACATTATCCGCAGTGGGGAGCAGTTTATACTCCTGCCATCGTCTACTTCAAAACATACGATCAGGATTTGGAAGTTCCCTCCGGTGTGTTGCGGGTGAACAATATGGGAGCGGGAACCCGCTGCCTGGCAATAGGGGCTTACGAAAAGAAAGATGTAGCCTCCAACGGCGGGCTGACATTTTGGTCAAACTACGTGTCGCTGATTGACGTGCAGGGAACCGGAAATTATGATTTGCACGAGTTTGCCGTAAAAGACATGGATAATAACTCTCACCTGATAACCGGTACGGATCAATACGGATTCAGCGGCAGCTCCTTATTGACTCCGCAAAGTGTCATTAAGATGTCCTCCAATTTTGAAAAGAACCCTTATTTCTACTTTACCGATGGAGATAAGAATCTCTATATATACAGTATGCAGATGCGCAGTCATATGCTGGCTTACACAGCAGGCAGCCGTATCACCGGCATCAGTGGAAGTCCTGTTGTTTGTGAGTTTTATGGCTATGGGGGAAATAGCAC
>OAVA01000464.1_pt1 | contig 12314 bp, 8 predicted proteins | sample 1476331 | NCBI WGS metagenome assembly OAVA01 (sample SAMEA2580070, study PRJEB22360) | human gut metagenome | biome: human gut; feature: human-associated habitat; material: faeces | place: Denmark | collected 2008/2010 | reverse complement strand
TGGGTTTTATATTTTCAGACATAATCTTTTTACATTAAAAATTGAAAATTAAAATGAGGGGAGAGAGGTAGGTCAGTGGCCCGACGTTTTGTTTCTCCCCACTCATTATTTATTGCCTTTGGCACTTTTCTTTAAATCGCGTGACAATCTCATTGCACAGAAATTAGGTCCGCACATCGTACAATATTCTCCATCGATATGGTGTCCTGCACGGAAATAGGTCTGCGCCCGTTCCGGATCGAGAGATAGGTCGAACTGGTCTTTCCAGCGGAACTCATAGCGAGCTTTACTCAATGCGTTGTCGCGTACCTGTGCACCCGGGTGTCCTTTTGCCAGGTCAGCGGCATGAGCGGCTATCTTGTAAGTGATTACTCCTACGCGTACGTCTTCTTTATCAGGTAAGGCAAGGTGTTCTTTCGGGGTGACATAACAAAGCATAGCCGTCCCCAACCATCCGATTTGTGCGGCACCGATAGCAGAAGTGATATGGTCGTATCCGGGAGCAATATCCGTCACCAACGGGCCGAGCGTGTAGAAAGGGGCGTCATGGCATTTTTCAATCTGACGTTCCATGTTCTCTTTAATTTTATGCATCGGAACGTGTCCGGGGCCTTCAATAAATGCCTGAACATTTTTATCCCAGGCACGGAGCACCAGCTCTCCCATGGTATCGAGTTCGGCAAACTGCGCTTCATCGTTTGCGTCGTAGATAGAACCCGGACGAAGTCCGTCACCTAATGACACGGCTACGTCATATTGTGCCAGAATATCACAGATATCGTCAAAATGATCGTATAAGAAACTTTCCTGATCGTGTACGAGGCACCATTTACTCATAATACTTCCTCCACGGCTGACAATGCCGCACAAGCGATTATCGGCAAGATGAACATTATGACGGCGAATCCCTGCATGGATGGTAAAGTAATCGACCCCTTGTTCACATTGTTCAATCAATGTGTCCCGGTAGATTTCCCAGGTGAGGTCTTCCACTATGCCATTCACTTTTTCAAGTGCCTGATAAATAGGAACAGTGCCTACTGGTACGGGACAATTACGGATAATCCATTCACGTGTTTCATGGATGTTTTCTCCTGTGGAAAGATCCATCAACGTGTCTCCACCCCATTTGCAGCTCCACAGTGCTTTCTCCACTTCTTCATCAATGCTGGAGGTAGTAGCCGAATTTCCGATGTTCGTATTGATTTTTACAAGGAAGTTACGTCCGATAATCATCGGTTCAGCTTCCGGGTGGTTGATGTTGGCCGGTAGTACAGCACGTCCCTCCGCAATCTCCTGACGAACAAATTCGGGGGTAATGTGAGTTTTAATTCCCAGTTCCTCACAATTCATATTTTCGCGGATCGATACGTATTCCATTTCAGGAGTGATAATTCCTCTTTTGGCATACGCCATTTGGGTGATTGCTTCTCCTTTTTTAGCACGATAGGGCAGGGCGATGTGTTCGAAACGTAAGTGATCGAGACTTTTATCATCTCTTCTCATTTGTCCGTATTCCGAAGTAATTTCAGGCAACTGTTCCACGTCACCACGCCCCACGATCCATTCTTCACGCATGCGGGGCAGTCCTTTTTTGAGGTCAATGTTCATTTCCGCATCACTGAACGGTCCGCTGGTATCATATACATATATTTCCGGATTTGGTGTTGCTATCTTTTCTTCGCCTTCAAAGCTGACACTGGGCACTTGCTCCACTTTCCGCATGGCAACACGGATATTCGGATAAAGTTTACCAGGTAAATAGACTTTCTGCGAGCGGGGGAATTTTATTTTTTGTTCCATAGTTTATTTGTTTTAATCAAGAAAAGCCGTAAGAGGTGAACTTGCTTCTGCTACAAAGTCGATGGCTTGTAATCCTAATCCTGCTTCGTACGCCTGTCTTCCGGCTTCTGTAGCTGCTTTGAATGCTTTAGCCATTTCTACCGGATTTCCGGCAACGGCTATTGCAGTATTCACTAATACAGCGGAAGCTCCCAGTTAAAGTCTATTGGCAGCGTGGCTTGGCGCGCCGTTCCCGGCATCCACTACCACCGGGATACCTGCCTGTTCGATAATGATTTGCAGGAATTCTTTTGTCTGCAATCCTTTGTTCGTACCGATGGGTGCACCGAGCGGCATAACGGTAGCTGCGCCTGCTTCTTCCAGCCGTTTGCAGAGTACAGGGTCAGCCTGGCAATAAGGTAACACGATAAAGCCCAGTTTCACCAGTTCTTCCGTAGCTTTCAGTGTTTCGATAGAGTCGGGGAGCAGATAGCGCGGGTCCGGATGAATTTCCAGTTTCAGCCAGTTTGTTCCAAAAGCTTCGCGAGCCAGTTGCGCGGCGAAAACAGCCTCTTCCGCGTTACGTACACCGGAGGTGTTGGGCAATAACTGAATATTCGGATGAATGATATGTTTCATCATGTCGTCCTCTTTGTTATCCATGTCGATTCGTTTCATGGCAACAGTTACCATTTCCGTACCCGAAGCCAGAATAGCTTGTTCCATTACTTCATTGGAATTGAATTTTCCTGTTCCTAGAAAAAGACGGGAGTTAAATTCGCGTCCCGCAATTACTAACTTTTCCATTCTATATATTTTAGTTGATTATTTAAATGCTAATTTAGGGGCGTAGCGCCCCGGCAGGGTTTCCCTGCGGGATATTGTCATTTTAGGCACGGATTACACGGATTTCACGGTTTTAGAAATATGATTGCATAAAGCAACAGCGTAATCCGTGCCTAAAAAATCCCATTTATCATTTGACAAATTATAAATCACTTTCAATGATTCTACGTGTTTCTTCTACCGGATTATCTGCTCCGAGAATAGTTCCTGACAGGGCTATTCCATTTACTCCTGTATGAAGTATGGCAGGAATATCTTCAAAAGTGATTCCTCCGATAGCTACAACGGGGATTTCGATATTCGCTTCCTTCATCTGTGAAAGAATAGAAGAATAGCCCTCCAAACCCAGTACAGGGCTTAGATTCTTTTTAGTGGTAGTAAACCGGAAAGGACCGATGCCGAGATAATCGGCTCCGGCACGATAGTGTTGTACGACATCTTCGAAAGTGTTTGCAGTGCCGCCGATAATAAAGGCTTCACCAAGTATTTGGCGGGCCTGGTCGATAGGCATATCCTTTTTGCCTAGATGCACACCGTCCACTTCCAGCTTTTTGGCCAGTTCGACGTGATCATCCAGAATCAGGATTGCTTCGTGCTCTTTGCAAAGCGGCTTCAGTTGCAGGGCTACTGCTTCCACTTCTTCGAGAGGAGCGTCTTTCATACGTAGCTGGATCCATTTGCATCCGCCTTCGAGTGCCATACGTGCCGATTCGAGGTACGAATACCGTTCGGTCTGATGCGTGATAAATTGTAGACTAATCATCTCCTTATCCTCCGCAAGCCGCTTTGATAATCACCAGGTTATCGTTCTCGTGTAGAATGAAACACTCCCATTCGATACGGGGAATCATTTTGTTGTTTACGGCGATAGCAATGCCTTGAACCGGAAGTTCGAGCTGTGCTGTCAGTTGCGTAAGGGTAGAAGCAGGAGTCATTTCCACCTCTTTGTTGTTCACTTGTACTTTCATTGTCCTATCAGAATAAATAAGTTGAAAGTAAATACAAAGAGCGTGCTTAAATGGAAAGGCGATAAGAAGAAACACAATCCCTACGTCAGTATTAACTGCCTCAGGTTCCTAGGGTATAATCTCAGCCCCTCATGGGGCACCCCTTTGTCTTTACGGGAGCAAAGTAAGCGAAAAAGAAACAGAAAAACACTAAATCAGTCGATTTTTTTTCATTTTTCTGTTTATTCCTGTTTTTTGATGGGATGAGAAAAGATAAATCGGGCACCATTTTTGTAACTCTTGTCAATCCATATATCACCTCCCATATATTGGATGGTCAGTTTGCAGATAGCCAGTCCCAACCCTGTACCCTGCACGAATTCATTCAGCTTTTCAAAGCGTTGGAATACGAGTTCCTGTTTATCTTCGGGGATTCCCGTGCCGGTATCTGTCACCGAGAACAGCATACATTGCTTTTCTTCGTCCACTTCATAATCCAGCGTGATACTTCCTCCGGCAGGAGTGAATTTCAAGGCATTATTCAGCAGGTTGATAATAATCTGTTGCAGACGCAACGGGTCCGTGTAGAGCATGTAAGGCTCCTTAGGCATTTGGAGTTTGATGTCTACATCCACTGTCTTGTTCCGGTTGGTGAGAGTAATCATATTCTGGCAATGGTTCACCAGCTCGCACCATTCATAGTTGAATTGCAGCTTTCCTGATTCCAGGCGTGATATATCCAGTACATCGCTAATCAGTTGGAGCAATAAATTGGAATTAGTCTGGACGATATCGGCGTATTCTTTCAGTTCATCATTCTGCTCTACCGAACCGATAATCAGGCTGGAGAAACCGACAATTGCGTTTAAAGGTGTCCGTATCTCATGGCTCATATTCGAGACAAAAGCACTTTTTAATTGATTAGCTTCTTCGGCGCGCTCTTTGGCGTCGCGTAATTCGATTTCAGACTCTTCCAGTTTCTTTTTATCTTCCCGCAATTGTTGCGTGGTTCTTTCAAGGTGATTTTTCAGGATTTTCGTCCGGTAATAGTAATACAGGGAAATCATCAGACTTCCTACTAATACGAGGAAGATAATCAGGATAAATTGCACTTCTGTCTTGTAGGCTACAAAGAAGGGGATAGGCTGATTGATAACCATTGAGTTGACAGGCAACTTCTTGTTTTCAAATCCCCATTCCTTTAGTTTCTTCGCGTCAAATTTATATCGGTTGGGTAAGACATTGATGCTGCTGATACCCGTTTCCTTCTGGTCTAAAAAGCGGTAAGCATATTCTCCCATATTTTTTCCCACTCCTTCATATTGTGGGACATATCCTCCGATGGCCCAATAGCCTATTGCGGTGGAAGTCATACTGAACACAGGCAGGAGTGGATTGGCTTTGGAAAAAGCATAAACGGAGTTGTTCATGTAAGTGATTCCCCGGCTGTCAATTCTCCAGATACCAAGAAGCATTGCTGTGTTTCTGGGAAGATTGCGCAATTGATTGGCAGCCATATCGAGTGTGTGGATGCGGCCGTCAATATAGGTGATGGATAACTGCGGGAAATGTTGCAGGTTTTTCTTGAACCATGCCAGTTCGGCAAGTCCGTTATAGGTATTATCCGATACAAATACCAGGTGCTCTGTGTCCGGATAGAAATCCTGTATCATTTCGATATCTTTGCTGATATTATATTCGTATGTATCACAGTATTTTACGTTGTACTCCTTCATTCGTTCCGTTAAGTTGATACTTACAGGATTATAGTTCCGCATATCGATTGAATCCTCCGGAATACGGATGCCGTTGCGTGATGCCATTGCGCAGAAAACAGGAAGCTGCTTATATTTCTCATCTTCAAGATGAAGGAAACTGCTCCATGCTTCACCACCCAAAAGAATCACTAATTTAGCTTTCGGATGTTTGTCTAAAATATCGGTTAATGTTTTTTTCCATTGGTGCGCCTGCGTTAAATCCGTCGCATTCATGTTTTCTACAATGGTCGAGTATCTTCCTCCCAATTGGGTGTAGGTTTCTATAAATGTGCTGATGTTATCGTAGGTATATTTAGTGTCAGAATTGTATGAGGTAATGAACAGGATCTCTTCCTCTGGTTCTTCTGTGGCGGCAGCGTTGCAGAAAAGGGGGAAGAAAAGAAGAACGGCAATGGAGACAATAAATCGTATCTCTTTTCTTTTATATAGTACCATAATTGTTTGTTATGCTAGTTTATGGGTTGCAAAAATACAACTAATGCGTTTGATATACAATAAAAGTTTGTTTTTTTAGTCTGTAAAAAAGGTCGCTGTGAAAACACAACGACCTTTTTCATGAGTATAGTTTTGCTAGTAAATCCGGTTACATTCTTTTTTCAACCACATCCCAGTCGATGATGTCCCACAGGGCATTTACGTGGTCGGCGCGGCGGTTCTGATAATCCAGATAATAGGAGTGTTCCCAAACGTCAAATCCGAGAAGCGGTTTCAAACCGGCACGTACCGGATTGCTGCCGTTGGCTTCTTTCGTGATTTTCAGTTTACCGTCTTTCCCAACGGATAGCCAGGCCCATCCTGAACCGAACAATCCGACTGCTGCTGCGTTGAATTCTTTCTTGAAGTTTTCAAAGCTACCGAAGTCACGTTTGATGGCTTCTCCCAGTTTGCCTGACGGTTCCTTCTTTGAGGGTTTCGGGGCAAATTGCAGGAAGTACAGATTGTGATTCAATACTTGTCCGGCGTTATTGAATATAGCTCCATCCGGTGCGGTTGCAACGATTTCTTCTACCGTTTTACCTTCATATTCTGTTCCGGGAACGAGGCTATTCAGATTATTTACATACGTTTGTAGATGTTTTCCGTAATGGAAATCTATTGTTTGCTGACTGATTACAGGTTCCAACGCATTGTTTGCGTACGGAAGTTTAGGCATTTCGTAAGTCATGGTCATAATTATTAAAGACATTAATATAGTATTCATAATGTTACAAGTTTTAATTGGCTTGTTATACTATAATAACAGAAGCTTTCTGCAAAATGTTCACAGCATCTTACTTTATTTGTAAATGTACTGTATACGTTCCACCTCTTTCGGGTGATCGCGGTTGGTCCGGCAGATCCATTGGCCCGTATTGTCATATTCATAATAAGAATTGCCGTCAATCCGGTTCCCGTATTTATCATACAGGCAAGTCAGGCATCCGGACGTTTTTTGGTTATTACCCAAAATCCGTTGGTAGACAATCTGCGACAGATAACCGTATTTATCGTATTCATAAGCATCTTTTTGTGAAATAACCTGATCCGGAGAATTGGCAAAAAGCAAGTTTTGATGTTGGGATGAAATCAATCTTCCTTTATCATCATATTTGTTGGCGGTGTATGCCTGAAGTTCTCCGTTCTTATTATATTCTTTGGTTTCGGTCAATAATCCCTGTTTATTGTAGGAGCTTATGACGACTCTTCCGTCTGCATACTTGAGCGAATCACTCTCAATACTTCCATCGGTACCGATGCGGCGTGTCCGCCGGTAGAGATCCGTTTTGGTTTTCGGATTCGTTTGTACCTCAAAGATGCAGTGACCTTGCGGGTCGTATAATCTATTCGTCTGTATTTCATTGCCTGGCTGCCCGTTCTTCATGGTAAGTGCCAGGGTGGAGACGAGCTGTCCTTTATCGTCATACGAATAAGTGGTCGAGGTGGTCCCTGTACTGTCGTTTTCCGCAGACTTTATCAATCGCCCTCCATTATAGTATTTCACGGAAGTAGGGGTGGATATGATTGTTTGCAGAATAAAAGGTGCCCGCAGTGCGTTGGCCTGGTCGCGAAACTCCTTGTATCTGTGTGTGCAAAGAAAATCCTGCAACATACTTAACGATTCGGAACTGACAATGGCAGGTTTTAAAAGCTCAAAATCAGCTTTTTCACTAAGATATTCAAGGTCATCCAGGTGCGTACGTGCTGTGGAAGTCAGGTAAGGTGATTGCTTATAATCGTCAATGATCTGCCGGATAGCTGTTGCGTTTCCTTTCTCCCGGAGACTGTCAATCCCTTGAAACAGAAAATCGTCGTATAACGTGCGGACTTCCGAAAGGAAGGGACGTGTATCTTTATCAGTGAAGAATTTCTGCATGGCGGCATTATCAAAGAATGCTTTGAAATTCGCAGAGGTCGGATTACTCTTTACGATCTGATAAAGCCGTTTGTTTTCCGCAGTGTTGATTTGAGAGATAAACTTGCCGTTCGGATATTCCGCGATATACGTTTGATAGGTGTTCAGCGCAGGTGTTTTCAGCATCCCTTCCAGTAGGGCCAGTTCACGGATGTCCCGCACCTTCTGCAAGAGGGCGGAGTCTGCCGGATAGCCGCTTGACTGGATGCTGTCCATCAATGTCTTGCTAAAGGGAATCTGCTCTTTCGATGCTTCCAGGATGGAGATAACAGCCTGTTCCGCTTTGTCTTGTACGTTGGAAAGCTGTATTTTCTCTTCTTCGCAGATATTCGGAAAATAAGCTTTCGTAGCTTGTTCGTAACAGCCGAAATAGTTGGTGGCAGCTTGCTCACTTTGTTTGTTCCACAATTCGTTGAGAACGTCCAACAATGCCAGTTCTTCGGCATAATAGGTTTGCGTCTCGTCATCTATCTTATCACGGTTTTTCTGCCATTTGTCGGCGTCATTATCGTTCAGATACCTTAGCAGCTTTTCCAGACGGCTCTGCTTTTGTGCCATTGCCTGTGGAATGCAGGCAACCAGAAACAAACTTAAAATAATTGATAAAAATATACTCCTTTTCATTGCTTTTTGGGGTTAGGTTAAAATAGTTAGTGATGAAAATTCATAAAAATACCTTCATTCTCGAATGAATATTATACTTTTGTATTGAGAACAAATTTGAGTGCCAAGGGTTTGTTAAAAATCCACATTGTTTTTATAATGCTGTTATGAATACCAATTATATAGATGAATTGAACGAGAGTCAGTGTGCAGCAGTGACTTATAATGACGGTCCTTCGCTGGTGATAGCCGGTGCGGGTTCGGGGAAGACGCGTGTGTTGACTTATAAAATCGCTTACTTGCTGGAGCAGGAGAACGGGTATAATCCGTGGAATATCCTTGCGCTGACCTTTACTAATAAGGCTGCGCGCGAGATGAAAGAGCGTATTGCCCGGCAGGTAGGTATGGAACGGGCACGTTATTTGTGGATGGGTACTTTCCATTCCATTTTCTCACGTATTCTTCGTGCCGAAGCACAATATATCGGATTCACTTCCCAGTTCACCATCTATGATACGGCTGATAGTAAGAGCCTGCTTCGTTCCATCATTAAAGAGATGGGGTTGGACGAGAAAACTTATAAGCCGGGAGTAGTGCAGGCACGCATCTCCAATGCAAAAAACCATTTGGTCACTCCTACGGGGTACGCTGCCAATAAAGAGGCTTACGAAGGAGATATGGCTGCCAAGATGCCTGCTATCCGTGACATCTATACCCGTTATTGGGACAGATGCCGTCAGGCGGGAGCGATGGATTTTGATGATTTATTGGTATATACCTATATTCTGTTTCGTGACTTTCCGGAAGTGCTGGCACGTTATCGCGATCAGTTCCGTTATGTGTTGGTGGATGAGTATCAGGATACGAATTATGCGCAGCATAGCATTGTTCTGCAACTGACAAAGGAGAATCAACGTGTCTGTGTGGTGGGAGATGATGCGCAAAGTATCTATTCTTTCCGTGGGGCGGATATTGATAATATTCTCTATTTTACAAAAATCTATCCCAATACGAAAGTCTTTAAACTGGAACAGAATTACCGTTCCACACAAACCATTGTTTGCGCTGCCAATAGCCTGATTGAAAAGAACGAACGTCAGATACGGAAAGCTGTGTTTTCGGAGAAAGAAAAAGGGGAACCCATCGGTGTGTTTCAGGCGTATAGTGATGTGGAAGAGGGTGATATTGTGGCTAATAAGATTGCGGAGTTGCGCCGGGAATATCGTTACGGATATGCTGAATTTGCCATTCTATATCGTACGAATGCGCAAAGCCGTATTTTCGAAGAGGCTCTTCGGAAACGGAGTATGCCTTATAAGATTTACGGGGGACTCTCGTTCTATCAACGGAAAGAGATAAAAGACGTGATAGCTTATTTCCGTTTGGTGGTGAATCCGAATGATGAAGAAGCGTTTAAACGAATCATCAATTATCCGGCTCGTGGCATTGGAGATACCACGGTCGGGAAGATTATATCAGCGGCTACCAATCATGGCGTAAGTCTTTGGGCGGCAGTCTGCGAACCCTTAAGTTACGGACTGGATATAAATAAGGGAACTCATGCAAAACTGCAGGGCTTTCGTGAACTGATAGAAGGTTTTATTGCCGATCAGGCGGATAAGAACGCTTATGAAATAGGAACGGATATTATCCGTCAGTCCGGTATTATCAATGATGTTTGTCAGGACACATCCCCCGAGAATCTAAGTCGTAAGGAGAACATAGAAGAGTTGGTGAATGGTATGAATGACTTCTGCGCTTTGCGGCAGGAGGAAGGCAATCCGAATGTGTCTCTTACTGATTTCCTTTCGGAAATTGCGTTGCTCACCGATCAGGACTCCGACAAGGCGGATGATGGGGAAAAGGTAACGTTGATGACCGTCCATTCGGCTAAAGGATTGGAGTTTAAGAATGTATTTGTGGTTGGTCTGGAAGAAAATCTGTTTCCCAGTGGGATGGTCGGAGATTCTCCCCGGGCGCTGGAAGAAGAACGTCGCTTGTTCTATGTAGCTATTACCCGTGCGGAAGAACATTGCTATCTATCTTTTGCCAAAACCCGTTTCCGTTACGGAAAGATGGAGTTTGGAAGTCCCAGTCGTTTCCTGCGTGATATTGATGTTGATTACTTGCGGTTGCCGCATGAAGCGGGAGTGAGCCTTGCTGTGGATGAAGGTGCGGGACGTTTCCGCAGGGAGATTGAAGGGGGCTTTGCCCGTTCTGCTTCTCCGTCGCGTGCGCCTTTCGGTAGTAACTCTTCCGAGCAGCGTGAACGTCCGAAAGCGCAGATTATTGCTCCCAGTGTGCCGAGAAATTTGAAGAAGGTAAGTGCTGTTGGTGGAAGTAGCAGTGCGCAGATGGTGTCTTCCGGTTCAGCATCGGTAGCAGGAGTACAAGTCGGACAGATGATAGAGCACGAACGTTTCGGATTGGGCGAAGTGCTGAAAGTGGAAGGAACGGGAGACAATGCGAAAGCCACTATTCATTTTAAAAATGCGGGTGACAAACAACTATTGTTGCGTTTCGCTCGTTTTAAAGTGGTAGAATAAATAATAACACTAAATAGAGAGGCTCATGAAGAAACAACTAACAGTAATTTTGCTTTCCGCTTTGCTTTTGAGTGGATGTGCGTCGGGGCGTATGGGAAATCCGGGAGCTATCATGGCAGGTGCTTCTATCGGAGGTAGTCTGGGAAGTTCGATAGGCGGACTTATCGGAGATAATAATCATGGCTGGAGGGGCGGTTATCGTGGCTCTGCTATTGGAAATATCGTAGGAACCATTGCCGGTGCGGCTATTGGAAACGCATTGACGGCACCGAGACAAGAGCAGATAGAGGAGGATGCGTATATTCCTGAAGTACGGGAAGTACGTGTGCAAAAGTATAAGAAGCAGCCGCAAGTGCAGCCGCCCATTTCTCAACTGAAGTTGCGCAAAATCCGTTTCATTGATGATAATCGCAGTCATGTGATTGATGCGGGAGAAAATAGCAAGATAATTTTTGAGATTATGAATGAAGGGAGAAATCCTGTTTATAATGTAGTTCCTGTGGTAGAAACGGTGGGGAAGGTGAAACATCTCGGCATCTCTCCTTCGGTGATGATTGAGGAAATTCTTCCGGGTGAGGGGATCCGTTATACGGCTTCGATCCATGCCGGTGAAAGGTTGAAAGACGGTGAAGTGACATTCCGTGTCGCAGTGGCGGACGAGAATGGGGTGATTTGTGATTCGCAGGAATTTACCTTGCCTACACAGCGCGGAAACTAGAGTTAAAAGCCCGAAATATCCGGTTTAAATATAGTGACGGTATATGCCTTGGATAGTGACGCTATCCTGTGCATATACCGTCACTATGTTGGTGGGATAGCGTCACTATCTTATATAATCATTTTGTTTGCACAGCCAATGTTTGAAGTCATGATTAGAAGTAACCTCTATTTCAGGGCGGGGCATACAAGTGTTTGGTGAAACCTAAAGCTATGCTTTAGCATCTGTAAAGCGTAGCTTTAGATAGGATAAAGCTACGCTTTTTACAGTCTTACCAATTGTTCCCTGCATTACTGCTACCGATAAGCATTTCCACACGTTGTTTATACAAATTTGCTCCTTCAGCGATATTCTTGCCGGCGTCTGCTGTTCCCATTCCGTAAACCACAATAGGGGTTTGCCATGACATTCCCGAATGAATGGCACTTACTTGATAAGGACGTAATAATTCGTCCGTAGTGAAACGGTTTCGGCCGCCACTGCGATAAGCTTCGTATTCGGATCCCGTGGTCGTTACTACTGTCAGCGGTTTGCCGGCGACAGCCGGAGTCTTGGATAGAAAAGTAAAGACTTCATCCTGCCATTTCTTTAGTAATGACGGTGCAGACATCCAATAGAAAGGAAATTGATAGATGACAGCCGAGGCATCGGAAATGATTTTACTCCATTCATCTATATTGAAAGCGATTTCCTGTGACAGCT
>OAVA01000446.1_pt1 | contig 12771 bp, 7 predicted proteins | sample 1476331 | NCBI WGS metagenome assembly OAVA01 (sample SAMEA2580070, study PRJEB22360) | human gut metagenome | biome: human gut; feature: human-associated habitat; material: faeces | place: Denmark | collected 2008/2010 | reverse complement strand
TAATGAGTCTCTTGCGAGGGAAATTGATAGAGCTCTTTCTACGTTAACCGATAGAGAAAAAGAAATCATTCAGATGTTTTTCGGTATCGGACAACAAGAAATGACATTAGAAGAAATCGGCGATAAATTTGGCCTCACACGTGAGCGCGTTCGTCAGATTAAAGAAAAAGCAATTAGAAGACTTAGACAAAGTAATCGTAGTAAATTGCTCAAATCTTACTTGGGATAAGTAAGGAATATCAGTTTCTGAAAAAAAAGAATTTGAGTCGCATAAGTCGCACTTTTCATGTAGAAGAATGTACTTATGCGACTTTTTATATAAGTCCCATTCTATAATTTAATCTTGTGCTATGTGAGTTTTATGAAGAAATCTGTTTTAATATCATTTGTTCTGGTTGTTTTGGGAGCAGGGGTGATGGCATACGCAAGATATGCGACATTATCTTCTGACATGGTGCCTGCTAAACTAGAGCAACGTTTGCGTGAAAAAGCGCAGGCAGGAAAGGCTTATTGTGATAAGAACGGGTATAATACAAATTATTGCTTTCTGGTAGATTTCAGTATTCATTCCGGTAAAAGGCGTTTCTTTGTATGGGATTTCAAGGGAGATTCTGTGAAGTATGCAAGTCTTTGTGCGCATGGATACGGGAAAAACAGTACGCTGTCCAAGCCTGTATTCAGTAATGTGGAAGGTAGTTATTGCTCTTCTTTAGGAAAATATAAAGTAGGGATACGGTCGTATAGTAAGTGGGGGATTAATGTTCATTATAAATTGCATGGATTGGAAGCAACGAATAACAATGCTTTTAAACGGTATATCGTGTTACATTCTTATACTCCGATGCCGGAAACGGAGGTGTATCCTTTGCATCTTCCATTAGGAATCAGTCAAGGGTGTCCTGTGATATCTGATGAGGTGATGAGGAAGGTTGACAGGCTGCTCAAGGCAGAAAAGAAACCTGTATTGTTATGGATTTATGATTAAGAAATGCTATTTATTTGAGATAAATCGAGGTAGTCTCCTCTTTTTTGTTACCTTTGCGAAGTTAAAAATTATATGATATGAAATACGTAAAAATACTATTTGCAATTGCACTTGTGTTTACCATGTGCTCCGCTTTTTCTCTGAAAAAAGACCATTCTAAACCGGTTTATGCTTTTGGAATTTCTGCTTCATTTACGGATACGGTAGTCTATTTCACGGATATTCAGATATTAGATAGTGCGAAGGTTAGCAAAGAAGGGTTCTTGGCTCATCGTGAATTATATAGTTATCAGTTGAAAAATTATCTGGAGGATAACCAACTGCAGCAGAATAGTACATGTATGATTTACTTCTCGGAAAACAGAAAGAAGTTGGAAAAAGAAGCAACGAAGAATAAATACAAGAAAAATAATAGAATGACGGTGTCGCGGATTGATTCTGATAAATTCCACTTTACGAAACCGGAAGAATAATAAGCAATAGTTAAATTGTTAATATAATAAGAGATGCAGCTTTGCATCTCTTATTTTTTTATCTTTGCCTCGTAATAAACTTGAAATCTAATGAAAAAGATAAAAATATTCTCCTTGTTTGTGTGTTTGGCTATGCTGGTAATCGCTTGTCATAATGACGATGATGAAAGAGGAGTCCAGATGCGTACAGTTCTTGTTTATATAGCAGGTGACAATTCTCTTCGCAGCTTTGCCACAGAGGATTTGGCGGAAATGACAGAGGGAATGCAGTCTGTAGATGATAACTCTTATAACCTACTCGTATACATTGATACCGGATCAAGTCCTAAACTAATTCGATTGAAGAAGGATAAAAAGAAGAATGTCGTACAGGAGGTAATCGCTACGTATGAAGGACGAAACTCTGTAGATGTCTCTAAGATGAAGGAGGTTATCAACACGGCATTTTCTGAATATCCGGCACAGAGTTATGGGTTGGTTTTGTGGTCTCATGGAGAAGGATGGTTGGCAAAATCGCAGAATAAAACCCGTTGGTGGGGACAGGATGGTGGTTCAAATTACATGGATATTTCCGAGTTAAAAGATGTTCTGCGTAATGCGCCTCATTTGAGTTTTCTTCTTTTCGATGCATGCTTTATGCAATCTGTTGAGGTGGTCTATGAATTGAAGGAACATGCGGATTACATAATAGGCTCTCCGACAGAGATACCCGCACCGGGTGCTCCATATCAGAAAGTAGTTCCGGCTATGTTTGCCAATAATGCATCGGCTACGGACATAGCAAAGGCATATTTTGAATTTTATGCAGATGAAAATCTTTATACTGGCAAATTGCCATATAATTGGGGCTTAGGTGATCCCTGGACGGCAGGAGTCTCTGTTTCTGTAGTGAACACTTCCATGTTGGAACAACTGGCTAAAAGCAGTAGTGAGATTATTCCGAAATATATTAAGGGCAGACAAGCGATAGCCACATCGGGCATACTCTGTTATGATTGTCGGTCCAGTAAGTATTATTATGATTTTGATGGATTAATACGTTCTTTAGGTAGTGAGACTAGCGAATATGAGGCTTGGAAAGCTGCTTATGATGCTGCTGTGGTTTATTGGAAGACTACTCCTAATAATTACTCCAGTTATGGCGGTAGTTTCTCGATGAATGGCTCTGCAGGACTTTCTACTTATATATTTCGTCAGTCGTATGAAGAGGAGATAAATCCTTTTTATCGTCAGTCGATACAATGGTACTCCGCTGCCGGATGGGATGAGACAGGCTGGTGATAATTACCATTTCAATATTCTTTAGAAGATAGGATTCTAACTTTTTGTGAAGATAGTGTGAAGAATAAGCAATCCTTATATAAGTGGTTATATGAGACGTATGAGAACGATTTGTTTTCATACGGCATTGCTTTTGGCATTAGTAAAGAACTTTTAGAAGATGCCATTCACGATGTTTTTTTGCATTTATATGAGCGTGAGCACAAACTTTGGGAAAGTCAGAATATGAAGTTCTATCTGTTGAACTGTTTGAAGAACCGGATTCGGACCATTAAGAAAAAAGAAATGAATACCGAATTTCTGGAAGAAGGTTCTGATAACTATAGTTTCCTTATTGAAGTGAACGGCTTTGAACTCATAGATGAAGAAAAAGAAAGAGCCGCTATGCAAAAACAGCTGAAAAAGATGCTGGATAGCCTTACAGACCGGCAACGGGAGGCTGTATATCTTCGTTATACCCAAGGACTTAGCTATGAGGAAATCGGGAAATTGATGGGAATACAACCTAAAGCAGCACAGAAATTAGTGTATCGGGCTATCGAACAAATGCGTAAAATTCAGCCTCAAATTATTTATTTTTTCCTTTTCGGTTATTTTCTTTAATTTTCGTGGGGGTATTTTTGTTCTTTGCGTGTTTTTAAAGTGAAACCGTAAAAAGAACGAGTATGCATTCAGATCGAATACCCGAATCGACAAAACAATGGCTACAAAATGAAGACTTCATATTGTGGTGTCTGGCTCCTACCCAGGAATCGGAAGAATGGTGGGTTAATTATCAAAAAGAGCATCCCGAAGATCAAGCATCCCTACAGGAGGCCCGCAAAATCATATTATCTGCCCGGCTGAATCCGGTTCAGCGCTTACCCGAAGAATCAGAAAGATTGTGGGCACGTATAGAGACAAGCATGGAGCGTCGTGATAAGAGACATCGTTTTATCTTATTTACCCGTTATGCTGCCGCCTGTGTACTAATATTAGGTATTGTTTCTTTCTGGTTGATTCATTCTTTTCAGACGTCCGGAACTGCTGATGATCTGCTTGTCAATGTGAAAGCAGATACTCTGTATCAGAAAGTAATGCTGATAAGAGATGATGCGGAAGCGATTCAGATAGAGAATAATGCCGTCATTACTTATGATAGCAATATTACTATTCAATCCGATGGTAAGGAAACAGAGATAATCAAAGAGGGAGCGGTTCAACCCGGAAAACAAAATACACTGATAGTTCCTTATGGTAGCCATTCATCCATTGTATTGGCAGACGGATCGAAAGTATGGATTAATTCCGGAAGTAAATTACGTTTCCCTTCCTCTTTTGGTCCGGGCGAACGCAGGATAAAAGTAGAAGGAGAGATTTATATAGAAGTTGCCAAAGATACTTCCCGGCCTTTTTATGTAGAGACACCCCAACTGACAGTTAATGTATTGGGAACAAAGTTTAATGTGTCTGCCTATGCTGATGATGCATTGCAATCCGTGGTGTTGGTAGAAGGAAAAGTAAATGTAAAAGCAAACTCCAATGAAGATTTTGTCCTTTTGCCTAATCAGCGTTTTAAGTTGAGTGATGGGATATCCGGCATCGACGAAGTTAATGCTTACGATTATATTTCATGGAAAGATGGCGTACTTCAGTTCCGGGGTGAGACAATGAAAGATATTATCCAACGGCTAAGTCGCTACTATAATGTATCTATCACATGTACGCCGGAAGTTGCGCAAAAGTGTACAATGGGAAAACTTATCTTATTTGATGATATAGAACAAGTCATGAAAACCTTCTCGTTGCTGTACGATGTCCAGTGTACAATTGAAGCGGGAAGTATAAAAATCGAGTAATAACCCTAAAAATTTAATGCCTATGAATAAACCACAGAAATGAAGCCTTTGTAAAAAAGAAGTTCGGAAGAGAGGCAACTCTTCCGAACCCGTGAGATTTAAATTTTTCAATTACTTATGAAAAACCTAAAAATTGATACGCAAAAATATGGAAAATTCCTATTACAATCATGCAAATAGGGCATATTTTCTTTGTAAATCATATCTGTTTGTGAAATTTTTTGTTATTTTTCTATTTATAGCGAATGTAACTCTCGCTAATGGAAATGGAACGAGCGAACTCTATGATATAAAGAAAGGGACTCTACTGGAATATTTTAAAGATATAGAGAAAGAAACAGGCTACGTTTTCATCTATTCGAAAGATATCCGACCTAGTTTAAATCAAGTTGTCAGTGTAGATCTATCTAGGAAGAAGACAATCACAGAAAAATTGTCAGCCTTGTTTGAAAAGACAAATCTGGTATATGAAATAAATGGAAAACAGATTGTTGTAAAGAGAAAAACGGCAGTGAAAAAGAATCTTTCTTCACAGCCACAGGAACCTCGGAGAATAACCGGTACTATTACCGATACAAAAGGAGAACCGATTATCGGTGCCAATATCAAGGAAGTCGGTACATTTAACGGCATAATTTCCGATATAAACGGGCGCTTTGCCTTATCTGTAAATCCGAATGCAGTTTTGGAAATCAGTTATATCGGTTATGTCACGACGACAGTACCTGTAAAAGACAATAAAGTGCTTTCTATTGAAATAAAAGAAGCCGAGCAAAGTCTGGAGGAAGTCGTTGTTGTCGGCTACGGAAAGCAGAAGAAAGAAAGTGTGACAGCATCTATCGCTTCTATTTCGAGGAAAGAACTGGTACAGACACAACAATCCAATATTAGTAACATGCTGGTAGGACGAATGCCGGGATTGATTGCTTTTCAAAGAAGTGGTGCTCCCGGCGAAGACGCTTCCAGTCTGTTAATCAGAGGTGTCAGTACATTTACAGACAACACGGCTCCTTTAATAATGATCGATGGCATCGAACGAACTAATTTTGACGGCATAGATCCGAATGAAGTTGAATCATTGAATATACTTAAAGATGCTTCGGCAACAGCGATCTATGGAGTAAAGGGAGCTAACGGCGTAGTATTAATTACTACCCGTAAAGGGGAAAGAGGGCGTCCCCGGTTGAGCTATTCGGGTAATTTTGCTTTGCAGCAATCTACCCAGCTCCCCAGTTATCTGAATAGTGCGGATTATGCAACTTTATACAATGAAGCTTTAGAAAATGACTCCCGGGTTTCGGGTTCTACCTACCAACCGAAATTCACGGATAAAGATATTGAATTGTACAGAAATGGCTTTGATCCGATTTTGCATCCGAACACTAACTGGATAGACGATTTTCTTAGAAAGTTTTCTACCCGCACTCAACATAACATCAACCTTTCGGGTGGTACAGAACGTGTGAAATACTTTATATCGGGAAGTTATTTCGATCAGACCGGTATCTATAAACATACCAAGATAGATTCGGATCATGATGTAAATCCCCGTAACACCCGTTATAACTTCAGAACTAATTTCGATTTTCAGATAACGCGGGACTTTTCGGCAACTGTTCAAATGGCCGCCCAGATAGGCAGAGTGATTACTCCGGGCTCCGGTAACAGTGGAATCTGGCAAGCTATTTCTTTTGCCAATCCCTTGAGCTCTCCGGGATTGGTGGACAATAAAATTGTCCGCATACAGGATGGATTGGGAAGCGTCAATCCCTGGCAAACCTTATTAAGCAACGGTTATCAGAAAGATAATAGAAATAACATCAATACAACATTACGTCTGAATTATGATTTATCATCTTTGCTGACCAAAGGTTTGTCCGTACACGGGAGTATCGCGTATGATAGCTATTATTACAGCCGTAAGAAATATTCGAAAACCTTTCCTTATTATCTTGCGCGCCGTGATGCGGAAGATCCGGATTACATCTATCTGATCCCCCAATCAGAAGAGAGTATCTGGTCTGTAAGTACCGGATGGGATAAGAACCGGAAAGTATATATGGAGTTTGGAATTGATTATAATAGAACTTTCGGGCTTCATAAAACGACAGCACTTATTCTGTATAATCAGAGTAAATACTATTCCCCCTCCCTTCAATATTATGTACCTAATGCTTATCAGGGATTGGTAGGACGATTGACCTATGAATATGCCTCCCGTTATTTGGCAGAATTCAATATGGGATACAACGGAACCGAGAATTTTGCCAAAGGCAAACGGTTCGGATTTTTTCCTGCTGTTTCATTAGGTTGGGTCATCAGTGAAGAAAAGTTTTTTCCGAAAAACAATATCGTTAAATATCTAAAGGTGAGAGGGTCCTACGGAGAGGTAGGAAACGATCAGATAGGTGGTGATCGATTTTTGTATCTGCCGTCTTCTTATGGAGCAGCGAGCGATTCGGGTGTGAACAAGTATAATTTCGGTTTGGCTTCCAATCCGTATACTTCACTGATGATTGTTGAAAATAAAATCGGTAATCCTGATTTGACTTGGGAAAAGGCGAAAAAGATGAATGTCGGTGTAGATATTAATCTGTTCAATAATTGTCTGACTGCTTCATTTGATATATTCAAAGAAAAACGAAATAACATATTAGCCAACAGATCAACATCCCCCATGATTATAGGTGCTAATCTTCCTGCATATAATTTTGGAGAAATGGAAAATCGCGGTTGGGAAATGGACCTTAATTTTAGACATCATATACAAGATTTCCATTATTGGGCACGCTTCAATTATTCATTTGCGAGGAATGAAATCATCTACATGGATGAAGTGCAGAAGAGATATGATTATCAGATGACTACCGGAAGAAGAAAGAATCAGTTTTTCGGACTGATCTTTGACGGATACTATAACTCGTGGGAAGAAATCAATGCATTAGACCGTCCTAAAAGTTCATGGAGCGGGAATCAGTTGCAACCGGGAGACGTCAAGTATGTAGACGTCAACCAGGATGGAGTGATTGATGATTACGACATGGTTCCGATAGGATACACCCCCGTACCGGAGATTATTTACGGTTTCTCATTCGGAGCGCAATATAAAGGATTTGATTTCTCCATCTTATTTCAGGGAGCCGACAATGTATCCATTAAATATTTCGGACGGTCGATGTGGCCTTTCGCGAAAGGAGAAGAGAGTGCGAAATCTCTGATAAAAGAACGTTGGACACAGGAACGGTATGAGGCAGGAGAAAAGATCACCTTTCCCCGTTTGTCTCTGAATCCCAACGGAGAAACCGATCACAACTATCGTCCTTCTACTCTTTGGATACGGGATGCCAGTTATTTGCGATTGAAAAACCTCGAAGTAGGATATACATTTACCGGAGGTTTTGTCAAACGGCTTAACCTGAATAGTGTAAGATTATATTTCAACGGTTCCAATTTATTCACGTGGACAGATGTGGTAGATCTGGACCCGGAAGCACCTTCGAGAAGTGGAAATGTTGAAATCAATACATATCCGTTGCAGAAAGTATATAATATTGGTCTTAATATAAATTTTTGATAATCATGAAAAGAATAACATATATATGTGCAATACTTCTGTCGTCTGTATTGATGTTTTCGTGTAGTGACTATCTGGAAGCTCCGCCCTCTGTCGATTTGGATGAAGACGGTGTCTTTGCCGACAGGACTTTGACAGAACAATACATAACAGGCATCTATGCAGAAGGTATGCCGCTGGGGTTCTCGATGGGAAGTAGCGGGATCGACCGTAAATTGTGTGCAACCTCAACCCTGGCAGGAGCGTGTGATGAAGCCGAACAAGGTGCAAACTGGGGGAAGGGCAATGCCTCGTGGAACGTGGACAATCATAACAACAGCAGCATAGACTGGGATGAAGACCCCCGTCACAACACCCGTTGGCAGACATTACGAAAATGCAATATCGTGCTTGAACGTATTGACGAAGTGCCCGATGATCCGGGAGACGTTGATTTTAAGACACGTTCCAGAGGCGAAGCCTATTTTATGCGGGCTTTGGTCTTCTGGGAAGGAGTATATAGATATGGTGGACTGCCTATAATACACCGTAGAATAAATCCGTCGGAAGATGGTAAACTACCCCGTAATACATTTTCCGATTGTGTAGACTCCATTCTTGTCGATTGTGACCGGGCTGCCTCCATATTACCGGATTATTATACGAATTCGATATTGGTGGGACGGGCAAACAGGATAGCCGCCTTAGCCCTCAAATCCAGAGTACTCCTGTATGCGGCGAGTCCTTTGTTCAATACCGACGATCCGTACCTTCCTTTAAGTGGAAATAATGACCTGATAGGATATGGAAACTATAGTAAAGAACGCTGGAATGAAGCTGCTAAAGCAGCCAAGGCAGCCATTACCGCTGTTGAATCTTCTGGCTATTATGACTTGTACGATGAGGGAACACCTGAAACAAATTACGAACATGTGTGGACTGCTCCCGATAACAAAGAAATAATTCTGGCCAACAAAAAATATCGGAATTTCACAACAAGCAGTCATCCCATAACAAGCAATATACCGGCATGGGCGGGAAGTAGTTGGAGCGACGGCGGTCTTTTTACAACCTTCAATTTCGTGCGTTTCTATGAGAAAAAAGACGGGAACCAACAAACATGGAATATGGATGGTGGCGATGATCTGCTTGAAAAGTACGACGAACTGGACCCTCGTTTTGCGCAAACCATTGCAGCACATGGAGCTAACTGGAATACAGAGATTGGAATTCTTAATTTTCTGCCCGGTGGAGCTCACAATGTAGCCAATGATAAAACGAAACACCTGGTTCGCAAATGGGTACCTCGCGTACTAAGAGCAACGGCTCCGCGCAACTCCACTAATATGGACTGGATTGTCTTCCGGGTAGCCGAACTCTATCTGAATTATGCAGAAGCTTTGAATGAATATTATGAAACTCCCCCGAAAGAAGCATTCGATGCAGTCCTGAAAGTTCGTGAACGCTCCGGAATGCCGGGCTTTCCTTCCACTTTGAATAAAAAGCAGTTCAGGGAGAAACTGCGAAGAGAACGAGCCGTGGAACTGGCTTATGAAGATCATCGTTTCTGGGATATAAGACGTTGGCTGATAGCCGATGATGAAGGTGTTATGAAAGGTGCCATGTATGGATTGCAGCTCTCCGCTGTTACAGGAGCACCGGGTAAAGTACATTACAAACCTTATGTCTTTGAAAACAGATTATGGAGTGACCGTTCTTATTTACATCCTATCAAGCAGACCGAAATAGATAAAGGGTATATGCTTCAGAATCCGGGATGGTAAATATGTTCAATCAACTAAAAATAAAAGGTATGACAATAATAAACAGTATATACAAAGGGAAGCGTTATGCTATACTTTTGACTACTATTCTCACTTTTTATGCTCCCGTTTTGTTTGCTCAACACATAGCCGATTCTGCACTTGTAGAAGTCGCCTATGGGCAACAACCGGAATGGAGGCGAACAAGTGCCATTTCTTCCATACGTGGGGAAGATTTGCTGAAAACTACTTCCGCAAGCTTGGGAAATAGTCTGCAAGGACAGCTTCCCGGACTAACATTGTTGCAACAAAGCGGAGAGCCCGGCTATGATTTCTCTATCGCGAATCTCTACCTCCGGGGACGTACTTCCTATGCAAGCGGACAAAAAATGCTGGTATATGTCGACGGTTTCGAAGCCCCGATTGAAAGTCTGTCCACTGCGGAAATCGAGTCTGTAACATTATTGAAAGACGCTTCGGCTCTGGCTTTATATGGTATGCGTGGTGCAAATGGTGTTTTATTGGTGACAACCAAGAAAGGATGCGTTTCCGCTCCGCAAGTCAGTATCCGTTTACAAACGGGAATACAACAACCGTTGGGCGTTCCCGATCCTGTCAATGCGTATGATTATGCCACCTTATACAATCAGGCGCGTGTGAATGACGGATTGCCTCGTTTATACACTCCAGAGGAATTGAATGCCTATCAGAACAACACCGATCCTTACTTTTACCCCAATGTAAACTGGAAAAAGGCCATTTTGAATAATACAGCTCCTTTGAGTATGGCTGATTTAAGTTTTAAAGGAGGAGGAGATGTGGTGCAATACTATGTAATGATGAATCTTTTGCAGAACATCGGTTTCTACAAAGACACCGATAAAAAACGCCGGGAAAACTCGAATGCCTATTATGCGAGCTTTAATTTCAGGTCTAATTTGAATATCCAGATAAGCAAACACCTGTCTACCGGACTCAATTTTAGCGGGAGTGTAGGTAATCGCTCTATTCCCGGAGGCAGCAGTTCTGCCAACGGACTTTTGGGAGCGATATGGAGAACAGCTCCGAATGCATTTCCGGTGTACAACCCCGACGGATCGTATGGAGGAAATGCCGCTTTTACCAACCCGGTCGGTAATATCGTCAGCAGAGGGCTTTATAAAGAAAACAGCCGGACTTTCCAACTGATTTTTATGCCTAAATACGACTTGGAGAAACTGACAAAGGGATTAAGTGTCAGTGCCGGTATTGCCTACAACAACTATATGGCGGATTCATCTATAAAGAATCAGAATTATGCCCGTTATTCTCTTTCCAAAGGAGCAGGGGGAGAGGTGCTATATACACCCTACGGCGCTGATTCTCCTTTGGAATCCGATGAAGGATTCCGTACTGACTGGAGCCGTCTGAACTTTAAGGCACAGTTGGATTATGATCGCGTTTTCAAGCAACATCAACTCACTGCCAGCATCTTTTTCCTGTCTGATTTATATCAGAAATATGGAAGTCGTGATGACATTAAATACTTGAATTATGCAGGGCGGGTAACTTACTCTTATAATCAAAAATACATAGGAGAATTTGCAGCTTCATATACAGGTTGTGATGATTATGCTCCTGGAAAAAGATATGGATTCTTTCCCGCTTTCTCCGCCGGATGGATACTGTCGAAAGAAAACTTCATGAAAAATATCAACTGGGTTGAATATTTGAAACTAAGAGCATCTATCGGACTGGTTGGAAACAATCAGAATGAGAACGGACGTTATCTGTTCGACCAGACTTATAGCAGTAACGGCTCCTATTTTTTAGGTACAGGGTCGTCATCAACAGGCGGGTTTCGGGCAGATATGATTGCCAATCCCGATATTAGTTGGGAGAAGGAACGTGTATTCAATATTGGATTGGATGCAGTTTTACTGAAAGGGCTGTCGGTAGAATTCGATTATTTCCATAAAGAAAGATATGATATCCTGTCACAGCCGTATTCCACTATTCCCGGATTTGTTGGAGCCTCTTATGGCGACATATTGCCTTATATGAATGTAGGTAAAGTAAAGAATCAAGGTTTCGAGGGTACGATCAGGTACGAAAGCAGTCTTAAAAACAACTTCAACTATTACGTTGAAACATCGGCGTGGTATGCAAAGAATGAAATTGTCGATATGGCGGAAGAAGTGAAACTCTACGATTATCAATATCGTAAAGGACGTTCCGTGAATACTCCTTTTGTACTTGTTGCTGACGGACTGTATCAGGAGAGTGATTTCGATTCGAATGGAAGTCTGAAGTCACATTTACCGGTACCGCAGTTTGGAGAAGTAAACCCCGGTGATATAAAATATATCGATAAAAATGGTGATGGAGTAGTCGATTCCAATGACTCCTATCCTGTGGGATATTCTAATATTCCGGAGTGGAATTATGCTTTGAAAATAGGCTTTGAATGGAAAGGGATAGACGTTGAGGCTTTATTTCATGGCGTTGCCAATAGAGACATCTATTTGAGCGGGCCGTTGGCTTATTCCTTTACCGACAATGGCTCTGCTTCAAAACTGGCTCTCGACAGCTGGACACCGGAGAATCCCAATGCTTCTTATCCCCGTTTGTCTACCCGGACATTTGAAAACAATTACCGGATATCTACATATTGGAAAAGAAACGGAAACTACTTCAGAATGAAGAATATCCGGATTGGATATACCTTCCCCCAGTCAATAGCAAGAGCGATAAAATTGTCCAGATTGTATGTGTATGCTAATGCGAGCAATCTTTTCACCGTGAGTCATCTTGACGGATTGGCCGACCCGGAAAGCAGTTCTTTGATTACATATCCGTTGACACGTTCCTACAACCTGGGAATAAAAATTGATTTTTA
>OAVA01000372.1_pt1 | contig 15421 bp, 13 predicted proteins | sample 1476331 | NCBI WGS metagenome assembly OAVA01 (sample SAMEA2580070, study PRJEB22360) | human gut metagenome | biome: human gut; feature: human-associated habitat; material: faeces | place: Denmark | collected 2008/2010 | reverse complement strand
AAATAAAAAATTTAAAGTTTAAATATAATCAAGACCAGATATCTTATATTCTTGATGATGTGTCGTTTCACGTGAAACCTGGAGAGTGGCTATCCATTGTTGGTCATAATGGTTCCGGAAAATCCACGACAGCACGTCTTATTGATGGACTAATGGTGGCTGAATCAGGTCATATTATTGTGGATGGACAAGAGTTGACAGAGGATAATGTTTGGGAGATTCGTAATAAGATTGGTATGGTCTTTCAAAATCCAGACAATCAATTTGTTGGGGCAACCGTTGAAGATGATGTTGCTTTTGGTCTTGAAAATAAAGGAATTGCTTATGAAGAGATGGTTTCTAGAGTTCAAGAAGCTTTATCTTTTGTAGGTATGTTGGAGTTTAAGGATAGAGAGCCAGCTAGATTATCTGGCGGTCAAAAACAACGTGTGGCCATTGCAGGGATTATTGCTATGAGGCCGTCTATTTTGATTTTGGATGAGGCAACTAGCATGCTTGATCCAGAAGGACGCCAGGAATTGATTCAATCCATTAAGGATATTCGCCAACAATATGGAATGACTGTTTTATCAATTACTCATGATCTTGATGAGGTGGCAATGAGTGACCGTGTTTTGGTTTTGAAGAAAGGTAAAGTGGAGTCTATTTCAAGTCCTCGTGAACTATTTAGTAGGGGCTCAGAATTGGTAGATTTAGGTTTGGATATCCCTTTCAGTGCATTATTAACTCAAAAGCTAAGAAATAAAGGTCTGATAGATTGTGAAGACTATCAGACAGAAAAGGAATTGGTAGAACAATTATGGGAATCTCTCTCGAAAATGTAAGTTATACTTATCAAGCGGGTACTCCTTTTGAGGGGCGTGCCCTTTTTGATATGACAACCACAATAAAAGATGGTTCATATACAGCCTTTATTGGACATACAGGAAGTGGTAAGTCAACCATCATGCAGTTGTTGAACGGACTTTATTTACCAACTAGCGGTCACGTCCAAGTTGATGATACTATTATAACTAGTCAATCCAAGAATAAGGAAATAAAGCCAATCCGTAAAAAGGTCGGGTTAGTTTTTCAATTTCCAGAAAGTCAGTTATTTGCAGAAACTGTTTTAGAAGATGTTTCTTTTGGACCTCAGAACTTCGGTATTTCTAAAGAGGAGGCAGATCAGCGTGCTATTGAGAGTCTAAAATTAGTTGGTCTTCCAGAGGAGTTTTATAAACAGAATCCTTTTGATTTATCAGGAGGACAAATGCGACGTGCTGCTATAGCGGGTATTCTGGCTATGCAACCAGATATTCTAGTGTTGGATGAACCTACTGCTGGTCTTGATCCTCAGGGACGAAAGGAATTAATGACACTATTTAAACAATTACACCTTTCTGGAATGACAATTGTCTTAGTGACCCACCTGATGGATGATGTTGCTGATTACGCAACAGCTGTAAACGTTATGGAAAAAGGACATTTAGTATTGTCAGGAGCTCCTAAAGAAGTTTTCCAACAGGTCACCTTACTTAGAGAGAAGCAATTAGGTGTTCCAAAAATTACAGAGTTTGCGTTGCAGCTACAGAAAAAAGGTTATCACTTTGAAAGTCTTCCCATTACAATGGAGGAATTCGTAGAGGTATTAGCTAATGGATAAGTTAATTATTGGACGTTATATTGTCGGAAACTCTTTCATACATAGATTAGATCCTAGAAGTAAATTATTAGCCATGTTGGTTTACATTGTTATTATCTTTTGGGCCAATAATCCTTTGACTTATGTCATTATAACCCTGTTTACACTTTTCTTGGTTATCTTATCTAAAATTAAGCTTGGTTTTTTTCTAGATGGTATTAAACCGATGATTTGGATTATTTTATTCTCTACGCTGTTTCAAGTGTTTTTCAATACAAAAGGGAATGTGCTTTGGTCTATTGGCTTTTTAAAGATTACTGAGGTTGGGTTAAATCAAGGATGGATGATTTTTCTTAGATTTATTCTTATTATTAGTTTTTCTACTTTGCTTACTCTAACGACAACACCTTTAAGCTTATCTGACGCCGTTGAATCTCTTTTAAAACCTATGACTGTTTTTAAAGTACCAGCACACGAAATTGGGTTAATGTTATCTTTAAGTTTACGTTTTGTACCAACTTTGATGGATGATACGATGAGAATTATGAATGCTCAAAAGGCGCGTGGAGTTGACTTTGGTGAAGGAAATATTATTCAAAAGGTACGCTCAATTATACCAATATTAATTCCTTTGTTTGCATCTAGCTTCAAACGGGCAGATGCTCTGGCGATTGCTATGGAAGCACGAGGCTATCAAGGTGGCGACGGTCGAACAAAATATCGTCGACTTTCATGGAATGGCCGAGATACTTTATCCATTGTTGCTATTTTAGCTTTGGGGGTAATACTTTTTTATCTTAAGAGTTAAGTGGTTAATATATATATATAAACTAGGTCTAGAACCATTGAAAGAACGCCCAAGTTGGCGTTCTTTTTCGTCTAATCCCAAACTGCCTGTAATATTTTTAATATCCCTAACAAGTGGATGTTATATTTGCACGGTATGATAGTTACATGGTTATAGTTCTTCAGCTTAATCTGGAATGAAAAATTCCCATATAGACTAAGCCATTTTATTTGCTTATTAGTCATCACCAAATAAAATAATAAAATATCATTGGCTAATATGGACTGAACTATAGATAGATAAAGGAGCATCATCATGCAAACAAAGAATACATCTAACACTAAAAAATTGGGTCTTTTTGGACTTGTTACAGTGGCAACGCTTGGGGCAACAGCTTTAGCTAATGCAGAAACTTACACAGTTCAAAAAGGTGATACCCTTTCAGCTATTGCCAAGAAGAATGGTACTACTGTCGATGAAATTGTTTCAAAAAATGGCATTCAAGATGCCAATAAGATTTCCGTAGGTCAAAACTTAACAATTAATGAAACTACAGAAGAGACTACAGAAGCCTCAGATACGCCAACTACAACTGAAGCAGTTGCTGAATCAGCACAATCGGCAGAGTCTACACAAAGTGAAAGTACTCAAACAACAAATACAAGTCTTTCTTCCTCAGAGGCAGCTGCCAAGGAAGAAATTGCTCAACGTGAGTCAAGCGGTAGCTATACAGCTCAAAATGGCCAATATTATGGACGTTATCAATTGGCTGCCTCATATTTAAATGGGGACCTATCTCCTGAAAATCAAGAGAAAGTAGCGGATAATTATGTAGCAAGCCGTTATGGTTCATGGACTGCAGCTCTAGCTTTCTGGAATGCTAACGGTTGGTATTAAGCTAAAACCTCATACAAATATGAAGAAAATGCCAGATTTTTGGCATTTTTTTATTTAAATGATAAATCATTGTAACATTAGACACATTACAAATAATGCACAGTAATATTACTAAGTTATGATGAATGTGGCTAGAATAAACTAGGAGGGATTTATGTTTAAAAAAAGTTATAAAGGACGTCGTGTCAAATTAGCAGCAAAAAAATCATTGACAGTGCCAGTAGCAATTGTAACAAGTTTTATTGTCGTTTTGGCAGTATCTCTTTCTACACTAATCAATAAGGGATTGGTTAATGCATTTTCAGATTCTGTTACACCGACTCCTTCACCAACGTCAACAGCGACAGAATCAACAGCAGATTTAGTCAAATCATCAACTATTAGCTCCAACAAAGAGAAAAAAGCTAACAAAGAAAACGTTGAAGAAAGTAAGCCTCAATCTGAGACAACAAGTGAAACAGTAGAAACACCTCAACAGTCTCAGCCAGAGACTACTACAACAAGTACTGAAACTACACAAACTCCAGATAAAGGGACAACACCTGCAGTTGCTGCGAGTGGCAATGGCTCAGTTATCCTTTCGAATGGCAATATGATTCTGTCAATCGGCTCTTACGCCGCAGCACAAATGGCAGCTGCCACTGGCGTCCCTCAGTCAACTTGGGAGTCAATTATTGCGCGTGAGTCAAACGGTGATCATACCGCAGCAAATGGTTCAGGAGCATCGGGTCTTTTCCAAACAATGCCAGGATGGGGCTCAACAGCAACTGTTGAGAACCAAATTCAATCGGCTTTGAACGCCTATAATGCGCAAGGATTGTCAGCTTGGAATTACTAAGAAATTAAAGAAGTTGGGAGGAGACTCCCAGCTTTTTATTCTAGATGTAAGTAAGAGTCGTTTTATAGGGTTTTAGATTAGATTGTAACTATTATTAGGTAGGAATAGGCCTTTCTGTTATAATAGAAAATGAAAGGTTTGACAATGAAACAAATATTTAAATCAAGAGAGAGATTGTGGGTTAGTCTTTTTATTATTGGTTTTGCTATATTACTGGTTACGCCACAGCTATTTACTAGAAAAGTCATTTTAGGATCAGATTCTATATTTCACTATAACAGGTTTTATGAAGCTGCTATGCAATTAAAGAATGGTAATTTTTCTTACTTTCTATCCTTGTATGGTTTTCAACAGTCTGGACGTATTGTTAATGCCCTATATGGCCCTTTTTTTGCCTATTTACAAGGAGGGTTTATTTTAATAAGTGGTACTTGGTTCCGTTATCAGATTGTTTCCAGGGTATTGTTACATATATTGGCTGAATCTTCAATGTATGCGTTACTTAAGCAGTGTAAAGTTAAGACAAGCATTGCTTTGTCACTAGGTTTACTATATGCAACGACATTCTCTATTCAATATTGGACGATGCGTCAAGGCTTTTCTAGTTGGGGAGCTGCTCTATTACCCTATTGTTTCATTCCTGCTATTCATTATGTATTTTATCAACGAGTAGATCAAGTTAGACTAGCCCTATCAATGGCTTTAATTTTTCAGATTCATGTGCTTAGTGCTTTAATGCTAGCTATGATGTATCTTCCTTTTTATCTTTACACTTTTGTAAAGGCGACTACTTCTAAAAAAAAGGAAACTATTTTAAAAGTCTTAATAGCAGTTATTCTTTTTCTTTTATTGACTGTAAATGTATGGGGGGTGCTTCTCTATCTAAGAGGTGCGAATCATCTTTTAGATCCATTTATCAATAGGGAGATAGGTAAGAATGGAATTGATGGGACAGCAAGATATTGGCTATACACTCCAATATCCTTAATGGTTTTACTCATTTTACAGTTTATTTACGCTATTGTAAATTGGAAAAAACTAGCAAGATGGAAGCGAATACTACATTTTATTTATTTCGTTTTCTTCTTTTTATCAACAGGTCTTTTTCCATGGCAGTATCTGGTAGAAAATGGAAATACTTTTGCTGAGTTGATTCAATTCCCATTTCGCTTTTTTGTTCCAGCTACTATATTGCTGTTGGCGATTACAGGGTTGACTGTCACACGTTTTGTAAATTGGCGAAAAAGTATTGCTGTTTTATTATTTGCCTTTGCAGGGGTTGGGCTAATTCAAAATATAATGGATACTACAGATCGTGTAAAGAGTGCAGCTCAAGATGGTGAACTTATTTCCATTGTTAAACATACTTACGTTGAAGGAGATTATCAGACGATAAGTCTTACCATGAATGACAGTGACCTGTCACAGTTTTTAAATTTAGTTGTCAAATCCACACCAGATTATGTACCTATCTATGGGACAATAGGTAAGCAAAACACTTACGATCTTTATTATGAAAACATTGTTACGAATCAAAGAACCGAAAAGTTAATTAAAGATAACTACCTCGTATTAACTTGGCAAGCTGATGAAGGGGAGGAATTGAATCTACCGATAGTTGTATATAAAGATTCCATCTTGACACTAAATGGTAAAGAACTAGACAAGGATGACTATAACTTGTCAACGATTGGTACGCCGACCGTTTCATCGCAAGAAGGAAAAAATAAACTTGAGTTACGGTATCAAGAACCAGAATGGTTATTTGTAGCAATAAGTGCCCCACTTGTAGTTCTAGGAACAATAGGTTTACAGTGGCTTTACACAAAAATAAGTATAAAAAAGGTTGCCTAGTGGTAACCTTTTTGCATTATTCTTTAATCATGATATAATTAAGCTTGCGTGCTTTTACGCTTCAAAATCGACCTTCAAATCGATATTTGAATAACTAGACCCTTCAAGTCTATGTTAATTTTTATTTGATGGGAGGAGTTATCAATGACTGATAATTCAAAAACACGTGTTGTTGTCGGTATGAGTGGTGGCGTTGATTCATCAGTGACAGCCTTACTTTTAAAAGAGCAAGGCTATGATGTAATTGGTGTTTTCATGAAAAACTGGGATGACACAGATGAATTTGGTGTATGTACAGCAACCGAAGATTATAAAGATGTGGCAGCAGTAGCTGATCAGATTGGTATCCCGTATTACTCTGTCAACTTTGAGAAAGAGTACTGGGATCGTGTATTTGAGTATTTCCTTGCAGAATACCGCGCAGGTCGTACTCCTAATCCAGACGTTATGTGTAATAAGGAAATCAAGTTCAAGGCTTTCCTAGACTACGCTATGACATTGGGAGCAGACTACGTGGCTACAGGACATTATGCTCAAGTTGTTCGTGATGAAGATGGCATTGTCCATATGTTGCGTGGTGCAGATAACAATAAAGATCAAACCTACTTCCTTAGTCAGCTTTCACAAGAGCAGTTGCAGAAAACGATGTTTCCATTAGGACATCTACAAAAGCCAGAAGTTCGTGAGATTGCTGAACATGCAGGTCTTGCAACAGCCAAGAAAAAGGATTCGACAGGAATTTGTTTTATTGGTGAGAAAAACTTTAAAGAATTTCTTAGCCAATACTTGCCAGCTCAAAAAGGTCGTATGATGACTGTAGATGGTCGTGACATGGGTGAACATAACGGACTCATGTATTACACCATTGGTCAACGTGGTGGTATGGGCATTGGTGGCCAAAAAGGTGGCGATAATGCTCCTTGGTTTGTAGTTGGGAAAGATCTTTCGAAGAATATTCTTTACGTGGGTCAAGGTTTCCACCATGAGTCATTGATGTCAACTTCTCTTGACGCTTCAATGATTCACTTTACTCGAGATATGCCTGAAGAATTTGACATGGAGTGTACAGCAAAATTCCGTTATCGTCAACCTGATAGTAAAGTTACTGTAAAGGTTAAGGGTGAGAAAGCAGAGGTTATTTTTGCTGAACCTCAGCGTGCGATTACACCTGGTCAAGCCGTTGTTTTCTATGATGGTCAGGAATGTTTGGGTGGCGGTATTATTGACCAAGCCTATAAAGATGGAAAAGTTTGTCAATATATCTAGCTGAATGAAGTAAAAAGTATGAGTTCTCAATTTTTTTATGCGTTTATGTCCTTCTTTGCCATAATGAATCCCATTTCAAACCTTCCTGCTTATATGGCTTTAGTAGCAGATGACAGTCAAAAGATTTCACGAAAAATTGCATTTAAGAGTCTTTTAATTGCCTTTATAATTGTTACAGTTTTTGTCTTTTCTGGAGATTTGATTTTCAAAGTTTTTGGAATTACAATTGATTCTTTTAGGATTGCAGGAGGAATATTGGTCGCTGTTATAGGTTATCATATGATTAATGGAAACCATTCACCAAGCTACAAGGGTATGGAGCAGCAGGCTTCAAATTCAGACCCTATGTCTGTTGCTATTTCGCCTCTTGCGATGCCACTTTTTGCAGGACCAGGGACGATTACGACAACTCTAAACTTAGCTAATGGGGGTATAAAAAATCAATTGATAACGGTAGTTGCCTTTGCTTTACTATGTGTCATTACTTATCTCCTTTTAAGAAGTGCAAAACAAATTGCAGGATTTTTGGGAGAAAATTTGATGAAAATTATAACAAAATTTATGGGACTATTACTATTTTCAATAGGTATCCAAATGATTATCACTAGTGTTCAGTCATTAATCAAATAGTGATTTGATTTGACAAAATGATTTGATTTGATACAATAACTTTAACAATAGTCATGATGGTCAAAGCTCATGGGAATTGTGCGTTTTTTGCGTACAGTTTTCTGGAGTTTTGGCTATTTTTGTGTCGTTTTAAGGGAGGAAAAAATGCAATATCAGGATTTTCGGACGAAAATTGATTCCACTGTTTTTGGTGTGAGAGCGACTGCTTTGATTGTAAAAGACAATCGCTTGTTAGTCGTAGAAGATGAGGACAGTTTTTATACAATCGGGGGTGCTATTCAAGTGGATGAAGCTACTGAAGATGCTGTGGTTCGAGAAGTAAGAGAAGAACTTGGTGTCGCATCTAGAGCTGTTCAGTTAGCTTTCATTGTTGAAAATAGCTTTGAACAAACTGGGGTCCATTATCATAATATCGAGTTCCATTATTTAGTGGACTTGCTAGAAGATGCCCCTTTAACCATGCAAGAAGATGCGAAGCCATTACCTTGCCGGTGGCTTGCTTTAGATGACCTACATACTGTTAATCTGAAACCGGCATTTCTAAAAGCCACCTTACCAGAATGGGACGGACAATTACGACACATTCATCTTAAAGAGTAGGAGAAAAAATGACTTATAATTTTATAGAAGAGTACGATATTATTGTAATCGGAGCTGGTCATGCGGGAGTAGAAGCCTCCCTAGCTGCAGCCCGCATGGGATGTAAGGTTTTATTAGCGACTATTAACCTAGAGATGCTGGCATTTATGCCATGTAATCCTTCTATTGGAGGATCGGCCAAGGGTATTGTTGTCCGTGAGATTGATGCCCTCGGCGGAGAGATGGGTAAAAATATTGATAAAACTTATATTCAAATGAAAATGCTTAATACCGGTAAGGGGCCTGCTGTTCGAGCCTTGCGTGCACAAGCAGATAAAGCTTTGTATGCTATGACAATGAAACATACAGTTGAACGTCAGGAAAACTTGACCCTCCGTCAATCAATGATTGATGACATACTTGTTGAAGATGGTAAGGTAGTTGGTGTAAGAACGGCAACAAATCAAAAATATGGAGCTAAGGCAGTTGTTGTAACAACAGGTACAGCTCTACGTGGTGAAATTATCCTAGGTGAGCTCAAATATTCTTCAGGTCCTAATAATAGCCTTGCATCTGTTACATTGGCAGATAACCTGAGGGATCTTGGCCTTGAAATAGGAAGATTTAAAACGGGTACCCCTCCTCGTGTTAAGGCATCATCAATTAATTACGAAGAAACTGAAATTCAACCAGGTGATGAAAAGCCAAATCATTTTTCATTCTTGTCGAAAGATGAAGACTATCTTCAGGATCAAATACCTTGTTGGCTAACTTATACGAATCAAGAGAGCCACGATATTATCAATAATAATTTACACCGTGCACCAATGTTTTCAGGTATTGTCAAGGGTGTAGGACCTCGTTATTGTCCATCAATCGAAGATAAAATTGTCCGATTTGCCGATAAGAATCGTCATCAGCTTTTCCTTGAACCAGAGGGACGAGAAACTGAGGAAGTGTATGTACAAGGGCTTTCAACAAGTTTGCCTGAAGATGTTCAAAAAGAATTGCTTCACTCAATCAAAGGTCTTGAAAAAGCGGAGATGATGCGAACTGGTTATGCGATTGAATATGATATCGTTCTTCCTCATCAATTACGTGCAACACTTGAAACGAAGTTGATTTCGGGTCTCTTTACAGCAGGACAGACCAACGGAACTTCTGGATACGAGGAGGCAGCTGGCCAAGGTCTAGTTGCTGGTATTAATGCGGCTCTTAAAGTTCAAGGTAAACCTGAGCTTATCCTCAAACGTAGTGATGCCTATATTGGTGTAATGATTGACGATCTTGTCACGAAAGGAACCTTGGAGCCATATCGTTTATTAACATCACGCGCGGAGTATCGCCTCATATTACGTCATGACAATGCTGATATGCGCTTGACACCTATTGGTCGAGAAGTTGGTTTGGTTGACGATGAACGTTGGAATATCTTTGAAATTAAGAAAAATCAGTTTGACAGTGAGTTGACACGTCTGTCAAAAGAAAAATTGAAACCTGTCAAAGAAACGAATGAAAAAATTCAAGCCCTAGGCTTTAAGCCCTTGACAGATGCCATGACTGCTAAAGAGTTTATGCGTAGACCAGAGATTGATTATGCCACAGCTATTCAGTTTGTAGGTCCAGCTTCAGAAGATTTGGATGCTAAGATTATAGAGTTGCTTGAGACTGAAATCAAGTACGAAGGGTATATCAATAAAGCTTTGGATCAAGTAGCCAAGATGAAGCGTATGGAAGAAAAGAAAATTCCGAAAAATATTGATTGGGATGCTATTGATTCTATCGCTACTGAAGCTCGTCAAAAATTTAAGAAAATTAATCCTGAGACCATTGGTCAAGCGAGTCGTATTTCAGGGGTCAATCCAGCAGATATCTCTATTCTGATGGTCTACCTTGAAGGCAATAATAAGGCCCGTCGTAAAGTGGACTAACGGTAGTAATGCGTTTAAAAGCCTTTTAATTAGGGCTTTTTTATGTTATAATTACTAGATTAAGAGGTTTTATATGAAAAGATTTCACTTTGCAACGATTCATCTTGTAATGATAGGGTTAATTCTTTTTGGAATTGCTACCATCTTTGTTCGTGTTTTAAAATCTGAGTCTGCACTCATTTTTGCGCTTTTTATCATTATGGTAGTGATTGTTGCCTTATTACATTACCAAAAGACAACATACGAATCCTTGGAAATAGAACAATTAGATGAACTAAATCAGGATGTTGAAGATTCTTTGAAGACCCTTCTTGGAAAAATGCCTGTTGGGGTAATTACTTTTGATGAGAATGATCATATTGAATGGTTTAATCCTTATGCGAAGCTAGTACTTTCGGATGAAAACGGAAACTTCAATAAGCAATTGGTTGCTAATTTTATTGCTCAGAAGCGTAAAGGATCACCATCCAATGTGATTACAGTTGGCGAAAACAAATATGCTGCTTTTGTTGACTTTGATAATAAGTTGATTTACTTTATTGATAATGTTTATAATCATGATACGAATACAGACCCAAATATGACACGTCCTGTTATCGGTATTATTTCAGTCGATAACTACGACGATGTGACAGGAAGTTTGCCAGATGCAGATGTTTCAAAGATCAATACATTCGTGGCAGGTTTTATTTCAGAGTTTGCCAAAGCTAAACACATCCATTATCGACGTATTGAAGGTGACCGTTTTTACTTTTTCACTAATTACAGGGTTTTGATGGAGTTCATGAATCAAAAGTTTTCTGTTTTAGATGATTTTCGTCAACAGGCTCAAGAACGTGGTTTACCACTGACACTGAGTATGGGGATCTCATTTGGAACAATTAAGCATGATCAAATCGGACAAGTGGCTTTGCAGAATCTTAACATTGCCCTTGTTCGTGGTGGGGATCAGGCTGTAGTCAAGGAAAATGACGATCACAAAGAATTACTATACTTTGGCGGAGGTTCTGTCTCAACGGTCAAGCGTTCTCGCACAAGAACAAGAGCTATGATGACAGCGATTTCGGATAAGTTGAAAACAGTCGAAAGAGTATTTGTTGTTGGACACCAGAATTTGGATATGGATGCCCTAGGTGCTACCGTCGGAATGGCTCACTTTGCTAGTCAGATTGTTCGAAAGAGCTTTGCTGTTTACGATGATGAATCTATGAACGCTGATATTGCGCGTGCAGTTAATCGTTTGAAGGAGGATGGACAGTCACCACTGATTACACTTTCAGAGGCTGAGGAACTGGTTAATCAGAATTCATTGCTGATTATGGTCGACCATTCTAAAGTAAATCTGACTTTATCTAAGAGTTTCTATACTCGATTTAACGAAGTTATTGTCGTAGACCACCATCGTCGTGATGATGATTTCCCTGAAAATGCCGTTTTGACCTTTATTGAAAGTGGAGCAAGCTCTGCTTGTGAGTTGGTTACGGAATTGTTGCAATTTCAAGGGGCTCCAGAGCGGTTAAGTAAAATTCAAGCTTCTATCCTTATGGCAGGCATAATGCTAGATACGAAAAACTTCTCTACTCGTGTAACAAGTCGAACGTTTGATGTTGCCTCATACCTTCGTAGTTTAGGAAGTGATAGTGGAGAGATTCAAACGATTTCGGCTACGGACTTTGAGGAGTATCGACGTATTAATGAGTTGATTTTAGCAGGTGATCGAATTACCAACGATATTATCGTTGCTATGGGTGAAGATCATAAATGCTACAATAATGTTGTCATGCCTGCCACAGCAGATACGATGCTTGCTAGGGGTGGAATTGAAGCCACTTTTGTTATCGCTCGTACAAGCGATTCTACGGTAAATATATCTGCTCGAAGTCATAAAACAATTAATGTGCAACGTATTATGGAAAAGTTAGGTGGCGGAGGGCATTTCAACTTAGCTGCCTGTCAAATAAGAGATTGTGGTGTTGCGCAGGTAAAAAATAAATTAATTGAAACTATTATGGGAGAGTTGGCTCCTAAGGAGGACTAAAATGAAAGTTATTTTCTTACAAGACGTTAAAGGAAAAGGAAAAAAAGGTGAAATTAAAGAAGTACCGTCAGGTTACGCTCAAAACTTCTTGATTAAAAAGAACCTTGCTAAAGAAGCAACAAACCAAGCCATAGGTGAGTTGAAAGGTAAACAAAAATCTGAAGAAAAACATGCTGCAGAGTTGTTAGCTGAAGCAAAATACGTTAAAGAGCAACTTGAGAAGGAAGAAAATCGTCTTCAATTTACTGAGAAGGTTGGACCAGACGGTCGTACTTTTGGTTCAATTACAGCCAAAAAGATTGCAGAAGGGCTTCAGAAACAATTTGGAATCAAGGTTGATAAACGTCATATTGAACTTGAACATCCTATTCGTGCGATTGGTTTGATTGAGGTTCCTGTAAAGCTTCATAAAGAAGTAAGTGCAAAAATTAAGCTTAATATCAAAAATAGTGCTGAGTAAACCTTGACACTATAAGTAAATCTTGTAAAGGAGGGAATAATTGTGTCAGAAACTCAAGAATTACGGGTACAACCTCAGGACTTAGTGGCTGAGCAGTCTGTTCTGGGTGCTATTTTTATTAATCCTGACAAGTTGATTGCAGTTCGAGAATATATCGAAGCAGATGACTTTTACAAGTATTCCCATCGTGTCATTTTCAAAGCAATGGTGACTCTGTCGGATCGAAATGAAGCCATTGATGCCACGACAGTACGTACCATTCTAGATGACCAAGATGACCTCCAAAATATAGGGGGTATTTCTTATCTTGTAGATTTGGTCAATAGTGTACCCACATCTGCCAATGCTGAATACTATGCTAAAATTGTGGCTGAGAAAGCCATGCTTCGTCGTATTATAAGTAGATTGACAGAGACTGTCAACCAAGCCTATGAGGGTTCAACTGAATCTGATGAAATCATTGCAAATGCCGAAAAAGCCTTGGTGGATGTTTCGGAGCATAGTAATCGTAGTGGTTTTCGTAAAATATCTGATGTTCTTGATGTCAACTTTAATACTTTGGAGATGCGTTCACAACAAACGTCGGATGTTACCGGATTGCCAACTGGTTTCCGTGATCTTGACAAAATTACAACAGGTTTACACCCTGATCAATTAATTATTTTAGCAGCTCGTCCTGCTGTTGGTAAAACAGCTTTCGTTCTAAACATTGCTCAGAACGTTGGCACCAAGCAAAATAAAGCTGTTGCAGTTTTCTCACTAGAGATGGGGGCGGAAAGTTTAGTAGATCGTATGTTGGCTTCAGAAGGTATGATTGATTCCCATGCTTTACGTACAGGTCAATTGACAGAGCAAGATTGGAATAATGTTATGATTGCTCAGGGAGCTCTGGCCGAGGCACCTATTTACATTGATGATACTCCTGGTATTAAGATTACTGAGATTCGGGCACGGTCTCGTAAATTGTCACAGGAAGTAGAGGGTGGTCTAGGTCTTATTGTCATTGACTATTTACAGTTGATTACAGGGACACGGCCAGAAAATCGCCAACAAGAGGTATCAGATATTTCTAGACAGTTAAAAATTTTGGCCAAGGAGCTCAAAGTTCCTGTAATTGCCTTGAGTCAGTTATCTCGTGGCGTGGAACAACGTCAGGATAAACGTCCTGTGTTGTCTGATATCCGTGAGTCAGGATCTATCGAGCAGGATGCCGATATTGTTGCCTTTTTATATCGTGAGGATTACTATCGAAAAGAAGGCAAAGAACCAGAGAACGAGATTGAAGATAATACAATTGAAGTTATTCTGGAGAAAAATCGTGCTGGAGCGCGTGGAACGGTTAAATTGCTATTTCAAAAAGAGTATAATAAATTTTCATCGATTGCTCAGTTTGAGGAATCATAACTTTCAGATTTAAGGAGATATATATGAGTGATGCATTTGCAGATGTTGCCAAGATGAAAAACATCAAGGAAGCTATTAAGGCCCATGAAGGTCAGTTGGTGGAATTGACCCTAGAGAATGGTCGTAAACGTGAAAAGAACAAGATTGGCCGTTTGACGGAAGTCTATCCATCGTTGTTTATTGTTGAATATCAAGACTTCAGTTCTCAAGCAGGAGCTATTAACAATAGTTATGTTGAGTCTTATACTTATTCAGACATCTTGACTGAAAAGACCCTTATTCGCTATTTGAGTCCTGAGGAACAGGCTGAAATTGAGAATAAATAATAAAAAGCCTTTACTTGGGCTTTTTTTCGTGGTAAACTATTAAAGTATGTGAAATAATAGCAGGATAAAATGAAGCTCGTCAACAGGAAGTCAGCTAAAAAAGTAACCTTTGCTGTTTGGGCGAAGTCTTTCTGAACGAATCAGGTTTATCTAAAACGTTATTTCCTAAAAAATATTTTTTATAGGAGGACATTATTAATGTCACGTTATACAGGTCCATCATGGAAACAATCACGTCGCCTTGGTTTCTCACTTACAGGAACAGGTAAAGAATTGGCACGTCGTAACTACGTACCAGGTCAACACGGTCCAAACAACCGTTCAAAACTTTCAGAATACGGTTTGCAATTGGCTGAAAAACAAAAACTTCGTTTCTCATACGGTTTGGGTGAAAAACAATTCCGTAACTTGTTCGTACAAGCTACTAAAGTTAAAGGTGGAACACTTGGTTTCAACTTTATGGTTCTTTTGGAACGTCGTCTTGACAACGTTGTTTACCGTCTTGGTCTTGCAACTACTCGTCGTCAAGCACGTCAATTCGTAAACCACGGTCATATCCTTGTTGATGGTAAACGTGTTGATATCCCATCATACCGCGTTGAAGTTGGTCAAGTAATCTCAGTTCGTGAAAAATCAGCTAAAGTTCCTGCTATCCTTGAAGCAGTAGAAGCTACTATCGGACGTCCAGCATTCGTATCATTTGATGCTGAAAAACTTGAAGGTTCATTGACACGTCTTCCAGAACGCGATGAAATCAACCCAGAAATCAACGAAGCACTTGTCGTTGAAT
>OAVA01000293.1_pt1 | contig 20154 bp, 15 predicted proteins | sample 1476331 | NCBI WGS metagenome assembly OAVA01 (sample SAMEA2580070, study PRJEB22360) | human gut metagenome | biome: human gut; feature: human-associated habitat; material: faeces | place: Denmark | collected 2008/2010 | reverse complement strand
GTGGAACTGCAATATATGATATTCGAGAAGTCGAATAAAGTCTAAAATGAAAAAAAGAGCTAAACAAGTGCAAATATAACCATTGATATACTGTATTTTATGTGGTATCAGATTCGGGAACGACTTTTTAATTTGTCTTAATCCGTTGCAAGTTTCTTCGGGATATATGGGAACATTTACGGGAATTTGTTATACCTTTGCCGCATAACCTAAAAAGCAACGCAGATGAAAGTTTCCGTCTATCTGAAAAAGTGCTCCCCCGAGACCTCGAACATCTGCTTTCGGGTCAGGGAGAAGAGCGTGGACATAAAGGTGGTCTCTCCCCTTGAGGTGCAGGACAGGTACTGGGATTCCGACACCCTCAGTTACAGACGCACGACGATTGTCCCTGCCGCCGAGCAGAAACGCCTGCCCGGACAAATCGCCGCCATCATCGAGCGGGCGGAGAAGACCTTCTCGGACAAGGCGGACGGCAGGTGGATGAGGCAGGTCATCGAGGATGTGCTATACCCGGCCCGCGCCTTCGAGCGGAACCACCCGAACCTGCTCGCCCGCGTCCACGAGTATCTGGAGAAGTTCGACGGCGCGGAAAGGACCAAGGAACACATCATACGCTTCGAGCGCAGGATGTCGCGCTACCATGACTACCGGCGGGAGATACTGGGCGAGACGGATTTCACCCTCTTCGTGGAGACCGTCACGCTGGAGCAGATGAACGATTTCAGGGATTATGTCGTAAACGAGTACAGGCTGCGGCAGGAGCATCCAGACTTCTATGCATCCCGCACGCTCATCAACCACAGGCCGAGGCCGCTTTCCGGCACGACCGTCATCAACACCATGAACCTGTTCTGCACCTTCCTGCACTGGTGCAAGAAGATGAAGTATTCCGACAATGAGGACTATGCCCTCTACGGCTGCAAGGAGCCCACCTACGGCGACCCCTTCTACCTCACTTCGGAAGAGAGGAATATTCTCTACGATGCGGACTTGAGCGACAACCCGAAACTGGACGTCATCCGGGACATCTTCGTGTTCCACTGCTATGTCGGCTGCCGCGTGGGTGACCTTTACAGGCTCACGCGGGACAACATCAAGGACGGCTTTCTGGAATACATGCCGCAGAAGACGAAGAAATGTCAGGCGAAGACCGTCAGGGTGCCGCTGCACGAGAAGGCTTTGAAGATACTGGAACGCTACGATGCCAATGCCGACAGACTGTTCCCGTTCAAGCAGATACACACCTACAACCTCGGCATACGGGAGCTGCTGAAGCGCTGCGGCATAGACAGGACGGTGACCATCCTCGACACGCACGGCTACAACACCGTGCAGAAGCCCCTGTACGAGGTGGCCACCAGCCATACGGCACGCAAGACCTTCGTGGGCAACCTGTACAGGCAGGTACCCGACCCTAACCTCATCGCTTCCATGTCGGGACATGTGGAGGGCAGCAGGGCGTTCAGCCGCTACCGCACGATAGACGATGACATGAAGCGAAGGCTTGTAGAAATGATAGACTAGACAGAAAGGAGGACTTATATATGAAAGTGACCGCATTCATCCGGAAGACCGCCGCCAAGAACAACATCACCGACCAGGCACGGGTCTATTTCCGTGTCCGGGACATCGGCGGAGTGGACATCAAGGCCGCGAGCGAACTGTCCATCAATCCCAACCATTGGAGCCCGGAACGGCAGGGCTACAAGCCCCGCGTGGCCCTGGTGTCGGAGGAAAAGAAGATGAACTTCGACAAGGACGTGCAGCAGATCACCCATCTCATCACGAAAGAGTACCACCGGGGAGTGGACGGGAACTGGCTCAAGGGGCTGATAGAGGAATACCACCATCCCGGCATCAACGCGAGGGGCGGCAACAAGGCCGACGAGTACCTGCTCTCGTACCAGATACGGAAATACGTCGAGGAAACACCGCTTGCGGATGAAAGCCGGAAACACCATCTCGACAATCTCAACAAGGTGCTGCGCTACGAGCGTTTCCGCCACGAGGTGCTGCACCAAAGAGGCTTCCACCTGTGCATCGACACCGTCACGGCGGACGACATCAGGGACTTCAAGCTGTGGATGCAGGAGGAACACAAGTACGTGGACATGTACCCCGTATTCTACCGGAATGAGGTACGCCGCAACGTCGAACAGAAGCGTTCCGAGAACAGCATGTCGGGCTCCCTCTACCGCATCCGCACCGTCATCAAGTGGTGCGTCAAGCGCGGGCTGACAAGGAACAATCCCTTTGACCAGTACCAGATTGCCCGGCCGATGTACGGCGACCCGTTCTACCTGACGCTCGAGGAGCGGGACAAGGTGTACTACGCCGACCTGAGCGGCATGGGGGCAACCTATCCGGTCTATCGTGACATCTTCATGTTCCAGTGCCTGATAGGGTGCCGTGTCAGCGACCTGAACAGGCTGACCAAGGCGAACATCGTGGACGGCTTCGTGGAGTACATCCCGCAGAAGACGAAGATGGAACATGCCAATACAGTGCGCGTGCCGCTCAACCAAAAAGCACGGGACATACTGGAACGCTACAAGGATCTGGAGAGCGCCCTGCTCCCCCGGTTCTCACACTTCGGCTACAACAAGAAGATAAAGGAGATACTCAAGTACGTGGGCATCGACCGCAAGGTCATAGTCCTCGACCCCAAGACAAGGGAGGATGTGGCAAGACCTTTATACGAGGTAGCATCTACCCATACGGCGCGCAAGACCTTCATCGGCAATCTCTACAGGCAGGTCAAGGATCCGAACCTGATTGCCTCCATGTCGGGACATTCGGAAGGCAGTCGCGCTTTTGCACGATACCGCAAGATTGACGACGAGATGAAGAAGGAGCTGGTAAACCTTTTAGACTGATAATTTCCCTGTTTCCCCTCCACAGACAATGCAATATGAATATGGACGAGCAGAAATTGACATACGAACAGTTCAAGGCTGACATCCTCCAGTGGAAGGACGCGCACAGGGAAGAATACCGCCGCTTCGCGAAAATGATGGCGGACGGGAACGAGGTGCAGTACCTTGCCGTATGCCGTGCCATATTCAGACAACTGCCCGGCATCAAAAAGGAATGGCAGATGTCATGGTGTGACGACAGCACGGACGGCTTTAGAAACATAGACCTCCATTTCAAGGAGAACGCGGTGCCGGGGAAGATCGTGGAACTTTACAGGAAACAGAGGGAAGAAGACACAGCCCCGCCTCCGACCACATTCTGGGGCAGAATGAAATACATTTTCAGACAGAGCCTGAGAAAACGCTGCGTGACCTTGTCCGCCCCTCTTGTATTGAGCTGGCTGTATTACGGCAAGAGCTTCGAGGCCATGGTGGACATGGTCAGCAGGCAGGCCGGGCATCCCAAGGCAGGGAACGCCGAGAGGATGGGCTGTTCCATTGTCGTCAGGCAGATTATCGAGGTGTCCATAAAGAACGGCTTCCGCACGCAGGAGGACTGGAACAGACACTTCGCCATGAAGGACGCGATTGAGAAAGGCGGCATCGGCGAATGGGCTTTGCAGTCCGTAAAGGACAAGATGGGCGGTAATGATACCGGAAGCATTCAGACAAGCACAACGGGATCCGGTATCGGCACGGCACCGCAAGCGTTGCGGACGGCAGGAAAGAAAAAGATACAGGAGCGACCACTTGCGGATTATCTCAAGTGCGGAAATAAAGAAGCGGTTATACAATGTATCCGCCGTTTCGTTTCCATAAACACGAGTGCCGTCCATCAGGCACTCCCGTTCTATGTGCTGAAAGACCTGCGGCTGGTGGCCGGAATGCACGCCGCGAAGGAGTACAGCGTGGGGATGGCATTGCAGTTTTCCGACCTGCCCTCGCTGAAAAGCGAAAGCGCCATACGGCAGGCGGTCGGTTTCCTGAAGGCGGCAAAGCATGTCATCAAGGACGGGAAAGACCAGATGGCACCTCTTATCGAGAGTGACGAGAACCGGGAACTGTACCGGACACTGGCAGCGGAAATCAGAGAAATCGCTGCCGATGATGAAGCGAAAACTGTTGCCGGATAGGGTAAAACGAGCCGTTTTACATGGTCATGCAGACTTGAATGGTCATGACAATTTAAGACAAATCATTATATATCAATCCGTTTCAATTTGAATATACTTTTGCACCGTCAATCCTTTTCCCGAGGGTAGGCGGTGCTTCTCTTTTACAAGCCATCGGAAGGGAGGCGTCAGGGAACTTTTGAAGATGGTCATCACAAAATTCAAAACTGATATTTATGATTACCATAGAAAGTCTGGTTGAGCAGGGCGCGAACGTGAAACTGGAAGTCACGCCAGCCGACCTTAAGATGTTTGCCGAGGCCATCGTGCAGCGCACGATGGCGGCCCGGCAGGAAGAACTGAATGCGGAGATGCAGCGTGCCGCGGAAGAGACATGGCTCAACACAAGACAGGTGCGCGAGCTGTTGAACGTGTGCGAGGGGACGCTCAACCTGTGGGCGAAGCGCGGCTATCTCGTCCCCGTCAAAGTGGGCAACAAGAACATGTACGCCAAGTCGGATGTCCACCGAGTGCAGACGGGAGGCAAGTCCGAGAGTGTGACATCCTATTGCAAGAAGAAAAATGGCTGACATGACACACACCCGACTTGAACTGTGCAACATGATCCGCATGGAGGCGGAGCATATCAGTGATACAGGCTTCCCTCTGGATGTCTTTCCGCAGGCCGTGCAGTCCGTCATACTCGACATGGACCGGTACGAGAACTACAAGACCGAGTTCATCGCGACGGCCATGCTGTCGGCGGTATCGGCCGCATTGGGAGGCACCTATCGCATCCGCATCAAAGGCGAGTGGCAGAGCAATGCCGCCCTCTACATCATCCTCGTGGGCAGGCCGGGACTGGGCAAGACACCGCCGCTGGAGGCGGCATACCGTCCCATACGGAAGCACGACTACGCCCTGTTCAAGGCGTATGAGTCGGAACTGGAGTCATGGAAGGCCGCCGGGGAGAGCGGCAGGAAGCCTGTACTGCGGCGCACGGTCGTGTCCGACTTCACTCCGGAATCGCTCCTGCTGACACACAACAGCAATCCCCGGAGCGTGGTCATCCTGGTGGACGAGATCATGGGCATGTTCAACTCCGCCAACCGCTACACCAACGGACAGCTCATAGAGCAGCTGCTCACGGCATGGAGCGGCGGGGCATTGGATGTGACAAGGGTCGGCAGCACGGTACCGGTGCATATTGAACAGCCGTGCATCAACATCATCGGAACCACGCAGACCAAGCGCGTACATGAACTGCTGACGAAAGGTTTCGAGGAGAACGGACTGCTCGACCGCATCCTGTTCGTGCTTCCCAAGTCCCGTGAAGTGCCAAAATGGACCGATTGGGATGATGGCGGGGAGGACAGGGCTTCCATGGCGGCGGCACGCTGGGAACAGATACTTGGCAAGGTGCTCTCTTTGGACTATGACACGGGAGAGGAAAAAAGGAGGCCCCATGTGCTGTCCATGGACAGGGAGGCAAGGGAATATTTCTTCTCTTGGTGGAACAGGAAAGTGGAACGCATCAACCGGATAGAGGACGACGCCCAAGTGGAGAGCCGTGAGATGAAGCATCCGGCGCAGGTGGCACGGCTTGCCCTGCTCATGCAGGTGCTGCGGTATGCCGCCGGGGAGAGCCACCTGCAGTCTGTAGATACGGCATCGGTGAAAGCCGCTGTCCGGCTGAACGGCTACTTCGAGGACTCGTACCGCCGCATCCGCTCATTCGTGGCGGAGGACATGTGCGAGGACCCACCCAAGGTGCTGCTGTCGCTGTTGCCGGACACTTTCGACACGAAAACGGCCATCACCATTGGGAAAGAACTGCAGAATGTCAGCGAGCGCACGGTGATGAACTACCTCAAGGAGCTTTGCAGGAGCAGGCTTTTGCGGAAAGCCAAGGCCGGGCATTACGAGAAAATCATATATAATAAATCTGGTAAATCTGATGAAAATGACAATGAACCGCCAACCCGAAACTGCAACGGATGACCCCTTGTTGCAGCCTGCAGTCTTTGCAGTTTTGCAGTTTCAGGGTGCCGGAAAAGGGAAATTCCTGCAAGACTGCAAGAACTGCAAACTGCAAATGGCCGTTTTCATTTGCAGGAATCCACAAAAGAGAGCATCATGACCGAATACAGATTCCATCTACAGAAATACCGTCCGGGCAGCAAGACCGCCTGTCCGGAGTGCGGCAGGAAATCCTGCTTCACCCGTTATATTGACGAGGCGGGAGAGATTTCCTTCCCTGACAGCGTAGGCATGTGCGACCATATCAAAAGCTGCGGCTACCGCTACACCCCGAAAGAGTATTTCCGGGATAATCCGGCTGTCAAAGAAAAATTGAATGAACAGGAAAGGTTTGGCGGCACACCGATAGTTGCAAAAGCGTTGGCAAAACCACTGCCCGAACAGAAACCACGGATTTCCTTTCTTCCCTCCGATTGGGTGGAGCAGTCCATGCGCAGGTACGACATCAACCCCTTGTACCGATACTTTACCAAAGTGATGGGCAAGGAGAATGTGGACAAGCTATTCAGCCTATACAGGGTCGGTACCTCAAGGATGTGGGGCGGGGCGACCGTATTCTGGCAGACAGACCGGGACGGCAACGTGCGTGCAGGCAAGATCATAGGCTACGACGCAGAAACGGGACACCGGGTTAAGGAGCCTTTCAACCAAGTCAGCTGGGTACATTCAGTAAGGAAGCTACCAGACTTCAGGATGAAGCAGTGTCTGTTCGGTGAACATCTGCTGTCGGACAACTCCGCCGCCATGTCCGCCAAACCTGTAGCCATTGTCGAGAGCGAGAAGACGGCACTGGTCGCCGCCCATTTCATCCATGACTTCATCTGGCTTGCCACCGGAGGAATGCACGGGTGCTTCAACGGCGAAGCCATGCAGGTATTGGACGGTCGGGAGGTGATTCTTTTCCCCGACCTTAAGGCAACGGAGGAATGGCGGCGACGGCTGCCGATGCTGGAATCCGTATGCAGGCGTGCCACATGTTCCGACCTGCTGGAAAGGATAGCGACCAATGAACAGTGCAGTCAGGGACTGGACATTGCCGACTTCCTGCTGATGGAGGACACGCCGCAGATGATCCTTGCGAGGATGATAGAACGCAATCCCGTGTTGCAGACTTTCATCGATACCTTCGGTCTCGAACTGGTGGATGCCGGGAGGGTGGAATGACGTGAAAACAGCGGACAGCTTGCTGTCCTATGAAAAAGGGGTTGTAAAATCCCGTAGCTTATTAGGGCATTTTCACCGCCTCCGCTCCGCGTCCGGCAATCAAAAAGCCCATAGGCCGAAGGGACCTTCTGGAGCCAAGTATATGCCTCCGGCAACAGGACGGGATTTTACAACAGTAACAATAACCATAAAACGAACGGATATGAGCAATACACAATATGCAGTCTGCCACCTGCAGCGTGGCAGCGGGAATGACTCCGGTATGTCATGCCATATAGAAAGGAAGGATGCCAAGGGGAAGAAATATGTCCCGGCAAATGCCGATGCAGGCAGGACACATCTGAACCGGGAGCTGGTCAGGTTCTCAGAGGGGGTGTCCAACCGCACCGAGGCGATACAGCACCGTATCGACACCGCCGGGCTACGCCGCAAGGTCGGCAAGAACCAGACAAAAGCCATCCGCATTATTCTGACCGGGACACATGAGCAGATGATGAAGATTGCCAATGGCGGCAGACTGGACAGTTGGATTGATGCCAATCTTAAATGGCTAAGGGATACATTCGGGGATGAGAACCTTGTATCGTGCGTGCTGCACATGGACGAAAAGACCCCGCACCTGCACGCCACCGTCGTTCCCATTGTAACCGGGGAGCGCGTCCGCAGGAAGCGGGAGGGTGAGAAGAAGTATGAAACGAAGTCCGGTCCCCGCCTGTCGGCGGACGATGTGATGCGGCGTACTAAACTGCACGAGTACCAGAACAGCTATGCCGCGGCCATGAGACCGTTCGGGCTGCAGCGGGGCATAGTCGGCTCGACGGCAAGGCATCAGGCAAACTCGGACTATTACAGGCAGCAGGTAATCCGGTACGAGGAAGACATTGCCAAATTGCAGGCCGATGTGGAGAAGGCGCAGGAGGGCAGGAACACCATCCTCTCGTGGTTCGGCAAGGGAGACCTTGCCAAAGCGAAAAAGGAACTCTCGGACAAGGACGAAGAGATTGCCGGGCTCAACAAACGGCTCAAGGAACTTCAGGCAGAAAAGGCTCGATTAGTGGAGCGGCACAAGTCGGACATCGGGAAGTTGCGGGACGGCTACCAGAAAGAGATAGAGGCAGCCATCCACAGGGCGGAGGCCGCCGAGCGGCACTCCAAGGAGAAGGATGCCGTCATAGACAGACAGAGGAAGCGGATAGACCAACTTGACCGGAAGGCAAACCCTCAGCGTTACAGCCTTTCATCCGGTGCAGAACTGGTGCGCATCAATGTGCCCAACTACCGGAATCCGTCGCTCCATATCTGGACCAAGGTCGGAGAGGAACTCTTTGAGGACACCAAGTTCCAGATAGACTATGATGTGGCACAAAGACATTTCAGCGGGCAGATCACGGACGAGGAATTTGTCAATGCCGTATTCGAGCCACAGGAGCAGGTAAATGGAAAGCAGGCAGAGCTATTGGGTGCAGCTTTTACCCTTGCCGCAGGAGGACAGGCGGAGGTTCATGTCGGCACCGGCGGTGGCGGTTCATCGTCTGACCTTCCGTGGGGTGAACAGAAAAACAGGTCAAAACGAAGTAAATAACATCAAAGAGACTGTATCAAACTATTCTATTTTGATGCAGTTTCTTTGCCTTGCCATATATTCTCTATATCGATTGTTTCATTTTCTGGACGAAATCCGGCTTCTATCTTGCCTATTTGTACAACAAGTGGCATTTCAGCAAGTTGACCTGCAATTACACAAACCCCTGTTGATAAAATCGGCAATGATTCAACCGAAACCTTATCTAGATATGATATTGTGTTGTTTACTTGTTGTATGTCCTTTTCATTAACAAGCCGATGTATAAAATAATTATGTAATTGTGATATTATAGTAGAAGAAATATCAGACGGGCGTTGACTGGCAATAGTCATGAATACTCCGAATTTTCGCCCCTCTTTAATAATTTCTTCAAAAACTTCTAGTCGATAATCTTTCCACTCTTCGCTTTCACGTGTTGATTGATAGGACAATATATTATGCGCTTCATCTACTATCAAATTTAAGTATTTTTTGGCTTTCCCGGCTTTTTTATGTTCATTATATAGTTTATTGGTCAGCAATAATGGAATACGTTTCTTTGTGTCGGTATTTACGTCGCTTAAATCAATAACTACAATATTAGAATCGCCCCAAAAATCACCTATATCTTTTGAGGAATTAAATATGCGAGAGATGTCTGATTCTGATTGACGAAGTTTATGAATCGCAGGAGCTATGTGCTCATTTAATGCTCTGTTAGCTAACACATCGTATATCATTCGCATATACATTATGCAAATAAAATTATGGATAAAACTATCGGTGAATTTAAATTGATCTACTTGACTGTAAATAATAAGATTTTCTATTTGCTCTGGTTGTTCTTGAAAGTTAATAAAAACACCACTCGAATCGGAATAATAACAACAACTTTTGTTGTGATAATGAATGTCAGATTTTAATCCGATATCTAATCCCTGTTCATCATATTTGGGCGGAAGTATCTCTACTACATAATCAAGAAGCAATTCACTTTTGACCTTATCCGACATTATCAATATATCCTTGATTTGCTTTTTCAAAAAATTCCGAAACTTGTTTTCGTCCTTATTAATCTTCTTATACAAATCAATACTTCTTGCAATGAAAGGTCGTTGCGTCTTTTCGGTTGCATTAGAGAATATACTCAATAAATTAATATCCAAGAAATCATCATCTGCTAATGGAATTTTATCTCCATTATCTTTTCTTGTATTCAATTTATATACTTTTTTGTCAGAATCCGAGATAATACTATTATGGAAAGAATACTCTCCATTAAAATCAAAAAACAAAAATTGAGCATTCTCCTTAAATGCACTATTGCCAGAATAATGAGTAAAAAGCTGCCTATAGATTTTGGCCAATGTATATGACTTGCCAGAGCCTGTATTGCCGAATATTCCAATATGACTAGAAAAAAGTTTTCCAATTCCAAGATTTACAGGAACAAGTGAATCATTTGCAAGATGGCCGACCTCAATAGTCTCTTTACCGGAGCCAGCGAATGTATGAATAAGATTAAACTCTTCATTTGTTAAAAGATGGCATTCGTTATCTATTAATGGCAATTCATTAACTCCACGACGGAAAATTTGATTGTCAATAAAGCCAATTAACTTGACAATCAATATCCTATTTATGGAATCTTCCGCTGAAATCAATACTTTATCTTCTTGTTTGCTCTCATCAATATATTCTGATTCTACTTTTCCAATAATCGGAGTGTATCCTTTGAGAATTTTTACATAGCTTCCTACTGAAACATTTTTTATCAATACCCCTTTGTAAATCAGATGGGAAGAATTTTTATTATGATCTACACGAATCTTGACCTCACGTCCATTTACAGAATATACTACTCCAACTCTAAATACTGAGTTATGTATCCCTATGTGTTTGTTATTCATAACTTGCGTGAATTGTTTTATTGATATATTCGAAAATCCTATTAATTGCATTCATATCTAAATGCTCAATATCACAAACCACACTTTTATATTCATCATCCACATTCAAATTCTTCATTTTAGTTGGCGTAAGGATAAGAATATTGTTATTGACACAAGTAGAATCAATGCCTATGTTCTTTTTAAACGATTCTTCTTCTTCATCACAATATGCAAAAATAATCACTTTTAGAGTTGGATTATTTTCTGCGGAACGTCTCGTAAGTGTTGCAATATGTTCATCGGCGAACGAAAAACCTACAACAAAAAGGACTGAATTCTCTTTTTCCAACGCATTGGAATACAACCGCATTAATTCGTAGAAATGATAATCAAGTACCGTTTCTGCAAATTTTCTTTTTGTCGGATTGATTATTATAAATTTTTTATAAGCAGTAATGAAAGCATCATATTCGGAAGCTTCATATAATAATTCAAGACCTTCAGCATCTTCTATAATTTGCTCATATGTTTTTTCAGTTTTTCTTTCTTCCGTCTCTGTAAACAGATTGACAAATTTATCATCTCCTAATTTTTTTATTTCGTCATCTACAGAACAATACCAAAAGCGTTCATGCACTATATGATTATCCCGATCACTCCAATTGATAGAGCCATGTATTTTAAGCAAATTAAATACCGGGATTTCTGAAGTATGTTGAAAATGTATGCTTGTCTGCATTATAGATTTCATAAAGTTGGCTTCGTCATAGATTGGATTAATGCTTCCTCTAAAACCATCATTCAATTCTATGCCAATTCCACTTGCAGAATCCTCAATCATTAAATCTACATTTGTCGTAAATATATTTAATTGTTTATTGAGAATGCGAGAATGTCTTTTGTTTAATAAGCTATTCCATGTAATTAAATAGTTTTGATAATTACTTTTCGTTTCACAATAATCAGACCCGTATCCTAAAAATCTATTAGGTGCAATAACAGAATCATAGAATGCTTTGTATATGGATGCTTCTGCTATTTTATATTTAGCCGCATGATGAGTATGCATATCATCGTTTAACCTAGTAAGCAATTTTTCTATCGAGCCTAAAGTTGCAAGATATGGGCGTGAGGCTCCTGAACCAATTAAAAAATTAATATTGGCAGACTGTATGTAATAAATTAATTCTTTGATATTCATATATGGCAACTATTATTCATAATTATTCATATTTCTTATAATTCTCCACCTGCTCTAGCACTTTCTGGAAGACTTCTTCGTCCCACTGAGGAGGATAACCTTCTTTGTAAAGGAGATATGTGAGCTGGCTGGCGAGTTTGCTTTTGAGGTTGTCGTTGTTCAGCCAATCGGCATAGATGGCGGTGTCATCTATCAGTGCTTTGATTTTCTTGGCCAACTCAATACAACGATCATCCGCATACTCAAAGCCATGTTTGTCGCGTACTTCGACAAGAACATCAAAGAAAGCCTTTTCCTCAAATGTGATACCCAAAACCTTGAACTTTTCGCTATCGGTTTTAAGTTCTTTCAGGATATCCATCAGTTTGTTCGAAAGCCCGTTGATTTTATATGAAACGATGTCGCACACATCGTTTACAACATTCTGGGTCACATCGTTGGTGAAAGTCAACTTATCACGAGTATTGTATGCGTCGATTGTCTCTTCGAGCATCTTCTGGAAATGTTCAGCCTGAATTTTGTTTGTCCGGCTGTATGCCCTGATAGCTCTTGCGACGAGTTTGCAGAGAATCTGGAATTTGGTGAACGGCATCTTGATTTCATCCACCTCTTTAGTAAACGAGTCGCTAAAAATGTTTTCTTCTACACCCTCGTTCATGACCCGCTCCACTCCGCTGGCTAGAATAGCTTCCTGTACCATCTGCTCTACATGTCTGTTCATGCTTTCGGCATCATGTTCGGTAGCGGTCATTTTGTTCACATACGAGCAGATTCCCATAAAACACTGGCTCCAAGACACCTCTTCATCAGTCAAGATGCCGGCAGGATTGCAGATGTTATAAGCGGAACGCAGTCTTTTGACATGTTCCTTGAATAGTTTCAGGAAAGAAACTTCCCCTTTTCGTTCCACGCTGTTGGCAAGTATGTATTCTGCCGCCTCCTGAATGAACTGAAGCCGCGCAAGGTCATTGTCCCCGAAAAATCGTTTGAATGAAAGTCCGGACAATCTCTCCTGTAAAAGCTGCAGTTCGTTTTTCAGTATCTCATGGGCTGCATCCAAATCCTCTTGCGGTCCGACCTCTCCTCCGTATTTCTTCATGGCCTTCTTCATCTCCTCGCGGATTCCAATGTAGTCAATGATGAAGCCAAATTCCTTGGTACCGTATTGGCGGTTCACTCGCGATATAGTCTGTATCAACGTGTGCTTCGACAGCGGTTTATCGTTGTAAAGCATGGTTAGGCAAGGCACATCGAATCCAGTAATCCACATGTCCACATTGATGGATATGTGGAAGTTGGATTTCTCAGACTTGAACTCGGTATCGAGAAATTTCCGATACTCTTTGTCTCCAAGCAAATTGTACAGTTCCTTTTCATCGTCCTTGTCACGGGTCATGACCATATTGACAAAAGCGATGTCATTGAGTTTGGCCTTTTCATCTGCCGTCAATACAAGTTCGTTCAGAGCCTTTTTCTTCTCGAACCAATCGGGTTGAAGTTCCCGCATGATTTTATACAACCGGAACGCAATTGTGCGGTCGGCACAGGTAATCATCGCCTTTTGCAGTCGGTCGGCCGTTTCCGTCCGGCGTTTGTAATCGTCTATAATGTCCTTGGCTACCCGGCGCAGCACATCTTCATCGCCGATAATTACCTCCATGCTCGACATGGCGGCTTTGCTTTTGGCAATATCTTCTGGCGTAGCCCCTTCGTCCGCACAAAGCCGATAGTATTCCTCCACCTTTTCAGCCTGTTCCTTATTCAGGAAAACACGTGCCAGGCGGGGATCGTATTTGATGGGTACGGTGATGCCGTCATCCTCCGACTCCTTCATCGTGTATTGATCTACGACATCGCCGAACACATGGATGGTCTCGTCGATAGGGGTTCCGGTGAAGCCTACATACGTCGCGTTGGGTAATGCGTCCCGAAGGTATTTGGCGAATCCGTAAGTAATCCGTGCGCCTATCTTGTCGGCCTCGCCCTCGGTCTGGATGGAAAGTTTGGAGCCGAGATTATTTTGCGAGCGGTGCGCCTCATCGCTCATGCAGATGACATTGGAACGCTCCGTCAGAAGTCCGGTAGACTCGGCGAATTTCTGTATCGTAGTGATATAGACTCCTCCTGTTTGCCGAGTGCTCATCTCTTCTGCCAATTCCTTACGGGTCTCAAACACTTTGACGGCTTCGTCCTCAAGGAAGCGTTTCGAGCGGCAGAACAGTTTACCACTCTGGGTTTCCAGGTCTTCCCGGTCAACGATGATGAGAATGGTGGGGCTGCCCAACTGTTCTTTGCAACGGAGTGCCAACTGGCGGGCAAGGAACAGCATCGTATAGGTTTTGCCGCAGCCTGTGGCTCCGAAATAGGTGCCGCCCTTTCCATCGCCTCCGACTGAGCGCAGATGGTCCAGAATATGGTCGCGCAACTTGCGTGTGGCGAAGAATTGCGGATAGCGGCATACAATCTCAGTCGTGTCGTCTTCTTTTGTCGGGTCAGGAAAATAGATATAGTCCCTCAAAATCTCCAGGATGCGTTCGGGAGAGAGTGCACCGCGAATCAATGTCCGCAGCGTGTCAAGCCCTTTTCCGGCCTTGTCTTCATTATCTATCTTCTTCCATTCGTAGAAAAATTCAAACGGGGTATAGGTCGTTCCGAGTGCGTTCTTCGCACCGTCGCTGATTACCGCCAGCGCACAGTATTTCAATAGAGAGGGAATGTCGCGCATGTATCGGGTGCAGATTTGCGTATGTGCGTCGCGGATAGTCGCATTCTGTTTCGTCGGATTTTTGAGTTCGATGATACAGACCGGTATGCCGTTGACGAAAAGTAGGATGTCGGGGCGGCGGTTCTCGCGTCCCTGTTCCATGACAAATTGATTGACGCAACGGAAAATATTATGGTCGGGATGCTCGAAGTCGATGTATTCCAGTCGGAACGGATTGCCCCTGCCATCACTGTAGGTAAAGTCGTATCCGTCCCGATAGAGCAGGAAAGTGTTTTGCAGGGCGAAGTAGTCGTTCTGTCCGCCCGTGTTGCGCAGGTTGGCGACTATGCCGTCCACCTCGGCTTCGGTCAATTGCCTGTCTTTATATTGTGCGGCAAGAAATGCCCGCAGGTCGTCTTCTATCAACGGGTCGGTATATTTCCGGTGAATGTCATCGCCGAATGTATATTGCCAACGCGACTCACGGAGGAGGGCGATGGTCGCCTCCTCAAACTGACTTTCATAATATTTTCCTTTGCCTGCCATAACCGCTGTTGATTAAGAATGTATGATGTGTTGAAGCAATGCCGGACATACTTCTCGTGACAGCCGGTCTGCTTCTTCCGCTATCTGTTTCGCTTCGTTGGCGCATTTGTAGATATTGACGATTGCCTGTTGAATGTCAATGGGAGGAAGAGGAATCTTACAACGCTTCATGTCTTCAAATGAAAATGCCTCTCGAGCACTTCCCCAAGAGTTAAAGCGGGCGTATCGGTCAAATTCCGGACGACAGAACCATAGATACAAAAATTCTGGCAAGATGTTCTCTTGTTCCTTAACTGAAAAAGTTATATATGATGAGGAAACAATATGATTCTTATTGTCAGAATTTAAAGCCAATGTAATCCTTTCCCCATTGCGTGATGTAATGGTTACATAACAAAAGGTATTTATTTTGAAAATCTTGTATGGAGACAACTTGACACCGTCCATATTTGCTTTGGTGTCTATGATTTTCTTTTCTATACTAATACCTCGTACATCGTCAAGGCCATATATTTCATCTGAGTTCCTTTCATCATATTCCTGAATATACGGACCGATTTCTTGCATCGGATATTTGTGCTTCAGTTCTTGGATATAGCTCTGGCAGACCTGCATCAACGGAGCCGCCTTTGCTTTGTTCTGTTCCTTGATTTCTCGGAATGCATTCCAAGCATTCACCACTTTCTGCTGATCAGCAATGGAGGGAAGAGGAATTTCAATATCAAGAAAGCGAGACTCCCTTAGATTTCCCCTAATAGAACTATCTGTATAGAACCAAGTCAATCGATCTATTTCTCTATTGCAAAATATTATATATAAATACTCATTTAAAATTTCATCACCTTTATTTTGTTTAACATGGAATACATAATATGCAGAGGTAACAACACGATTTTTATCTGTATCATTGTAAGCTATAGGAATTCTTTCATCACGACCTATATGCATGAGATTACAAGCAAAAAAGGTTGGAGGAACTAAATAATATCCAGATATATCAGTTCCTTCTAATTTTGCTCTTGTAGAGATAAATTGCTTGTTAATATCGACACCCGAAACAACAGCCTCGTTATTGGCACATTTTTGTTTAAACTGCTCGATATAATCTCCAAGCCGCACCCATTTTACACCGCTGTTTTCCATATCACACCTCCTCTTTTCCATGCTGTTCCATAAAGAAGCGTTTCTGCTGCTCTATTTCCCGGCGCAGTTCCTCTTCGGTAGGCATGTAGGTCATATATTTGGCAGCAAAAATCTGGTCGCTGTCGTGAAGTACCGAATATTTAGCTATGGTGTTGTCCGTATCCGTGCAGAGTAACACACCGATGGTCGGATTGTCATCCTCTCCTTTAACCAAATCATCGTACATACGGATGTACATATCCAACTGTCCGATGTCCTGATGGGTCAACTTATGAGTCTTCAGTTCAAAGATGACGAACCGCTTCATCTTGTAGTTATAGAATACAAGGTCGATGTAGAAATCAGCTGTATCAGTCACAATATGTTGCTGCCTTTCCACAAAAGCAAATCCACGGCCAAGTTCCATGATGAATTTTTCGAGATTGTCAATCAATGCTTGTTCCAGTTCTGATTCTGAATAGTTGGTATCACGGTGGAATCCCATAAATTCAGCAACCATCGGATTCTTTATGTATTCCAACGGATCTGCTTGACCGATATATGGTACGGGTAAAGTTAAATTCTCCCTTTGAGCCGCCAGCCGTCGTTCATAATATTGGGTGGAGATATTTCTGTCAAGGTCGTTAACGCTCCACATATCCTCAGCGGCTGTCTTCAGATACCATTCCCTTGCTTGCGTATTGCTGACGGAAAGAAGCCTGCGAACATGCGACCATGTAAGATTTTGCACACGCGTGTGCAAAATATCTATGTCTTTGAATTCCAGATAGAACTTCCGATAATATGCCAGATTGCGCTTACCATAGCCAGTCCCATATTCTGCAGCAAGTCTGGCAGCAAGAGCCGGAATAAGTTTTAGTCCGTATGCAGCCCTGCTTGCTCCATGTTGCTCCTCTTCTACGATACGCCGCCCGATGTTCCAATAAGTCATAATGGCTATTTGACCGGTTGCGGCATAAGCCTGTTTCCGTCCTTGTTCTATAATGGTTCTGATATCGGAAACAAAATTCTCGGTTATTATATCAGTCTGTAGTTTATTCTTTTCCATACCCCAAGATTTTGAAAGCGTTTACAAGTTCGGATTCATTGGCATCCCATCTTTTCTTCAGTTCGTCAAACTTATGGCTCATCTCGGTGAGCGCCGCCTTATAGTCTATTTCCGTATCCCGGTCAACGAACTCAATGTATCGGGACGGCACAAGCGAGTATCCTTTTTCCTGAATTTCATGGCGACGTGCCGCATAGTATAATTCAGGTTCAGCATACTCAGCATAATTCTCCGTCTGCCAGTTGAAATATATTTGACAAACTCGCTGTATCTGGTTCTCTGATAGTCGGACATATTTCTTTTCGTAGATGTTTTCGTTCCAAGTACGGAGGTCGATGAATAGGATTTCACCTGTACGGTCACGCAATTGCCTACCATGCCACGGTCCTCCTTTCTTATTGTTGTTCAATACCCAGAGCGTAACAGATATGTCGGTAGAATAGAACATGTTGCGTGGCAGGACAATGATGGCTTCCACTTTGTCGTTCTCGATCAGCTGTTTGCGTATTTCCAGTGTGTCGCTGTCATCCAATGCGCCATTGGCAAGCAAGAATCCCGCAATGCCGCGACTGACATTCAATTTATTGAGAATATGAAGAATCCACGCATAATTAGCGTTGCTGACAGGAGGAACGCCATAGCCTTGCCAGCGAGGATCAGTCTCAAAATCGCCGTACTCTGCATATTTCTTCAGATTGAATGGCGGATTGGCCATGATGTAGTCAAACTTAAGATCCTTGTGCTGGTCATTGGAGAAGGTGGACACGGCACGGTCACCCAAATGGTAGGAGATACCCCGGATGGCTAGATTCATCTTGGCCAGACGATAGGTGGCCGGTTCCGATTCCTGGCCATACACATTGACCGCTTTCGTGTTGCCTCCATGTGCTTCGATGAACTTAGCCGCCTGTACGAACATACCGCCGGAGCCACAGCAAGGGTCATAGACCGTACCGTCAAACGGCTCAATGAGCGAGGCGATAAGTTCCACGATAGAATGCGGCGTGTAAAACTCACCTTCTTCCTTGTCGGCATTGATGGAAAAGGCTTGCAGAAAATACTCATACACTCGCCCTATGAGGTCGTGGTCGTTGAATTTCTTCGGATCAATCTTGTTGATTTCGTCCACCACGCTTTTCAAGACACCCGGTTCAAGGGCCGTTTTCGTGAAAATCTGCTGCGGCAGGGCATTCTTCAGTTTAGGCTCATTGTCGTCCAACGTCTTTATGGCTGTATCGAAAGCGATGGCCATACCGGTAGGAGCCGTAAGAATAAGCTTGTCCCAGAACGTCTCATCTGTCAGGAAGAACACGCCGTCCTGCATATACTGATTTGGACGGGACAGCTGCATTTCAACAAAAGCCTCGTCGTGGATACCTTGGACTTCCACAATTTCATGCCGAATTTTCTCTTTTTGCTGTTTGAACCGTTCCCCTATAAATTTCAGGAATACCAGAGTCAGCAGCAAATCGCGCTTGTCGGTCATGGCAGCACGCCCTCTCAGACTGTTGCGACAGTTGAAAAGTATGGTTTCCAAGGTCTCTTCCTTCGTTATTTTTGTCTGTTTCTTGGCCATTTTATTGTTCTATCAATTTTGTATTTAACCTAAAAGCATGTGCATCAATTCCCATTTGGAAAATCTTAATGTCAGGATTCAATTTCCGAGCAACATTTATTATTTTAGATTTTTCATCTGTATTCATATTGATTCCTAAATAGACAGATTCAAAACACTCCCCTCCGATTTTTGGGAAAGCTCGAACCTCTTTCCAATCAATAGGACCTTTATCATCATTTTGACCCGGCAATAATGCCATATATCTAGGAGAAGGCTCTAGAATAAATAGCCTGACCTCCTGTTCATGCTCCCATGCCTTTGCTTTTGTAGATATTTGATAATGGAAAAAGTCTTTTGCGTCCCTGAAATAATCTGGTTTCTCTACAATGTCTTTATATTGTACTTCAACTTCGGCGCAACCAATCATAGTTCCACCCCACATGTGAGAAAGGCTTTTTCTTACTTTTTCCATATCCAAGCCGATACAGATACCTTTGTGCTTACTATAATAACTCCACATCAAAATTGAATCATATATTTTAGAAAGGCTGCATATCCATGCCTCTTCTCTAGTTCTACGAAATGGATCCTTTCTCAATTCTTCAATTATTTCCGGAGTCCATCCACCACATGCTTCTTTCGGAACATTAGAGAAATCAATGAGTGAGGGATGGCAATCAAACGGGTCATTCAATTGCGTAGCATTGGTAAATTGAAGATTACCATAATGCAGCATCATCAACCCACCGTTAAAATCCAGGTACTTATACAATCTTGCTTCTCCCATAAATTCATTCGATTCTCAGCAAGTCATCTACAGATACATCCAAAGCCTTTGCTATCTGAATTAGCATCTCCACATTGGGCTGTGTTGTGTTTGTAACCCATTTGGAAATTATGGCCGGATCTTTATCCAATTGTTCCGAAAGCCATTTATTACTTTTGTTTTTCTCTGCAAGAACGACTTTGATACGATTCAGTAATTTGCGCTCCATATTATATCTCCATTACGTGGTTACAAAGATAGGTATATTTAGAGAATATAATTGACCAGTAAGGTTAAATGTTGCAATTCGCCACAAAAAAGTGAGCAAAACATCAATTGTAGTTACATATGCTTTCTTTATTGGCAGTTTTGTGCCAGGTCTATTTGGTAAACCAATTACTTTTTGTGGGAACTTTGAGGTATCAAATTATAAAGATTATTGAATATATAATTTGATAATCAAAAAGATATATGATGCTATTTGGTTCAAGCGTGGAACTG
>OAVA01000292.1_pt1 | contig 20176 bp, 17 predicted proteins | sample 1476331 | NCBI WGS metagenome assembly OAVA01 (sample SAMEA2580070, study PRJEB22360) | human gut metagenome | biome: human gut; feature: human-associated habitat; material: faeces | place: Denmark | collected 2008/2010 | reverse complement strand
CGAAGAGTGCAAATAACAAATCCGTGACAATCGGGCAAATGTCACAAAATAAAATAGTAAAAAACGTAAGTTCTTAAAACTTATATTAAACAGAATAGAAATGAAAGAATCACATACAGGTATTGGTATCTGCCGTTGCTACCAATGCCGAATGAGAAAAAAGAACTGCAGCACATCGGGACGTAAATCGCTCAAACGGGCAATCAACAAGTTTCGCCGCAAGCAATTGAAGTTAGACAAAGTAACCAGGCACAATCACTTCGGCGGATATTGGGCCTAAGACTAATACACGCTTTTATCCGCCCCACACTGCACAGGAACACATTTTTTTCCTTTTTTCATCTACCTCTCCAAGGGCATGGATGAACGGCAGACAAGAAATTTCAGATAAAAATACCGCACGACGTAGGAGCGCAGGATATTTTTATCTGAAATAGCGTAGCGGTTCTTGACTGACGGGCGGCCGTGCCCTATCTTTGTAGAAGAAAAGAGGAAAAATACGCTGTAAAACAGCAAACTTATCATCTATCCCTTCCCGTCACTTTATAGATAATTGCGTTTCTGTCTGTGTCACTACGTTTATTTACAGATGGAATCATACGGGAATAAAACGTAAAAACGCCGGAAAACAGTCGGAACGGAAGTAAAAACGTACTTGAAACCCTTCGAGATATTTTCAAAAATTCATCAGACGTTTTTTTTATTTCGTCAGACGTTTTTTGAAAAACTCCTGATGTTTTCTATGAGACTTTCAGAAGCATATTCCGTTCACCAAATATCCGCAAATGAAAAGCCCGGTGAAATGATTTCTCATTCATCGGGCTTTTTCCTTGGTTTGTTTGCGATGTACGAAACGAGGATAATGCGCTAGCAGGCGTTTTCTTCGTTACCGGTCATTGTTTAAGCTGCCGGGTCTGGAGCTTCTCCGCCGCCTTCGTCAGGTTTCGGATTTGGTTTCTCATCTCCTCCTTCGCCATCTTCGTTCGCTGCGCTTGCTCCTGCTTTTGAGAAAGAATACATTGCAACGGCTTCTTTGATTTCCGTAGAAGGAACGTAGATGACACGTGCTTTCTTGACGCTGTTTGCGCCGCACTTGCTGGCATCCTCGAGACCTTTACCGGAAACGGAAGGACGGAAAGACCCAAGGTCTCCCAGGCGGACGGGTGAACCGTTTGCGAGGTTGCGCTTGATAACGACCATCAATGCGTCAAGAACTGCCTTGATGTCAGAGCCGGTCAGTGTACAACGGTCTGCGATCTGGTCAACGATTTGTTTTTGTTTCATTTCTGGAGCGAGCACTACCTGCGCATAGTATTTTGCTGCAGCGGCTTTGTCCTGCGGATTCTTGCGCAAAGCGGGTTTGATTGTAATTGCCATGTTAATTAGTGTTTTAATGATTAATAATGTTGCAAATCTACATATACGTGCGTGGGCGTGCGGACGTATGTTCTTATCTGTGATGATACGTGTTTCATCATACGATTATGTACATGAAAAAAGGGCTGCGGTTTGTATTCCGCAGCCCTCCAAACAGGGGTTTTCACTCCGATCGTAAAGTTTACTCCTTAATCGTTTCTCTTTTCATCGTCTTTCACGGGACTGTCTGCCCCGGTGAGCCAAACAAAAATTTTACCGATAACTTTCAATACCTTCAACGTCGTTCTCCAAAATGGTTTCATAATGACCTCCTTTTTAATTGTTTCCCGCAAAGGTAGGGGAAATGAAGAATGAAGAATGATGAATGAAGAATTGGCTGCGCTTTCATACATTTACATCTGCATAGTAATTCTTCATTCATCATCCTTCATTCATCATCCTTCATTAAATACCCGTATTCGACGGAGACACAGAAGCAGGGGCATTGTTTGATGTACTCGCAGGGTTCTATGGTACCGTTGTGGTTGAGGTCGGGCGAGAGGTCGCGGTGACCGCAAATCTTTGCTCCCGGATAGGTGAGCAGCAGGAAGCGGAGAAGGGTTTCAAGGCTTTGTTTTTGTGCGTCGGTGCGGGTATCGGCGGCACGTCCGGAAGCGTCCAGGCCTCCTTCGTAGGCAACTCCTATCGACGGGGTGTTGTAGCCTTTGGCGTGGGCGCCGACATGGGTGATGTCGCGCATGTGATGTATCGTTCCATCTTTGGTGATGTAATAGTGATAGCCACATTCGGCAAAGCCTTGGCGTTTGTGCATGGAGTCGAGGTCTTCCGGGGTGAGGTTGCTTGTACAACGGGATGCGGTGCAGTGCACCACAATCAGGGTGATGTTTCTTTGTTTAATCATTGTTTTTTGTGGGTGATTATGTGGATGATTTTTAGTTGTGTATTCTTGTTCTACCCCCCTTCCGTCCCCCTTTGGGGGAGACGCTTGTCGGGGGAAGTGCTCTTCCCCCTTGCCGCAGGGCGTTCCCCTAGCAAAGAGGGTTCGGGCTGTAGCCGTAGGAGCTGCTGCGCTAGGGCTTAAAAGGGTGAGCCGAAAGAGATGGTTATCAGTTCCTTTTGTTTGGGGGTGAGGATGCGGTTACTTAACTGGTAGTTTGTTTCCTGCAATGCTTCGAGTAGTTCGGAATCGTCCTTTATCCACTGTTTGAGGCGGATAGAAGCGGATGCAGGTGCAATATTCGGGAAATAGAGAACGGCCAATTCTTTGAAACCGTAGCTACGGTTGGTTAAACTTTGGCAGTTGTTTTGTTGGTGCATGTTGGTATACATAATTATAGTGTTGGTTTACAGATGTAAAGATAGGCTTTTTAGTGGCTGGTTGTCACCTGTATACTTGGTAGATATAGTTATATATGTTTGTTGGCAGAGGAAATTTGTGATATTTGGGCAATTGTCACGAATTTCTTTTGTCCGTAACTTTTCGGCGGGGCGTCTGCCCCGCTTCGTGAAGCGGACGGCGAAGCCGACTGCCGGGAATCTCCGATATTCTGCAAAGACTGTCCGCAGGGTGCAAACAGTCAGCCGAGCACGCCGCAAGGCGAAGTCCGCAGGAACAGGAAACCCGCAAGATGTCGGAAACCCTGCAGGGAACCGGGATAGGCAGGGGTAACTAAGGGGTGGTGGTCGGGGTGGCGGCTTGCCGCCACAGTGGTGGCGTTTACATTCCGCAGGGCGCAGTCCGCAAGGGTGAACATTAAACGGAGTAACTTTATGCCCGTTCCTGAAACAACAGAAAAGCCCGCAAACAGCAGGAATATTTGGAAGATGCTGTTATGTTGAATTAAAGCACAAAATCCGGAACGGTTTTGTGACTAATTAAACATAATTGCTCTTCCGGATTTCCTGCGCAAAAGCTGCACTCCACTAGAAAAACCGGAAGACCACGGCGCTAGCAACATCACGTCAGCACGGCGGCGAAAGCTTTCGACGCCTCTAGTTCAAACGGACAAACCCGCTCAATCATAAAACACGGGAACCCCGCACCGCAGGGCTGCACTCCTGACTAACAGCCCGTTCCTATAGTCAGACGAAAAGAGGTAGCGGATTCTCGCCTTAGTCCCGGCGTTAGTGCCGGGCGGAGCGAAACCGCACCGGGCATCGCAGCTGTCACCCGTTCCGCAAGGGCTTACATTCCGCTAAGGATATCATCCGAAAGGGTGCCCATCGCATAGGGTGCTGCTTCCTTTGCTGTATTCGGCAAGTGAGGGAGCGGCAACCGGAGCCGGATATAAGACGGGAGTAACTTCTGCTATCGTCCGCAAGGGTGTCCACCGCATAGGCTGTCGCCTGTGGTCCGGCTGTGCCGGGGTGTGGGCGGGAGCCGGAGCTGAATGCATCAGGCGGTAGTAACTTCTGTAATCACCCACTTGGCAAGCCTCGACTATTATACACCGGAGTAACTTTAAAGAAACTTTCCCCAAGAATGTTCCATAGAAACACTGCCGTAGGGCGGCTTTCTTTGCGCCAGTCCGACGGCTACGGGAAAGCAAGGAAAGCGGCATGGTGCACAGAAACACTGAACGTCCGAGATACGCTGCCGGTGAAGGAATGTTCCGATTAAACACTGACGGAGTGCTGCTGTGGGGAGCGGGGCTTTGTGGGTGGCGGTATTCCCGCTGCACGCATTGCCACGAACCACACGGCGGCACGGTGAGCAGTCAGACGAAAAGTTTCAAGCATGACTTTTTTCCAGTTTGCTAGCACATACCTGGCAGGATCCCGGCTTCATCAACCTGTTATCCCCTGCCAACTGCTAGCAGAATCCGGCAGCCGGCTTCTTCCAGGACGAAACATTTGCTAGCACTATTCCCGAGCTGCAGCAGCTGATCCGGAAAAATCTGATAGCAAATCTTTCCTACTGCAGCCGATGTGAGTTATACAGCCATCGGTTCCTCTTTGATAATCGAGATTTCCAGTGCGTTTTCAATCTTGGTCAAAGTTTCGAGTGAAAGGTTCTCCCGTCCTCTCAACACCTTTGAGATGTATTGCGGGCTGCAATTCATTTTTTCAGCCAATTGCTTTTGGCTCATTCCTAATTCTTCCATCCTGTCCAGCATCAGCATGGCAATATTTTGCGAATGTCGGAGCCAAGACTTGTTTGTTTCAAGGAAGTCAAACAGCTCACGCCATTTCGAAGGCGTTGGAGAAGCATGTTCTTCAAGCCTTTGTGCGATAGATTTCATACGATTTTCCATATCATTCCTCCCAAATTATAATTCACTAATATACTCTATAAACCCTTCGTCATCAATAATTCCTTCTTCCAGCAGGTAGCGCCGGACTTTGTCTATTTTCACAAGTTCCTGCCTGGTGTGCTCTCTTTCCTGCATCGTAGCCGTCAGCTTGATGGCGCCTCCGGTGATGATGTAGTTGCCTTGAATCAATTTGATAGCGTATAGCCGGAGCCATGACGAGTGACCGTATTTACGTTTTAACCGGGCCTTTTCTTTTTGCAGCATCACATCCGAAGCCTGGTTGTTGTCCAGCGGACGGAATATCTTGCTTAAATCGGTTTCCGGGGAGATGTCCATTATGATGTATCGAAGGCGTTCACTATCTTCAATAGTATCGCTGATAGCTTCTTTTATATCCGTTATTTTAAAATAGGCGTTCAAGTCGTCAATGTTCTCCTTGAAGAAAGTGCGTAGCCAAACCACGTCGGCCCAGTTGTTGAACACCTTATAAAATTCGTTATCATCCTCGCCTTCAAAGTGTACAGCCCATAATTTTCTGTCTCCAGTAATGTCGTCAAATGTCATATCTCCTTGTTTTATAGTAAGACAAAGATACGCAAAAGTAACGAGATAATAAACTTATAGGTTGATTATTTAGCAAGAAAAATGTTTTATTTAGTTGGTTTAGTGGTTGTATGGTAGATGGTGGTGTCTGTGTCCCAGTCATTAATTTCATCATTCGTGTTTATTTGCAGACTGTCAATGAGAGTTTTTTGATGAGTTATTTCCGGTTGTTCGCAGCCTCCTATCAGTTGTATAATGAATATTATTCCTGCTATAACGATTCCTGCTATAGTGTTATTGATAACATTTCTTTTTAAGCCTTTAATATAAGAATTCTGATACCTTTTATTTTGCATAATTTATATTTTTTACGCTGTGAAGTTAATAAATTAAATGCGATATTTATCATTATTTGTCACTTTAATTAGGTTTATCCGATAAAAAACGATACCTTTGTATTACAAATAAGAGTTCATTGATTTAGATAAAAAAAGGAGTTCGTGACTTAGTCGGTGGCTAATTCGGTGGCATTGACTAAAATGAAGGCTCTGTAAATAACTGATAATAAGTGCGAAATAGCCAAAATGTTTTACGGCTATCAGCCGCACAAAAAATAAACTAGAAGCCTTCAAGATACTATCTTGGAGGCTTTTTAATTGGTTAGACATGAATAAACATCAACTTTGCTGCATCGGTCACATCACATTAGACAAAGTAGTCACTCCCCAAAACACTGTCTATATGCCGGGAGGAACGGCTTTTTATTGTTCACATGCCATCCGCCATTTTAACGACATCAATTACGCTTTAGTAACAGCAGTTGGTGCCACTGAAATGAACGTCGTGGAGCAACTACGTGAAATGGGTATTCATGTAACCGCCCTGCCAAGCAAATATTCCGTATACTTCGAGAATATCTATGGCGCCAATCCGGACGACCGTACTCAACGTGTATTAGCGAAAGCCGATCCGTTCACTGCCGGTCAGCTGAAAGATATAGATGCGCAAATCTACCATCTCGGCTCTCTGCTGGCAGACGACTTCTCGTTGGAAGTAATCAAAGAACTATCTCAAAAAGGGTTGATTGCAGTAGACTCACAAGGCTATTTACGTGAAGTGCGTGACACCCACGTCTATCCGGTGGATTGGATAGATAAGCGGGAGGCTCTGCAATATATCCATTTCCTGAAAGTCAACGAGCACGAGATGGAAGTGCTGACAGGTCTTTCCGATCCGCATGAAGCTGCCCGTCAATTATATGAATGGGGCGTGAAAGAAGTGCTTGTCACCTTGGGAAGCATGGGATCACTTATTTTCGACGGAAAAGACTTCTATCGTATTCCGGCATATAAACCCAAAGAAGTGGTAGATGCAACAGGGTGTGGAGACACTTACACCATCGGGTATCTATACCAACGGGTATCGGGTGCCGGCATCGAAGAAGCAGGACGTTTTGCAGCAGCCATGTCAACTTTAAAAATAGAGAAATCAGGTCCTTTCAATGGCAGCAAAGAAGATGTCATTCAATGTATGACCACTGCGGAACAGATGTTTTAAAACAGGAAATCATAAAACGAACAGCGTATATATAGGATATACCTCCCCCGACGGGTAATCCTCATCCCATTATTCAGGCACGAACAACACCGGTTCGTGCCTGACTTTTTTCAACAGTCACCTCTCTTTTAGTGTTAAAATCAACCATTCCCTCTTTTTTCCAAAATCTTTTTTGAATTTCGTTTGTTTCCTTTGTTACTCTTGCCAAAAGACGGCAGAAAAAAGACTTCAACCTAAATAATAACAAATGGAAAAATTTAATGCAATGAGGACTATACTTTTACAACATCTTCAGAAAAAAGCCATCAGGTCAAAGAGCATCATGACGCTTGTTTACCTGCTACTGGCCTCTGCATCAGCCTTTGCACAGACAAAGACGGTGACAGGAACAGTGACGGACGCTGCCAATGAACCATTGATCGGCGCATCGGTACTCGTACAAGGAACTTCCACCGGAACCATCACGGACATGGACGGTAAATATTCAATCTCTGTCACTCCGGAGGACGTACTGGCATTTTCATACGTGGGGATGACTTCGCAAACCATTAAAGTGGGGACACAGAACGTCATCAATGTCACTTTAAAAGAAGATTCACAAGTACTAGCCGAAACAGTCGTTATCGGATACGGTAGTGCAAAGAAAAGAGACTTGACAGGTTCTATCACCAATATCAAAGGAGAAGAGTTAGCCAACAAACCGGCAATGAATCCGCTGTCTTCCCTTCAGGGGAAAGTGGCAGGTGTGCAGATTGTAAACTCCGGACGAGCCGGATCGGACCCGGAAATCCGTATTCGCGGAACAAACTCCATCAACGGATATAAACCGCTGTACATTGTCGACGGATTATTCAATGACAACATCAATTTCCTGAATCCGGAGGACATCGAATCCATGGAAATCCTGAAAGACCCGTCATCTCTGGCTATCTTCGGTGTTCGCGGTGCGAATGGTGTTATCATCATTACCACAAAGAAAGCCAAAGAGGGACAGACACTGGTCAATATTAATACTTCTTTCGGTTTCAAGAAAGTAGTGGATAAAGTGAAACTGGTGAATGGTTCACAATTCAAGGAACTATATAACGAACAGCTCGCCAATCAGAAAGATGACCCTTTCGATTATACCGGCTGGGATGCCAATACCGACTGGCAAGACGAAATTTTCCAAACTGCTTTCATTACAAACAATAACATCAGTATTACAGGGGCTTCGCCCAAACATAGTTTCTATCTGGGTGTAGGCTACTCTTACGAACAAGGCAACATCGAGCATGAGAAATTCAGCAAGGTAACCATCAACGCAAGTAATGATTATAAGATTACGGACTTTTTGAAAGTCGGTTTCCAATTCAACGGTGCACGTATGCTTCCTGCAGATTCCAAACAGGTGTTGAATGCTCTACGTGCAACTCCTATCGCTCCGGTGTATAATAACGAATACGGATTATATACGGCTCTGCCCGAATTCCAGAAAGCGCAGATCAACAACCCGATGGTAGACGTCGAATTGAAAGCGAATACTACCAAAGCGGAGAACTACCGGGCCTCCGGTAACATTTATGGTGAGGTAGACTTCCTGAAACATTTCACGTTCAAAGCAATGTTCTCCATGGATTATGCGTCGAACAACGGACGGACGTATACACCGATCGTAAAAGTATACGATGCCGCTGTCAACGGAGGGATCTCTACTTTGGGAACAGGCAAGACCGAGGTCAGCCAGTTTAAAGAGAATGAAACAAAAGTTCAGAGCGACTATTTATTGACATACACCAACAGCTTTGATAATGGAAATCATAACCTGACAGCTACCGCCGGTTTTACTACCTATTATAATTCGTTGAGCCGATTGGACGGAGCACGCAAGCAGGGGGTCGGACTGGTTATTCCGGATAATCCGGACAAATGGTTTGTTAGCATCGGCGATGCGGCTACCGCCACCAAAGGGAGGACTCAATGCAGGTTCTGGTTGACAGCGAATGGTTTGTTAGCCTCGGCGATGCGCCTCCCGCTACCAATGGAAGTACTCAATGGGAACGCAGTACATTATCCGTACTTGCACGTGTGATCTACAACTATAAAGGTAAATATCTGTTCAACGGATCTTTCCGCCGGGATGGTTCTTCCGCTTTCTCCTATACAGGAAATGAATGGCAGAACTTCTTCTCGCTGGGTGGAGGTTGGTTGATGTCCGAAGAAGAATTTATGAAAGACATCAAATGGCTGGATATGTTGAAAATCAAAGCATCTTACGGTACGTTAGGAAACCAGAACCTGGATAAAGCCTATCCTGCCGAACCCTTATTGACCAATGCTTATTCGGCCGTATTCGGTAAACCGTCCATCATTTATCCCGGATACCAGCTTGCCTATCTTCCTAATCCTAACCTGCGTTGGGAAAAAGTAGAAGCCTGGGAAGCCGGATTTGAAACGAACCTGCTTCGCAACCGCTTGCATTTTGAGGGTGTTTACTATAAGAAGAATACCAAAGATTTGTTAGCCGAAGTTCCCGGGATTTCCGGAACTATCCCCGGTATCGGAAACTTGGGAGAGATTCAGAATAAAGGAGTGGAAATGGCTGTAACCTGGCGCGATCAGATTGGTGACTGGGGATATTCCGTCAGTGCCAACCTGACTACTATCAAGAATGAGGTAAAAAGTCTTGTTCAGGAAGGATATTCCATCATTGCCGGAGATAAGCAGCAAAGTTACACAATGGCAGGTTATCCTATCGGATATTTCTATGGTTATAAAGTGGCAGGCGTTTATCAGTCACAAGCAGATATTGACGCATCACCCAAAAATACACTGGCTACCGTTACCCCCGGTGACCTAAAATTCGCCGATGTGAACGGTGACGGAGAAATCACCCCGGAAGACCGTACCATGATAGGCAACCCGACTCCAAAGGTCACTTACGGTTTTTCTCTCGGAGTAGACTACAAGAATTGGTCGTTAGGCATCGACATGATGGGACAAGGTGGAAACAAGATTTTCCGTACATGGGATAACTACAATTTTGCCCAGTTCAACTACCTGGAACAACGCTTGGACCGCTGGCACGGAGAAGGTACGTCCAACACCCAACCGTTGCTGAACACCAAACATTCCATCAACAACCTCAACTCCGACTATTACATTGAGGACGGCAAATTCTTCCGTATCCGCAACGTACAGTTAGCGTATACGTTCGACAAGAGCTTAATTGCCAAAATACGTCTGCAAGCTCTGAAAGTCTATGTCAACATACAGAACTTGAAGACATGGAAACATAACACCGGATATACTCCCGAACTTGGAGGAACTGCCACCGCATTCGGAGTAGATAACGGCAGTTATCCTGTACCTGCAGTCTATACCTTCGGTATCAACCTAACATTCTAGTGACAAGGTGCCACTGCCAGTTTTCCATGCGGAACACAACTTTAATCTTTAAAACTATCATTATATGAAACTGAATAAATATATATTTGCAACCCTTATTACTTCAACTACATTATTTCTAGGCAGCTGTAGTGACTTTCTGGATCGTAGTCCGCAAGGACAGTTCACGGAAGATGATAATCCGAACGCACTGGTCAACGGTAAGATTTATAATGTGTATACGCTGATGCGTAACTATGATGTCACTGCCGGACCTCCCGCGCTTGCCATCCACTGTTTCCGTTCCGAAGACTCGGAAAAAGGAAGTATTTCCAGTGACGGTTCTGACGTGGCCGAAATGTACGACGACTTCGTATACACACCGACCAACGGCCTGCTGGGTGCTTATTGGGGAAGGAATTATGCCATCATTTACCAATGTAATGACATTCTTACCGCTATTGCAGAGAAAGAGACAGCCGGACAGACAGAAGCTGAAGATATTATCAACAAAGGAGAAGCCTCTTTCTTCCGCGCTTATTGTTACTTCAATCTGGTAAGAGCTTTCGGCGAAGTTCCTTTGGTGACTTACAAAATCAACGACGCTTCGGAAGCCAATATCCCGAAGACAACCGCTGATAAAATCTATGAGCAGATTGACAAGGACCTGAAAACAGCAGAAGAGTCATTGCCGGAAACATGGAGTAGCGAATACACCGGACGACTGACTTGGGGAGCTGCCCGTTCCTTACACGCGCGTACTTATATGATGCGCAACGACTGGAACAATATGTACACAGCCTCCACCGATGTCATCAAAAAGGGGCTCTACAACTTAAAGACTCCGTATAATGAGATTTTCACGGATGATGGTGAAAATAACGGAGGTTCCATATTCGAGTTGCAATGTACAGCCACTGCCGCCCTTCCTCAAAGCGATGTTATCGGTAGCCAGTTCTGTGAAGTACAGGGTGTGCGCGGAGCAGGTCAATGGGACTTGGGCTGGGGATGGCACATGGCAACAGAATACATGGCGCAAGCCTACGAACAGGGTGATCCACGCAAAAATTCCACCCTACTCTACTTCCGCCACTCGGACAGCGAGCCTATCACTCCGGAAAACACCAACGAGCCATACGGCGAATCTCCGGTTTCTCCGGCAATGGGTGCTTACTTTAACAAGAAAGCCTATACCGACCCGGCTTTGCGTAAAGAATATACCAACAAAGGATTCTGGGTAAACATTCGTCTGATCCGCTACGCAGATGTACTGCTGATGGGAGCCGAATCAGCTAATGAAAAAGGTATTCCGGGTGAAGCAATCGACTATTTGGAACAAGTACGCGCACGCGCCAGAGGCACCAATAGCAATATATTACCTAAAGTGACGACTACCGATCAGGGAGAATTGCGTGAGGCCATCCGCCACGAACGCCGTGTGGAATTAGGGTTGGAATTCGACCGTTTCTATGACCTCGTTCGTTGGGGCATTGCAAAAGAAGTGTTGCACGCAGCCGGTAAAACCAATTATCAGGACAAAAACGCACTGCTTCCACTGCCGCAGACAGAGATCGACAAGTCTAAGGGAGTGTTAGTACAGAACCCCGACTACCAATAAGAAAGTTCCTCGGTGCCGAACGGTTGTTTCCTCGGTGCCGAAACTACTGTTCCTCGGTGTCGAACAATGTCCTCCTCGGTGCCGAACATTCAACGCATCAGGAGGACTTTATATGAATAGAGATAAAAGTAACCATAATAATATGATATACAAAAAGTTAAGCCTATCCATCCTGTTGTTTGCCGCAGGTTTTCTAACCGCGTCGGCACAAAAGTCGCCACAGGATATGGATCGTTTCATCGACGTATTGATGAATAAAATGACGCTAGAAGAAAAAATCGGACAGTTAAACCTTCCTGTCACCGGAGAGATCACTACGGGACAGGCTAAAAGCAGCGACATCGCCGCAAAAATCAAGAAAGGCGAAGTGGGAGGATTGTTCAATCTGAAAGGAGTAGAGAAAATACGTGAAGTACAGAAACAGGCTGTGGAAGATTCCCGGCTGGGTATTCCGTTATTGTTCGGGATGGACGTTATTCACGGATACGAAACGATGTTCCCTATCCCGCTCGGTTTGTCTTGCACCTGGGACATGACAGCCATTGAAGAGTCTGCCCGCATTGCAGCCGTAGAGGCAAGTGCCGATGGAATCTCATGGACTTTCAGCCCGATGGTGGATATTTCACGTGACCCTCGTTGGGGACGCGTATCCGAAGGTAGTGGCGAAGACCCGTTTCTCGGTGCCATGATTGCCGAAGCAATGGTGCGCGGCTATCAGGGGAAAAACATGGAACGGAATGATGAAATCATGGCCTGCGTAAAACACTTTGCGTTATATGGGGCAGGCGAAGCCGGCCGCGACTATAACACCGTGGATATGAGCCGCCAACGAATGTTCAATGATTATATGCTGCCGTATGAAGCAGCCGTTGAAGCGGGTGTAGGCAGCGTGATGGCTTCTTTTAATGAAGTAGACGGTATTCCGGCCACTGCCAATAAATGGCTGATGACGGATATTCTCCGCGGACAGTGGGGATTCAACGGTTTTGTAGTGACTGATTATACGGGCATTTCAGAAATGATCGACCACGGTATCGGCGATCTTCAGACAGTATCCGCCCGTGCCATCAACGCCGGAGTGGATATGGATATGGTAAGCGAGGGTTTTGTAGGGACACTGAAGAAATCCGTTCAGGAAGGAAAAGTCTCTATGGAAACATTGAATACGGCTTGCCGTCGTATTCTGGAAGCCAAATATAAACTGGGATTGTTTGATAATCCTTATAAATATTGCGATCCGAAACGTCCGGCACGCGACATCTTTACCAAAGCGCATCGTGATGCAGCCCGCAGAATTGCAGCAGAAAGTTTCGTTCTTCTGAAGAATGACAGTCCCGACGGTAATCCGAACGGAAATCCGTTGTTGCCTTTCAACCCTAAAGGAAATATTGCAGTAATCGGTCCGTTGGCAAACAGCCGTAGCAATATGCCGGGTACATGGAGCGTAGCAGCTGTGCTCGACCGTTGCCCTTCTTTGGTAGAAGGATTGAAAGAGATGACAGCCGGAAAAGCGAATATCATGTACGCTAAAGGAAGCAACCTGATTAGTGATGCAAGTTACGAAGAACGGGCAACGATGTTCGGCCGTTCCCTGAACCGTGACAACCGCACCGACCAGCAGTTGTTGGACGAAGCATTGAACGTAGCCCGTCGGTCGGATATCATCATCGCAGCGCTAGGCGAATCTTCTGAAATGAGTGGTGAAAGCAGCAGCCGTACGGACTTGAATATTCCCGACGTACAACAGAATCTGTTGAAAGAGCTTTTAAAGACAGGCAAACCGGTGGTACTGGTGTTATTCACCGGACGTCCGCTTACGCTGAACTGGGAACAGGAGCATGTGCCTGCCATTCTGAATGTATGGTTCGGAGGTAGTGAAGCCGCTTACGCCATTGGTGACGCCCTCTTCGGTTACGTCAATCCGGGTGGAAAACTGACCATGACTTTCCCGAAGAATGTCGGCCAGATACCTCTTTATTATGCGCACAAAAATACCGGACGCCCATTGAAAGATGGCAAATGGTTCGAGAAATTCCGCAGCAACTATCTCGATGTGGATAATGATCCGCTTTATCCGTTCGGTTACGGCCTTTCTTATACGACATTCTCTTACAGTGACATCGACTTGAGTCATTCTTCCATGGACATGAACGGTTCGTTGACCGCGGCAGTGGAGGTTACCAATACCGGAACATGGCCCGGCTCGGAAGTGGTACAGCTTTATATCCGCGACGTTGTGGGTAGCAGTACCCGTCCCGTCAAAGAGCTGAAAGGTTTCCAAAAGATATTCCTCGAACCGGGAGAAATGAAGATTGTCCGTTTCAAGATTGCTCCGGAAATGCTTCGATACTATAATTATGACTTGCAACTGGTTGCCGAACCGGGCGACTTTGAAGTGATGATCGGTACGAACAGCCGTGATGTGAAAACCGCGAAGTTCACGTTAAACTAAACTTTTATCACCTTGATTATGAACGATAAATATAAAAGAATAATAGAAATGAGTGCACTTCCGCTCATGTTACTATTTCTATCCGCCGTTGCCCTGACTTTCCAGAGCTGTAAAGGGAAAAGCAAAAGCAACAACCTTTCCGCAGCCACCGACTCGTTATCGGACGACGCCCTGATGGATACCGTCCAGCGACGGACTTTCCTCTATTTCTGGGAAGGTGCCGAGCCGAATAGCGGCTTAGCTCCCGAACGTTATCATGTGGACGGCGTTTATCCAGAAAACGATGCCAACGTAGTCACTTCCGGCGGCAGCGGTTTCGGCATCATGGCTATCCTTGCGGGAATCGACCGCGGTTACGTCACCCGCGAAGAGGGACTGGCACGAATGGAACGCATCGTTTCTTTCCTCGAAAAGGCAGACCGTTTCCACGGAGCCTACCCTCATTGGTGGTATGGTGATACGGGCAAAGTGAAACCATTCGGTCAGAAAGATAATGGGGGCGATCTGGTAGAGACAGCTTTCCTCATCCAAGGGCTGCTGGCCGTACACCAATATTACGTCAACGGAAACGAGAAAGAGAAAGCCCTCGCCCAACGGATCGACCAGATTTGGCGGGATGTCGACTGGAACTGGTATCGGCAAGGCGGGCAAAACGTTCTTTACTGGCATTGGAGTCCAACGTATGGCTGGGAAATGAATTTCCCTGTACACGGCTACAACGAATGTATGATTATGTATATTCTTGCTGCTGCTTCTCCTACCCACGGAGTACCTGCGGCTGTCTATCATGACGGTTGGGCACAGAACGGGGCCATCGTTTCTCCGCATAAAGTGGAAGGAATCGAGTTGCACCTCCGCTATCAGGGCACCGAAGCCGGACCGCTTTTCTGGGCTCAATACTCTTTCCTCGGACTTGACCCGGTGGGACTAAAAGATGAATACTGCCCCAGCTACTTCCACGAAATGCGCAACCTGACACTGGTGAACCGTGCTTACTGCATCCGCAACCCTAAACATTACAAAGGTTTCGGACCGGATTGTTGGGGACTGACCGCCAGCTACTCCGTCGATGGATATGCGGCTCATTCGCCCAATGAGCAGGAGGACAAAGGAGTGATCTCCCCTACCGCCGCACTTTCATCCATTGTCTATACACCGGAATATTCCATGCAAGTGATGCGCCATCTATATGGTATGGGAGATAAAGTGTTCGGCCCTTTCGGATTCTACGATGCTTTCAGCGAAACGGACAATTGGTATCCGCAACGTTATCTGGCTATCGACCAGGGTCCTATTGCTGTCATGATCGAAAACTACCGGAGCGGATTATTGTGGAAACTCTTCATGAGCCATCCCGACGTACAGGCCGGATTAACCAAACTTGGTTTTAACACCAACAAGCAAGACGTGAGACAGAAATAAGAGGGAATCTCGGTGTGCGGAAGTGGTCTACTGACCACCTCCACCACCGGTGTTTCCACCTCCTCCGCCGCCACCTTTCACATCGTCATTGTCGATGCTTCGTGCGGCTTTCTTCACACTGGCTTTCAACTCTCCAAGCCGATAGCTAATACTGAAACCGTAATACCGGCTCGGATATTTGCTCGAACTCTTCGAAATAAAGTTAGCTCCTTCTGTGTGATTATTGTAAGTTCTGTATTTCTCCAGAACATTGCTACAATAAATATTCAAAGAAAGACGTTCTTCTTTCAAGAAAGAACGGCTCAATCCCAAACTATAATAACTATATCCTGAACCTTTTCCCTGCAAACTGATTCGGGGTGTGCTACCTCCGCCGTTCAGGCTCAAACGTACTTTTCCCGGTAAGGTCTGCTGAATTCCTCCATAAGCAGAAGCATTCCATCCATAATTGTGCAGCTCTTGGGCAGGACTCCGCAAATCGCTATAATTGCCACGTCCATTGACGTAAATTCTCGTTTTAGGAGAAGCGTTCCAGTTCAAATAAAAGTTCAATCCTGTTTCCCGGCTCTTTCCGATATTACCGTATGTGCTATACAGTGCACCGTAGGGAGCTTTATGCCCGCCTTCAAAGATTTCTCCGTCTTTATCAGTAATCAAGCGGCTGATTCTTTCAATTCCATTGTTATTGAAAGAATGACGCAAAGAAAGATTGATGTTGAACTTGGACGTAAAACTGCTGTAAGACAAGTCGAACGAATGACTCTTCTCACTCTTCAGGTTCGGATTTCCCTGATTGATAAACATCGGATTCTGATTATCGAAATAAGGATTCAAATTCCAGATACCCGGACGCCAGATACGCATATTATATCCACCACGCAAATTCTGCGTCTTTCCTAGTTTTATTCCCAACGAAACGGAAGGAACCAGATCACTAAAATTCGAATCAAAGTTCTCGCCCGGACCCACCAGATACTTCACCTCTTGTATGGTTTGCTCATAACGTAATCCCGGTTTGAAAGTAAATCCCTTGTATTTCAGCGTATATCCGGCATAAGCAGAGAGAATATGATTCAAATGACGGTACTCGCTACTACGATTCTCATTATATGCATAGTTTTCACTTGCTCCCTCGGCTTCATAAAACCGATTATCACTGGAGTTACGTCGGAAAATATATTTGGCACCGGTTTCAATTGTATGCAGCTTTCCAATCGGAGTAGTATAGTCCACCTGGAAAGTCTGCTCCATCGTATTTGTCTTTCCGTCCGAATGGAAATTCTTTAATGACAATTCTTTGATGATATCCAGTTTATTCTCATCAGGCTCGATATCCAGATAAGTATTATATGAATCATTCGTTTGGGGTTGGGAATTGATTTTATAAGAAAGCGTAATCATTCGTTCTTTATTCTTTCGGGAAGTACGCTGATAGTCTATATTTCCGTTGATAGAATACCATGACCCTTTTCCATGATTGTCGGTCCTATAACGGTACGCAAAATCCTGTCGGTCAGCTCCGTGCATAATCGTATTTCCGCCACTGTTACTTTTGTCACTGCTACCGTACATTCCGAAAGCCACGGTCAGCAACCTCAACGTATCAATCTCGTAACTGGCTTCCAAATTGCCATACTGAAAATTCCCTTTCGACTTGGAGCTACTTTCCGATTCCAGATATTTTTCATTCTCTTTATCCGGTTCGTAGTTTTCGCGGTAACTGTCGGAATAGCTGCGCGGGCTATTATTATAATTGTAGTTATAGTTGGCAGAAACAGTCAGTTTACCTTGTTTCACCATTGCGTAAGTGCCGGCACCTACTCCGTTATTATTAGCATTTCCTCTGAAAGTAGCCGTGTAGCCTTCAAATCCGGAACCTACTGTGACGATATTCAGAATACCTCCGATACCTTCCGCATCATATTTAGCTCCCGGTGAAGTTATCACCTCAATATATTTGATTGTGTTTGCCGGCATACTTTTCAGTACTTCCTTCGGATTATTGCTCATCATATTATTGGGCTTTCCATTCACATGTATCTTGAAACTGCTACTGCCGTTCACCTGTACATTGTCTTCTCCATCCACCGTTACCAAAGGCACTTTCCGAAGCATCTCCAATATACTGTTCGATTTTGAGTCCGGATCATCTTCAATATTATATTCAATCTTATCCACATCTACCTTTACCAAAGGTTTTTGTGCAACTACCTCCACTCCTTTCAATACGTTATTGGCTTCCGAAGAAATCATTGTGCCCAAATCAACCTCCTTCACGGACGGTTTTAGAGTAAATTCCTTTACTATCGGCGCTTTACCAATCGAAGAAATGGTGATGATGTAATTGCCCGCAGCGACATTCAGTTTCTCCTGAAATTTACCATTCGCCCCAGTCACCGCCATCTTGACTGCTTTATCCGGAGCATTTTTCCTTGCTATTTTGATGGTAGCATACGGTTCTCCCTCTTGTGTTAAAGAATCAATAAGTACTCCTTTGACTGTATAAGAAGGAGCTGTGGATTTTTGTGCCCACCCCGCCACAGATGTGACGAACACGAATAGAATCAGTAGTAGCAGTCTGTGTTTCATGACTAGAAATATATTAGTTTATGTTTATTAGACGCAAGACATCCAAAAATGCTGCAAATTCGAGAGCCAAAAGTAGTTGGTTTATCTACACTTACGAATTTTTCGGAGTTAAGAATATAAAACGAATGGATAAAAAATCTTACTACAGTATATTTCTAGTATTTTTAAACATTTCTGTTTAGGGATATCTTTAAATATATCTATTCATGGGCATCTTTAAATTTTCTATTCAAGAGTACTTTTAGACATTTCCGTTCAATGGTATCGGTTATTCCTTTATTTAAAAGGAGATAGAATGGTATTTACCGTCGTATCAACCGTATCAGTCGCCTTAAGTGAGCGCAGATTCTTCCAATCCAGCAAGCACTAAAGTTCTCTTCATATTTCGTGAACACTTTCTCACAATCCCGGAGCCGGCTGTTTTGCCTTTTCATAGCTGTTTGTATCTCTTTCATTCGAGCGATTTGCTCCCTTTGATACAAGAGTTCTTTGTCTTGACAGCCAATAATTTCAGCATATAAGTTACAGATATTTGCTTTTTCAATACATAGGTCTTCCAATGTGTCGATATACTCGGCTGTAACTCGATCCTTATTCTGATGCAGGAATCCGATAAGGCTTTCTTCATCAACAGTGGTGATACCTTTCTCATACGACATCGGGAATCTTTTCATATCCGCCCAAAGCCAGATTACTTCTTTGTTGATTCCATACTTGGCCGCCGCTTCTTCTACGCTAATCCATTTTGGCATAATGCTTTTGTTTTAATGTGTTCCACAATAAAAATGGAGTATTATTTTGTTTATGTGGAGCAACGGGCATTCACGTTTTCTGTATTTCGGGCGGACGGGGAATTGTTTAGGTTAGACTTTTAGGGGTAATCATAACCGACCGGACACAAAAAAGACGTGAATGCTGTTGCACCATTATCTCCACTCGAGGTCTTAGCATACCCTATAGAAAGACAATGATAACAACAGACATCCACGCCAATCGTTTATATATAACACATCTCCAACGGATATGTTGATATAAAGCCGTTCGCGTGGAATATCTGTTGAATCATCTCTCCTCTATATGAAATTGCTAAGTTTCGAGTGGGAGAGACAATACATTACATATTCCATTTAGTAATATATACCGCTTTCTACTAATTTCATCACGCTGATGAGCAGAAACCGTATGACAAAGATATACATATTTTTTTAAATGTGGTGGAAATATGGAAATAAATGCTGGAAGTTATGTATATTCAACAAGCCGACTCAATTGTAATTCTTGGAGGATTTGGTTTAGCACAGCCATATCCCTAAAATTAGATTCATTCCTGCACTGATTTGAGCCGAAATATGATCTCACAATATTTCACTAAAGATTTAAAAAGTGAAAATTTGCTGTCATCTGTCACCTATTTGCATTTAAACATCTGATTATAAACGCACTATAATGTGACGGCAACCTGTGACAACACGGTGACAGCATCTTTGTTATCACCGAAGAAAGTTCTAAGTTAGTTTCTCTAACTTGAAACTTTAGTTTCAGCAGTGAGAAACTAGAGTTTCAAACGTGCGACACTAGGGTTTCTAGTAAATGAAACTAGGGTTTCAAGGCTTGAAACTGAAGTTTCTAAGGCGGGAAAGCAAATACTTCCTTACGGCTAAGAAATATGAACGATGTAAGTTGTGATTCTTAAGAAAGAGAGAAGGAAAAGAAACGGTGACAGCAAAAGTGCTATCACCGTGTTGTCACACACTGCTGTCACATCATAATATATTTGTAATTAGACATTTAAACACAAACAGGTGACAGATGACAGCAAATTTTCACTTTTTAAATCTCTAGTAAAGTGTTGTGAGATTATATTTCAGCTCATTCCTACACGATTTTACTCATTTCCGTACCGTTTTGAATAAAATAATGGAGTATTCTGGAAACGTTGTGGTAAATCTGAAAAAGATGATTGAGTTTTTAAGATTCCCCGTTATCTTTTTATTATAA
>OAVA01000282.1_pt1 | contig 21062 bp, 26 predicted proteins | sample 1476331 | NCBI WGS metagenome assembly OAVA01 (sample SAMEA2580070, study PRJEB22360) | human gut metagenome | biome: human gut; feature: human-associated habitat; material: faeces | place: Denmark | collected 2008/2010 | reverse complement strand
ATCACTTGACGAAAGAGAATCTGGAAATCTCTTTTGATGGTCATCTGTGGATTAAAGACCAAACGCCAGAAAACGGGTACAGAAAGTAACATTCGTCTGTTGGAAGTTGCCAGACATATCATTGAGAAATACGAGGGTATGGCGAAAGACGGCAAGCTGCTGCCCGTCCCTTGTTATTCCAACTGCAAAAACGGAATCAAAGTAATCGCAAAATACTGTGGCATAGAGAAAAATGTCACATGGCATCAAAGAAGACATTGATGATTTTCTTTCTTGCTAAAATTCAATCATTTGCGAAACTTTGCAGCTTGACAGGTAACGATTTAGAAACCAGCGAAATTTTCAATCTTGCTACATTTTGCATCAAATTAAAAGAACGCTTATTTGCATCACAAAGATAATGTTTTTATTGTAGACACACCAATCGTTTGCGAGTTTTTTTCACGGTAAATACCGTTTAGCCAGCGAAAAAATTGTTATCTTAAAGTATAATGTGTACCTTTGCAATATATTTGCAAAAAAGATTTCTATGATAGAATCATTCACTATAAAAAATTATATGAGCTATCGTGACGCTACAGAGTTGTCATTTGTAGCTTCAAAAAAAGAAGGCAGTAAAGCTAAAGATTTACCACCAACATGGTATAAAGAAATCAATGGTAAACGTATATTGCGTTTGCTTTTATGTGTTGGTTTAAACGGTGCTGGAAAATCAAAGATGTTCTCTGCACTAAAATATTTGCGAATGGTTGCTACAGCAAAACCTCAAAAACCATCTGACAAACCTGAATACAGACCTTTTTTATTGGATGATTTTTCTTTTACGCAACCTACGGAACTTGCAATAGTATACTATATTAATGAAGTATGTTTTAACTACTACATAAAAATATCATCAGAACGCATTGAGGAAGAGGAATTGAAATTAGTTCAGAATAGGGCGATACGTGTGTATCATCGAAGTCATAACAAAGAATTGGATAAAGTTGTAATAAATTATGGCAATGCATGTGATTTATCTCGATCAGACCAGCACGATTTAGAAGTTAATACACTCGCAAATTCTAGTGTGCTTTCAACCTTTGGGTCTTTGAATTTAGAAAGTCTTATTTTAACGAACAACTATGATTATTTTGAAAATCACATAAGCCTAATTCGAAAATCCGATAAAAGTTTGGCCGATAAACTTCAAACAGGTGAGTCTAACAGAGATAGAATTATGAAGAAATTACTCTTAAGACTGCTAAACGATGTAGGAACAAACATTTCTGATTATGTAGTGGATGAAGCCAGTTTAGATATTTCGGAGCTCAAAGCCAATGGAGCACCAGATATTGTAGTGAAAGCCATGATGGAACAATATCCGTCTGGGATAATTACTCATAAAAATCTTCGATTCATTCATTCAACAAAAGAAGGAAAAAAAGAATTAGACTCGGATTTAGAATCTCTAGGCACTATAAATATCATCAGACTGTTAGTCGTATTATACGATGTTGTAATCGGTCGAAAATCTACTTGTATTGATGAAATAGAATATGGTATACACACAAAAGCTTTGGCTTTTATTCTTAAAATGTATTTAACAATAGCGGATGAATGTCAAATTATAGTTGCAACGCACGACCTTTCGCTGTTAAATGCTGACTTTCTTCGAAGAGACGCTGTCAGACTATTTGAGAAAGACGAATATGGTTCAACCAATGTTCGACGTAGAGATTACCTTCATAACACTATAAGTTTTTATCGAACTTATGAAAAAGAGGTCGCTCCTCAAATAGATGAACTTATGCATAAGATAGAAATGTTTATCAAGTATAAAGACGATATTGACAAATATCTTTAGCACATACAACCTAATGTAAGAGTCCCATATTGGGACTCTTTTTTTGTTGGCGGGTAAATAATATCTGTTGCTTTTTACACGGTATTATCTATTTTTATAGCTTTAAACGTATGAAAATAAAATATTGCCGTGTTTTTTTCACGCTTTGCTTGTTAAATAATCCATAAAGTTGTATATTTGCAGTGCCAATTCGAAATTAAAACCCTGGTTAAAGGACCAGAGAGTTGGCATTTAAATTATGAGTACTTTTTACTATGTAAACAAAAACGCCCAACCAACAGGGGAACATGAAGTACATGCGTTAGGTTGCAAGTATCTGCCATCAGAAGAAAACCGAATTTATTTGGGCTTCTTTACAAATAGTAGAGATGCTATAAGAGAGGCAAAAAAATACTATAGCAATGTGGATGGATGTTTCTTTTGTTGCCCTGAATCACATACGAGGTAAATAAAGTGAATAGTAGATTATGGTATGTAACGCCTAAGTACACCGTAGCGGAATCGGTAGGACACCGCATAATATTATCATTAAAAACATATTCAATATGGCTAAAACAGTGGAAAAAGGCAGAAGTGCTAAAACGGGGCAATTCGTCTCTATAGACTATGCAAAAACACACCCAAGCACAACGGTTGTTGAAAAGGTCAAAGTTGGGCCAACAAAGCATAGGAAGTAATTTTTAGTTTATGGATGTGCCAAGACGATACAAATCGTCTTGGTTTTTATTTGTATATCTCAGATAAAAACTTAGGACGCAACTATATGGGCTATGCAGGAATACGTTTCTTTACTGGTATTTTAATCTGTACGGTTTCTGCTACTAATTATTTCTTGTTTATTTATACTAAGGTTTCTTGCATAGACTATTTTACCATCAACCCAATAGCTTGATTTTGATGCTTTTCAGTAATTTATAACCTATGGTTGCCTGAATTTATACTTCAATCCATATTCTTCCAGTTTGTTGTACAGCGTTGTACGTCCTATTCCAAGCAGTTCAGCAGCGACACTCCTGTTGCCGTTTGCCTGTTTCAACGCCCGCAATATCCGCTCCTTATCCTCCGCATCATTGCGCAGGGCGAAGCTGATGGGCGAGGTCGGTTTCGTCACGGCAAGCTCCAGATGCTCTTTCATGACAACACCTTCCTGTGCCTGCAACACCGCTCCCATGATTTTCTGCCGAAGCTCCCGCACGTTGCCCGGCCATACGTGGGTCAGCAACGCTTTACGGGCTTCGGAACTGAAGCCGCTTACATTACACTCCAGTTCCTTGTTGGCTATCTCGCGGAAGAACTCCGCCAACGGCATGATGTCCTCCTGACAGTCACGCAACGGCGGGACGGTTATCACGAAATCTCGCAGGCGGTAGAACAAATCCTGTCGGAAACGCTTTTCACTCACTGCCGTTTCCAGATCCTCGTTGGTGGCAGCGATGATACGGACATTGAAACTCCTGTCCGATTTGTCACCAACTGGGCGATACCACCTTTCCTGTATGGCACGGAGCAACATCTGTTGGGTTTCCAACGCGAGGTTGCCCACCTCGTCAAGAAACAACGTGCCGCCCTCCGCCTCATGGAAATATCCTTTCTTGGTGTTGTCCGCACCCGTAAACGCGCCTTTGACGTGTCCGAAGAATGCCGACGGCGCAAGTTCTCTGGAGAGTGAACCGCAGTCCACCGCCACGAATGGTTTGCCCGCCCGTTTGCTCTTGTCGTGCAGATGGTGGGCGATATGCTCCTTGCCCGTGCCGTTCTCTCCGAATATCATCACGCTCATATCGGTAGCGGCTACCAGCCTTATCCGGTGCATTATTTTCTGAAAGGCGGAACCTTCACGGGTGAACACGGGCATACGGCGTTGTCCCGCCTGTCGTTCTTTCTGTATGGAACGGAGAAGATGGACAAGTTTATCCTCCACAAGCTGTTTGGGGATATAGTCTATCGAACCGAGTTTCATACTCTCCACAGCAGTATGCACTTCGGCGTAGTCGGTCATGATGATGAACGGTTGCATTTTTCCCTCCTTGCGCATCCAGCGTAGCAGGTCTATTCCGTTACCGTCCGGCAGACGCAGGTCTGATACTACTATATCATCATCCGTTGCCTGTTGCAAATGTTTTTTCACTGTCGATAAGTGGTAAGCCTTTACGGTGCTATATCCCTCCCGTGTAAGCATATTGCAGATATATTCGCAGTACACGATATTGTCCTCCACCACGATTATTCTTGTCTTATTCATTTTCGTATTTTCTCCTTTCCTCTTCTGCTTGCATTATAATCTCCGCACCTTTATCCAATACTAAATCTACTGCTTGTTGGATAGTGCTATCATTGGGCGTTGCTCCATTGTGAAGTTCCTTATAAAGCACCCTCAACGGTTGGTCGGCACGGAGTATCTCCCATGAGCTACGCAAGTGGTGTGTCAAGGCATCAAGTTCTTGCAGGTCGTTTCGCGTTGCCGCATCCCGTACAGCCTGCATTTCCTTTTCAGTTTCCGTTATCAGTTTCTCCAGCATGACGGCTTCATTACCGTATGACAACAAGGCGGAAAAGTCCGGCTTTCCGTCGGATGTTACTTTCATGGCACACTTGTCGGAAACCTCCATCAGCTCCGATATGGAGAACGGTTTGAACAGGCATCCTGCAAAGCCTTTTGCCAAAAGTTCCTCCGCATCGCAACTGCCCGAAGCGGTAGCCACGACAACGGGGATTGTCTGTGAATTGCCCACATTAGACGAGCGTAGAAGTTCCAGCAGTTCAAAGCCGTTTATTCCGGGCATATTCAAGTCCGTCAGCAACAAGTTGTATTCTTTCCGGCGGACCATTTCCATCAATCCCGCCGCATCGGTGCAAGTATCGCAGTGTATTCCTTCCTGCGCATACATCTCTTTCAGCATTAGAAGCAGTACCTCATCATTGTCGATGGCGACAACATTAAGGTTTCTATCCTGTCGGTGGATATAAGTCTGTATCTCTTTTTCCGGCACTTCTTCGGCTTTCGGCGTGGGTATCTCCACCGTGAAACGGCTTCCTTTACCTTTCTCACTTTCCAAACGGATTTTGCCGCTAAGCATCGTCACGATATTATGCACGATGGCAAGCCCCAGCCCGAAGCCGTCCTTAGCGGCAGCATTTGACAGGCGTTCAAATGCACCAAATACACGTCGCTGTTCCTCTTCGGTCATGCCTGTACCCGTATCTTCAACCGTAATTATCAGAACTCCATCAATGTAGTCGGTAGTCAGCGACACACCGCCTTTCTCCGTAAACTTGATGGCGTTTGACAGCAGGTTGTTTCCGACTTGGATTATTCGCTCCTTGTCGGTCAATACAACGGCATCACTTACGTTCTTCACTGTCAGCGATAGCCCTTTGTTCATGGCTATTGGCATGAACTCCGTTTCAAGGGTATGCGTGATTGCAGAAATCCGGCAAGATGAAAGACGGGGTTGTTCCTTTCCGTTGTCCAAGCGGAAGAAGTCCAGCAAGGTGTTGAGCATCTCCCGCATACGGTTGGAGGATTGTTGTATGCTTTGAAGAAAATGTATATTGTTTCCTTTATTGCATTCTTTTTGCAACAATTCGGTATAGCCTGTTATTGCTGTCAGCGGTGTACGCAGTTCGTGGGTGATGGTATGCACCGCCTTCTTTCTTGATGCTATCAGCACCTCGTTTCGTTGTACGGATTGCTCCAGTTGCCCTATCAAATCCGTTGTCTTGCGCTTGTATTGTTTGATACTCTTTGCATCACGGTGTATGATGATGTAAGAAAATAACAACAATAGAAGGACAAAACCCATTAAACCGCCTACCTGCATAAACGACTTTTCACGCATGGCTATTATTTCTTCTTCCCGGCTTTGCAGGTCAGTTTGTACCTTGTCTTCTATTTGACAGATTAACCCTTTCAACTGCCTGTTTAGATCTGCATTGCGGGCAGCAAGACTGTCGGATTGTTCTGTCAATCGACGGCTCTGCGCTTTCTGTTCGCTGACCATATTTCTGTTGGGTGAACGAAGCATAGTAGTAGTTGTTGTTGGCTTCGTTTCCTCTTTTTTGCCGAAGATGCCCAAAAAGCCTTTACGCTTCGGCTTCTTGGGCTGTTCCTGCACAATATTCTGCACAATAACAGGTGTTTGATTGGCTATCTTTTGGTTGATGGATTGTTGCTCATCCATTAACCGGACTATCTGGAACATCTGTCGTTCCTTTTCCTCTAAAAGACTGCGCACACTGTCAATATGTCCAATTGCATAAGTTTCATTAAACAGGCTCAATATGCTGTCCAATGCGATGCGTTGAGTATGGTAATTCTCCAAATCCGTTTCATCCCAATCCAATACAGTTTCTCCCATCAGTGAGAACTCTATCAGCCGGATATGAATATGGTTTACCTCTTTCCTGAATTCATCTATCTGTTGATTGCTAACCTCCAATGCTTCCACCTCTTGCCATTCATGATGCCAAGTGTAAGCTATGCACCCGATTAACAATGTTATCAGTAAATAGCCCGATGTTATTGTTTTTTGAAGATATTTCATATTCAGTTCTCTTCAATTTTCAGTTTGAGCAATGTACATTATCACTCAAATTTTCTCCTATTCCATTATAGGCACAACGGATGTACACTTGTTCTTGAAAATACAATCATGACAAATCGGTGTTTTCTTACAATGTTTTATCCCATGTTGCAAGATTAACCAATGAATCCAGCCGAACAAACGATAATCCTTTCGGAAACTTTTTTCAAAGAACCTTTTAATCTCCTCATCAGTATCAAAGTTGAGTCCCAGTTTCATAAGAAAGCGTCGGGAATAGGCATCCACTATAAATACCGGCTTATGAAACACATACACGGAAATTACATCCGCTGTTTCATTACCGATGCCTTTGATAGACCGCAAACGGTTTCTAAGCTCATCTGTTTCAAAAGATTTTATCTTCTCCACATCATATTCAAACTGTCTGAACCAGTTGGTAACACGAATGATGGTCGCGCTCTTTCTTTTGGCGAAGCCGCAAGGTCGAATAAGAGATTCCAGTTCCACATCGGATAGCGATGAAATATACAATGGCGTAAGCTCCTGTGGAAGTGTCTGCATCACTTTCTCCACAGATGACCACGAAGTGTTTTGCACGAGAATAGCCTCGACCATTACGGTGTACGCATTATCCGACCACCATACAGCAGGACCATAAGCGGAATTTAGACTGTTGTATATATCTAATGCATTGAGCATAACCTTTTAATCCTTCTTCTGACAATGTGGACAGTAACAGCTGCTTCTGCCACCTATCACGATTTTCTCTATTATAGAGCCGCAGTTTTTGCATCTTTCCCCTTTCTGTCCATACACTCTTAAATAGGGCATATTCCGATACTCCTTTCCCTTTCCTTCCAGATATTCCTGTGGTGACATACGGTTGGTTTCAATACTATTGCGGATAATCTCCCGTATTTTAACAACAAGACTATTCCATTCCTTATCAGAAAGATCAGAACAATACTTACCCGGATATATACCTGCGGCATGAAGTATCTCGTCCGAGTAAATATTACCGATACCAGCTATTACCGTTTGATCATGCAGCATCTCTTTTATTGGCCGTTTCCGTTTACTTAGATGTGCAACGAGATATGGAGCGGTCAAATTATTATCTAAGGGCTCCATTCCCAATTTCTCCAGACCGCTTTTATCGTCGATATCATTTTTTCCAAATAGCCAAAAGCGACCGAGCCGCCTTACATCTATGTAGCGCAGTTGGGTTCCGTTAGAAATATTCATAATCAGATGCGTATGATTTTCCATCGGATAATCGTGAGGTGTCACAAGTAGTTGCCCTGTCATTCTCAAATGAAGAATAAGGCGGTCACCGCTATCGAAATGTATCGTGAGATACTTTCCTCTGCGGCTCATTTTATTGATAGTCTGCCCATTCGTTTCTTGCTCAAATCGATACATGTCAGGATAAGCAATGACTTGTGAATGGTTGGTTATCACGGAATCTATTTTTAACCCCACAATTTGTGGCTCAATAATCCGTTTGATGGTTTCGACTTCGGGCATTTCAGGCATTCGTAGTACCTCCTTTCAGGGCTGATTTCTTTATTTCCTCATGATAGAAAAAGTTTACTATGACAGGTGGGGCATCAAACGGCCTTTTCATCGTGTCATCGTTTCTGAGATATTCAAGTCCGTTTTCACCAGCGTATGCACGAACTTCCGCATCAAGCTGTTCCCAGTATGCACGTTTGTTTTTCAGATAGATTTCTTCATAAAGAGATAGTAATTCACTATGCTTATCCCGGATATAGTCCATTATCACCGATTTGTAGTTGCCACGGAGATTGAGGTTTTCGAGCCACACGAGATTGCATCGGTCTTTCACCCGTTCGATGATTGCCATAACATCGGTGATACCCGGAAATATCGGTGAGATGAAACAGGTGGTACGGATTCCGGCTTCATGAAATTGTCTCATCGCCTCCAACCGGCGTTCTATGCTCACTGCGTTGTCCATATCATCCTTGAACCGCTCGTCCAGCGTATTGATGCTGAAACCGACACGGGCATCGGGGAATGTCCTGATAAGTTCCATGTCCCGAAGCACAAGGTCGGATTTCGTCTGGATGCTGATTTTAACACCACTGCCTTTGAGTTGTTGAAGCAATGCGCGTGTCCTGCCGTATTCTTCCTCCTGCGGATTGTATGGGTCCGTCACCGAGCCGATAAACAGCTCCTTGCCCTTGTATTTCTCCGGATTGGTCATTTCCGGCCAATGCTTCACGTCCAGAAACTCGCCCCACGGTTCGGGATGGTTGGTAAAGCGTTTCATGAACGAGGCATAACAATACTTGCACGCATGAGTGCAACCCACATACGGATTGACGGAATAGTCGCTTACCGGTAGGTTCGACTTGGTAAGCACACTTTTAACATCTATATCGATGATTTTCACCATTTGTTCCATTTGACTTTGTTTTCAACAGTAGCGGGAACTTGTCGTGGAATCAACGCACCTTCTTTGGCATAGCCGAGAACAACAAGAGCGGGCAGCATGTATCCGTCAGGCACATAGAACAGCTCCTTTATCTGTTCCGGCTCTTTTTTTACCGGGAAATGGACTACGGAACCCAGTCCTTCTGCGGTAGCTGCCAACAAGAGATTTTCAACCAATGCCCATGCTGCGGCAAAATCCATCAGACCATAGTTGTTGGTTTCGCTTTTGAGGTCATACTTACATTTGAAATAGGGCAATATGACACACGCCGATTCCTCTATCATCTTTCGCTGAAGAGGATAGGCTATCTTGAACATCTCCTGCTGGGGAGTTTTCGGCTCGGAGATGCGGCAATAATAAGGCTTCACAATTTTTGCCACTGCCTTTATAGTATCCTTGTCGGTAATGGTCAGCAGTTCCCATTGCCGCTGATGGTTCGACGAAGGGGCTTTTAGCCCGGCGTTGAGGATGCGCTCCAGCACATCGCGTTGAATAGGTTTGTCCTGAAACTCACGGATGCTGTGCCGTTTTTCGATTACTTCATAAAATTCCATAATTATTCAATTTTTGATAGTTGAGGGTTCCTGTTTGCTGCGGCTTGTGGTTACGAGATATACCCCCACAAACACAAGCAGAAGCGAACCCAATTTTGTTATTGAGAATGTATCTTGCCCTATGGCAATTGCAATGGCTGAAGCCACAATCGGTTGCACGTAATTATACATGCTGGCTACTGTCGGACGAATAGCTTTCAAAGCCATTGGAATCAGCATGAATGCGAGATAAGTCGCGCCGAACAGCAGGTAGAACAACGCTTCGGTTTGGGACCAGCTGAATGTATCGGCATGGAATGTCGGCACTTCTGCCAATGTTCCGGCACAGAACGGTGTCAGAATCAATGTCGAGAAGAGAAACATCCATTTCATCATCGTCACGGAGGAATATTTTGCCGTCAATGGCTTAGACCGTACCAGATAGACGGAATACATCAATTGATTGACGAACATAAGCATATCGCCGTGAAGTGTCCCGTTGCCCGTCTCTCCATGAATGGAACTGAAAACAAGCAACAGACCTCCGCAGACACCAAGCATAACCCCGGATGCCTTTTTCGCTGTTACCGGCTCCTTAAGAATAATAGCCGCCAGCAGCATCACGAATATCGGAACGGAGGTTGCTATGATTGAGGCGTCTACAGGGGATGAACTTTTTAAGCCAAGTACGAACAGGTATTGGTTAATGCCAACACCGCACATGGCGCACACGAAAAGAATAGCCAAATCTTTTCCGGCTACCTTTTCCATCGGCATGAACAATGAGGTCAGCCAAAACATCATGCAGGCGAAAGACGCCCGCATGATGGTGATGGCCTCGGGAGGTACATCCGACGACAGCAGGTACTTGAATACCGGCATGCTTATCCCGAAAAGGACATTCGCCGTCAATATCAGGATGTGTCCTCTCATCGGTTTACCAAATGTTGTGATGGATTCTGCTCTTTACGTCAATCTCTTTCTGCTTGGGCAGGAAGGCGTTTTCGGCGAGATAGCCCATCGTCAGCAGGCAGGCGAATTCATAGTCATCGGGGGCTCCGACTATCTCCTTGATTTTTCCCGGTTCATCACCCACGGGGATGTGAAACACGGTTCCCAGTCCTTCATCCGTGGCTGCAAGAAGCATGTTTTCAATGGCACACCATACGGATGCGAAGAAATTGAGCGAGCTTTGTTCCTTAGGCTGAAGCAACGGGCATTGGCTCTGGCGGAAGAAGGGCAGGATTAGCAGTCCGCTCTGCATGAGCATACGCTGTTGCTTGGGTAGCGCGTCGGCAAACATATCCATCTTATCCTTGTCGCCATTGGTATCGTCCACTTCGTGTACGAGTTCCTTGAACGCCGCCATGTTCTTGGCAAGCGGTGCTATCACCTTGGCGATGTTCTCGCGTCCGCGCACCACAACGAATTCGAACTGACGCAGATGGTCGTTGGTCGGGGCTTTGAATGCCGCACTGATTATGCGGTCAAGAACTTCGTCACTTACTTCCTTGTCGGAGTAGTCGCGGTAGGTGCGACGTTTCTCCAATACTTCATAAAATTCCATATTACATCTTTTTTTAAGTTAGACTTTCATTTTTTATTTTCTGGTGCAAAGTTACTCTGTTAAATTGTTTTGTATTTGTTTTATTGTTTCAAATATTTGTCGTAAATTTGTGGTATATAAATATAATTTGCCTTATGGAAGATGCTATTATACCATATGAATTACCTGAAGTAGAAAATCATTCGTTCTTCTTCATTGACCAACAGGTAGAAGTAAACCTTGAAGCGAAATTGCATCAACATGATGCGTGGGAATTGTATTATGTGGTTCATGGGCAGGGCAATCGCATGGCAGGAGACACATTACAACCTTTTACAGCAGGCGACGTGGTGTTAATCCCACCGTCGATGATTCATCGTTGGGAATATAATGCAGACAGCACTGATGAAGAAGGGCATGTTCGATACTTAATGGTGGCTTTTAACCATTCATTATTAGAAAGGTGCATAGAGGTGTTTCCCGAATTGAGAAACAGGTTGTCGGGTGTGCAGTTTCCGACCGATGCACTTAAGTTCGGTTTGGAAAGTTCACGGATAATCCGTAGGATTTTGTCGGAAATAAATGAAATGGATGAACTGGAACGTTTAAGCGCAATGTTCCGCTTACTGCCTGTCATTTTTACTTCATCCGATTATACATTGGCTGGAAAACCGATGCGCATTGAGCGAGATGTTCGTCGGATGCAACAGATTTGTGCCTATGTCATGAAGCACTATGTCCATTCCATTGCGTTGGACGATATTGCGGAAGAGGTTGGCATGAACCGTTCGGCATTCTGTTCTTATTTCAAGCGTTGCAAAGGAATGACCTTTTCGCAATTTGTTACGCAATATCGTCTGAATACGGCTTGCCATTTATTGAAAAATACACAACGGGGGGGCGCAGAAATTTGCTATATGGTCGGTTTTAACGATTTGCCGCATTTTGTACGAGTGTTTACAAATACTATGGGGATGTCGCCGACTAAATACAGGAAGCAATACAAGAACGTATAGCTTTTATTGACAGCTAAAAGGCAGTAACGATTTTGTCCGTTACTGCCTTAGATTACATTTTCAACCTTTTCGGTCGGTTCTCATCCTTGATATACGCTCCCGGACGACCGATTACAACATGGTCGGCAATGAAATAGCCTGTGGGACTTCATTCATTTGCCGGACTGCGTATCAAAGGAGTATTCCACTATGTTATATAACCATCCCGTCTTTGTTGCCACTTAGCCTCCATCTCCCTTGAAAGTTCCACGATCTCACGGCTCAGTTTCACAAGGTCGATGGTACACTTCTCCAACTTGTAGAGCAACGCCATCGCCTTCTTCTCTGAAAAGTGGATGCGCAACTCTTTTACGACCTGATTGTAGTTCGTACCTATGCCACGGAACTGAGCGTGGAAATCCGATAGCTTGGTGTAGTAGTCCAGTATCGTCTTGTCCACTTTCAGCACCTTGAACTTCTGCCCGAAGAAGTGCGCCTTGAGAAAGACGGCTTTCGCATACACGTTCGATTCCTCGTACATCGTCAGGAACCTGTCCCATTCCACATCATCGAAGCGCACCATCACGCAGTGCGTCTTCGGATTCAACTTGGGATTCCTCCCGTACTTACTCTTCTTTTTCATACTTCTTATTCTTTCAATTTTATGGCTTGTCCATTGTTTAATCTTTGATTAATGAACCCCGAAATTATCCGACTGCGGAGGATAATTCTGCCCACGGCGGTGAAGGCATTTTCAGTTACTTAGAATCATTCGGGTAACTGAAAATATATCTTGCTATGTCTTTGAAGACATAAAAATCCTCCGCCTGTCGGATTTGTTTCCGAGTGTAGTCACTCATCTTGGGTATCGGTTAAGCCGATGAAGTGTATTCACCAGCCCAACCGACTTTCTGTAATTCCGTCAGAGCTTGCGCCACTGCTCGATGTCGTTCCGATATGTGTCGAGGTGCAGGCGGACGAGGTTCTCGATCAGCCCCGATGCGCTCATGCCCTTTCCTCCGAAGAAGCGGACAACCCTGTCCAGTTCGTCTCGCACCGTCTCGCTGACGAACACGGGCTTGCGGTTTACAATCTTGGGGACTTGGAGATAGATGGCGCGGTACTCCTCCAGCGACAGCCTGCGCTGCTTGCTGCTGACACGCTTCTGCGGCATTGCCGTTTCCCCGACCGCTTCACTTGACGGTTCATCCACCATAGCTGTCTCCGTTTCTTCCGTGACGCTCTTGCCGGGCTGTTCCGACTCATCCGGCTCCAGACCGATACGCCTGTAGATGTCATTCATCGACTTGGGAGTGTAGGATTCCCTGCGTCCCATCTTTTCCACGATTTCACGAGCCTGCTGCTCTGTAATGCTTGGTTCTCTCTTCATTGTAAAAAACAAATTGATTAAGTTATTAACTGTGGTCTTGGTAAGCACCTCAACCGATTATCGGGAGCAAAGTAAGGCGCTTTAATGCAGGCAGTCAAGTACTTGGGTTCTCTTAGGCAATTTTGTATGGTTTTGCTTTATAGCGATTGACAAAGCGGTGCGGACTTCACCGTTTTGCCAGATGTATATGCCTGAAAGGGCAAAGGCTCAATCGTAGGCGAATTTGAATTAAGCCCTTATTTTTGCCCTTGCCACCTTCCTATTTTTTAGAATTAAGAGGATAACCGCTGCCTCCAGCCAATGCCAGCCTCTACCACCCTGTGCCACTTGCTGCCAGACCTGATTGAATCCATTGCCGGATGCCGGATTATGTATTTCTTTGCGGGAGAAGGAATGATAACCACCAAAGGAAAGTCGGCATCCCGGACAATGACTACCGTATCAGCGCAACACGCTTCCACTTTCGGGAAACCTATTGTCAGGTAACGGATTATATATTCCTTTGCGGCATAAGAAACAGTAACAACTAAAAGAAAGACTATATGGAAATCGTATCAATCGAGAAAAAGACCTTTGAGGCGATGGTCGCCAAGTTCGACCGCTTCGTCAGCCGGATGGATGCCATCTGTCATCGGCACGGTGAAAAGAAAATGAGCGAGTGGATGGACAATCAGGACGTGTGCCGGATGCTTAACATCAGCCCACGCACGTTGCAGACGCTTCGGGACAACGGGACTTTGGCATACAGCCAAATAAACCACAAGACCTACTATCGTCCCGAAGACGTGCAGCGCATCATCTCCATTGTGGAGGACAGACGAAAGGAAGCAAGGTTCAAAGGCAGGACTATATAAACCAAGTATAGTACATTACTGATAATACCCACTATTATCCAAACTGATAATACCCACTAATATCCAAAGTAACATGAACGAACTGATTAACAAAGACAACGAGTGGATAATCCACTTCATGGGAAGCCTTGACCGTCTGCTGGACAATGTAGAGCATCTGACCGCCAACTACCGCCCGACACTGAACGGGGAGCGTTTCTTCACCGACAAGGAAGTGTCGGCACGGTTGAAGGTGAGCCGCCGGACACTTCAGGACTACCGTAATGAGGGACGTATATCCTACATTCAGCTGGGCGGTAAAATCCTATACCGTGAATCCGACATCGAAAGGATGCTGGCTGACAGCTACCGTTCCGCCTACCGACTGACGGCAACCTGATTTTCTTGAAGGAGCGCAGTTTGCCGTCTGCCCTATGTTTGCGGCAGCAATGGAACTTCGGCAAAAGAAAAAGGAACGGCTTACGGATGAAGCATCAATGTTTAGCTTCATCTGTAAGCCGTTCCTTCTATTTCTTCTGATTTTCCCGTCAGTCGCTTGTTTCCGTTGCCGGATGCCCAAAATGCGTGTGGTAGGCAGTGACAAGGTTTTCGGGCTGAATACGCTCAAACCCGTTTGAGGAAGATTCTGCCCGAAACGGCTTTGCCGCCCGACCTTGCCAATGCCGTCAGAGCCACACGCTACCTTTGCATCCGTGCATCGGGAACAGGTGGCTGACGGGATGAACCTCAACTATACCATAGGTTGCCGCCTTTACCACCACGAGAGAAAAACAATGCTATCGAAGTTCGTGGATTTCCTTTCTTGGTGACGCAGATTTCATTTATTACGAACCGTCTGAACAAGAGGGTTTCTTTACTACATATTCTGAATGCAATGGCTATAACCATTTCAAGATTATACACATCATAGCTGATGCCGTCAGTTTGCTTGATATACTTCATCGTATCAGTCTCGCTCAGTTCCTTATTCTTATAGATTGCCCATATCGCCTTGCGGATGTCGCACGAAAATACCCCGAACAGGTCGGCTATTTCAAATTTGGTCATCCATACAGGTACAGTCGGTATGGTAACTGCACCCGTTTCACTGATTGTGATTATTCCTCTGCTCATAATTCATTTATTTTATGATGATTATTTACTGTTTCTTCTTTTCGCCAGCCGATATTTCCTTTCTGCGCTCTATCAGCTTGTCCATATCCTTAGAGATTTTATCATCGGTTATCCGTGCATATCCCTGTGTCGTCCTGATATTGGAGTGTCCCATCATCTTAGCGATACTCTCAATCGGAATGTCCGCCGAAATCAGGAATGTTCCGAAGCTGTGCCGACTTTGATGATAGGTCAAGTTTTCCTCTTTCCCTATGGATACTCCCAACTCGTGAACCTCAAACCATAGGGCATCACGGTTGGGAAGAGGGAACACGGGCTTCTCATCGTCTGTTGTGTTATATAACGATAATATCTGCTCCGCTATGGGATGTAAGGGGATGAACGCCTCCACCTTTGTCTTCTTGCGGTTGATGCGGATATACCGTCTTCCCTCCGCATTTGTCCCGATATGGTGGGGATGAAGAAGTTTTATGTCCACATACGCCAGTCCGGTCAGGGTCGAAAAGATGAATGCCCGTCTTGCCAGTTCCATCCGCCTGTCATACATCGGGGTGGAAAGTATCTTCTTGAACTCATCACGGCTGATGTACCTGTGCCTTGCCTCCGGCTTTGTCTCATACTCCAAGTCCTCGCAGGGATTTACACGGATAATCTCCTTATCGACCGCAAGGTACAACAGCCTGTTCAGCCAACGCAGGCAATGGTTGGTCTGTGACACCCCGAAGTTCTTGCATTTCTTCAAGTGGGCTTTGTAGGACTTGCCGAAATCCTCCGTCACTTCTTCAAGAGGAATATCCTTTTTCCCGATTGACACTATAAAGTCCGTCAGGTACTTTTGGTAGTACATTGAAGCCCGGTAGGAAGAAGTGGAATCAATCTCTTCGGAATGCTTCTTCAAACGCTCACGTTCCCATTCACCCATTTGCAGGAGGGTGGTCGGTTGTATGTTGTTCAAGGAAATGTGGTTCTTCAACATCTCGGCACTGACCACGCCTTGCGATTTAAGTATTTCGGCATAGGCTTCTTCCGTCAGACGCAAGTATTCCCGTAAGCGGTTGTTCTCCCTGATGGTCTTTATCTCATTCTTCCTGCCGTTCCAATCTTCGGGGCGGCAATAGATACCGGTACTTATGGCGGTCTGCTTGCCGTCAATGGTTATACGGCAGAGCACGGCGGTCGTACCGTCAGCCCTTACCTTGCTGCGGTTGATATAGGGCAATAATGAAAATGTGCTTCGCATATCGTTGTTTGTTTTATAGGGTGAGTTTGAAATCTTGGGTCGCTTCTATGAACTTGTCCATGTCCTCAAAGAGTTTTTTCGGACTGACACGGGCATATACCTGAGTGGTGAAAATGTCGGAATGCCCCAGTATCCGGCTGATGGTCTCAATCGGCACACCTGCTTCGAGCGTGATTAACGAGGCGAAACTGTGCCTCGCCTGATGATAGCACAAGTCGTCCTTGATGCCCGCCAGTACTGCCAACGCCTTCATGTGCCTTCGGAGATTTGACCAGTGCAGCAAGGGGAATAGTGTGTCCCTGTCCTCACTGTGATATTTTTCAATCAGTGCAATCGCTTCGGGAAGCAACTTCACGCTTGCCCGATGTTCGTTCTTCTTCCTGCGGTATTTCAACCACAACGCTCCGTTATCGTCCGTGTACAAGTTCTCATCAGTAATTGATACCACATCCGCATACGAGACCCCCGTATAACATCCGAAGAGAAACATATCCCTTGCCAGCATGTGGGATTTGCGGTAAGCGGGTATTTCCACATCCCGGATTCTCTCAAACGATTCACGGCTCAATGCCCGTGGTGTCGTTTCAGTCTTCTTCGGCAAGGTAAAATGCCGGAAGTGGATTCTGTCGGCATAGCCATCCTTATACGCCAGACGGCATATCTTCTTCAAAATGGCAAGATGATGGCGGACAGTATCTATCGCATAACCTTTGTTTTCCATAGCGAATGCTTGATAGTCGTGGATGAACTGTTCCGTAAGTTGCCCGAATGCCAAATCCTTAACCTTGTACTGATGCTCGATGAACTCACCGAGGGTCAGGCGCATATAGTGATAGCCGGGATAAGTCCCTTTCGCGCGGTCAATACCGATACGGGCTTTGAGGTCATCACAAACGACATCCGTCATTCGCATGAGTGTCATCTGTGTTTCCATGCTGCCTTGAAAATGATTCTTCACATCGGTGGCATTAAAATCCACTTTACGGCTCACAAGGCTGTCGAAGGCGTTGTTCACCGCCAACAGCAACTTCTCAATCTTGGCATTGGTTTCCACCGCCTCCTTACCCTTGCCGTTCAGACGGCTTTCACGTGTATTCCACAGTTCGGGAGTGCAGGACAGCTTGCATCCGAACTGCGCCATCGTGTGGTTCACGGTGATGCGCCCCATGATGGGAGCCTTGCCCGACCTGTCCAGTCCGCTCTTTTTTAGGTAGAGCAGCACCTTGAATTTTTCTACTTTCATACGCTTATATTTTTAAGTGCAAATTTACTTGCCATATAAGCGTCCATTGACACGCAAAACACTGTGTATGAGCGCAAACAAAACGGAGAGGATTTCTTTTCATTGCTTGCCGTTACCTATTTCCATTTCGGTAACTGCCCGGCTAACGGTTTGGTAACTGAACAACCTCAATATTCCGTCGTCGTTTGCATTTTCTCAACTTTGCAAAATACTGAAATATCGCTTATTCCTAACGGTTTACGTTTAATCTTTACCTGTTTACTACCGCTTGCTTTGCCGTGTATATTCCATGTAGCTCGGCACTCGTATGCTACAACCGTGTGTCTGTCGAACGATGTACCCATTGAAACGCTGTCGAAGATGCTCGGACACCGCAGCATCCGCACGACGCAAATTTATGCGAAAATTACAGCGGAGAAGGTCAGCCGTGATATGGAGAAGCTATTGAAACAGATTGAGCAGATGGAATCATTTATCTGTCAGGCTATTTGATTACATCCCTTAAAATCATAAACAATGAAAAGAGAAAAGATAACTATCAGTAAAAGCGGTATAATCACTCTACCGGATAATCCGGTTGAAACGGTTTGGATGCGTGATTTTGAGATAGCAGAGTTGTTGGGGGTAATGCTACCCACCATCAAATCCAATATTCGGGCAATTCTGAAATCGGGAGTAGTAAAAGCCGATTTACAGCATGATGGAGTAGTTTACGGAAAACACATTTTACCTGACTATTTCGGGCTGGATATGATAACAGCACTTGCTTTTCGGATAAACTCGCTGAAAGCTAAATTATTCAGAGAGTACATACTCGGTAAACTCTATGCAGGAAACACACAGAGTGCACCGAATGTAATTATTCAAGTGAACGCTGACAAGAGATTCAATAAAGAGAAAGTAATTTTCAATTAAAGCCGGAACAGTCATTACCATTACAGAGGCAAAAGTCGTTACGGGTTCTTCACGCAGGTACAAGGTCAAGCCGCAAGCGGTTATCGGAACAATCTCCACACCTTCGCTACGCTTCGGGTTGTATTGCATAATCTGCTCACACTCGGTAATTCATGCAAGCATGATTACACTCGTTTAAGCGCAGATTTCTTCCGATAAACCTTGTACCTGCTAAACCCTTCACAGGAGAAGCCTCTGAAATGGCAACGACCGCCCCGACATTCCAATCCGAAAAAGAAAAAATAACAGTAACGAATAAAAGCAGAGACAGTATGGCTAAGAAACTGAAAATTGAAGGTATTGATGCGGTGGGTATTTTGAATTCCATCCGCCCCGTGAGTGAACCGTTAAAAGAAATTCCAAGAGTGGAAAACACGACAGAGACAAACGAAAGTAATAATCGCAGAACCGCTCTGGATATAGACGAAGTACGATGTCTGGCATATATCAAAGAGAATCCAATTTCTAAACAGTTGGAAACCAAACGAAAGAAGACAGAAGCGCAAAATATGGCAAGTGAACTAACTATACAAAGTGAAGTAAGTACACCGGATGAACTAACAAAACTCACTAATCCGGTTAAACCACCCATTCAAAAACGTACTGGCGAAAAGAAAAAGGAAGAAGCATTAGAACAATACCGCCAAACCTTCTTGCAAGTTCCCAAGATTAATGACCGCAAACCCGTGTTTGTGAGTTGCCATACACGGGACAGGCTCGATGAGATTGTGCGCAGGCTGGGAGGCAGAAAGATGAGCGTGTCGGGATTGATTGAGAATCTGGCACTGCATCATCTGGAACTTTATGAAGAGGACATTGAACTTTGGAGAAAATTATAGTTTCACAGCTTATTAATAATGTATAGTGTGTATAGTCAGTATAGTATGTTTACCCAACGGACATACTATACTGAATACACTGAAAATAAAGCTAACTTTTCAATCCGTCTTCGGACGGATTTTTCTATTCACCAGAATAGAGCAAGGTGTCTTTTGAGTTACTCAAAAGTCGGAGAGTAACGCTAAAGCTACTCTCCAAACCTTGCCCTTGCAGGAGGCAATCACCCTCCGAAGTCGAGTGATTTTTTATTATGAATGATAATAATGACTTCTTGTCATCATCGGGCTATGATAAAAAATGGTCATCACCTTATGTCATAAAGGTATATATCAAAATACCATAATACAAGTATGATTGAAAGGATAAATAAACAAATTAATTAGTCTATTATCTAAATATCAAGACATCATTGGCGTTATCTTTATCACCAATATATTGCTCGTAAAGTGTAAAACACCTATATTTGCAACAAAACCATCTATAGAAAAGCGGATATAGCCGGTATAAATACGATATAAGAATGAAGCAGGAAGAGAAAAAAACTCGAAACAGACGGACCAATGAACAATTAGACAGGGATGTGATGTCCGAACTCGAAAAACTTGTGGCGGAACAGGGCTTCAGCAATGTCAACCTAAGCACCTTGACGAAAGCCGCAGGAATGGAAGCCAACGTATTCTATAGAAGGTACGGTTCGATGGATAATCTCTATGACAGACTTGCCAAGCAATATGACTTCTGGATGAACAATGCCATCGATATTTCCAACTTGAATGCATTGGGGCCTAAAAAGTTCTTCGCTGAAACATTCAAGATACTCTTCAGGAACTTGTCCGATAATCCCGTTATGCAAAAGCTGTTGCTTTACGAAATGTCAGCCGTCAATGATACCACAAAAAGAACGGCGGAAACGCGAGACATCATGAACCTTAATTTGATTACATATTACGAAACGCTGTTTAAACCTGCAAAAGTCAATATCAAAAGCATCGCCGCAATCCTAATCGGAGGTATTTACTATTTGATACTTCATAAGGAGTGCGCCAAAATCTGCACGATAGACTTTAATACCCCGGAAGGCGAAAAAGCCTTTTCAGATGGAATAGACTTCTTGACTGATACCATTTTCAATAGATTGGAAGCGCATGAAAGAGACCGAAACGCAGTCCGGCAAATGCTGGCTGACGGCATAAGCGAGTTAAAGATATGCAAATACATGGGTATTAGCAAAAATGATTTGAAAATGTTGCTCTCAAAGTAACCACGGCACAACTTTTTATATAGCCATATTTTATATGGTCATATTCCTTTTTCGTACAATGCGATTGGGATAATCGTATTTCCATTTTCAAAAGGATTCAGATGAATGATATTCAACTATAAATCTATTGATTTATAGCTGTTCAATTATGTAATCATCCGAAACACAGATAAATTTATTTAGTTCGAATCCTATAATAATTAAAATACACATCATATTTATAAGCAAAATACTTTTCTTAT
>OAVA01000267.1_pt1 | contig 22419 bp, 18 predicted proteins | sample 1476331 | NCBI WGS metagenome assembly OAVA01 (sample SAMEA2580070, study PRJEB22360) | human gut metagenome | biome: human gut; feature: human-associated habitat; material: faeces | place: Denmark | collected 2008/2010 | reverse complement strand
ATTCTCAGAGAATTACAGCAGCGGGTACTGTCGCCGATTTGCACAGCGTTCCCTCATTGACTAAACCTCTTTTTAGTTCCGAAACCGGATACAAAGATAGGAGATTATATCATAGCTTGGTTAGCTTTTAACATTAAATTTCGGGAAACTATTCTTTCTCACTGATACAGAAAGTTTTCCAAAACGGAAAACTTTTTTCTGATTTTAACGTGGATAATATTCCAAATCCGTTCATTTCACCCCAAAGACATATATAGTTTTTAGATACTTTACTCTTAACGAAAAAAGGATGTGTTAAAAGTCTCCACAACTATCTTTTGCTTCATAAGTTATAGACTATTTTTTCACTTTCGACAAGCCTTTCTTCCCAATGGAATGAAAGAAATTATAATTTTTCTATTTCTTCTTTCGAAAGCCCGGTAGATTTCATAATAATATCGTCAGCCACACCTAATTCTTTCAAATTACGAGCTGTTTCTTCTTTACCTTTTTGCAAACCTTTCTGTAATCCTTTTTGTAAGCCTTTCTGTAAGCCCTTCTGTTCAGCAAAGTCCAACGTATTAAAATAATCGTTATAAACTTTCCATTCTTCTTCATACTGGGCTCTTTCCTCCTGGGTCATATTTGCTTTGGAAGCCAACTTTTCAAGTCGCTCGAAGACGGCCTTGCGAGCCTTGAAAGGCATCCGGTCAAGTGTATCCATATGCTTTAGTATATAAATCCAGCGTTCAAAATCATTTTCACATTCATCCTCTTCTTTGTTGAAGTTCGGTAGTTCGATAAAAATCTGCCGGAACTTGTTGCTGAAGAGCTTCCCCGTATCCCTGTCAGAAAGAACGACATCCGTTCTGATTTTAGAGGGCATATCCTTATCCATCACGAAATTCATGAAGAACACTCCGTACACGGCATCCAACTGGAAGTTCCAAACTCCCCTTTTCGCTTGCTGCGTAATGGCCCTAGAAAGATAGAAGAGGGCACGATCTTTAAAATAAGGCTGTTCCCGGTTCTGCATTTCTACGATAATACGTTCACCGGTATCGGTTACGCAATAGATGTCGTAGATAAGACCTCGTTCTGTTTTTACTTCCGGCGGCTGTTCGTTGTTAAGGAACCTGATGTCGGTGATTACGTGCTCGCCTACGAGCAAATCGTTCAAGAAGTCGATTAACAACTCCTTTTCTACCTCTCTGCCGAATAAAAACTTAAAGCCAAAATCGGTAAAGGGATTGATAAATCTTCCCATTATATGCTGTGTCTCAATTATAAAACAAAGATAGAGTTTTTTTGTTGAATACGGTCAAGAATAGAAGAAAATAAATGGATACAAAAAGAAAAGCTGCCTCGTCCATTCGAGACAGCTTCTTTACTTGCTCCTTACTTATGTTTACTCTATGAGTTGCTACACGTTTATTTTTACTTGTTCCGCGAACTACGTGCAGACGGCACGTTCTATGTTTTTACGTCATTCCGTTTCATACCTTTTTTTTCAGGTATGCCAAGCCTTTTCCAGCTAGCTAATCCTTTTCTGCCTTGCCGTTTCTCCGGTGGCGGAAACGCAGAACTGCTTCAAGAATATCCAGCAACTTCTCCAATAATAGTCTCATCCGTTTTCTTTTTAAAAGTTAATAATCCGTTTTATGTCCGTTGGATTCCGTTTTATGTCCGTTGGAATTTGACAGCCAACCGTCAACCGTCGGTCATGTTCGGGCTTTAGTTTGCCCGACAAACTTATCAGTTAGTCCCTGCGGATTCAGCTGCCGGCTGAACTCCCGGTTAAGCTGCCGGGTCCGGCGCTTCTCCGCTTCCACCACCAGGTTTATTATCATCATCCGGTTCTTTGTCAATGACATCGTCGGCCACAAACGAACCCGCTACATCCTTGATGTGCACAAACTCCACCCCGGTGGTCAACGCACGGGTAGCACTTCCGTTGGCGGCGCGGGTGTATTCGGGAGTAAACTGGCAACGCAATGAAGTGATCTGCGAACTGCTGACCTTATTTTCCAACTCTACCCCTTTTCCGTTTGCCTTGGCAATCATAGTAAACGTCCCCAAGCCTTCGAGGCGCACCGTGCGGCTATTGAGCAACTGTTCACGCATCACCGACATCAGGTTACGAATGACGTTGTGAACATCCCCCGCCGTCAGCGAGGCTTTTTCTGCAATCAATTCCGCCATTTTCTGCGTATTGACCATTTTCCCGAATTTCACCAGACGGGGATAATAAAGTTTCTGTCCTTCCTTGTTGGCAAGCGTTGCCTGATACGGTTTGTAAATTAATGGCATACTTTTTTTCCTTTCTTCTTTTTAATGATTAATGAATAAATTCTATCTGTAACCGATTACGAAGGCAAAAGTATATGAAAAGAAAAAAGCAGAGGAACACGATGTGACAACTCATCACAAGAGACAACAAACAGGCACAATTTCTACACAAGCTATGCCAACAGAGGCTTCTGTACAAAGCAGAACCACTTGGCATAAAAAAGCGTATCTTCGCATTCACACAGGATAAACTTAAAAGAAACAGATAAGTTCCTGTCACTGATTAATGGCTATTTTTTTAGGAGTAATCCGTGCCTAAATTATGATATAAACGAATTATGATATAAACAAATTATGAACACCTACTAATAATAGAAAGTACCGACAATGAAAACAGAAACAACAGTAACCTCCGTCAGCCCAAAAGAAATGTCGGAGACGGCAAACTCTCCCCGCATACAGACTTACAGCAAAAGTCAGCTGGCCACACTTTATCTGCCTCACATACAGTCTGCTTCGGCACGCCGCACCCTCCGCAGTTGGATTGCCCAAAATACGGCATTACAAGCCGCACTTGCCCAAACCGGCTACAGTGAAAAGGCAATCTTACTTACTCCGGCTCAAGTTGGACTATTCTTCAAGTTTTTGGGAGAACCCTAAAAAACAAATACGGCACGGAAAGGAATGAAAATAGAGTGATCTGAATGGATATTTGACATCGTAGTGCCCGAACAGGATTTCCCTCCGGCATACAAGTAATTTTTTAGACACGAATGACGCGGATGACACTGATGACACGAATGACGCAGATTTTTAAAGCTGCATAGCTATTTTAAAATCCGCGTCCGTCATCCGCGTCTAAAAGATAAATTCATAACCGGGCAAGAATATCGCCCGAAGCCGCCTTATTCCGAGGGTTCTTCTCCCGACGGTTTCATTAAATCGGCAGTGACCTCCGCTTTAAAACGGACCCCGTCATGAAGCCGCAGATTCAATTTGACAGTCACATTCGTTTCGCTGTTACGCTGCACATAAAACGTCCCTGTAACCTTTTTATACTGCGAGTAATAATAAATCGGATCTTCGTAGATAAAAACATACTGGTCGTTGTGATAGAGCGTAGAAGCATCCACCACCTGCCCTTCCCAATACAAATGGAGAGAAAAAGCAAAATAAGTATCAGTCTTTCCCTCATCCATCTTTTCCGGAGAAAGGACACAAGTTAAATAGTCCCCATCCACAGAAGCCACACCGGTCACAATCTTATTCGCCTCTCCCCGGAAAGAGTAAGTACCGATGGAAGGCATTTCCTCCACGTCCGGCCCGGGAGTTATCGAATCATTGTCGTCGCTGCATCCGACGAAAGCCAACAGCAGTCCCGATAAAGCGAACAGGTTGAAATATTTCAGTAAAATTTTCTTCATGAATATACTTCATTAAATCGTTATTCTATTACGGTCGCCGTGCCCTTGTAGTAGCCGGACAAGTCGCCATCGTACTGTACAATACTAAAAATCTTGAATGTCATTTCAATTTCACTTCCTTGAAGAGCCACAGAAGTATTGCCACCTGCGGCCAAATGAGCACCGTTCGTCGTATTAGCCTGATTATAAGTCACTCCTCCGTAAGCGATCGATATTTTCGCATTTTCCGCACTACCGGAAAATCCGTGAATAGCTCCCTCCATCATACTCTTCGGAACACGTACCACGGCATCCGCTGCCGACATTCCGGCCACGGTAGTGATACCTGCCTGCCGGGAAATATAAATCGCACAAATATCCGCATCTGTCTTATCTACCACTACCGACTGGATAGTCACCGGAGTGCCGTCCGCTCTCAACTGATATTGATTCGGAATCGTCGTATCATATACTTCGAAAGTACCGTTGTAGTTGCCCGATATTTTAAGGCTATTGTCTCCCAAATATTTGAGGTCGAGCGTCAACGAGTATTCATTATCCGCCGATTTCGACACACTGAATGTACCTGCCGCGTCTTCCAGATGTCCTTTAGAAACTTCGATTCTTTCTTCATCATACGGATTATAATAAGTAAACTCAAAAGCCAGATTCGTAGTTGTTATATCTACCTCCTGTCCGTCCAGTCCTGTATTCGGAACAAAAAGACGTACGTAATATGTATTTACATTATTCAAATCTGCAGCAGATGAAATCCCTGACGGAGTGAGATACAAGGCAACTCCTTCATTGGTCTTTTCATAGAAGGTAGCTTTGATATCACGTGTACTTTCTCCATTCAGAGTCAAAATATTGGTGGTGCTTTGCTTTATCTCGGTGTAATTACCTTCATAAGAACCTTTGAACTTTTCGCCCGAAAGCAACGTAAAACTAAAGGTTACCTTTATACTCTCTTCTGTCTTTTCGACTTTGAGCTTACCAGCCGAGCACACATCCGCCCATCCGTAAGGATCTACTGCGTCAATATCATCCGCTCCCAAGTTCGTCATGTTATAGAAAGCGTACTCCACATCTTCACCAGCGGTAATATCGATTTCTTGTCCGACCATTTCGGGAGTAACAGCCAGCATCAGATATTCGGCATCCGATATATCCTCCACCGTAGTCAAGCCGGCCTCCGGACTTAAATAAACATATTGGAAACCTCCTAACGTAGTAGCCACAACCGACTTCAACGCACGTACCTCATCGCCCAAAGAATATTCGCTCGGAAGCTTTTCCGGAGCCTTGTAAGCGCAATCCGCCTCGCCCGTAAATTTGCCGCCACCTTTCAATGTAAAGTCAAAAGTTGCTTTCACAGCGGATGTCTCATTTTCTCCCGGTGTCATTGTCACGGTGATCTTGCCCTGTGTCAACGCCTCTTCCCATTCGTCAGGACTAACGGTGACAATCGCCTCTCCGTCGGCATCCATGTAATAAACCACATAAGTGTCTTCATCAGAACTACCTACCGTGACCGGATTGCCTACCAGACTCTTATCCACTCCCAGCATTACATATTCCTTACCGCTGCTCATAAAGTCTTCCAGCGTTTCCAGACTTTGCAACGGACTCATACATACGTATATAATGCCCTCCTGTTCAAAGCAGGACACCGATTTCGCTTGTATCGTCTTATCTTTATACGTATACGTATTAACAGTTTCTACCGGCTCCGGTTCTGGCTCCGGTTCAGGCTCGGGCGCCGGGTCATCGCTACTACATGCCACAAAACAACTCATTGTTAGCATGAACAAGAAAAAGGAAATAAATCTAGTTTTCATATCTCTCATTTTTGGGGTTAATTATAAAATCATGTAATTAAAAAAAAGAATACCATCGGGCAGATAAACGCCATCGGACAGCCAATGCGCCTCGGCCAAATGAGGCGCTCCGTCCGGATTTACGGATGACTGCCGAATACATTGATGGGAGTATCCTGCGAGTAGGTGGTACGCACATGATGCGGGTGTGCTTTATCACAATCGATAAAGTCAATAGTCAGCGTATGTTTGTCGCCATCGCGTGCCACGGTCATCGTTCCGCCGTCTATACGTGCATATTCTTTCATGGTTCCGTTGGATATTTTCTCGTACCAGGTTCCCTGCGGATATGTAAATACATTGGGATAACCCGAAGCAATGCCTCCCGGTTTCAGGAATTCGCGCGGAATGCCCTTCGATTCTTCGTCACGTGCCACTACCTTATACGTACCAGCCGGAATACCTTGTGTCACATCCGTAGCCCATTCTACAAAGAATTCCACTTTCAGCACTCTTCCGTCGCCTGTCGGCCATGTGTCGGCAAGTCCTATCCCCTCTTCTGCCAGGTAAAGTTCGACTACCCGGCACGATTCATCTTGCAGGTAATAAGAATCGCCCTTATCTTGCAGACGGGCTTGTGTCCATTCGTTCAGGGCGAGATCGGTAGTCAGCGTAGAGTTCGGAGTTTCTTCCGTGCTTTCGTGACGGTCGATAGTAGTCAGTTTTCCCGTGTAGGTGAAATAACGTTTGAGCGACAAGCCACCTACCAACGTACCACTAATCGTATATTCGCCGCCGTCACTCCGTTTGACAGTCATTTTACCTCCGGATAGGAGGTCGGCATCAACGCTTGTGGAGTACGCTTTCACGTCACCATAAAAAGTACCGCCAGGCACTTCCACTTTTCCGGTCGGCAGATCCATCTGGTTCATGTATCCGAGGTTGAACGTCCATTCATTAAACGTATATCCGTTCGGTGCCGCATCAAAGGTGCTTTCAGGAAGCGGAAACTCCGTGGTTCCGGGAGCAAACGGCGGAACATTGAGGCTGAACGCCATTATCTTGCCCGGTCCTATCGGATTACCGGCAGCGTCCACTTCCATATCCGTATACAGAGTGAGCACAAAGTGATCCGTCCCCACTCCGTCTTCATCTCCCCAGTATACCAAATTGGAGTTGACAAACTCTACGGTTTCAGGAGTAGGTTTTCCATTTTCTCCGCCGTTTTTTTCGCCCTCCGGATTTTCTGTGTCATTGTCGCTGCAAGAGGCCAACGCACACGCAGACACAACAGCGAACAGGCATACACCTAATAAATTCATTAATTTCTTATCCATATAAGAGTTATTTTATATCGTTACATCATTAAAAAGAACTTCCGTAGTGCCCGCGAAGGCAATAAAAAAGGCAGGGTAATCCCGGGAAAAAAACTCCCGTTCTCCACACGGGTAGTCCTCCCCGCCTGTCATATATGTAAAGTTAAAATTAAGAGAGGGTTATTAACCTCTCATTCCGTTTCACAACGGTAGTTCTTTTCTTCATACATCTATTCCGGAAACGTTATATCCGGTTGATTCATTAGTTGCAAGTTTCTACCTATTTAAAAAGCGCAATGTCAGGGAAAAGAATATAGTCTTTCAATGCTGCGGTAGAAAATTGCTGTCCGTCGAATAGTGCTATCGCAAGATAACACCCGCTCTCCGGTGCACCGGTTACATCCTGATAACTCATCCCGACAGAACCATCCTGATAAAGCAGGGGAGCAAATCCGAAATTACCTTTCGCATAAATATTGGAGGAAGCAGCTACGGAAAAGCCGTATAATGTTTGTAAAACCACCTCCTCTTCCAGTGCTGTATTATCAGCCGTCCTGTTCATTGCGCTATTGGCTGTTTCATCCACCTCCTGCGTCAGAACAAAATCTTTCTGTGCTGCGCCGATAGGAACCACAAAAGCCCCATCCTCGTAGGTAGCCTGCAATGAAATCGTAGCCTTCGAAGGATCTTTCAAATACTGCGCCACCGGAGTACCGACTAATGACATTTTAATAGTGTAGCCATCACCTTCCGCATCTTTCGTCACCTCCGTAGCCGACAAAGAATATGCCTTATCTATCTTTTTCGTATCCCATTTCACATAAATCTGGCTGTCCCTCCATGCTCCGAGCAGGTCACTCGCTTCATACTGGTAGACATAATAGAAAAACTTCCGTCCCTCATTGGTACTGACCATCAGTTGGCAGGCACGCGGATTTCCGGTTTTGTTCTCTTTCAGTACGAGCAGGAAGCCTTCCTCTTTCGAGGCTGTAGGGACTTCCACCCAATCGACTCCTTTCTGTATACTCACCTTGAAATCAAACGAACTGTTGACCCGCACCACAATCTGTGAAGGAGCTTGCCAAAGCCGCAACACCTGTTGGTCGGTATCGGGCGCAAAAATATTACCAGCCTGTGTCACCACAATCTTCTGTTCGTTGCTACCATCGCTTACGGTCACTTGCGTGGCACGTGACACATATTCATAATTAGCCCTGGCGAGTAATGTGATTTTCTCGTTTGTCACTTCGATCACCCTACACCAGTCCGCGCCGGAAACAGCCGTCAGTTCCCCGGCAGCCTGCAAAGCCACTTCCACCGTTCCACCGCCAGCAGCCAGATCGACATCCGTGTCCACGATGCGTAAGCCCTGCGGCGTTTCATCACTATCCGTGCCGCACGCTGCCATCAGCAGGCAGCATACAGATAATACGATCATAAATAACTTGTTCATCATACTATTCTTCTATTGTTTTTTTAACTAATCTGATGGAAGCAAACGCATCCGTGTATCCGATGAAAGCCGCGTCCTCCTCCTGCGAGTTGTACACTCCGAAGATGAATCCGGAAATTTCTCCCATCCAGACTCCATTGTCCACCAGGTAAATGCCGTTAGTGGTAGCATAACTAATCAGTCCGATAGACTCACTACGGAGCACATAATCGTTCATTACGTCCCACATAGCCAGATAAACATATCCGCCCTGCACCTTTTTGAGAAGCTGCGGGGAGACGGAAAGTCCGCCGCGCGGCTTGTCAAACATCACCAGAATATCATATTCCAGCCCCTTGAGCCAGTAACTCTTTCCGTCTTCGTTCTTCAATAGCCTAACTTCCTGCGAGGCCACTTCCAGTTGTTGCGTTTCATCGTTCAGGCGGTAAAAATCCATCTGATAAGTGCCCGGATAATAATCATAGCTTTGATACCCGGCAGTGTAGACACCCGGCAGTCTGACCCCCGTAGCCCCTTCGTCGGTACAGACAAAGCTGATAAGCTCGTTTTTCCAGACAAAATTCTGCATCGTCTGACCGTCTATCGTTACCGGTTCATGGAAACGCATTCCGTCGGCGGTAAACATAAAAGGCACGGTTTTCTGATGCACTTTTCCTACTTCGTCATAATAAGTCACGATAAACGTATAGTTGCTGCGCAGCATTTGCCCCGTGTAGAGTCCGTCCATCAGTAAGTCATATTCATAAAAGAAAGCATCGTCCTCCACCTTTTTTATTTTAGTGAGATATTGCTTCCACGTCTGGTCTTCGGTAAGCGCCCTCATCACAATCCGGTTGCCGTATTTTTTGCCTTTCAGTTCGATACGCTCGTCAGAAGCACTCGAAATAATAAATTCGTAGTCGCCTCCGAGCGTTCCGTTCGGGTCGTCAGACATACTTCCCTGCGGCTGCCCGAAATAATGCACCAGATAATTATAGGTATCGAATGACAACATCGTCGCCTGTTCCGACTTAACGCTATAGAGCGAACTGACCGTTTCATCTGCCTCCGCCATTTGCGAAGCCATTGTCACTCGCTGACCATCGAATCTGCAAAGCAGGGTGATGCCTCCAAGCGAATAATCCTTGCCGACGTAATATTCCATCACCCAGCCATTCGGGGCAGCTTTCAAAAGTTCGCCGCATCGATTCACATCGGCTGTGGCACGATTGGCAGACGAATCGTCAAAGTAGTTTTCCTCCTGAAAGAGGCATGACTGCAAGCCCAGACAGGCAAGAGCCAGCAAGAGGTATTTCGTTATCTTCTTCTTCATAGTGATAATGTATAATTAAAATTCATACTCATTGAATCGTACTTAAATCAATTTCGGTAATCTCTTGCTGACGACGCAGCACGATTTTACGCAGTTCATTCAGGTCGATTCCCCAAGTGTCGCGCATATAGTTGTAAACAATCGTAAACTTTTTATTGATAGTGGCTGCGCCCGTTTCTCCGGCTGCCTTCAGCATGTTATCCCAATAGGTCTGCGTGTGGGTGACGTACATGGCTATGTTTTCCACGAAATCCTCGTTCGCCTGATTCATGGCATAGGCGGTCACGAAGCCGTCGGGCCACGCTATATCGTTTGTACGGGGCATGGCTCCCTCTGCAGTCATGTAGTAGTACCAGTCGGCTCCCACATATTTCCCCTCCGAGATCCGGTTGAAAGAAGGGTCGAAGTTTCGTTTCTGGTGCAGGATATGAGCAAACTCATGGTGCATCGTTTCAAAGTAATATTCGTTCAGTTTTTCGATATTGATTTTCTTCACGTTGAGGTCGTTCACGTTGTAAAGCGTGATTTTCTTTCCGCCTTCTGCCGTGCCGAGTACCATATTCCCGCTACTTTCGTAAGCAGGCGATCCGATGAGATGAAAGGTTTTAGGCACGTATACGCGGAGAAAATCGATTCCCGCCAGTTCTACATAAGCGTCCATCCAGACGTGCTTGATGATTTTGGACAGTGCCACCGCTTTATCATAGTCGGCAGGCACAAGGTTGTATTTATGGTCGCTTTCGATGTCCTTCATGCGGTACATGAAATCGATGTTGTAGGGATAGGTGTAGTTGTCGAGCAACCAATTGTCGAACGCGTTTCTCTCCATCGGTTCGGTGGAGAAAATGCTGTGCGCGGTGTCTATTTCGTCGCCATTGTTGCAAGCCCCCAGGCAGACTGCGGTAAGGGCAAGCAAAGAATAAATGAGCTGTTTTTTCATAACTTCCACTTTTTTTCTCTGTTAATTTCTTCTCGGGTTGGGTTGTATTCCCGCCACGATCACACTCCGCGGAATTTGGATTGCGTAACGCAAGTCGTTCGGAGGCATTTCGTCGGTGACACGCTGGTTGGCCATATCACGGCGATAAATCAGGATGCCATATCGCTTGATGTCGGGCCAGCGCATCCCTTCGTGCAGGGTGGTGATACGACGGATATGCAGGATGCAATGGATGAGATTTTCCTGCATTCCCTCCTCAATCGTAAAGTCGGGGGCCAGTTGCTTTTTCGGTGTCTGTTGCGTGAAGGGGGTGTAAAAACTCATCTTGTTATAATAGGCGTTGATCTGTTCGGGTGTCAGCACCGATTTGTTGCGGGTGTAGGCACGTTGCCAACTCGTGATGTCGGCTGCCGACTGGGAGTACATTTTCTTCAGTGCATATGCTTCGGCACGACAGAGCAGGGTTTCATCCGTAGAAAACAGTACAGGCATATAATAAAGGTATGTGCCCTCATAAAGTCCGCTCTTACGCAGAATACTGGCAACAAACCCGTTGGTGGAGAAAGGTTTCAGATAAAAATAATCCGAACTGCCCCACAATCCTGACGACAGACAGGTTTCGCTCGTGGCGAGCGTCTGGTTGTGGAAGTAACGCGGACCTATCAGATAGTCACTCCCGATTGCTCCCCAGTTGGAAACAGTGCTGCTTATCAACAGGTTGGCTTCGTTGGAAGAGGCGATATAGGCATCTGCCTGCACATTTCCGTTCACGGAAAGATTGCCCAACGCTTCCCAGTTGCGCAGCAGGTCGTCGGGGTTAGTCCCCAATACACGGGTGGCAAAATCAATCACACGGTCGCAATTGGAGAAATCGGGCTTCATATAATAAAGGTAGAAACGGGCGGCAAAAGCATAAGCGGCTTTACGGGTGAAGTGATATTTGGGTACGGAGTAGCTGTCGTCCGAAATCAAGCCGATCCCTTCGAGGAGGTCACGCTCCACTTTTCGGTACACTTCTTCCAACGTGCCCCGCTCGTAACGGGGAGATACGGTGGTTTCTACCTCTTCCATATAAGGCACTCCTAAAGATTGGGAGGCATGAGTGTCATAGGCGTTGCAGAAGATATTCGCCAACATGAAATGACAGTAGGCACGGCACACGAGCGCTTCACCTCTCTGCGGGTCGAGTGACGCCGGATTTCCTTTTTCTTCGATGGCATCGAGTGCCATATTGGCGGCGGCTATTGCGCTGTAGTAACCTCCCCAAAGAGAATTGGGCGTGTCCTGATATTCTTCCTTGGTATCTTGCCAGTGGTAGCACTCTTGTTCGGAAAGCTTGTAGTAACCGTAGGTAGGGCCACTATCATCGGAGTTGTCGCTGTAAAGCTCGAATAGTTCGTTGGGCGACACGTCGGCATACGCCGATACAAGCAGTTTGGCTATTTTCTGGTCGGTGTTCAACTCCGTACGGTTGTCCGGCATTTCATCCAGAAAGCCGTTGCAGGAGACGGCAGTCAGACCTAAACTTGCGGTCAGTACCAGTGCAGGGAGTATATGATTGTTTTTTTTCTTCATCTCTCGTATATTTTTTAGGTTGATTCTCTATTCTTTACTTACAGTCCCAGGCGCAGGGTGAGGGTGAACTGTCGGGGTACGGGCGATGCTACACCGCCGGTATTCACAAATTCCGGGTCCTGCCCGTTCAGTTTCTTGTCGGCATAAATCAGGAAGAGGTTAGTGGCCTGCAACTTAAGCGACAAGTTGGAAATTTTGGCAGGGGCAATCCAGCTTTTCGGGAACTCATACATCAGTGATATTTCCTTCATACGGATAAAATCGCCTTTGGCAATACGCTCCGTGGAGTAGTTGTAAGCATTGTAAGCAAGATAGAGCGAGGTATTCGCCTGATATTGCGGGTCGCTTATTATCACTGGTATATTGGTTTTCGCCTCATCGCCGGAGACGGTCCAACGATTCTTAAACTCACGCGGCATGGCGGTGAGGTCGGAGTATTTATAGTTGAACACAGGGTCCAGTCGGACTACGTTGCCGAAAGAATAGGTCATAAAGACATTCAGTTTGAAGCCTTTGTAAGTGAATACGTTACCGAAACTTCCTGTGACAGTAGGGTCGGTAGGACCTTCATATTTCAGATAATCAAGTTTCTCCCGTTCCTGAAAGTTGACACCGGTAGTGGTCAGTTTTCCGTCAATCAGATACTGTGGAATACCGTCCGCGTCGAGCCCTGCAAAAGGGATGGAAAACAGTCCGCGCACGGGATAGCCTTCACGGGCGAAACCGTTGCCGGATACCAGTTCCATCATGCTGGTGAGTCCTTTCAGTTGGGTCACTTCATTTTTGGCGTAGGAGAAGATAAAGTCCGTATTCCACGAAAAATCTTTCGTGCGAATGTTGCGGGTGGAAAGGGTGAACTCCACACCGTGGGATTTCATCGTGGCTACGTTGGCATATTTGTTGATGAAACCGCCTACTCCCTGCGTGGGAACGACACCGATCAGATCGTAGTTGTTACGCTGATACCAGTCGGCAGAGAAGTTGATCCGGTTTTCGAGCAGACCGAGGTCGATGCCGATGTTCAGTTCATGCTTTTTCTCGTAGGTGAGTTCGCTGTTCTCGATGTCCTCGATGTAAAGTCCCGTTTCCTGAATATCGGTAAAAGGACGATAGGGAGAGAAACTGCGGATGATGGCTTGCGAATTGGTTACTTCCGCCGGACCGCGATCGGCGGTAAGAGAGTAAGAAGCTTTCAGAGTCAGGTTGGAGAGAGTGGGTTGGAGCGCTTTGAAAAAAGCTTCCTCATGCACGTTCCATGCACCGGACAAGTTCCACGTGGGCAGCCAGCGTGACGAACGGCTGCGCCCCATGCGGTTGGTTCCTTCGTAACGAAACGTTCCGTTGAGCGTGTAACGCCCGTCATAAGAATAGGTGGCGTTGAGAAAGCTCGCAATGCTACGGGTTTCGGAGTGCCCCAGACTGTAATAACGCGAACCGGACTCTATTCCGTTCTTGAAAAACTGATAGACGTAGGAAGGAATTTCCCCCATCGAATATTGCATTCCCCAGCCCTGAAAGGAAGAATATGCCTTTTTAAGACTGTTCACTTCCATACCGGCAAAGAAGTTAGTGATGTGTTTTTCGGCAAAAAGGTGATTCCATGAGAGGGTTCCGCGGAAATCGAGCCCCAACATACGGCGGTCCTGGCGCTGGTAGATTCCCCCCTCGGGCAACAGGGTGATAGGCAGGGCGTATGGATTGTCGGGGTCTTTATAAAGCAATCCGTTTTGTTCGCGGATGGTGGCGTCGTCCATACCGGTACGGTAGGCAACGGCTTGGTTGGCATCGTCGAGCACGTTGTGTTCCTGCGACGAGGTCTGGTATCTCACCGCTCCGAGGGCACTTAATTCAAGTCCTTGAATCACTTTCCATTTCAGCTCGCCTTGAAATTTCACATCTACCATGTTGATTTCGATGTAGTTATTATCCAGTTCGTGAAGAATGTTGAATGGAGCGTAGTTGCTGATATAATCCGCAGACGGGTCGAGCGTACGGCTCGTATTGAGCGCGTAAGAATAAGGGTTGATATCGAATCCGCGTGACATCTTTCCGGAAGCGATGTCGAGGGTAGAGCTCATCGTTCCCGGTGCGTTTTGCTGACGGTAGGAAGCGTTAGAAATCAGGTTGATCGACAGGTTTTTATAAAGATTATAGGTGGTGTTTACGTTGGCTGTGTAACGCTTCACTTTGCTCTGCTTATACCAGCCCGGATCGAGCATAGCGCTCAACGAGGCATAGAAGGATGATTTTTCCGTTCCGGCGGTGACGCTGACGGAATGATTCTGCGAAATGGCATTGGTGAAAAGCACGTCGAACCAGTCGGTGTTACGCATTTCCGCTTCACGGAGATAAGCATTGCGGGATTCGGGGGTGTTGAGAAGTCCGCGCTGGCCGTTGCTGTTATTATACTCGTCGATGAGACGATACATACGACCGTACACTCCCGTGTCTTTGGTACGGAAAAGGTCGGCACTGTTCAGCCAGCCTTTCTGCTCCATCTCTTTATAGATACCCATCTGTTCCTGCGAATTCATGATATTGAATTCTTTGTAACTGGGTATGGCACGGGTGGTAAACTCACCGGTATAACTGATTTTGCTGACTCCGGCACGGCCTTTTTTGGTGGTGACCACAATCACGCCTGCCATCGCACGTGCACCGTAAATGGAAGTCGCCGATCCGTCTTTCAATATCTGAAAGCTCTCGATGTCGTCGGAATTCAACCCGGCTATGGCGGAACTGATTAATGTCTCCGCGTCACCGGAGGAAAGATCGTCGGGACCTACGTCGATGGCATCTTCAAGAATCACTCCGTCTACTACCCAAAGGGGCTTGGAACTTCCGTAAATGGAAGTAGCACCGCGCACACGAATCTTAGGAGCGGTACCGAAAGTACCCGAAACGTTCTGAACGGAAACTCCTGCCGCACGACCTTCCAAGCCGCGACTGATGTCAGGCAGACCGTCCAGTTTCACATTATCGGCATCCAATTGTTTGGTGGCTCCCGTAAACAGGCGTTTGTCCATCTTTTGCATACCGGTCACCACCACTTCCTGCAATACTTCGGAGTCGGATTTCATCATCACCTTGATTGTCCCCGACTTAATAGGAACATCCTGCGGCTTCATGCCGACATAGGTGATTCGCAAAGTTCTTGATGAACTTATACGTTTCATAGCCCATTCCTCCGCAAATATCTAAATATAAAGTCTTTAATAAACATAAAAAAGAAGATACCTAAAGAGAATACAAGCAAACAAATGCGGAACTATAAGATAAAAATAATCTTCCTTTTTTGCCTTTAATCTACTTTTTTCGTCTTTTACCGGTTTACTGAAGAGGTAGAAAATATCTTTTATATAATGACCTTTCCAGTTCCCAAATAGCTTTTATCCTGAACTCCAAGTGACAATATAAAAGATAACGGTCACGAAATTCATAATCTTCCCGAAAACTATCCTTTTTCTACCGATAGATGCTAATTAATGATTTTTCATGTGTTATTAAACATCTTATCAGGCTATTTTATCACATTTAAATATCAAAAAGAAACTTCTTTTGAATTATCAACCATCACAAAGGCATAGAAATTCACTTTTACACACTCGTTTCATCTGCATTTCTTTTTCATCAATAGTATTTTGTCTATACAGTTCAATTTCGCATTTTTTTTCATATTTTTCTTTGTTTTTCTAAAAATGTGCTTACTTTTGCAAATAATTAAATAACAAAACAGACTATTCTACTATATAAAAACTATATGAAAAGAAAACTAACGCTGTTATTAACTTGCTTATTAGCAAGCATTAGCCTGACAATTGCCCAAACCTCTAAAAAGGTAACAGGCGTTGTCTTCTCCGAGGAAGACAATCAACCTGTCATAGGGGCATCTGTTGTAATTAAAGGTACATCTATCGGAACTACCACTGACCTTGATGGAAAGTTCGTGATTAGTAATGTACCAAGTTCATCAAGAACTTGGTAATCATTAGTCCATTCCTTCTATTTTCGTCTTTAATTCTACTTTTTATTGTTCCTCTTTCTCCCTATCTCCTTCCTTTTCCATAGGATCCTTAACCAGTTTTTTGGAGGTATGAAATCGAATTTCAATGTCTATATGGCAGTCATTATCCACCGTGCAGTCTATATCTGCCGAATCGTCAACAATTAGATTTAAAACATGACACAACACTTCGGGAAATCCGGGAATAAATTCAGACTTTCCAATGATACAAGCAGAATAATTATGAATAGTTGTCCAATCGGGGATAGGACTCTGACCGTCAAATTTACATTTACACATACGTCCTATTGAAGAGCGCGAACAATTCGAATGGTTCGCCACATATCTTTCCGGAATATTATTCAACTGTTCTATCTTAAAAATACGATCCACCACCGCTTTCTTCACATCGTCGTCACTATGACGGACACCGGTTGTTTTACTCTGTTTATCTCTACTTTTTACTTTAAATTTCTTGCTTTCCTTTTTCATAATTTATTTTTATATTATTCCACAAAAGTCCGATATTTCTTTTAACATTTGTGTTCAAGCATGACACATTCGTTCTTATTCCATGAATAAATTTAAATATGGATAGATTTGGAGGTACCCATTTTCTACCCAACTGACATAATCAAAAAAAACAGGTCGAATCTTTTAATGCATCGACTCATTCAAGCATGACACATTCGTATCCATTCTTTTTTTATGCGTCAAGCTTGGACAACCTTTACGCAACTCATCTTCTACCTTTGCCACCGTAATCAAAAATAAACCGAATAAAAAAAATGACTGAAATCAAAAAGAATCATTCACTTCAACGGATACGGCTTATGAAGCAGGCCGCTGTCATCCGGCAAAGTAATGGCATGAGCCGGCACGATGCACTCGTCACGGCTCACCGGATAGGAAAGCTTATCCGACAAATGCATCACGGAAACGTCTGTTTCCGATATACCAAGCAGGATGGAACCATCCGTCGTGCCACCGGCACACTCATCGGCTACGAACATAGTTTCCGCCGCCCGTACACACCGAAACCGGAGAACACATTTGTCGTCTATTACGACATCGATGCCAAAGGCTGGCGCACCTTTCATGCTGAAAATTTTCTGGATATCGAAGTGGAATGAATCTACAGGAAAAAAGGATGAACCTGCAGGAAAAAGAATGAATCTACTGAAAAAGAAAATGAACCTACAAGAAAAAGGAATGAATCAGCAAGAACGAAAAGAGTGGGAAGCTCTTTGCAGACAGTATAATGTAGACTCCCTGCAAGAAGCGATTCAAGGTTGCCGGGAAGAATTAGAATTTCTCATTCACTGTGCCGAACGGCTCGAACCTCCTACAGAGCAAGATGAAGACAGCAAGAAACGCCGTTTAACACATACAAGAAACGCCGCTTTTCCACACTAGGAAGCGCCGTTTAACAGATGCAGGAAACGCCGTTTCTCCTTGCCAAATTCAGAGAAGCGACTATTTTTTAACAGAGTATAATTTTATTAACATTTATCAGTATCAAGTATGGAAAATTGGAGATTTATTGAAGAAAACCCCGACTATATGATTTCAGATCATGGGCGGGTATTGAGTTTCAAGGGCAGATCGAAGTTAATTCTTTGCACTAAAATCATCGGAACCGGTTATGAAACGGTATCACTCCTGAATAAAGGAATTTGTACCGATTACAACGTCCACCGCTTAATTGCCAAAGCATTTATTCCGAACCCGAAACATCTGCCGCAAATAAACCACCTTGACGGAAACACAATGAACAACCACGTGTCAAACCTTGAATGGTGCGATGCATACACCAACACGATGCACGCCATCCGCACAGGATTACGCCCCACCGGAACAGGTTCCCGCAAAACTCCCTGCGCCGTAACGGATGCGAAAGGAATCATTTTACGTGCCTACCCGTCTATGAAAGAAATGGGCAGAGAGGAACGTCTGAAACCGTCACACCAACACTGGCTCATCCTGCAACTGAAACATCCGGATCGTGTATGGCTACATAACCTACGTGCAAGGCAACATCGGGGAAACGATTTCATGAAGGTTCCCTTTGCCAATTCATCGGCTTTATCACAACTGCCTGTCTTTTTAAACTCATTGGCAATAACGGATACGGCTGTACCACCGATTCACGCTCCCTTCACTCCGGTGCACCACTCGGTGACAAAGCAATATTACCGTCAACTGTCTGCAGAGGAGGCTGCCACCTTCGGATTCACCTCCCCTACTATACGCAAACAAGAAAGGAGGATTTCACAATGAGAGACACCATCATCATCCACTGTTCCGCCACTCGTGCGGGACAGGATTTTACCGCTGCCGACATCGACCGCTGGCATCGTCAACGCGGCTTCCGTTCTATCGGTTATCACTTCGTCGTTCGTCTCGACGGCACGGTTGAACCGGGAAGGGATGTTGCCCTCGACGGAGCACATTGCACGGGATGGAATCATCGGTCTATCGGTATCTGCTACATTGGCGGACTGGACAGGAACGGTCGGCCTGCCGACACACGAACGGAAGCGCAGCGTGAAGCACTTGTCCGGCTGGTAGAAGATTTGCGCCTTGTCTTCCCTTCTCTGCAACAGGTGATAGGACATCGGGACACCAGTCCCGACCTTAATGGAGACGGTATTATCTCACCGAACGAGTATATAAAATCCTGCCCCTGCTTCGATGTAAAAGCGGAGTTTATTCAATAATTATCAGTTATTTATTATCAATTATTTACAATCAGTAATTTATCATCATGGCCCGCATTTCCAAACCCGGATTAGATTATTTTCCCCTCGATGTCAATTTTCTGCAGGACAGAAAAGTACGCCGCATCTCCTGTCGCCACCATGCGGCAGGGATTGCTGCGCTCACTTCACTGCTTTGCCTCATTTATAAAGAGAAAGGTTATTATATTTCGTGGAACAAAGACACGCTCTTCGACATCGCCCAGGAAGCGTGTTGCGAGGAGGAGGAAATGCAGGCCATCATTGATGATTGCCTGGCGGTGGGGCTGTTCGACGATCTTATATATAAGGAGTACGGTGTATTGACTTCACAGGCCATTCAGGAACAATATCATAAAATCATCACCGACAGCCGGAGAAAATACAAATTACCTCTGGAACATTTCTGGCTTATCAAGGAAGATTTTAAAGATGTAACAGAATCCCATGATTTTGCTACAACAATACCACAAACAAAAGAGGAAACGGATACAGATATCAAAGGTAAACAGGAAATGGATATGGAAAATGAGAGCAAATCTGAAATCAAAAAAGACAAAGAGACAGAGAGACAAGGAAAATGTGAAAAAGAGAATGAGAGGATAATGCCGCCCGTTCCGTCAAACAGCGTTTTTCAGGCTTCGCCTGTCGTTGTAGAGGGTTTGTCTTTGGATAAATCGATTGGAAGAGAAAAAACGGAATCTATTGCGGAGACGGTTTCTGAAACAATTTCTGAAACAGCTCCGGGAACAGCTCCGAAAACGGTCTTAGAAACAGCTCCGAAAACGATTTCGGAAGGGATGCAAACGGGAGGGGGATCGGAAGCTATACTTCTACTAAATATGCAAACAATCGGTATCCGGAACGAACAGACAGTGAAAGCGATTGCCGCCCTTGCCCGACGTAAAGAACTGGGAGGTCCCGGCGGGATTTTATGGAAAATCCTTAGTTCCCAATACCGCCCTACCCTGCTCAAAAAGAACGAACCGGGTGATTACATTCTTTGGGCGCTCAATCATCCGACGGAATTTGAGAACACATACAACGGGACACTGAAAAAGCTAATCAGGGGAAGATAAACCGGAAAAAAGTCTGAATATAAAAACGAAACACATAGTGCGGACATCAAACAGAATGTAAAACAAGGAAACACAATACGAACACCCAATAAAGAACAGGAGTGCCAAACACAACAAAAAAACAGGGAAGCACTTTATTTTTGCCGCAAAAAAGATAGAAAACCAAGAATTATCGTACCTTTGTAGTACGAAGAAAAAGCCTCTTTTTTAGGTATAAAGAGAAACGTCTCTTTGCAAAACAAAACATAAAAAAGAAACCACCTAAAACAATGAGCAAATTTATCAATCCGTTCACCGACTACGGATTCAAATTAATATTCGGCAGAGAAGTGTCTAAAGAGTTACTAATCGAATTTCTGAACGACCTGCTCGAAGGTGAACGAGTGATAACGGACTTACAGTTTTTGAATAATGAGCAATTGCCATTATATCCGGAAGGGCGAGGCATCATCTATGACGTGTACTGCACCACGGAGACGGGCGAAAAAATTATCGTTGAAATGCAGAATCGTATGCAAAGCAACTTCAAAGAACGCTCGATTTATTATTTGTCTCGTGCCATCGTCAATCAAGGAATGATAGGCAATGAATGGAAGTTTGACATAAAAGCCGTATACGGGGTTTTCTTGATGAATTTCATCATCGACAAGAACATAAAACTCCGCACGGATGTTATTCTAAGTGACAGGGAAACAGGAGAACTTTTCTCGGATAAGTTTCGGGAAATCTTTATCGCCCTCCCGCTCTTCAACAAAAACGAAGAGGAATGCGAAACGAATTTTGAACGTTGGATTTATATATTGAATAATATGGAAACTTTAAAACGCATGCCGTTCAAGGCACGAAAAGCTGTCTTCGAGAAATTGGAAGATATCGCTGATGTGGCTTCTATGTCTCCGGAAGACAGGGAGCGATACGACAATAGCGTCAAGGTGTACCGCGATTATTTGGTGACAATGGATGCAGCTGAACAAAAAGGGATGAAAGAAGGAATAAAAGAAGGGATGGAAAAAGGGATGAAAGAAGGGATGGAAAAAGGGATGAAAGAAGGCGCCCAAAAAGCCCAACTACAAATAGCCCGGAATATGAAAGCCAAAGGGATAGACAATCAATCTATTGCCGAATGTACTGATTTACCTTTAAGCATGATCGAAGAGTTATAGAGTAAACAAATCGTTTACGAACGAATAAAACAAAAGAGGTGAGTTCCCCTTCACAGGGTAGCCCACCTCTTTCTCTTCATACACAAACATTCAAATGATCAGGTACCAGATGCTCGTCAATGTAACGGATGCCATCCATTTTAAACATACCTCCCTACATACGGCCGCCACCCAAAGCCTGATACAACGTAATCACACCCTGAATTTCGGTAAAGCGGTTCGCCACTTGTGACAGTTGCGCGTTGAGCAACGTCTGTTGTGCCGTCAGCACTTCCAGATAAGTGGTGTTGCCATGCTTCATCAACAGGCTTGTGCTCTTGGCGGCTGTTTGCAAAGAGGCTACCTGCTTGTCATAGTAGTCGGCTTTCTCGCGGGCAGTCTGATACTGTACCAGTGCCTCGTTCACTTCCACACCTGCATTCAGCAAGGTTTGCTCAAAGCTAAGGCGGGCTTCCTCCTGTTGGGCTTTCGCTATTTTCAGTTGGGCGATGTTGGCGCCTTTATTAAATAGAGGCTGCGTCAGAGAAGCTACGGCGGAAGCCAGAAACTTACCCGGATTGACAATCATGCTACCCGCACTGTTGGTCCAGCCTGCGCTGCCACTCAACGTGATGGAAGGATAGAAAGCGGCACGGGCGGCATTTGTGGTGTAGAAAGCCTGTGCCAACGAGAATTCTGCGCTACGCACATCGGGACGGTTGGAAAGCATCTGCAAGGGAACACCTACGGAGAAGTTTTCCGGCAACTGCTGGTTTCCCAGTTTGCCACGCTGTATCTCATGGGGAGTTTCAGCCAGCAACAACGCCAGTGAATTCTCTGCCTGGTTGATTTGCTCTTTCAGGTCGAGCACGGTGGTACATATATTATAATAAGTGGCCTCCGTCTGCGCCAGTCCCGCCTCGTTCACCATACCGGCTTTTTTCATGGCACGGGTGGCGTTCACGCTTTCCTTCCACGCAGCTTCGGTGGCAACGGCTATCTCATATTGCGAATCGAGCATCAACAAAGTGTAATAGGTGTTGGCAACGGATGCCACCAATTGTGTCTTTACGGCTTGTTCATATTCCTTGCTCTGTTCGTAAGCGGCTTTCGCACGACGTTTTGCGGTGGTCACTTTTCCGAAAATATCCAGTTCCCACGAAGCGGTCACGGGCAGAGAGTAAGTCTGCGTCGCCTTTCCACGGTCGAAGCTACTGGCAACTCCTTCCGGCGCAAGGAATAAAGAAGGCAGATAAGACAGTTTGGACGTCAACAAGGTAGCTTCCGCTTCTTTCACACGCAAGTGGGCAGTCTGCATATCCGTGTTGCGCACGAGTGCCGAATCAATCAGGTTTTGCAAAGACGGGTCG
>OAVA01000264.1_pt1 | contig 22668 bp, 19 predicted proteins | sample 1476331 | NCBI WGS metagenome assembly OAVA01 (sample SAMEA2580070, study PRJEB22360) | human gut metagenome | biome: human gut; feature: human-associated habitat; material: faeces | place: Denmark | collected 2008/2010 | reverse complement strand
CGATGTAGCCTATTCATATTATCATCTCTTGCTTACCTTGTCAATAACTTTTTTATTATTAAGTTAACTTATGTTTTACTTTTTCAATTAGTGATTTTTTGCCAAAATAAATAAGCAGGACATACATATATCCCGCCTAATTATTCTATTTGGCTTCGATTAAGCCGTAATTACCATCTTCACGTTTGTAAAGTACATTTGTTGTATGATCTTCGCTATCAGCATAGATAAAGAAGTCATGGCTTAACAATTCCATCTGAAGAATAGCTTCCTCAACATCCATTGGTTTCAACTCAATGTTTTTTGTTCTCACAACTTCAATAGATGGTTCTTCTTCAACTTCTTCCTTGTTAAAGTCAACTGAGAAAACCTCACCTGTGGATACTTTTTCACGATGTTTACGAGCAATTTTTGTTTTGTTTTTACGGATTTGTCTTTCAATCTTATCAACTACCAAGTCAATTGAACCATACATATCCTGTGAAATATCTTCTGCACGTAAAATAACAGATCCTGTTGGTATGGTAACTTCAACTTTAGCAGTTTTTCCACGATAAATCTTAAGATTTACACGTGCATTCAATTCTTGGTCTTCGTTAAAATATTTTTCAATTTTGCTAAGTTTATTTTCAACATAGTCACGAAGAGATTCCGTTACTTCGATGTTTTCACCACGGATACTATATTTAATCATAAAAGACCTCTTTCTCGCTTGTTAGCGTTTTCTTTATTTTTATTATATCCTTTTCATGAAAATTTGCAAGGATTTTTATTATCTGGCTAGGGAAAAGGTCACAACTTCTTCAACATCTGGTTTTTGCAATAATTGAACCATTTTATAAATCGTCGAACCTGTTGTATAGATATCATCTACTATAACTATTTTTCTTGATAACTCTACGTTTTGTTTTATAAAAAATGGGTTTTCTTGATTTAAACGTTCTTTCCTTGTTTTAGAAGATTGCTTTTCAATATCCTTTTTCCCAAAAATATTTTGATAGGGGAGACCCTCTAGCAATCCTTCAACCTGGTTGAAGCCTCTTTCTGCAAATCGTTCTTCCGAGAGTGGCACTGGGACCAATGTGTATCCTTTCTTTAATAAGGGGTTCAGTGCATCTGCAATGTCTTCTTGAAAAATTTTTCTTAGGTAATAGTCGCCCATAAATTTATAATGACTAAAGTACTCTCTCATAAACCCTTCATAGCGAAAGATTGCAATGTGATTTGGAGTGTAACCCTTTTTCTTCCAAATTTGACAATCAACACATTCATTTCCTTGAATTTCTTTGTAACAATTTGGACACCTTACTTTTGAGAGTTTCTTAAAATGACTCTTACATTCTGTGCAGCAATATTCCTTACTTTCCGTAAACGTGAGCAAATATCGTAATCTAGGAATCACTTCGATACTTTCATTGCACATTAAACATCTCATCATCAAATCCTCCTTTTCTATTCATTGCTTTTATTTCTTGTCGACATTGTAATATAGCTTTAGATAGGCCTTCATGAAAGAAATAGAGTTTTCCTGTAGGTCTCTCGGGCGAACGCCCTACCCTACCACCAATCTGAATAAGACTCGAACTTGTAAATAAGTGGTGATTTGCCATGCACACAAAGACATCTACTTTAGGAAAGGTCACCCCACGCTCAAGAATAGTAGTCGTCACAAGAATAGTCAGATCTTGTTCTCTAAATTTTTTTACCATTTCTGAACGCTCTTCACTTTTTGAGGAAACAAATGCTATTTTTTCTTCTGGGAAATAGTTTTGAAGAATTTTGGTGAATCTCTCACCCATTGCTATATTGGGGAAAAAGATTAATAAAGGAAACTTTGATTTTCTTTGTTTCTTGAGCTGTCTAAGGAGAGGTCTTGGAAGTTTTTGCTTAGATAAAGATTGTTGTAGTTTTCCTTGCCAAAAGAATTGAGGAATCACTAAAGGGTTACCATGAAAGCGTCTGGCAAGGTGGTGCTTTTCTAATATTCCTTCCTGTACTTGCTCTTCCAGAGATACTGTAGAAGTTGCTGTTAGGTAAATAAGATGTCCGGACTTTTTCTTTGCCTGCTTAACAGCATGATTTAACATGACATTTCCTACAAAAGGGAAGGCGTCTACTTCGTCAACGATAATTAAGTCAAAACTCTGATAAAATTTTAGCAATTGATGTGTGGTGGCTATGACAAGTGGACTCCCGTCGTATGGCTCGCTTTCAGCATGAAGTAAGGAAATACTACATGTAAAGTCTCTTTGTAGACGTATATGTAATTCTTGGCAAACATCAACCCGAGGACTGGCAATAGCAACTCGGCCTTTAGTTTCAAGAACATAGGCAACGATTTTATAAATCATCTCGGTCTTACCAGCACCGGTCACAGCATGTACGAGGCTATTTTTCTGTTTTTGATATGTTTTTAAAAGCTTCTCTGAGACCTCAGCTTGATATGAAGTTAATTCCCCCGACCACTCTAGAACAGGAAAGTTGATGTCAGCTTCTTTTGAAGCAAAGTAATAAAGTTGCTTCCCTTCTTGGTTTCTACCAAAGACTATACAAGCTCTGCAGTAATGCTTACCATCTGGCAAACGCCATTCTTCCTCTATTGGACTAAAACATCTTTTGCACCTGAGTTGATTATCAATCTTTACCATACTTTCTAATGTTAAAGCCTCAGAATAATAGTCTGTTGGTAATTGACCTTGTGTAAATAGTCGTCCATAATATTCTTTAGGTACCATACCTTTCTATTCGAAAATATGTTTGAATTCACGTTTTTATGATAAAATTTTTTTATGGATTACAAAACTATTGCCAACGATGGAATCGTTGAAGAAGAAATCAAAAAGTCTCGTTTTATTTGTCACTTGAAACGTATTAACAGTGAGGAAGAAGGGAGAGAATATATCGCTCAGATTAAGAAAGAGCATCACAAAGCCAATCACTCTTGCTCAGCAATGATTGTCGGAGAAGATGGGCAAATTAAGCGTTCTAGTGATGATGGTGAACCTTCTGGGACAGCTGGTGTTCCCATGCTTACTGTCCTAGAAAAACAAGGACTAACTAATGTCGGAGCAGTGGTAACCCGTTATTTTGGTGGAATCAAGCTTGGAGCTGGTGGCCTTATCCGTGCTTACTCTGGTAGCGTTGCTCATGCCATTGAAGAAATTGGTCGAGTGGAAGTCAAGGAATTAACTGGGCTAACCATAGAGTTAACCTACTCTCAATACCAAGTCTTCTCCAATTTTCTTGAAAAAGAAGGGCTACAAGAATTTGATACAACTTTCTTATCTGATGTTTCTACAACTTTATTTGTTGAAGAGTCTGAAATTGAAAGACTTGGGCAAGAGCTTACTGACTTCTATCAAGGAAAAGTAAGTTATCAAAAGTCTGGCAAAAAAATCGTTGAAATTCCCCTTTGATAGTTAAACGTTATCACAGTGATAAAGAAGATGTATTTTACAAGTTAGGCCTACCGTCGTATACTTAAAACCATCAACCAAAGATTAAGAGGATTTTAAATATGACAATTTACAACTCAATTACCGAACTTGTTGGAAAAACACCAGTTATTAAACTTAACTCTATTGTTCCAGAGGGTTCAGCAGATGTTTATGTTAAACTTGAAGCATTTAACCCTGGTTCTTCAGTTAAAGACCGTATTGCTCTTCGTATGATTGAAGATGCTGAAAAAGCTGGTACGATTAAACCTGGAGATACTATCGTTGAACCAACTTCAGGTAATACTGGTATTGGTCTAGCTTGGGTTGGCGCTGCCAAAGGCTACAAGGTCGTTATCGTGATGCCTGACACAATGAGTGTTGAACGTCGTAAAATCATCCAAGCTTATGGTGCTGAACTTGTTTTGACACCTGGTAGCGAAGGAATGAAGGGGGCAATCGCTAAAGCTAAGGAAGTTGCTGCTGAACGTAATGGTTGGGTACCACTTCAATTTGCTAACCCATCAAATCCTGCTGTTCATGCTGATACAACTGGCCAAGAGATTCTTGAAGATTTTGGTGCAGATGGTTTGGATGCCTTTGTCGCAGGTATCGGTACTGGTGGTACTATTTCAGGTGTTTCTAAAACTCTGAAAGCTGCTAACCCAAATATCAAAGTTTATGGTATTGAAGCTGATGAATCTGCTGTATTGAATGGTGACAAACCAGGGCCACACAAAATTCAAGGTATTTCAACTGGATTTATTCCTGACACATTGGATACAAAATCATATGACAGTGTTGTGCGTATTCCTTCTGATGAAGCTATCGCAACATCACGTACATTGGGTAGCGAGGAAGGTTTCCTAGCTGGTATCTCATCAGGTGCTGCTATTGCTGCTGCTCTTAAAGTTGCCGCTGAACTCGGCGAAGGTAAAAAAGTATTGACACTCTTGCCTGATAATGGTGAACGTTACCTTTCTACAACACTTTATGATTTCCAAGACTAACAAAAAAGAAGCTAGAACATTAAATGTTCAGCTTCTTTTTTTACTGTCAAAAACTTATAGCCGGCAACTAATCGTTCAAATAGAAGAACCTGTTGCTAAGCTACTAACCTATGGGAGTGAGACTCAGAGATAAATTCGTTAAGCTCTGACTCCCTTTTCTTATTAGTCTAACTCTTTTGCTTCTGTTTCAGCAATTTCTGTAACTGTAAACCCTGCTTCTACAAAAACTTTTTTAAGGTGTTCTGGTTCCACATCCCCTTCAACTTGAAGTTCAACACGAAGAACAGTATCATTTTTAGGTGCAACAATTGTACGTTCAATGTTGAGATTTTCACTAGAAATGAGGTTGGCAATTTTTTCCAGGACACGTGGCGTATCTAAGACTTCAAGCCCAATACGGATTCCGGCTTGACCATAGCCAGAGATTTCCAAAAAGGCACGAAAAACATCCTTGTCTGTAATAATTCCAGAAATTTGGTCATTGTCCACAACGGGAAGAACACCAACTTTATTTTTAAGCATGATATAGATAGCATCCTCAAGACTAGCATATTTGGAAACGGTAAGGACATTCTTAATCATAATGTCTCCTACCTTTGTCTTATTAAGAAGATAGTTCATCTCATAGATTGATAAGCTAGTTGCTTTAGATGGTGAGGCATCAGCCATTGTCCCTTCTGTGATAAGACCAACCAGCTTGTCGTTCTCAATTACTGGTAAGCGGCGCAAACCTTTTTCACGCATAATGTCTGCAGCTGCTGCAACAGTTGTTTGTGGTGAAACGTAGACCACACGCTTCGCCATAAAATCTTTTACTGCCATTTTCATTTTCCTCCGAATAATTTCTTACTTGTATTATACCACACTAATTGTAAACGATTGCACTATTTTACTGAAAAATTAGCAAATTACAATCACGATAAGACTATAGAAAAACGCCCTTGGGCGCTTTTTCTTATCCTCCAAGATAGGCTTTACGAACTTCGTCTGACGCAAGAAGTTCTTTACCAGTACCTGAAAGAACGACTTTACCAGTTTCAAGAACATAACCACGATCCGCAATTGATAAAGCCTTATTGGCATTTTGTTCAATCAAAAGAACAGTAGTCCCTTGTGCCTTGATATCTTCGATAATGTCGAAAATTTCTTGAATAAAGATTGGGGCAAGTCCCATTGAAGGTTCATCCAAAAGCAAGAGTTTTGGACGGCTCATAAGGGCACGGCCCATTGCAAGCATTTGTTGCTCACCACCAGAAAGTGTGGCTGCATCTTGATTTTTACGTTCTTCTAGACGTGGAAAACGTTGGAAGACTTTCTTCAAGAGAGCTGCATTTTCCTCTTTATTTGTATGAAGGAAGGCTCCCATTTCAAGATTTTCCAAGACAGTTAATCCTGGGAAAACATGGCGCCCTTCTGGAACCTGAGCCAGTCCTTCTGCGACAATCTTACGAGCTGGTGTTTTGTGAATATCTTTTCCAAGGTACGAAATGGTTCCAGCAGTTGGACGAACAAGACCAGAAATGGTACGGAGAATAGATGTCTTACCGGCACCATTAGCACCGATAAGTGTTACAACTTCACCTTCATTAACCTCAAAGTTAACATTTTTAACAGCTTCGATTGATCCGTATTTAATTGAGAGATTTTCAACCTTTAACATAGCCATTATGCTTCACCTCCCAAGTAAGCTTCAATAACACGTTTGTTATTCTTAATTTCATCAGGTGTTCCTTCTGCAATCAAGCGTCCATATTCCAAAACATAGATACGCTCAGTAACATCCATGACCAGACTCATATCGTGCTCAATCAAGATAATTGTGATACCAAAGTCTTTTTGAATTTGACGAATATGAGCCGTCAACTCAGCCGTTTCTTGTGGGTTCATACCTGCAGCTGGTTCATCAAGGAAAAGAATTTTAGGTTCCGTTGCTAATGCACGTACAATTTCCAAGTGACGTTGTTGTCCATATGCCAGGTTTTTCGCAAGTGTTTCTGCTTCATCATCCAAATTGAAGATAGCCAATAATTTCATGGCTTTTTCTTTCAACTCTTCTTCACCTGAATAGTACTTAGGCAAACGCAAGAGTGATGCAAAGAAGTTTGAAGGTTGTTTATTTGACAAACCAACAAGAACATTTTCAAGTACAGTCATATCTTTGAAAAGGCGGATATTTTGGAAGGTACGTGACAAACCAAGAGAAGCAATCTTATAAGGTGCCTTACCATTTAGAACTGTACCATCGAGGGTAACGGTTCCTTCACTTGGTTCATAAACACCTGTCAACAAGTTGAACAAGGTTGTCTTACCAGCACCGTTTGGTCCGATAAGTCCGACCAACTCACCCTCGTTGAGTTCCATTGAAACATCACCAACGGCAGTCAGACCACCAAAGTTTTTAGTTAAATTTTTAACTTCAAGAAGTGCCATTTTTATTTGCCCTCCTTAGATTTATTGAAGAATTTTGAGAGATAGAGTTCTTTCGTTCCAAGAAGTCCACTTGGGCGGAAAAGCATGACAAGAATCAAAGCCAATGCGTAAATAATCATACGGAGGTTTGAAACGTTTTGAAGGAACATATTGATAATACCAAGAACAATAGCGGCAATGACAGTACCTGTAATTGATCCGAGACCACCAAGAACGGCAATGATAAGGTAATCAATTGATTTCATAATGGTGAAATCTTTTGGCACGACAGTACCGATGTAGCTAACATAAAGTGAACCGGCAATCGCTGAAATCATGGCACCGATAACAAAGATAAGTACCTTCATTTTTGTGACGTTAACACCCATTGACTCTGCAGCAATTTCATCTTCACGAAGTGTAATGGCTTGACGACCAGTCGCTGAACGCAAGAAGTTTAGCACTAAAATTGTGATGATGACTACAAAGAAATAAATGACAGGCCAGCTTGTATAAGGAAGAATTCCTGTCAAACCAGCGGCACCATTGGTCAATTCACCACCATTAACAATAATGATACGGATAATTTCCGCCATACCAAGAGTGGCAATGGCAAGGTAATCTCCCTTCAAACGAAGAGTAGGTAGACCAAAGATAAGGGCAACGACAGCTGCAATGATAACACCAACAACCATAGAGAGGTAGAAACCATCATAAGTTGGCATCATGCCAGTAATAATGGCAGATGAGTAAGCACCAATTGCCATGAAACCGGCTTGTCCAAGTGTAAATTGTCCTGAGAAACCAAGGACCAAGTTAGTACCAAGTCCCATAAGAATTGAAATACCAATTCCCATTAAGATTTGGATGTAGTAAAGGTTCATGATACCTGAAAGTTCAAGGCCTTTCAAGATAAGGAAGAGCCCAATGATAAGACCAAACCAAATAAGGTTTACTTTTAGATTTTTCTTCATGTCTTACACCTTCTCTTTCACATTTTTACCGAGGATACCCGCTGGACGAACCAAGAGGATAACAATCAAGACACCATAAACAATGGCATCACGGTAACTTGACAAACCAATTGCAGTTGATAGAGTCTCCAAAATACCGATAACAAATCCACCAAGGGCTGCGCCTGGGATAATACCGATACCACCAAGAACAGCGGCAACAAAGGCTTTAATACCTGGTGTCATACCCATAAGAGGTTCAATTGAGTTGTAGTAAAGTCCAATAAGGACACCGGCAGCACCCGCAAGTGAAGATCCAAGAGCAAATGTAAAGCTGATAGTATTGTTAACATTAATACCCATCAATTCAGCTGCATCGCTATCTACAGATACCGCACGCATGGCTTTACCCATTTTAGTTTTCTTAACAATCAATTGCAGAGCAACCATGAGAACAAGGGCAACCATCAAAATCAGCAATTGCACATTCGTCACAGAGATTGATCCAAGATGATAGGTATGCATTTTAATTGATTGTGGGAATGAACGTGTGTCTGCTCCGACGAAGTAAACCATGATGTATTCAAGGAAGAATGACACACCAATGGCCGTAATCAAGGCAGAAATACGTGTTGAATTACGGAGTGGGCGATAAGCCAAGAACTCGATAACAACCCCTAAAATGGCACATACAATCATGGAGAACACAAGGGCAATCCAGAAATTCATCTTCAAGCTGTTAATCGCATAGTAACCAACGAAGGCACCTATCATGTAGATGTCTCCATGGGCAAAGTTAATCAATTTGATAATCCCATAAACCATAGTATAACCAAGGGCAAGTAGGGCATAGATACTACCCAAGATGATACCATTGACTAGTTGTTGGGGAAGTTGTTCAAAAAACATATATAACCAAACTTTCTAGTTCATTTTCAGTAAAGATAAGAGCTTATTTTTCAATTTCAACGGCTTCTGCTGAAACTTCTTCACCATTATCTCTTTTAACCATAAGAGCTGCTTTAATCGGGTTATGCTGCTTGTCAATTGTCATTTTACCGGTAACCCCAACAAAGTTTTTCATTTTTGCAAGATTATTGGTAATATCAACTGATGTTTTCGCACCCTTAGAGGCTTCTGCAACCATATAAACAGAGTCGTAGGCTAACGCAGCAAACATATTTGGTTCAGTCTTGTAAGTTTTCTTATATGCTTCGATGAAGCCTGATGCTTTATCAGAAAGAGAAACTTTTGTTGAATATCCTGATACGTAGTAAACGTTTGAGGCATTCTTTTTACCTGCAAGCTCTGTAAATTTCGCATCACTAAATCCGTCAGGTCCAAGGATTGGTTTATCAATTCCAAGGTCACGTGCTTGTTTAGTGATAATACCAGTCTCAGTATAATAACCAGGCATTACAATAGCATCATAATCAAGGTCTTTGAATTTAGTCAAAGCTGATTGATAGTCCTTATCCCCTGAAGCGAAAGTTGCTTCAGTAACGATTTGGCCTTTGTATTCACGCTTGAATTCATCCGCAATCCCCTTAGCGTAATCAGAAGCATTATCGTAGTAAAGAACGACCTTCTTAGCATGCAAGTTATTAAAGGAATAAGCTGCCAAAACTTTACCTTGGTAACTATCTTTAAAGGTTGTACGGAAAACGAATTTCTTCGTTCCTTTAGCATCTACCGTAAGGTCATCCTGTGTACCAGATGGAGTCATCAAAGGAACCCCTGTTTTTTGAGATACAAGGCTGGCAGCAGCAACTGCACCAGATGTTGCCGGACCAACGATAGCATTTACATTATTCTGGATAGCCAAGTTAGTTGAAGATGTTGAAGCTTCAGCATTTTCAGATTTATTATCTTTAGTGACGAGTTCTAGCTTTTTACCATCAACACCGCCAGCTTTATTGATTTCTTCAACAGCCAACTTAATACCATTTTGCTCGGCTTTACCATAGGCCGCAACAGGACCTGTCAACTCCATGTTGACACCGATCTTAATCGTATCCCCAATCTTGGTACCAGTGGCTTTAGCAGTCACGTCGGGTGACTTACCACAAGCAACCAAGAAAATGGATGCAAAAAAGGCTAACACAATAAGTGTGATCTTTTTAGACATAAGATTTCTCCTTAATATTTTCTTAAAAAAGTCCACCTTATAGCTTACAGAATTATCAGACAATTGTCAATAACCACACACTTAAAATCTCTTTCTAGCAATCGTTTCCATTGCTTTAGGGATAGCTCTTACCAAGAGAAAAAAACTTTTCTCCTTAAAGAGAAAAGTTCTTAAATGGTTCAGGAACAGAGGTGTCATAGCGCTCCAGACTACCTACAAAGTCCATATCAATGTCTGAATAGTAAGAAGGAAGAACTTTTTTTACCGCCTTCATTCCTTCTAGTTCTGCCAATACATCCTCAACCTTATCCTCATCTACATAAAGGTGTACATAACGCATCTTATAAGAATGGTAGACAACATCTCCAAACTTGGCAATCTTACGTAAGTCTCTATTATAGTATAAATAGACAATAATGCCCTGACGTTTAATCATTACTCATTTTCTCCTTTATGTTAGTAGCACCTTTTTTATGATGGGGCTTGTGGGGGGCAAGAGGTAGCCCTGTATCAATGAAAATTTGGTCTGATACAGCTTGCGCAATGTCCTGACCAAGTGAAGCCATAATCGCCTGCAAATCAAGCTCAGCCTGTCGATAAGCTATAACTACTTCATTTAAATCAATTTGGCGCTTCATTCTCAAGACTTGTCGCTTTAAGTCACGAACGTCTGATCTATAGGCTTCATATTTTTTGGCTTCTTCATAGCTTTCCCTTAATTCCTGAAATTCCAGAAGTTGTTGCTGGAGTGCTCTATCTCCTTCGAATTTCTGACGTTTTAAGCGATAAACTTCTACCTCTGGCAATCCTAAAAAGTGTAAAACAAGACTATCTATGGCTTGATCAATAGCAAGCAGCTCCTCATTGATTATTAACATGTTTCTTATTATAACACAAAAAGTCAGATGAATCGGCCCTTATTAGACCGATTAACATCCGACTCTTATCTAAGATAAGCTAAGCTTATTTTAATTGGTTGTTAGCCATAATTTCGTCGATAAAACCATATTCGAGCGTTTCTTGAGCACTCATCCAATTATCACGTTCGGCATCAATATGAACCTTTTCAATGGATTGACCGGAATTATCAGCCAAGATTTGCTCCAAGTTATTACGCGTCTTGAGCAAGTGTTCTGCTGCGATGGCCATATCTGTTTGTTGCGTACCGCCACCAGTACCACCCATTGGTTGGTGAATCATGTATTCTGCATTTGGCAACATAAAACGTTTTCCTTTAGTACCACTTGAAGCGATAATAGTACCCATTGATGCTGCCATCCCCATAACGATGGTTTGAACATCGGACTTGATGAAATTCATGGTGTCAACAATGGCAAGACCTGCTGAAACTGATCCACCAGGCGTATTAACATAAAGATAAATATCTTTCGTATTGTCTTGAGCATCCAAGAACAAGAGTTGGGCGATAATTGAGTTTGCCATATTATCTTCAACAGGACCTGTTAACATGATGATACGATCCTTGAGCAAACGTGAGTAAATGTCATAAGAACGCTCACCACGTGATGTTTGTTCAATAACTACAGGAATCATACGAATCCTCCTTTTAATAATGTCTTGATGTTATTATATGATTTTAGTCAAATTAGGTCAAATAAAAAACATTTTTATTGGCACTCTTTTTCATAGAGTGCTAATTCAAAAGAGATTTCCACTACTTCAAATTTTCTAAGCGATTATTTTCTGCATAATATAAGCAAAACAAAAAGGGAAAACTCCCTTTTTGAACCTATTTGGTACCAAATAAACGATCGCCTGCATCTCCGAGGCCTGGAACAATATAGCCATGTTCATTAAGTTTCTCATCTAGTGATGCTGTGTAGATATCAATATCTGGATGAGCCTCTTGCAATTTTTTAACACCTTCTGGTGCTGCAACCAAACAAACAAACTTGATATTAGCAGCGCCACGCTTTTTAAGTGAATCTACCGCCAAGATAGCTGAACCACCAGTCGCAAGCATTGGATCAACTACAAAAATCTGACGTTGATCAATATCTTCTGGCAATTTAACCAAGTACTCAACCGGCTCCAGAGTTTCTTCATCACGGTACATACCAATATGACCAACTTTAGCAGCAGGCACAAGGCTTAGGAGGCCATCTACCATACCGATACCTGCACGAAGGATTGGAACAATAGCCAATTTCTTACCAGATAGTTGTTTTTGTGTTGTTTTTGTGATTGGCGTTTGAATTTCAACTTCTTCAAGAGGAAGGTCACGTGATACTTCGTAACCCATAAGCATAGCGATTTCGTTAACTAACTCACGAAAATCCTTAGTAGAGGTATCCTCACGACGTAGGATTGAGAGTTTATGTTGAATCAATGGATGTGAAATAACTTGAAATTTACCCATAATAGTTTCTTCCTTTGCTATATATTCACTCCATTATATCAAAAACACAACAAAAACGCTTGCTTTACTAGCAAACGTTTTGAAAAGGGGTTAATGCTTATTTTTTAGGCAACTGAATTTTACCCGTAACCAATCCATAACCAAAAAGAGATAGACTAGCAATCGCTGCAAAGATCGTTGCTAAAATTGTCAGTATATTGGCATTTGGTCCTTCAGAGACACTCGGTGTCTTATGTGTAATGGCAAGTTTAGCAGCAACTTTAGTCTTATTATCTTTATCTGTATCTGTCTTTTCAGACTTAACGACTTCATCTGACTTAGTTGCTACCTCAACCTTACTTGATTCGTGGGACTTAGTTACTTTAGGAGACTCCGCTTCAGTACTAATCCCTTCTTTAGCAACAGTCGCTGGAACAGCTGGTTCACTTGATGAAATAGCTTCTGGTAATGGTGTCACAATATCTGTAGCTTGTGCGACGGTGTGTCTGCTACTTGTAGTATCCCCTGTTGAAGGTTTTTCCGGAACCTCTTCATAATCTTCTTCATAAAATTCCCCATCATTAGCAGAACGATCTGCAAAATATGGGAATGGTCTACGAATTGGAGAATCTGGATTCGTTGGACTTGTTGGCTTGTCTACATTATCAACTGACGATTGATTACCATCGGTCGGTTTAGTCTTATCATCAGCAGAATGGTTACCATCTGTTGGACTTATTGACCCTTCTGACTTGTCAGTATTATTACTTTCGCTATCTTTAACGGTAACAGTCAAGACATCATGAGCCTCAGAGACACCTGTTGAAACTGCAACTGCAGGGTAAGTATGGGGTTTAAGACCATAACTTGACACCACATGATAATCTACTTTAAAGTCTTCTTTCGGTAATTTAGCAGTGTTTTGATCACCCACGTGTACCAAACTTTCACTTGACTGGTCCCAAATCCAATCTCCTTGGTTAGTCATCTTAGGGAGAACTTCTGTAGTATCATCTGCATTCATCTTGATGAGGAAGCTTGGGGCCCATGTTGATTTATTCTCAGCACCAGCAACACCACCACGATTAGTCATATAAGAAGTAACTAAAAGGGTATCCGATGAGCCTTCAACGGGAACAGCATAATAAGAATAGGTAGACGTACGCCAGTCAGCTGGTACAGAAGCTGTCAAGACCACACCTGAACCATTAAGTGGACAGTATTTGCCTCGAAGGCCATCTGAAACGAAGCCTAACATAACAACGTCATCACCAACAGCTCCACGAACCGCTACAGTACCTTCAGCATCCGTAGATTTACTGATACGTGAGGCAGCGAAAAGATAATATTTGTTACCCATCTTAACAACACTTGGACGCTCTACTTCATCAGTAACCATATGACTGGTAACAAGAGGAGTGTAGGGTTCGGCGACAGATGGATTTTTCTCATTATCATCGAGTTTTAGGATACCGATAGAACCGTTGGCCCATGATGCAAGGTCATAGAGGTGTTTATTATTGATGATATTAAGGAATGACTTAAGATTGAAGGCGTCATCTCCTCCATAGTTTGACCAGGTATAGACTTGTTTTTCGCCTTGGTAATTTTCGTCACCCGTATTTGATTCGAAAATAAGGTAACGGCTTCCTTTGTCTTCAATGATATGTGGATCACGAAGACAATAGTTATCCGCACGGTCAGGAATACCGTCATGGTTGTGGTCGTCATTAAAAGTATCCATGAATCTTGGATAACTTTGGTAATGGTAATTGTCTCCATCAAAAAGAATATGATCATTTTCCACTGATTTGAGAACAACGTCATCATTTTCAACAGCCAAGTTAAGTGTTGCACTAGCCAATTGTTGCCAGTTCAACTTACCAGCACTGGTATCATTCATAGTATAGAAGAGCTGGATGCTACCATCAGAGTTAACAGTCGCTGAACCCGACCATTGTTGATCATCCTCAAGAGCATGATAACCAAAGATTGGACCTGCATTTTTCCAATGAGTGAAATCATTATCTCCATATTTACTATATAGCAAATAGATATGATTCGAGTTTTTCTTTGGTGCACCAGCCATTGCAATGACCAATTGATAACCGTTCCAATTGATTACAACTCCCGATTCAGCGTCTTGGACTGGCCAAGAATCCCAAACATCGATTTCTTCTTTTTCCATGGTTTGGGCGTCGACAGTATTGAAGGCTGGCATATTGATAATTGTATCCGCCTTAAAGTAAGGAACTGCCAACTTGCTATCTTGCTTTAAGAAACTAGCAACGATATCTTTCAAGTTACGGTAAGTCAAGCTAGTGCCCGTACCCTTGATTGTTTTGTCGCTAAAATCAACTTTGTTGAGAGCTTTAATTTCTTCTTCAGTTAAGGCAACAATTTGGTCTGAAGTCAAGGTATCTTCGACAATAGACTTGATACGACCGTTGAGTTTATGAAGATTTGCATTGGCAGCACTATTTTCAGAAAGTTTGAGTGCAAGTTCTGTGTGGGTAGCAGCTGATTCTGAGTTTGCTTTAGGTGTTGGCTCCTCTACTGAAGACTCTGAGGTAGAAACTGTAGCTTCTGTTGTAACAGGTGATGTTGTTGCCGGTGAAGATGATACTGCGGTGCTAGACGCCTTATCTTCAGTTATCGGTGAACTTGTCTTACTTGACTGTGACGTAGTCACTGTTGTTTCTACTTCTGAGTGTGTAGATGAAGAGTTGACCACTTCTGAAGTTGCTGTACTTGTTTCTGTTTCACTTGCTAATGCTATGAATACTGTGCTTTTTTCTGTTGTTGTCGTAGCTACAGATGATGCTGTTTCAGTAACTTGATCAGCCTTTACATGGCTTACTCCCAGAAATGCCAAAGTTCCAACAAGTGCTGATGTTGCCCCTACAGTTGCCACCTTACGAATACTGTAACGCATCTTCTTGCACTCGGATTGCTTTGGAGCTATTGCTTTCGAATGTGATTTAGCTGTATTGTCCATTTAAACTCTCCTCTTGGTCATCCATACTCTCCATTCTATCATTTTTTAATTCAAATTCCAATCTTTTTTTAATAACACTATCGCATTTTTTGTAAAATGCTATCATGTATCAAAGTATTAACGCCTAAAACAAGCAATTCTATAAGCTTCTATAGCCGATGAGATTTAAAATAGTAAAATCTAATGTTATTTATATTTTTCTAATCTTCTTTCCATATTGTTGCCTGAAAAAGAGAAAATTAAGAACATCACTGTCTTTAATGAGTTGGAACTTGCATCACTCTTATATTTTTAGTTTCACAATAAAAGTCTTACTCTATGTATAGACAAGAAAAAGTGATGCAGAAGCCTAGCATCACCTTCTCTTATTTGCCAAAGACAGAAACCAGACGTTTTACACCTTCAGCAACAACTGTTGTTGGGGTCGCGACGTTGAAACGGAAATGTTTTTCCCCTTCAGAACCAAAAGTAATTCCATCATTTAGAACCACCTTGGCTTCTTCTTTAAGTAAGCGTCCAAGTTCATTATGATCTTGTCCATAAGCTGAGAAATCAAGCCAAACTAGGTAAGTACCCTCAGGTTTCATCACTTTAATATTGGTCTTTTCACTAAGTTCTTTAGTCAAAAGATTAATATTTGTTTCAATGACAGTCTTCAATTCTTCTAACCAAGCTTGACCGTAGGTCAAGGCAGCCTGAGTCGTTATCAAACCAATGGTTGGAATTTCGTGTTGGTTATTAGCCAATTGTTTTTGTTTAAAAGCCTTACGCAAGTCTTCATTTTCAATAATGGTAAAACTATTTTTAGTCCCAGCAATATTAAAGGTTTTTGTCGCTGAACTAAGGACCAAAGTAAAATCCTTGTAAGCATCGGAAATAGTGTTCATAGAGACATGCTTATTCCCATACAAGGCCAAGTCTTGGTGGATTTCATCAGATACCAAGAGGACACCATGTTTCTGGCAGAGGTCTGCTACCTTGGCCAATTCTTCCTTAGTCCAGACACGCCCACCTGGGTTATGTGGACTACAGAAGACATAGAGTTTGACATTATTGTCGACGATATCACGTTCCAATTGTTCAAAATCAATTTCGAAATGGCCGTTAGCCTTAACAAGACTATTCTCAATTAACTGACGATTATTCAAACGGACAGAACGAGCAAAAGGTGGATAAACTGGCGTATTGATAAGAACAGCATCTCCTTCTTTCGTAAAGGCTTGAATAGCTGTTGAAATAGCTGGAACAACACCCTCGATAAGAACAATACTCTCCTTATCAACGACGTAACCATGTTGATTTTTTTCCCAATCAATGATGGACTGATAAAGCTCATCACTTGGATAAGGATAACCAAAGATATGCGTCTCAGCATAGTTGATGACTGCATCCCTGATTTCTGGAACAGGCAAGAAATCCATATCCGCAACCCAAAGCTCAAGTAGCTCTGGATTACTTTCGGCTTCGTGCCATTTCATAGTGTTTTGGTTTAAGCGATTTGGTTGTGTTGTAAAATCATAACGTGTCATAGATAACTCCTTAAAGACTAAGGGCATTTTCCAAGTCAGTAATCAAATCCTCTGCTGCTTCAATACCAATTGAAAGACGAAGCAAGTCATCCGTTAATCCATACGAAGCACGCACATCACTTGGAATATCTGCGTGAGTTTGTGTTGTTGGGTAAGTAATCAAACTTTCAACACCACCAAGACTCTCTGCAAATGTGAAGACCTTAAGAGCATTGATAATAGTTGGAATCTTATCTTGGTTAGCCACTTTGAAGGAAATCATCCCACCCTTACCTGGGTAGAGAACTTCTTTAACAGCAGATGATTTTTCCAAGAAAGCCACAACTGCTTGAGCATTAGCCGTCGAAGCCTCCATACGAAGTTTTAAGGTCTTAAGTCCACGCATGAGCATATAGCTATCAAATGGAGACAAATTGGGACCAGTAGTGTTGAGGTTGTAACTGAGCTTATCATAAAATTCCTGGTTGCTAGTAACAACAACACCTGCCAAGACATCATTATGACCAGAAAGATACTTAGTCGCCGAATGAACAACAATATCAGCACCTAGTGGAATCGGGGTTTGGTAGATTGGACTATAGAAAGTATTATCAACAATAACCACCGCACCCTTTTCATGGGCAATCCGAGCTACTTTCTCAATATCAAACTCAATCATAAGTGGGTTTGTCGGTGTTTCAATATAGACAATATCAGTGTCTTCGTTGATAGCCGCAATCATTTCATCTTCTGTGTTAGTGTATTCAAAGAAGAAACGTCCTTCTTTTTCTTTGTCGTTGAACCAACGGAAAGAACCTCCGTAAAGGTCACGCGCAGCGACAACCTTGCTACCTACAGGGAAAATTTCAAAGGCTAAAACAATAGCACTCATTCCTGAACTTGTCGCAATAGCATAGTCTGCCTTTTCAATAGCAGCTAATGTTTTTTCCACCGTTGCACGGGTTGGATTCTTCGTTCGTGTATAGTCAAAACCAGTAGAATGTCCAAACTCTGGGTGTTGGTATGTTGTTGAAAAATGAATAGGGGAAGCCAAGGCTCCTGTTGCTTCATCCGAATTGATTCCAGCATGTGCCAGAATAGTTTCTAATTGATATTCTTGTGTCATAATTTGTCCTTTCTACTTGGTAAAGTGAATATACTCTATATCTATGTCCTCTATTCTATCACTATTTTCTGAAAAATAATGGGAAGTCCATCATACGGATTCTTGATAGTTAGTTATAGTTAATATCTATAACCTTTTGGGCATCCTCTATATCTATTAGTAATAACTTAAAAGTAAGCCGTCGGCTTACTTTTAATCAAACAGTCTATGCCTTATTTCCTCTAGAGCCATAATGATAAATGGACAGAGGAGTAAATAAAGCCAGTCATCAAGACCAATCGGAGCTGTATTAAAAAGAGTGTGGAAAAGAGGCACATAAGACAGGAGAATAAAGAGAATGATTTCTAAGACAATCCCCAGACTAATAATTCTATTAGCAAATGGTTTGATTTGGAAAATAGATCCTCTACCCTTTCGACTATTCATAGCCATACCAATCTGTGTGAAGATGATGGCTCCCAAGGTCATGGTTGTTGCCTCTCGGTAAAGAGGTCCTGAACTAGTTAGATAATTCAGATGCCCTTGATTAACCCAATAATTAAGGAAGAAGGCCCCCATAGCCAAGACAGACTCAATCATACCATACCAAGCAAAGGCTTTTAATAGTAATTGTCGATTCAGCAAACGATCTGATAGACGTCTTGGTGGTCTGTTCATAACGCCTTCTTCAGGTGGCTCAACCCCCAGTCCCAAAGCTGGCATCATATCCGTTCCAAGATCAATAGCTAGGATTTGCATAACTGTTAAGGGAAGAGGAATACGCCCCAAGGAGAACAAGAAGAAAGCAGAGGGAATAGCTTCTGGAGTATTAGAATTAAAAATATAGGTCAAAAATTTTTGAATATTTCGATAAACGGCACGTCCTTCTTCAACAGCATGGACAATAGAAGCAAAGTGGTCATCCGTTAAAATCATATCGGCAGATTCCTTGGCTACGTCAGTTCCCGATATCCCCATCGCTACACCGATATCAGCCTTTTTAAGAGCAGGGGCATCATTAACACCATCACCAGTAACAGCAACAACCTCACCAAGTTCCTGAAGTGCATTGACCACACGGTATTTTTGTTCGGGAGCTACACGAGCAAAGACAATTTCGCCTTTAAGAGCTTCTTTGAGATCTTGGTCGGTCATATCTGCTAGTTCAAGCCCTGAAACAACACGGGCATTGTCACCTTTTACAATTCCAATTTTCTTGGCAATACTAAGAGCTGTCAACCCATAGTCACCTGTCACCATGATAATGCGAATACTGGCACGGTGACATTGATCAATTGCTTCACGGACACCTTGACGTGGGGGATCACTCATGGCAACGAGTCCCACAAAGACCATATCTTCTTCGAGGGTCCGCATATCCCACTCGTCTTCTTTAATATGTTGGCTTTCCAAAGGACGATAAGCGACAGCTAAAACACGCAAGCCGTCACGAGCAAATTGATCGTTAGCAGCAAGAATAGCTTGACGTTCTGTAGTGGTCATAGATTTGATTGCTCCTTGACCATCATAATAGTCTGAGCAAAGTTCCATCACTTCTTTAGGCGCACCCTTAGTGATGGAAATATGGTGACTGCCATCCAGACCTTTTTCGAGACTATGTACTGTTGTCATCCGTTTACGGTCAGAATCAAAAGGAATTTCTTTAATCCGAGGAGCCCAGATGTGGTTGTCATTTAAATCAAGGCCTGCTTTTTCTGCAAGAACATTAAGACAAGCTTCAGTCGGGTCTCCCAAGACCGTATAATTGGGATTGTCAGCACTTGGCGCAACCACTTGAGCATTACTAGCCAAATGAGAAAAGCGGACCAGACGATTCAGGAGGTCATTTTTTTTAAGAGAAACAGGGTGACCATCCTGCTCAATGTGTCCTTCTGGTGCGTAACCTAGTCCAGTCACCTCATAATTACCTGACAAGGTCCATAAATGATTAACTGTCATGGCATTTTGAGTCAGGGTCCCTGTTTTATCTGAGCAAATAACAGAGGTTGCTCCGAGTGTCTCAACAGAAGACAATTTTTTCACTAAAGCATGTTCTTTAGCCATGCGCTGTACAGCCATAGCTAGAGATAGAGTAACTGTAGGAAGTAGCCCCTCAGGGATAAAGGCAACAATCATACCCAAGGCAAAGATGAAGGCTTGAGACAAAGGTTGGTGGACAAATAGTGTTGCTGCAATCATAAAGAAGAGACCTACAGATACTGCAATGACCGAAATCTGTTTAGTCAAATGGTCTAGTTCCTTTTGCAGTGGACTCTTTTCCTGAGCTAGGTTTTGCGTCAAGTCTGCAATTTGTCCGAACTCAGTTTTCATACCGATGGCTGATACTATAAAACGTCCAGAACCAGAGGAAACTGTGGTACCTGCAAACACCATATTGTCATATTCCAAATCAGTCTTATCAGGAGCCAAATCTGCTTGGTCTGATTTATAAATGGGATTAGACTCACCAGTGAGGGCAGACTGATTTACTTGCAAGTCTGTCACAGCAATCAAACGTCCATCTGCAGAAATACGGTCACCTTCTTCAATGAAAACCAAATCACCTGGCACCAAGTTCTGTGCAAGGATTTTATCTTCCTTTCCATCACGAAGAACTCGGGTGTAGGATGGAAGAAGCTTATTCAGTGCTTCCGTGGCTTGACTTGCCCTATATTCTTGAATAAAGCTAAAAAGACCGTTAATGATATTGACCAACCAAATCGCAATCCCCAGCTCCAAGCTATGAGAAATCACAGCAATACAGCCACCGACCCACAATAAGAGGGCCATGAGACTGGTAAAATGCCTGAAAAAGGTCAACCAAATAGGCTCTTTCTTGCTTTCTTTCAACTGATTAGGACCATAAGTTGCTTGTCTCTTTTTTACTTCTTGTGTGCTTAACCCTTGAGGGCTTGTTCGCAACACCTGATAAACCTGATCAGGGGTACAGGTTCCTAATTTAGTATCTCTCTGTCTAGAACTACCCATAATCCTTTCCTCGATTCTAAATCATAAAAGCGATTTCATATTTACGCCCTCATTATACTCCTTTTTCAGAAAATGTTGAAAGAAAAAAACCAAGCTACAAGACTTGGTTTCAAATACTATTTAATATGTAATTTAGCTCGTAATCTAGCTGCTCGAGCACCAAGCAATTGGTCAGCCATACGCGTCACAAGAGCAAGTACACCATAAACCAGAATACCCAGTCCGCCTCCTAATACTAGATGAATGACACTTCCCATACGGCTTATTGGAGATAGGATAAATTGGAACAACCAGTAGAAGACAGCAACTGGAATCGCCATGAGGACTGTAAGAATACAAATAAGTAGAGCTTTTCTAAAAACTGTCTTACGACTAAAATGCGTAACTGTGTGAAGTCGCTTATACATGAGAGCAATGGGAACACCTAAGCCAATAGCTGTTGAAATAACCGGGCCGAGAGCTCCTAGGAAAATAATCAATGGTAGCTGAAGAATTGCCTTAACCAACACCCCAATCGTAAAATAATTGATAGCTTTACGGGTCTCAAAGATGGCCTGAAGCATTGGTGCTAAAACACTATACAAGGCCAGGAAAATCACTTGGATCAAACTAGCAGCAAAAAGCAAATGAGCCTGACTGTCTGGTGCTCCATAAAAGACTGTGTAGAGTGGTTTGGCTAAAATCACTGAACCCGCAATAGCAGGTACAATAAAGAGCAAGAGTAACTGTAGATTATTAATAATGAGTTTGGCCGCCCCTCGAAGGTCCTTTTTAACCATATTTTCCGTTAAGAGTGGAATCCCAACCCCAGCAATAGAAATAGCAACGGCAATCAAAATCATAGTAATCTTACTAGGGTTTGAAGACAAATAAGCATAGAGAACCTGAAGCTGACTGTTACTATAGCTTGTAAACTTCTCCATAGTACGGATGAAGGTCCATTGGTCAATCAACTGGAAAAGTTGAACCGCTGACCCAGTGATAATGAAGGGGATGGCTTCCTTAAAGGTTTCAATAACAATTGCAGTTGGATTGATATCAGGATGAACGGCCTGCTTACCAAAAAGACTCTTGAGCTTACCTTCCTTCCAAAGGTAGAAGAAAAGCACCCCGTAACTAGCCAACATACCAATGAAAGCGGCAAACGTCGATTGAACAACGGCAGTCACGTAGTCACCTGTCCCAATCCTCATAATGAAGAAAGTTGCCAACAGCATCCAAATGACACGAATAATCTGCTCCGCAATCTGACTCAAGGCGTATGGCTTCATGTTATTGAAGCCCTGGAAAAAGCCTCGTAAAACAGACATAGATGGAAAAATAACAACCGCCCAAGAAAGACTACGCATCACTCGAACCAAGTCTCCATCTCCCCCTGAAAGATAAGACATCCAAGGCGAAGCGAAGTACATGAAAACCCCAAAAATAACGCCCAAACCGACCATGTAATACAAGATACGCTTGAGTAGAAAGAAGCTCGTTTCCATTTTGCCGAGAGTATTGTATTTAGACACCTGCTTGGCAATGGCGACTGGAATCCCTGCTGTCGAAATCAAAAGGAAAAGGGCATAAATATTATACCCCTGACCAAAGAGGGCATTGGCTTGGTCTCCTTGTTTGCCCATCCAAGCATACCAAGGAATAATGTAGAGTGCCCCTAAGAGACGACTGATAATATTGGATGCTGTCATCCATGCCGTCCCTCTTAACATCTGCTGCTGCTGTGTGTCAGTTTTAGTTTCAGTCATAACTTTCTTTCTAGAGAATAAAATATAA
>OAVA01000261.1_pt1 | contig 22901 bp, 19 predicted proteins | sample 1476331 | NCBI WGS metagenome assembly OAVA01 (sample SAMEA2580070, study PRJEB22360) | human gut metagenome | biome: human gut; feature: human-associated habitat; material: faeces | place: Denmark | collected 2008/2010 | reverse complement strand
GTCCACCGGCGGGGCCGGGGGCGGGGGCAGCAGCCGACGAACCGGCGGCCGCCAGACGCACGGCCTGGGCCTCGGGCTGATCGGCGGATGCCTCGGGAGGACGCCGACGATCTTTGATGGCCAGTCGGGCCACGGCATCCTTGTCTTCGGGACTCAATGCCTTGTCGAGATCCGGGCGGTCGTCAATACCCGGGCGCACGTACGGTTCCAACATGTTGCTGCTCTTTCTTTGCTCTCATCACCGGCGGGAGGTACCGGCCAGCTCCGACTGAGCATGACCCGCAACCCCGCCACATGCAAAACCGCCCGAGCGCACTAGCTTCAGTGCACTGCGGGCGGTTTGTTTTCCATGGACCCAGCTTACGCCGGACGCACTACTTGGAGCGCGCACAGCGGAGTGGCGTTTATGGGCCAACGGTTAGTCGATATCGGCAATCGGCGGGTTGCTCAGCAGATCATCAGTCTCATGGTCACCGGCGGCATCGGTCCAGGCGAGGCTGGCGACCGGAGTGGTGTTATCCGTGCCGAGTCCGCGGCCGGGCTCGAAGATGAGGGCGGCCTTGGTCTTGCCGTCGGCAGCGATCCAGCGGAAGGTGATGGATGTGTCGCCGTCGGCTTCGTAGCTGAACTCGCCATTGAATGCAGGCAGTTCGTTGCGGAACTTGGCCAGGGCGTTCAGGGCCTTCACCACCGGGCGCTCGAGGTTTTCGTCGATTTCGGCGGTGGAGTAGTAATGGCGATTGATGTCACGGCCGTTGTTGGTCTCGCGCAGCAGTTCCATGTCGTTGCGGCCGGCGAGCGCGCCCACGTAGTAGACCTGCGGCACTCCGGGCAGGAAGAACTGGACTGCGCGGGTGGCCAGATAGTGCTGGTCGTTGCAGCCGAGCGCGGAGTAGTACGTGCTGTTGACCTGATAGAGGTCGAGGTTGCTGGCGGCGGCACCGGTGGCGGCCTGGGATTCGCCGTGGGTGTTGGCGTGGATGGTGTTGACCAGATTATCGACGTCCTCGTCGGGCACGAGGCCCTTGAGGCTGCGGTCGAGCTGATCGGAGCCGATGTCGATCACGCCGATGCCGTCGTGCGTATCGAGCACGGTGACGGCGTTGTTCGGGCGGATTTCGGTCCAGTGGACCACGGGTTCCACGTGACCGGTGAACAGCGAGTGCAGGAGCAGCGGAGGCAGGGCGAAGTCGTAGACGCGGTCCACCTTGGAGGCGATTTCAACCTGCTTCTTGTAGTAGCTATGCACCTCAATGAGAATTTCGAGGCCTCGCTTGACGCCTTCCTCGCGTAGGCGGGAGATGAGCTTGAACGTCTTCGGAGTCATGAAGCAGCTGGTGCCGGCCTCCTTGGCGCCGTAGCCCACGGCGTCGAGACGGATGTAGCTGACGTGGGATGCGGCCATCTGATCGAAGATGGACATGAGGTATTCCCAGCCCTTGTCGGAATCGGTGTCGATGTCCACCTGCTGCGGGGTGAAGCTGACCCATACCAGACGGGTCTTGCCAGCGAACTTGTAGTGGGTGAACGGCAGGCCCGGGCGCGGGCGGTAGATGCCGGCCAGTTCCTCTTCGGTGGCGCCGTTCGGGAAGACGGAGCTCATGGTCAGAAACATCGGGTAATACTCGGATTCCTCACCTTTTTCAAGCACGTCTTGGAACTGCTTGGATTCCCAGCTCATGTGGTTGACGATGGCATCGACCATGATGCCGTGGGTCTTGGAAAGTTCAGCGACGTCGTCCCAGCTGCCGAGACGCGGGTCGACTTTGGTGTGGTCGATCGGGTCGAAGCCTGCATCCGCACCATCGAACGGAGTGAAGAACGGCAGGATATGCACGCCGTCATACACGCCGTCGAAGCGGGTGCGCAGGATGTCGGTCATCGAGCTAAGAGTGCCATCGCCGAGACGATCGGCGTAAGCGATGAGCTGCACTTTGTTTTTCATGGGACCTCCCTTGGTTCATGGATGCAGGTGCAATGTGTACGCAGTGTATACGTGCTTTTACATACTTATACGTATCGAACCGGTTTGATATTACCTCGAAAGGGACGTTGAGGTCCAGTAATACCGCAAAATGCGCGTGTCGAACCGGTTTGATGCGGTGTTCTACACAACCCAGCGTTCCAACGCGCAGCATCAACGCGTGGTATCGCCTGGCACCAGCGTCATGGGAATAAGCACGTTCGGCTCGAACGGCTTGGGGATGTTCCTGCGTGAAGCGTTAGCCGCGGCCACTTCCTCATTGGCAATAGCCTGCACGATATGGTCGGCCGTCGACTGTGCGATCGCCGAGAAATCCTGCGCGACCGCGGTCAGCTTCATGCCGGCCAAATCAGTCAAATACGTACCATCGTAGGCAACGATCTGCAGCTCGTCAGGAATGGAAATTCCGCGGCTCAACGCTTCGCGCACGCAGAACGACGCGCCAATATCGGAACTGACCACGGCATCGACGCCGTCGGCCGTCACCTTGTCGAGCGCATTGCTGACCGCACGATGATAGCCGGCAAAATCCATCACTTCGCCAGCTTCAACGTACTCGTATTTCACGCCTGCGGAGGTCAATTCCTGTTCCAACGTGAGGTAATAGCGCACCGTCGGGAACGTGGTCTTTCCCAAATCGAACGGTCCTTCCTCGACTTCTCCGCGCGCAGCCAAATCGAAGAATTGATCTCGCGGACCGCCAATCATCACCACATGTTTGGTACCATTGCGGATCAGCATCTGCGCAATCAATCGCCCACCCTGCTCGTGGTCGGATCCAATCGACGAAATACCGTCTCCAAGCACACGGTCGAACGCGACGATCGGGCGATGAATCGACGTCCAATAATCGCCGGGATGTGAAGTGTGCGCACACATGACGATGCCGTCCATCATGTGCCGACGCAACATGTCGACATACTGGATTTCGCCGTCCGCCTCATCTGCGGTAGAGCACAGCATAGTGCGTAATCCTTGCGCGGCGAGCGCATGCTGCAGATGTGCGGTAAACGTTGCAAAGAACGGGTGGCGGATGGTGGGCACGATGACGCCGACCAGATTCGTACGATCATGATACAGATTGCGGGCAAGCTCGTTCGGCACATAATTGAGCAGTTGCATGGCTTTGCGCACACGTTCGCGCATGTCATCAGACACGTACCCGTTGCCGTTCACCACCAGCGAGACGGTGCTCAGAGACACCCCGGCCTTCTTCGCCACATCGCGCATGCCGACCATGATCGCACCTTCCCCGTCATCACTGTTCTATCGTTGTATGCTCACGTGCTTACCACGAAATATTACATTCATTTACATTCTCTCGAACCTGTTCGACAGTCCGGCAACGAAATACAGCTTCTTAGTGTCGACTCCCGCGGAGGCGAAGGCCTTCAGCAGCGGCTTGGTCTGGTCGAATGCAATCACCAGCGTTGCATCCGGACTGGCGGCCTTGATGGCAGTTGCGCTCAGATTTCTTTCACGTTACTCAGCGACCGTCCGTGTAACGTGAAAATCACGCCGGATTGGCAAGCAACGCAATGCCGAAACCGGTGGCCACGCAAATGAGAGGCACCGCGACGGTTGCTATTCCATAGCCCAGAGCCAGCGTAAAACGACGCTGGCGAATCAATGAAACCACTTCGTTGAGCGCCGTGGAGAATGTCGAGAAACCACCGAGAAATCCGACAACGAACATCATGACCGTGTCCATATCCACCGATTGCGAATAGTAGGACATCATGGCGATGCCCGCGCATAGCGAGGCGACGCCGTTGATGACGAGCGTGGATAGCGGGAAGTTGCGGTTCGTTCTTCGATTCTCGCGGTTCCAGCCTTGTTGAATTGACACGTCGAGCACGTAACGGGCCATGGCTCCCAGACCGCCGAACAGACAGATCATCCACATCATCAGCGCACCTCCCCGGTAGTCGGGTCGGCGACAAGCGAAATCTCCGCAGTGATCGGTTTGGGCTCGAAGCTGGGTGGAAGCGGGTTGGCCGGCTGCTGGATCGGCTGCGACTGCTGAATCTCGGGCAGCTGCCCCAAGTCTGGAGTATCCGGCTCGCGCAGCAACGGATGCGCCGGCTGCGTCAGCTGAGGAACGGCCAGCGGAGGAATCTGCGGAACGCGGCCTGTCTGCATAGGTTGGATGGCGGTCGGCGGCACGGTTGGCGTTTCGACTCGCGGAACCTGTCCCGTCTGTGCAATCTGCTGGGCCGTCTGCGCGGCTTCCACTGCGGCCTGCGCGGCAGAACGCGCCACGTCGGCCACTTTCACATGGCGTACGCCCTGCGTGTCCGATTCGGCAGAATCGGACACGGAAACAGCTGAAAACGCGCCCCGAACCCGCTTTCGAGTACTCCGTGACAGCAGTGCCTGCATCAGAACCACGCCGGCGGCGGCAGTGAGCAAACCGCCTGCAAAATTTCCCGCAAGATAGCCAAGCGCACTGGCGATATGCCGCTCGTGCAGACCTTCCATCGTTTCCAGCATCACGCCGGACATCGTCGAAAGCCCGCCGAGCAAGCCGAGCCCAACGCCACGGCTGACAACCTGCCGCACCCGGCGACGCAGCCACGAAGCGGTCGCCATGAATTCGGTCAGCATCGCGAACAGGAAGCAGGCGACCATATTCGACACAAACGTGCCCACAACGAACGGCGTCCCGCTGACCGACGGCAGAAGCATATCCAACGCATGCCGACAGCCGACTCCAACAAATCCACCGACGAACACCACAACATACATCAGTCCGTCGGCGAGCGGATTGAACCGCGCCTGCATACGTTTCATCGGTGCCAGGGGAATCGTAGGCGGATCCATGGTGTTAGCGGCGGGCGCGGTTGCACCAGCATGCGTCACCTCAACAGCGTCGATTGCCTGCGTGATGGGATGCGAGTCCTCACCCGCAGTCACCACGTCTCCCGGCGATTGTTCTTGCGATTCCATTGCGCTCCCCCTGTACTGGCCTCCCGCGGACAGCGTTGTTCCGCCCATAGGCCGTGCAACAACGAGCTGGGCCGCGGTTGCCGCCTTCCTAACGCATCTGAGTTTACACGGAGCGCCAACGTATGCACCCTGGATGTCCGATTCCGCAGATTCGGACATCCAGAGTCCAGCCGAATTCAGCCAGGCTCAGTCAAGCCGGGCATCACACAGCCGCCGCATCGCAGGTCGCACCTCGCGCTCCTCCTCGCCACTGAACAGCACCACCAGATAGTCGCCGGCACGCAGCCGTGTATCGCCGCGCGGCACGATCTCGCTTTCGCCGCGACGCAGGCCGATGATCAGGCACCCAGACGGCCAACGCACGTCACGCACCCGCTTGCCGTCCGCAATCGCCCCCATTTCCAATGGCAGTTCCATAATGCCGCTGCCCACATGGCTTGCGATCGCCATCTGCATGCCTTGCGCGCGCATGTACCGCTCCAGCAACTCCCCATAGATCGGTTTGGTGCGCAGCAAATCGGACACCAACAGCGCGACGAAAGCGACGGCCGCGACCGGCAGCATGTGCGTCAACGTTCCAGACATCTCCACAGCCAACAGAATCGACGTGATCGGCGTTTTCACGGACGCGGCGAGCGTGCCCGTCATCACGCACACCGCAAACACCGCCACTGCGTCGGATGGCAGATCACCGAATCGATGCAACACTTCACCGCAGATGCCGCCGGCCAACGAACCGACCGCAAGAATCGGCATGAAAATACCGCCAGGCGCGCCTGAGCCGAAACTCGTGGATGTGAACAGCATCTTCGCCACGAACAGCAGACACAGCATTCCCAAGCCGACGCGCGCATGTTCGGCGGTATCAATCAGATTCGAGCCGCCGCCGAGCACATCGGGCAACCAGATGCCGACAGGCAACGCGATCGCAATCGCAATCATCGGGCGGCTCCATGCCGGCAGTTTGCCGTACAGCGTCTGGAAGCCAAGCAACGAGCGGTTCATCAGCGAACCAACCAAACCGGCCACCAATCCCAACGGAATCAGCCACACATACTCTTCCAACGACAGCTGACCGATATCACCGAAATCCAAAACCGGACGCAGACCGAAACAGTATTTTGAGACGAAATCGGCGGTCAGCGATGCGGCGGTGGCACCCATCAGAATCGCAGGGGAAAAACTCCGATGCACCCCTTCCAAAGCGAACATCATGCCGGACAGCGGCGCGCTGAACGCGGCGGACAAGCCGGCCGCGGCACCGGCGGTGACCAGATAATGCTCCTGCATGTCCTCACGGCGACGGCCGCGCAAACGGTGGGATACACACTGCGCGCCCGACGCACCAATCTGAATGGACGGCCCCTCACGGCCGAGCGACAGACCAAACAACGCGCCCAACAGTCCACCGACGAAACGGACTGGCAGAATCGTCTGCCAACGCATCTTCAAGCCGCATATCACCACGCCGTTGGTCTGCGGGATGCCGCTGCCACCAGCCATCGGCTCCTTGCCGACCATCCACGCGATCGCCAGCGCGGCCGCCAGCGCGGCCGCCACCGCGGCAACCGCCCACGGCGCAATCAGCCACGGGGTCTCGCGAATCCGCGCATATATCCAACGGGACGCATCCGTGCCGTATTCGATGCCGAGACGGTATACGACAACCAGCAATCCTGAAACCAGACCAATGACTATGCCGGCCGCCGCCATCTTCCACTTCAAGTGGTCGAATCGCGGAATCAGCCGGCGGATATCATGTGCCGCGTCGTTACCAGTCAAGCCGGGAAATTCGTTGCAGACGGTCAGTCGACCAGCGAATTGATCTGGATGACATGATCGCGCTGCGGACCGGTGCCGATCGCGGAGATACGGCAGCCGCTCAGCTCTTCCAAACGCTTGACGTAGGCCTGGCAGGTGGCGGGCAGCTCGTCGAAGGAGTGGCAGTCGGAGATGTCTTCGTCCCAGCCGGGCATGGTCTCGTAAATCGGCTTGGCGGCGGCGAAAGCGGCCTGATCGGTCGGCATATCGTCGTGATGTTCGCCGTCCACGTCGTAGGCCACGCAGATCGGAATCTCCTTCAGGCCGGTGAGCACGTCGAGCTTGGTGAGCACGATGTCGGTCAGGCCGTTGACCTGGGAGGCGTAACGGTTGACGACCGCATCGAACCAACCACAGCGACGCGGGCGGCCGGTGGTCACGCCGAACTCGTGGCCCTGCTGACGCAGCCATTCGCCGGACTCGTCCAGCAGTTCGGTGGGGAATGGGCCTTCGCCCACGCGGGTGACGTAGGCCTTGGAAACGCCGATTACGCGGGTGATCTTGGTGGGGCCCACGCCGGTGCCGGTGCAGGCGCCGCCGGCGGTCGGGTTGGAAGAGGTGACGAACGGGTAGGTGCCGTGGTCCACGTCAAGCATGGTGGCCTGAGCGCCTTCAAACAGTACGGTCTTGCCTTCGTCAAGCGCCTTGTTGAGAATCAGGCCGGTGTTGGCCACGTACGGCTTGAGGCGTTCGCCGAGCTTCAGCAGCTCCTCGGTGGTCTGGTCCACGTCGATCGGACGACGGTTGTAGAGCTTGACCAGCATCTGGTTCTTCTGGTGCAGGCTGGCCTCCACCTTGTCGTGCAGATGGTCGGCGTTGAACAGGTCATGCACGCGGATGCCGACACGGTTGATCTTGTCCGCGTAGGCTGGGCCGATGCCACGGCCGGTGGTGCCGATCTTGTGCTTGCCAAGGAAGCGTTCAGTCACCTTGTCGAGGGTGCGATGGTAGGGCGCGATGATGTGCGCGGCCTCGCTCACCTTGAGGTGGGAGCAATCGATGCCGCGGGATTCCAAGCCGTCGATCTCCTCGAAGAGCACTTCCGGGTCCACGACCACGCCGTTGCCGATCACCGGGGTGAGGTTCGGGTTGATGATGCCGGAGGGCAGCAGGTGCAGGGCGTACGACTCGTCGCCGACCACCACGCTATGGCCCGCGTTGTTGCCGCCGTTGAAGCGCGCGACGTAATCGACCTTGGTGCCGATCAGATCGGTAGCCTTGCCTTTACCCTCGTCGCCCCACTGAGCACCGATAAGAACAATTCCAGGCATAACACACCTCCGCAACATCGCCTTTTCCGCCGAACACAGACTACCGTACAGCCTCTACCGCTGCCACGCCATATGCAGCCGCCGGCCTGTCCAAGCTACCCGCGCGCCCTCACGCGTCCGGCGCCGGCACGGCGAAATAATACGCGGCCCACGCGTTGCTCAGATCCGGGTTGTCTTCCCCTACCTCGTTCTGCAACGCTCGTAGCGTCGCTTGAGCCTTGCCGTATTCTTTGTCGTTCAGATACTGGCCGAATTCATCCAGTTTGTCCTGAACCGCCGCCGGCTTATCCGGGGCCCCCATGACTTCGCGCAGTATCGCCCCGGCGTTGACACCGTACGTTTCGTCATCCGGAGAGACGGCGACGTACTTGCCGTCACCGCCATCGGCCGGCTCGATCACCCGTAGATTCTTGGATTGTACCGAGGAGATCACCATCGGGGCATGCGTGGTGACGATGAATTGCACCAAGGGGAACAATTCATGCAAAACGCCCAGAATCTTCCCCTGCCATTTGGGGTGCAGATGCAGATCCATCTCGTCGATAAGCACCACTCCGGGAGTTCGCGCAACAGCCTGTTCGGCGAGGAAGGGGTTGAGCTGTGCCATACGCCGCGCTATGTCGGCCACCAACCCGATGACTACGCGATAGCCGTCGCTCAGAGTTTCGAACGGCTGATCCTCCATGTATGTTCCGTCGGATGCCGTGTAACTGACCACGAAGCCGCCGTCGTAGGCGATGCTGGCGTCGTCGAAGCCGGTCAACAGGCGAAGGCAATCCGTGACCACGCGCCGCACCGCCCGGAATTCCGGTATCACGGTTCCCTTGCGGTACTCCCGCGCGGTCATTTTTTCGAACCAGACCGACATCTTCTTGATGCCGGCCTCGGAACTCAAGCAGTCATCATATCCATCGAAACGATTGCTTCCCTGCAAATAAGCAGGGACAACTGCCGCAGGCACATTACATCCGGCCTCATGATACGATCATCCTCCGTCGGTGCGCTCATTGCAGTCCCCATCCGTCTGGCGAACAATCCATCAATGTCCTGATCTCATCACATGACCGCAGCCCGTCAGCGGTGCCGCCCGCCGCTTCGCTACTTCAATGCCTTGCCGGCCGAGCCGAGCTGCCGGCACGCCTCGACCACGCGAGCGGCCATGGCCGATTCGGCCTCGCGGCCCCAGGAGCGCGGGTCGTACAGCTTCTTGTTGCCGACCTCGCCGTCGATCTTGAGCACGGCGTCGTAATGCGCGAACATGTGGCCGGCGACCGCGCGCGTGAAGGCGTACTGCGTGTCCGTGTCGATGTTCATCTTGACCACGCCGTAGCTCACCGCGCGGGCGATCTCGTCGGACGTGGAGCCGGAACCGCCGTGGAACACCAGAGCGAAGGGCTTGCGCTCGGGCATGTCCGGCAGCGCGCACGTGGACACCGCCGACGCGCCCAGCGACCCAAGACGGCCGTCGAGGGCCGCGTCCCACACTTCGGATTGGATGTCGCGCAGCAGTTCCGGGCGGAGCTTGACCACACCCGGCTTGTATGCGCCATGCACGTTGCCGAAGGTGAAAGCGGCCATATAGCGGCCGTGCTCGCCGAGGCCGAGCCGCTCCGCCACGCGCACGCCGTCGGTCGGCGTGGAATACAGCTTTTCGTTGATCTCCGCGGAATGGCCGTCTTCCTCGCCGCCGACCGCGCCGATCTCGATCTCCAGCACCGTATGCGCGCGGACGGATTTCTCGAGCAGCTCCGCGGCGATGTCCAGGTTCTCCTCCAGCGGCACAGTCGAGCCGTCCCACATATGCGACTGGAACGTCGGCTCTTCGCCGCGCTTGACCTGTTCGGCCTCGTGCGCGAGCAGCGGGCGGACCCAGCCGTCCAGGTACTGCTTGGCGCAATGGTCGGTGTGCAGCGCGACCGTGATGTTCGGGTAGCGCTTCGCCACCTCGTGCGCGAATGCGGCGAACGCGAGCGACCCGACCACGCGGTCGTTCACGCTTTGGCCGGAGAAGTAGGAGGAGCCGCCGACCGACACCTGGATGATGCCGTCGGACTCGGCCTCGGCGAATCCCTGCAGCGCGGCGTTGAGCGTCTGCGTGCTGGTCACGTTGATCGCGGGATAGGCGTATCCGCCGTGGCGGGCGGCATCCAGCATTTCGGCATAGCGTTCGGCAGTTGCGATAGTCATGGCTTCCATTATCCCGCCGCCGAGTGACGAATCGCATTGTCGGGGAGGCCTCGGCGGCGAATGTGCGCAAGATCACCTTGCCCGCGAGGCGCGGAGCTCACTGAATGGCGGTATGCCGTCGGAACGGGGCGCGACTACCATGGAACCCGTGAGCGATATTCGACATTCTCCGCTGGAAGGCCGGCGGCCGAAGCGCACCGAGCTCGCCGGTTTCGTCGACGGCACGGTCGACGACATCCGCTGCCCACACCCCAAACTGCTTATCGTAGGCATCAACCCCGGGTTATGGACGGCCGCGGTCAACGCACCCTTCGCCTATCCCGGCAACCGATTCTGGCCGTCGCTTTTCGCCTCGGGGCTCACGCCGTGGCAGGTGGACGCCAGTTACGGCCTGCGCCTTCGCGATGAGCGCATGATGATCGACCGCGGCATCGGGCTTACCAATCTCGTCAATCGCGCCACCGCGAAAGCGAACGAGCTGAACACCGCCGAGCTGCGTCAGGGCGCCGATCGGCTGCGGGAGCTGTGCGCGAGGGTCCATCCCCGGGCCATTGCGATACTGGGCATCACGGCGTACCGACAGGCGTTCGCCGATAAGTCCGCCGCGCTGGGGCTGCAGGACCTCACCGCGGAAGAGACCGACCGGTTCGGAGGCGCGCAGCTGTGGGTGATTCCCCAGCCCAGCGGGTTGAACGCGCACGCCACCATGCCGGTGCTGGTCGACTGGTGGCGCAGGGTCGCCGACGCGGCCGGCCTGGATCTCGCCGCCGCGCGCTAGTATCCCACGCCGTTGATTCGTTTGTTAATTCCGGCTCCCCTCTCTGAGGGGAGCCAGACATTGTTAACGATTTAAGTTTTGCGTGATAATTGTCGTATGTGCCCACCATGGACCCCACGGGCGTGAAGGTCCACCGGCACACGGCCGGGGCGCCGAAAAAGGGGCTCCCGGTCCGTCGGTGTCTCCCGGGGAGGGTGGAATACCAAAGTTCACGTGCCATCCGACGGCGGGAGCGCGGTCGTCGAGATCCGTCTGAGCCCGGGCAACGAGCGCGACGCGGTCCATGGGCACGCGCCCGCTCATGGACCGCGCGTACGGGGGGTTCCACCCGGCTGCCGGCCGAGCCGTTCGGCCTGACGCCGGCCGCACCGCCCAAGGGGAACCGTGCGGCCCCATGGAATCGCGACAGGGAGGCGCACAAGGGGCGGAACATGGTCGAACGCGTCTTCAACCGCATGAAGCACCACCGCAAGGCCGCCACCCGCCACGACAGGCTCGACGAGACCCTCCTCGCCAACCCCCGGCCCATCCTCATCGCCATCTACCTGAAAAACACAGCCAAAAACCCAACTAGTGTAAACACACCCTAGGCAATCCTGCACTCCTCTTCCGACAGGTGCGAACATGCTTCTCCCATAGATGCAACATCCCTTCGGGCTGGTTTCCTAGACAGTTACCAATCTAACGGGTGTTGCACTTTCATTTAGACAACGGGGTGCAGCAAAACAAGAAGACCCCGCGTTGTTCCGCAATATGTTGGTTCGAGGAACAACGCAAGGCCCATTCGCCCGTGAATGTGTGTCGAATGCTGCTATGCCAGAATTGATTCAGTATCGGTCACCGTGACCAGTGGCTCGAACAAGCGCATTGTGTTGAGTGCCAACTCCTGGTTCTCCGGAGTGCTGCCGGCACAGGCATCAGCTGGCACGCGTACTGCCACACCACTATCGGCGGCGGCGAGCACGGTGGTGAGCACACAGCAGTCAGTGGCCACGCCGCAGACCGTGATCTTCTTAGCTCCGCCGATTGCTCCAATCAACTGCGAACCCCACTTGCCGAATGTGGTGCGGTCCACCACTTGGTGTCCTTCAGCGAGCGCCGCGGTCTCATCGGTGAAATCGTACATCGGATCGTCCGGCGGTACCAGGAATTGCGGCCAGTTCTTGAAGTAGTCAACCCAGGCGTCCTTTGGCGGAATCGGCGCGATGTAGCGAGTGTAGACCACGCGGTCGCCAAACGCCTTGGCCAGTCTTCCGAACGGTTCGTCGGTACTGTAGTAGCTTCCTCCAGCACAGGCCCAAGTGGACCATTTGCTTTCGGCAAATACTTTCTGGCGGTCGATGACAACCAGCCACTCGTCTTCTGCGATCATCATGCGCTCCTTTCCTACAGTTACGCCGCTTGTCAGTTGGCTTCAGACAGAGTCGTTTCAAACTCTGATAGGTCCGCCTCCTGCTTGGCGATGTCCTCACGCTGGAAGATCAATGCACCGAGCAGACCAACCAGCAGCGCTACGATTACGCCAAGGTTAGCTGAAGCCCAGCTGCCATCCTTGCCTCCGATCAGGAAGAGAAGATAACCTTGCCAGGTCAACCAATCTGCGGCGGTGTTAATCACGAGGCCCCAACCGAGGATGGTACCGACGGCGAGGATGATGAACGACTTAACGTTCCACTTGCCGTAGCGACCGTTCGGATCATACAGGTCGGGAGTGCTGTAGTCCTTCTTGCGAAGAATCACATCGGCCACAAACATGCCTGCCCACACGGCCATGGGCACACCTAGGGTGGTTAGGAAACCTTGGAACGGGCCAATAAAGGTATCGGAGAAGAAGGTCACGTAGACCACGCCCGCCACGGTGAGCGCGGCGGTCAGCCCAGCGGCCGCCGTACGGGGTAGTTTGACGCCAAAGCTCAGGAGTGCCAATCCATTGGAGTAGTTGTCCATGATAGATCCGGACATGAGGCCCAGCACAGCCACAAGGGTGTATGGGATGAGGTACCAAGTGGGCAGAATGGACGCCATGGCCCCAATCGGGTCGTTGCCGACGTTTTCAGCGAGTTTGGCGTTCGACCCAGCCAGCAGCAGACCGTAGAAGATGAGGAACACATTGGCGATGGATGCGCCGAACGTAGTCCAGAAGACGATGCCACCATTAGACGCCTTGCGCGGCAGATAGCGCGAATAGTCTGCCGCGATGTTCACCCACCCCAAGCCAAAGCCAGTCATGACGAAGAAGCAGCAGCCGAGCATGGCCGGCAGGCTGCCAGACGGAATCCGTCCGATGGCTGCGAAGTCAATGTGTCCCCAGCCGAGGATGAAGAATCCGACGGTGATCACACCGGTCACGATAGTGATGACCTGCTGGCAGTGCATGATCAAGTCATAGCCGAAGATGCCGGCGACCACCACCAGACCGACCACCACGATGGCGGAGATGAGCTTCGGCGCGTCACCAGAACCCCAGCCGAGTTTGGTGATGGTGGAAGACAGAGCAAGCACCGCAGTGGTGGTCAGGGAAATTTCCCAGCCCAGTGTAGCAATCCAGCTCAACGCAGCCGGCACTTTGGCACCTTCCACTCCGAAGGTGGCACGGGTAAGCACCATGGTCGGCGCGTTGCCGCGCTTGCCCGCTATGGATATAACGCCTACCAGCAGGAATGATACGACCACGCCGATGATGGCCATGATGGTGGCCTGCCAGAGGGAGATACCGAATCCCAGAGCCCATGCGCCGTATGACATGGCAAACATGGAGATGTTCGCCGCGAACCAAGGCCAGAACAAGCTGCCCGGTGTGCCTTTGCGCTCGTCTTCGGAAATTGTGTCAATGCCCTGCTCCTCGACAGTGAGGGCTCCTCTATCCTTACTCATTTCGTAAGGTCTCCTTTGCTTCGTTGCACTTTGCAGAAAGCGCCCAGACCGGTGAGAACGTCCTTCCCTCATGCTCTCACACCGTGCGGGCACATCATCTTATGGTCAAACTGACCAAACGCTCTCATGACGAGAGCATTTCCCTCACCTCCTTTCTTGTAGGGCATGTGGCCGGCCCCCGTCGTGTCACTGCAATGGAGGCCGCCGCATTTGCAGTTCTGACCGCCTCATGGAGCACTATTCCACAGCTCAGTTCGGCACACAGTACACCAGCGTGGCAGTCACCAGCACCATTGGTGTCGATGGCATGGACCGGGCATCCTGGAACGAGTTCAGCATCCATGTCCGGCCGAGCCAGCCATGCGCCGCCCCTGCCGATACGGACGATCAACGTGGAGTCCAGCAACCGCGCCATCTGTTCGATTAGGGCACGGGACGTGAACCGGTCGCCCGGCAATCCCAGACGCTTCGCGACAATAGTCGCCTCCCGTTCATTGCATGACCAAATCGGACGGTATCTGACCACTTCGTCAAACGTCTCGTCGTTGATATGAGCCACCACCGGCGACGGGTCGAACAACGCAGTGAAGTTCCGTCCTACCGAGGTCCGCCGTATGAAAGCCCGTAATCCTTCACCAGTATGATGCGCGAAGGTGTATCCACTGATATGTACGACATCACCGTCAGACGGATCGATGTTATGGAAGGTGTCTTCGTCGCCGTAGGCTTCGGCACCGCGCGTCGAGATGAAGGTTCGTTCGGCTGCGGCGTCGGTCAGTGCTACGCAGAATCCGGAATCCCTGTCCACATCATCGGAACCGATGTGACGAATTCCTTCATTTTTGAAGACTTCACGAATCATGTCCGCCCAAGGACCAATGCCAAGGACGCCGGCGTGGCATGCTGCGACGCCCATCTGACGTACCGCATGCAAGGTATTGTAACTCGCTCCGACGCAGATTCCGACCTTGTCGGCGAATACATCCTCGCCTGGTTGGGGGATTTTACCGACGCTCATGGTCAGATCGACAATCACCTGCCCCAGCGAGATAACGGCTCCACGTCCCATGGTTCAGCCTTCCCGTTCCCTCAAGGCGAGTAGTCCCGCCACCGTTCGGCTCACGTCAAGCCGGTTGTCGTCCTTGAGCCGGCGTAGCACCTGGCCGACAATAGCTTGGTCGAAACCATCCACCCCATGCCACGCACCGAGCATCGCGCCCGTAATCGCGGCGATGGTGTCTGTGTCGCCGCCGAGGGAGGCCGCAAAGCACAGTGCCTCGGTGGGTCTGTCGAAGAAACGGGTTGCGATGGCGAACGCCGCAGCTACGGATTCGTTGGCCTCCACGCTGGTGCCACAGTCGCGCCGGAGGATGACGGCGAATTCATCATCGGATATGGTGACGCCTTCGCTGATGACCCGTTCCATGAACATCTTCACGCGAGCCACGACGGACGCTTTGGCCGACCAGTTGCCGCGCGTCGGCTGCGATTCCACGAACTCCAACGCCTTCTGAAGGAAATCACGTCTCCCTTCAACTGCGAAGCTCACGGCGGCGGATACAAGCATGGTCGATTCGATGCCCTGGACCGTGTTGTGAGTCACCACGCAAGATCGCCAGGCTTCCTCGGCCAAAGTCTTCCCCGGTCTAAAAGCTATGCCTACTGGGGTGGCGCGCATAGCGCCACCGTTCGTGGTGCCGAATCGACCAGTATGTTCCGGTTCGACGCCATCCGTCAGTGCTTGCAACGCGGCTCTGGTGGACGGGCCAAGTAAATCGAGCGAGCCTCGCGCCTTCATTTTCATCTCCCAGCGCAGGAGATCTTGGGCGTACGCGTCGTTGTCGATTCGACCGTCATCCTCGATAAGGCGATTGGCCAGTACGAATGCCTGTTCCGTATCGTCGGTCACCGACCCAGCCGGCATATTCGGCGCGATTGGCTGCTGCGGCACAGCGTCCATCAGCGAATGGATTAGACCGCCGTAATATTCGACGATTTGCGTGGCTGACATACTTTGGGTAGGCATCCCAAGCGCGTCGCCGACGGCGAGACCTATCATTGCGCCACGGGCACGTTCGATCAGATGTTCATCGATCACCATGGTTTCCTCCAGTTTCTCCTGTGGTGACATGCAGCGTGAAGTGGCCCGGATCGAGGAACGAACGCACGTATTCGACCAGCGCGCCGTCATCTCCGAAGTTGTGCCGTTCGGACAACAGAAACACCGTTCCCGGGGTCTTTTCCAGCGTTTCGGCAATCGGGCCGAGCCTATCGGCGGATACGTTCATATATCCGGAGGCTGTCCGAAGCCCGGCCTGTTCCATGGTTTTCAAAATGGAACCGTCGATAAGACCCCCCGCACGTTCGATTACTCCACATAACGCCGGGATGGCAGGTAAGTATGAGACCTCGTACGAGACCGGTGCCGACCTGAAAAGCCGACGGCGGGCAATTTTATAGAAGCGTTCACACTCACTCTCCCCTTCCAGCGACGAAGGACGATCAACCAACGCGATGGACAGCAGTTCTGTTGTGGTCGGCGCTCCTGAACGCAACGAGGCCGAAGTCCATCCGTCCGGCCCGCTCATGCTACCGCCATTGAACGCCACATAACTGCCCGATCCCATACGGGTTTCGATTAGTTCCGCCTTCTTCAATTGTTCCAAGGCCCTGCGCACGGTGCCGCGGGAGACCTGGTACTCCTCGGCCAGGCGCGTTTCGGACATGATTCTGTTCCCTGGCTTGAGTGTGCCATTCCTAATCTGCGAGGCGAGCTCGTGCCGCAGATGTTCCGTCCGGGTGTAAGCAGTCATCTTCGACCTCCAGAACAATGCTGATACAATCGGCATTGACATTGAACAACTGTATACAGGATAACACAGGTTTGTACAAGTTGCGTCATCCTCGTTGTCTGTTTAGAACTGCAACGCCTCTATTGGTCCTGTAATTCCAGCAATTCGTCGACGAACGCCTCATTGGGTGTCAGGTAGTCCGGCACGCGCATGGGACGGCTGTCGGTCTCGTCAACAATCTCCCTGATTTTCTTCGCCACGTCCATCCTGATCTCGCAGCGCCTGGACAGGTACCGGCGGATCATGCCGTTACGGTTCTCGTCACCTCCCCGCCGACGGCTGGAGCACGGATCAGAAGTACATGGCCATGGTCGGCTCATCGCACGATCGGGCGCGCGGGCGAACACGGTGCCATCGTCGTGCGTGACGCCGACGCACGCGCCGTCCGGCGACGGACCGAACATCGTCATCCGCGACCTTCTTCTTCGCCTCACTTGTAATCTATCTGCACCCGACATACGCCGCGATGAGCCGTGCCTACCTCACCGATTAGTCATTATGATACGGATCAGTGCGAATATCGAATATGTGGCAACACCTCCGCCGATGGAAAAACGGGCAGACGCGCCTGCAAAGCACAGCCTGCTCGTTGTGTACGGAATGCTCCTACCCTCGAGCCAATCGAATGCTAATTGCGTTCATGGAATGACGCCTTACGACCGATGGCGACGGCAGCAGTGGACAGTAACGCCATCACCGATAGCACACCTACCACCGAAACACCGGTATTCGGTAGGTTGCCCGATGTATCGGCATTGATGTGCCGCTGATTGGGTTTGCCCTGCTACGATTCCGAAGAGCAGCCGGGTTTGCCGATGCTACCATTTCCATTACCGACGTTAGTCTTGCCAATGCATCCGGCAATTACCGGGCTTTAATCTTGACGCTGGGCTTCTGCGGCCTCTGATGGGGCGAGGCGGCTGCATTGCGCGTCAAGCATGTGGATGTCCAGAACAACCGACTTAAGGTGCGCCTAAGTTGGGTGCGTTCTGGCAGAAAACATTTTGAGGGAGCTCCGAAAACATGGGAGATACGGGACGTTCCCGTTCCAAAGCAAGTAATGGAGGCCCTCAAAAAGCAACGCGAAGGTAAGGATGCCGAGGATTTGGTGTTCACCTCACCTTCTGGCGGCCACCTGCGCGAGCAATCCGCGAAAACCACAGTTGGTACTCAAGAGCATTGCGCGATTCCGGCGTTCCCATGCTAACCTGCCATGACCTTCGCCGCCCAGCGGCATCTATCGCCATCAGCTCCGGAGCCAATGTCAAGGCCGTACAACGTATGTTGGGTCATAAGAACGCGGCCATGACGCTGGATACTTATGCAGACCTATTCGACACCGATCTTGACGACGTGGCAACATCTATCAGCAACAAGATCGCAACCGCAGGAACTATGTAAGTCAATCAGACCTTAACTAGAATGCCGGTTGTATCGGATAAGCACTATGGGTGAGACCGCCACTTGCGTCATAAAATTCACGCAAACCCATGGTATGCACGCCCAAAGCTTCAGCCACATCGGGAATTTTAGGCTCCCTTTTTAAAGGCTGATTACGCGTCGGCTTTACCGCCTGCTCATTTGTCACGACGGTGGCATGAAGGACTTTGGCAGCAGCAATGAGCCAAGGATCAGCTTTATCTTCAGGCTCCCACTGCGCATACGAGGCAGAACGATAACAGCCACATGTAGCCAAATAATCTTGCACCTGGGCATAAGCCGCACCAATCTCATCGGTCTTATGACTAATTTGGCGTTCACTAAAAATAGCTTCAGCCCACTGCCCTAATTCATCGATTTGGCCTTTACTATTCTTATGCGTTATTTCCTTATAAACGGAATCAAGTAGAAGCACCTTCCCCTCAGAAGCCAATTTCTCTAGCCAACGCCAGAAAGAATGAAATTCTTTATATGAAAAAGGATGATGGGTACGAAATGAGCTAATAAAAATATCTGAATCAAGCAAAAATAAATCACTCATTCACCATCCCCTTCACCTGGAGTAGGCCATCATAAGCCTGGATGGATTTCACACCCAGCAAAGAAAAACCATCAGAGTAACTCAGAGAACCACGGTCAATGCTGCTCTTCACTAATCCAACGAAACCGCTATCTAGATGGAATGCATTCGTGTTGTTCTGATTGCCGCCTTTTGCATCACTACTGCGTGTTTTACTAAGACGCTCCCGCATCTCTTCAGACACAGTCTGCACATCTTCATCAGCAGCCAACCCCAAGTACCTGGCATGAATGGTGAGCGCTAACGCACTAAGGCCATAGCGCCTCGCACATTCATTAGCAATCATCAATATATCGTTACTTCTGCGGCTGGACTCTTTCCAGTAGCTACAAAAATCTTGATTATCCACGACAGATTGAACGACAGCCCGGTTAATAAGCCTCTCAACCCGCGTTTCACCCATTGCAAAATCATCATTAAAGATTTCGTTACTTCCGAGCAGGACATGACCAATCTCATGAAGCAACGAAAAAAGCATCGCAGAATAGGAATCATTGCGATTGATAAAAATCAATGGGGCCGTCGGGTCCAAGAGAACAAATGCACGAAATTCCTGTACGCTTAAGCGCCTGTGAGAAGTCCCCACTTTGGAATCAACCATCACAATCAGACCATTTTCGCTGGCTCGCTGCCTAATGTATCGGAACTGCTCCTCCACAGTTTTGCGCGCATACCATGCATCATCCAGCTGAAGTTTCTCACGAATCGCCTTCCCAAGCTCTTCAGCGGATATGTCAGAAGCAACGCTGCCGACAAGCTGGTTCTCATCAAGCCCCCGTGCAGAGAGCTCATCTTTAGCCCAATCTTGACGGTTACGCATTAGACGGATCACGTCTCGCAAATCTCTACTCGGCTCGACTCCGTGATTCTTAATGGTACGGTACTGAGCCAACTCATCCTCATGCTGCTCAGGAACGGAGGAACGCACAAGACTGCCGAATGGCATTTGCAGCGCCTTCCCTATATCCGACAGCTTACTGAAGGAGAGACGAAGCGGTTCACTAGAACTCAGCCATTCCGGAAAATCTGCCAAACCTCGTCTGGCAGCCACAGCAGCAGGATCAGCATTACTTGTTTTAACGGCCCAACGGAGCGTGGCTGGATAAACGGTTATTTCAGCCATAATGCACTCCTTTCCTGCCTAGGCCAAAATTGTTTACCATACCAGATGGTAATGCGATGATGTCTCGCGACACGAATTCTCTTAGATCCCAGAATTACTCATAACCATTCAAAAAATAGGTTACCAAGAGGAATCATCCAACCTGAACAGTCAAGCTCTCTCGTGACAACACGATGACAACAATTCGGCAAAAATCGTGTGATCGAGCAAGTGCCTACATAATTGAGAATCATTGGAATGATTAGGTTTTGCAGCCTCAGCGTTGAAGCGAATGGAGCGGACGACGGGAGTCGAACCCTCCCTGGCCGATGCCGAAAAGCCGCTGATCATCGCAAGAATACAAGCTACTGAGAAGCAAAGTCGGCGAAAGGTCTTGGAATCCCCGTTCCAAGACCTTTCGCCAATTCCCACTGGTTTTAAAGCTAGGCGATAGCCTTTCGACTGTTGATGGCGATACCGGATGTCAGCACAAACAGCAGCGTCAGGATCGCCAGCATGGTCCGCCATCCGAGGAATTCGATGACGGAGCCGGCCAACAGACTGCCGATGACCTGTCCGCATACGAGGAAGAACTCGCCCTTGCCTCTGGCCGACGCCACTTCGTCGGCGGAATACGAGCTCACCAGCAACACCGTGCCCTCGTTGTAGCCGAGTGCCCAGGCGACGGCGATGCCCAGCAATGCCATCGCGACGAGCGGCGCGTTCTGACCTAGACCCAACAGACAGCTGACAAGACCTAGCCCTAGAGCAAGAGATACAAAGACCGTGTGAGAGCGTTTCTTGGAGTTGAGCAGTGGAATCAATGCCATAGGCAGATACATGCCGAGCATGTGCAGTTGCATGGCCTGCATGCGCGTGCCGTCGGATTCGTGCAGCACATGTTCCATCACCAGCGGGGCGCCGGCCATGATCATGGTCATGGCGCAGCACACGGTGAACCCCAGGGCGATGCCGAGCAGAAAGCGCGGGCGGCGCAGAAGCTCAAGCAGGCCGACCTTCTGCGCCGAACCAACGGGCTGCCGCGTGCCTCCGATCTGCTGGTCTGCCGGGAACATCGCCACCGTCGCCAGAGCGAGTATGCCGAGGACGCTTACGATGAGATAGGAGCCTGCGTAGTGGACGGGGAACAGTCCCTCGGCCCACGTCGCCAGCAACGGGCCGACGATCGCGGCGATGACGCCAGCGGACAGCACCACGGACACGGCCCGGTCCTTTTTGCCGGGGTTGAGATCGGCCGCCGCGTAACGGTAGTAGTTGGAGGCCGCCTGATAGATGCCGACCGCGAACGTGCCGACGCACAGAAGCGGGAAATTGTGGAACCATACCGCGCAGAACGAGCTGATTCCGCCGCATATGGCGATGACCGCCCCGGCCTCGAACACATGCTTGTGTCCGATGCGGGCGATGAGGCGATTGACGAAGGTATTGGCGAACACCGTCCCCAACGCGATCAGGGCGATCGGTATCGTCGCCATCCACGCGAACGGGGCCAGCTCACTGCCCACGAGCGCAGTGACCGTTAGGTCAACGCTCATCGCAGCGAGACTCAGTCCCTGCGCAACAAACAAAACCCTAATGGCGCGCTGTTGACCACGCATTAGAAGCCTCCCCTCATGTCCGCAGGAATCTCTGAATAGTAAAGGATGTTGTTGGTTTCGCTATCGCGAATTTCATATTTTGCAGAGTCCCATGCAGTCTGTGTCGGCACGACACGGAACTTATCTCCCGTTTTCCGCAACGTTGTCCCTTGCCAAGGAAACACAAATGTGCTGGCATTGACTAGATGAATTCCAAATTGTCCCTCTTTCGGGTGAACAGTTGCCCTGACGCTTCCTGGGTAACGGTTTGGCACAGCATCCATGATGCGCAAAGTGACTAGCTTGCACATGAACTCCCGCGCCTTGGATTCCGCTTTGTCGTTTACCAATTTCTTGTATTCGTTCCATAAAGCATCTGGGATGACACCATTGCCGCAACTTCTCATCAATGAATAGTCTTCAGTGAAGGTATTCACATTTGCAGACATATTTGAAATCAAATACTTCACACGGTCGGTTTCACGATTCTTTTCCCACCACTTGGCAATCGCAGTGCTCACCGCGTTGAGAGCGGCCTGATATTCTTCCAATCGATCACCAATTACTGTGTCAAGCATATCAACGTACTTGAGCTCATCGGCGAGACCCATTTTTGCGATTGCGCGGCGAGCATCAGACGTATATTGCTTATACTCCGATGCATCAATATCACAAATATCTGAATATATTTTTCCATCAGAAATAATGACAAAAGAAGACGGAACATCCATTAGCATTTGCACAATGCTGTTGATGTAATGCAATCTCCTCAAGCAAAGCAATTCTCCGGCATCCAAATTGCGGTGTGCGACTTTCATTGGATTGGGAATCTTGAAGGGGAATGAGGGCAAAGCGAACGTCACCCCTTCTTTTGAATCGCCCAACACCTGAGTTAGATACTGTTCCACCCCTAAAGATTTTCCATTACGAATCTGCTTGGATGAAAGCACTTTAGCAGCCTGGCAAACAGGCGACAAAGTATGTATATCTTTCCATCTTTTATCGATAAGCTGACGAGCGTCTTCTTCTGCTGCCGCAGCTATCGCCCGATAATCCACTTCAATGGATTGAACTTCAAACGTTGGCTTTGTTAATAGATAAGAATCCTTTTCCTTAACTTTCTCAGGCGGCGAAAGAAGCACATACCATGGATCAAAATCGCTTGGCAACTTAACTGCGGAATCAGTCATTTGAAATCACCCCTTAACAAAAAGGAAACCCTCACCGCTGTGTTTCTGCAAGTTGGCGTCCACGTTATGGACACTATTTTTCAGCAGCGGGGTCGGTGCCATTTTGTTGGACTCGTCATTGATTCCATCACCACCAATCATGCCACAAGACCGAGCCTGCGTCGACGACCCGGGTTCTAAATAGAAGTGCAACACCTTGTCTAGGGTTGGAAGTGTTCGAAGTTTCTAACTTAAGAAGGTGTCGCACTCATGGGTCAACAGTATTCGCACCTGTC
>OAVA01000133.1_pt1 | contig 45084 bp, 38 predicted proteins | sample 1476331 | NCBI WGS metagenome assembly OAVA01 (sample SAMEA2580070, study PRJEB22360) | human gut metagenome | biome: human gut; feature: human-associated habitat; material: faeces | place: Denmark | collected 2008/2010 | reverse complement strand
AAACTTCCTTTTCATTAATAGAAAACTTATTCCTCACTCTATTCAAACTATAAATGCAAGTTCCGTTTTTATAAATGAAACTTGCGTTTATAAAAACAGAACTAGCATTTATATAATCAAAGCTTTCATTTATAGATTGCAAACAGCCAAAAGAAACTTCTCTATTAGACGAAAGAAACTTTGCATAGGGAAGAAAGGAACTTTTCTATTAATAGCCAATGTAAGAGACAGTACATAAGAAGGTCCAACAAAGAGAAGATGATATATTTGGAGAGTCCAATAATAAAACATACCTTTACTCGCCTTTTAAATAAAGAGACATAAACAAAAACACATCTATCATGAAACTTACTTTGATGCGGGACAACGGAGAAACGACAACCATGCGAACGTTGGACATAAACATACAAATAGAAACGATGAAGCATGAAACGAAAGCCCAGCCAGTCAGCAACCTACGCACGAGCATCCGTTACGCATCACCGGACAGCAAACTGGACGACGTCAAGAAATTGGTCAAAGTTGTCCCGGCTGCCACTTTTCGCAAAACAGTCAACGGTATACAGATGACCGGATATAACGGCATTATACAAATAGAAGTGAATCATCTCGCCAACCGGATGGAAGTAAACCGGGTGAAGCAGGAAGCGGCCGAACTTTCACATACATTCGCAGCCTTTATGGGTTCCGGAGGACATTCCGTGAAAATATGGATACGATTCACACGTCCCGACAAGTCACTTCCTCAAAAACGGGAAGAAGCGGAAATATTTCAGGCAAATGCCTACAGGAAAGCGGTCAGCCTATACCAGCCCGCCCTTTCCTATGCTATCGAACTGAAGAATCCTGCTCTGGAACAGTTCTGCCGACAGACTTATGACCCGGAACTTTATTACAACCCTGAATCTACCGTGATTTATATGCGGCAGCCATTGGAAATGCCTTCGGAAACAACTTACAAGGAAGCTGTGCAAGCAGAAGCATCTCCATTCAAACGGTTGATTCCGGGATATGACAGTTTCGACACATTATCCGCTCTCTTCGAAGCTGCTTTAAACAAGGCATATCAATCACTAAGCGAATTACAGCCAAGGATCCATATTCATTCCGATGAAGACCTGAAGCCTTTGCTGGTTCAGGTAGCGAAGAACTGTTTTCAGGCAGGAATACCGGAAGAAGAGACGATCCGTTGGTCCACCGCCCATTTCTATACAAAGAATAAAGAATTCCTGATCCGGCAAACCATACAGAATGTATATACGTGCGAAAAAGGTTTCGGAAAGAAATCTCCCTTATCAGCAGAACAGGAACTGGAGTTCCGGACGGAAGAATTCATGCAACGCCGATATGAATTTCGCTACAATACGATGACGACAGTTACGGAATACCGCGAACGAAACACGTTTTGTTTCTGTTTCCGTCCCATCAGTAACCGCATACGGAACAGCATCGCAATGAACGCACGCCTGGAAGGGCTTAACCTATGGGACAGAGACGTCGTCCGGTATCTGGACTCCGACCGTATCCCTATTTTCAATCCTATTGAAGATTTCCTTTTCAGGCTGGACATCCATTGGGACGGACGTGACCGGATTCGGGAACTGGCAACCCGGGTTCCTTGCAACAATACCCACTGGCCTGACTTGTTTTACCGCTGGTTTCTGAATATGGTAGCCCACTGGCGTCAGACAGACCGGAAGTACGCCAATTGTACTGTACCGTTACTGGTCGGTCCGCAGGCATACCGAAAATCCACCTTTTGCCGAAGTCTGCTTCCACCTGAATTACAGGCTTATTATACCGACCGCATTGATTTCAGCAATAAGCGGGATGCCGAACTTTCTCTAAATAGATTCGCACTCATCAATATGGATGAATTTGATCAGAACCGAGTGAGCCAGCAGGCATTTCTGAAACATATTCTTCAAAAACCGGTTGTCAACGTCCGGCGTCCGCATGGCACCGCTACTCAAGAGATGCGCCGATACGCATCTTTCATTGGGACAAGCAATCACAAGGACCTACTGACTGATACTTCCGGCAGCCGACGCTACATCGTCATTAACGTGACCGGTCCCATCGACTGCTCCCCCATTGATTATGAGCAGCTTTATGCACAAGCCATGCACGACTTATATAGAGGAGAGCGATATTGGTTCAACACGGAAGATGAAAATGTCATGACGGAGAATAATCAGGAATTTCAAGTCATGCCGGTTGCCGAACAGTTGTTTCACGAATATTTCCGAGGGGCAAAAGAAGGAGAAGAATGCGAGCAACTCCTTGCCATTGAAATACTGCAACAACTACAACATGACAGCAAGATTCATGTATCTATCTGCAGTATTGTCCAGTTCGGAAGAATATTACAAAAGAACAAAATACCTTCTTTGCATACGAAACGCGGTAATTTCTACAAAGTAATACGAATCAAGCCGGGAAGAGGATAAGTTTGCAATAAAAATATCCAGTGAAAGATGACAGATCAGTGACAGATCATTTTACATCTATCACCAACGTACAACTACCATAGACAGGGAGTTTCAGCAGAAGGTGAAAGATTGAAAGATAAAAGCATAAAAAAAGCTTTAGTGGAGGGAGTATAGATATAAGACGAAACATCGTCTAACTAATTTTCGTTCTACTTAAATTGAAAAATAGACTCATTTAAATGGAGCCTGCATTCAACTTTAGTAGAACGAAAATAGTCATGTAGATTAAATAAATTATTTATGAAAGAACCGAAAATAAGTATAGCGTCATAACAGATTACCTTTTACGATTCTCCGTTTGACAGGTTTAGATTAAACGAATAGTACTTATTTTGCTTTTTTCTTTTTCTTCGCGTTATCCTTCTTACGCATATCCTGGTATTTCTTATATTGTTCATCGGTCAGAATGCTTTTTATTTTAGCATCTATTTCCTGCCTTTTCTTTTGCATTTCTTCCGTAGGTCTTTCATTCGATTTATTTTTCGCAGGTCTCATTTCTTCCATTGCAGCTTTGAAATCTTTGGCCTGCTTTTCATTCAAGCCCAGATCGGCAACAATCTGTTCCATACGTTTCTCTCTATCAGCCTTTCCATTCTGACGATTTTGAGCCATACATACAGTTGAGCCAATCAATAACGCAACTGCCAAACTTAAAATTTGCTTTCTCATCATTTTAATTCTCATATTAAATAAGTTATGTATGTTAGACCTCACAAATGGATGAAAGTTAATTCGATAATGAGGCTAAAAACTGTTTTTTCACATTATTTATCAAAGGGCAGCTAGTATCACATCGAAAAACGAATAAACGTTTTCTTATCCGGTAAAAAAACAGCAGCATCCAGTTTATCGGTTTAGAAATATTATTTCTATATTTGCAGGAAACAGATCAAAAGCTTGACATACCCTTATGCAAACCTATTACAAAACCGATTAATAATTAAAACGATGAGAACACTTTTCTTTATTCTGCCATTTATCTTTATCACTACAGGATGTATTAAACAGAATACAGAAAAAAGTGATATTTTGACAAAAGAGGATATAGCCAAATTTGACAGTTTATTTAATGCCTGGGAAAAAGAAATACACAACAATCCCAAAGCACAATTAAGTTCAAGTACCCGTGCTTACACCATTTTACCCCAATTCAAAGAGCTAAAAGCTATGGGTAAGAAAATTATCCCATGTATCATAGAACAGTTTGAAAAGGACAATAACACTTTTTTTGCTTTACCTCTTTATGACGAATTACAAGATAATGACAGCCTAAAATCTCACAGAGAAACAAGCGAACAAGATAAAGTGAGCGAGATTGTACAGAAATTCAGAGAACAGGAAAAAAGAAAGATGTGGGAAGAAGCTAATAGATACAAGACGTCTATAACCGACACTACTTTCCTGAAGACAAGAGGGACGATGTCGTATGCTGCAATAGATTTATTCACGGGACGAGGTTTCAATAAAGATTACGCATTTAATCAGGTTGTCTATTTGAAAGCCTTACAAAGAGCCCAGAAACATCTGTCTGTCGTAAATGGTCAGTTGGCATGCGACTTAAAGTCAGGTACAGAAATATATATTTCCGAAGATTTATACCTATTTATCACCGACCTTTTTAAGGATTGGAATACGTGGCTGGAATCGGGAAAATATGAGATAATAAAAGACGAACAAGGGCTTTATACAGTGTTACCTAAGAAAACCAACCAATCATCGCAAACGAACTCCGTCACATTGCGACCTATTCCCCGTGACATTCCGGCTGGAGAGAACATAAGTCCCGCTTCGCTTTCTATAGAAACAGAACACGATCATTATCCGCTATCAACTACAGAAGTAAAAATAACCATCACCAACCACTCTCACTATGAATATGAGTGCGGAGAAAAATACAGCCTTGCTTACTATAACAAAAGTAAACGGCAATGGGAAACATTGCCGACCGATCCTGTCGTTAATGATATACTGTGGATTTTCCCACCGGAGCACCCGAGTCACCAACAAACAATTAAACTCTATACATCAGAATCCCCCAACCATCCAGGGAAATACCGTATCTACAAATCATTCAACAGAGGCACCAAAGTGGCTTATGGAGAATTTGAATTACTACCTTAATGTGAATTTCCAACAACAAGCACACTCCGGATCAGTAACATTCGGATAACAGCTAATCATTTCAGTAACAAATCTTTCGTCAATGACGCGTGCAAATCCATCATGCTCGAATTTTCGGTATGACCAACGAGTTACGAGGAGTAGAAAAGAAAAGCGGAGAAAGTATTTCTACTTTCTCCGCTTCAGTACCCAGACCCGGTACAAGCCATAGAAATCATAGGAAAATAAAAGAACATATCTTCTTTATTATCAATCACTTGTATATTTCCTATTTTCTCTATTTTTGCCATATTTTGCCCATTTTCCGTTATTCAGTACACTTTTAGTACACTTTGAAATATCATTTTCTTTTGTACCTTTGCAATATCGGAAAACAAAAGAAAATCAACTATTTAGCGTAATCACCCGGTTATGGTACCTAAATCGGGATAAAACCTCTAAACAATGGCAAAGTTAGAAAATAAAACGAAAGAAAACCCCAAGTTAGAACAAAATAAGCTCTCGGATGGTAGAATTAGCCTTTACTTAGAGTATTATTTAGGTAGAGAGGAAAAGCCCGTATTAGATAAAAACGGCAATCAAGTGTACTATGATAGTGGAAAGATGCAAGGTAAGCCCAAGTTTGCAGTAAAGCACAACAGGCGAAAAGAAAACCTTAGTCTGTATCTGATAGATAAGCCCCGTACCCCTGCAGAACGTCAGCAGAACAAAGAAACGTTGGAGCTTGCTACAAAGATACGTGCGGAGCGTGAACAGGAGTTTAAAGAAAGTATGTTGGGCTATCGGTTAAAAAAAGATAGAACGGTCAATTTCTTAGACTATTTCCAAGCCTATATCAACAGTTATACCAAGAAAGATATTCGCATGGTACAAATTGCACTTAGCCGTTTTAAGGACTTCTTAAAAGAGCAATACCCCATGAATGAGTTTAGTATCAAACCGGAACTTATCACCAAAGAAATGATGGAGCAGTTTGTAGCCTACCTGCAATCCCGAAGTGTGGGTGAAGGGGCTAAAAGCATTTACCAGCGTTTCAAGAAAGTTATTCGATATGCGATTGACCACGATGTAATGTTGAAAGACCCATGCAAAAGTGTTACCTGCAAAGTGGATAGCCAAATGCTTCGGAAAGATGTTCTTTCTCCCGAAGAAATACAAAAGTTGGCGGCTTGCCATTATGACAACGAGAACCCGAATGTCAGACGTGCTTTTATCTTCTGCTTATACTGCGGTCTGCGTTTCTGTGATGTAAAAGACCTTACCTATAAGAATGTGGATTACGCTAATCGGTTATTGAAATTTGAGCAAAGTAAGACAAAGGGACATTCTGCCAATAGTGGTGTAGTTATTCCCCTGAATGATGGTCTATTGTCTATCATTGGTGAAGCCCCGGCAGATAAAAACTGCTTGATATTCGATTTACCTACTTACGAAAGCTGCTGTAAATCAGTAAAACGTTGGGTAAAGAGAGCCGGAATAGACAAACATATAAGCTGGCATTGTGCCCGACATTCGTTTGCCGTGAACATTCTGAACAATGGGGCAAATATCAAAACCGTAGCCAGCCTTTTAGGGCATAGCGGATTGAAGCATACGGAGAAATACACCCGTGCGGTGGATAAATTGAAAGAGGAAGCAATAAACAGCTTGCCCGAACTAAAGTTTTAACCATAAAAGACTTATCTTTGTAACTATGAACTTTGAAGCATTAGTAAAACATATCAGCACGATACAGAACACGTTGCAGGCACAAGCCGCACACGCTGTAAACCTTGCCCTTACTTCCCGTAACTGGCTTATGGGGTGCTATATCGTGGAGTTTGAGCAGAACGGAGAAGACCGTGCCGCCTACGGTGAACAATTGTTGAAAAAACTGGAATAACGACTGAAAACAAAAGGTCTGAATGAACGTAGATTCCGTGAATTTAGGCGGCTGTACCTCGTTTATCCACAACTAAAAGAACCTGTTACACAATACATTGCATCACAAATTCAAATTCGGCAGTCATTGACCGCCGAATTCACTGAACCAATTCGGCGGTTGGTGACCGCCGAATCTGAAAATGGCGTTTGGAAACTATCAACAGAATACCCACAAACCGAAACGTGGATGATTCCGGCTGATAGATTATTCAACAGATTATCTTCCACCCATTTAAATACCATATCGGGAATTGAGAACCCGGTAAAACGTGCTTTCTATGAAATGGAAACCATGCGTGGCTGCTGGTCTGTAAAGGAGTTAGAGCGACAAATCGCATCTTTATATTACGAACGTAGCGGACTATCCAAAAACAAAGAAGCCCTCTCCGCTTTAGTCCAGCAACAAGCAACCTTATTACAACCTAAAGATGTTATCAATACCCCTGTTACTTTGGAGTTCTTAGGGTTGAATGAACGTGCATTAGTGACGGAAAACGATTTGGAACAATCCATTCTTGACAACTTGCAACGCTTCCTATTGGAACTGTTATGTAAAGGTTTGCATAACATTTCTTATGCCAACAAATTTATTATGCAAAGTGACTTAAACTAAATCACAGCTACAAAAGTAATTATAAAAAGATTTATCTCCATCACTTTGCATAATATTTTCATCAGAAAGACTTTAAAAAATCCATTAACTTTTCATTTCCTTGCCACATAGGTTTAGTATCCACCTCCTGAACAACTTTAATATAAGCTTTTTCTATAGCCTCCCGTTTCACTTTTGAGTCCGCTCTTGCATAAATTTCTGTAGTTTGCACATTCACGTGCCCCAAAATATCTCTAATATAAACTAAGTTAACCCCAGCTTGTAACAGATGCATTGCCTTACTATGCCTAAGACTATGGTAGGTCAAATCCTTTTCTATACCAGCCTTTTCTTTAAGCCTTCTTACGTATTTCGATACGTTGTCTGACTTCTTGACAAGGTGAAATACAAGACTTTCCGGATTGTCATCCGTCCGAGGTGGCAACAACGATTGCGCCATTTCATTGAGCGGAATAATGGCAGGACGCTTTGTCTTTCGCTGTATGATGCTGATTGTCGGCACGCCATCTATCGTTTTTATATCACACCACCTTAGATGCTGCATATCGCCAAGGCGAAGGGCAGTCATGGATGACAAACCAAATGCCAGTTGTACGGTTCGTTCATTCTCACATTCAGCTTCCACCGCCAGGAAACGTGTGAGTTCTTCGGGCGTAAGATACTCTCTGTGTTTGTCTGGAGCATGGAAGCGTTCCAACTTGTTTAGACTGTGTACAGGATTGAATTTTACAAGTCCTTCACGCATAGCCTTGTTAAATATCGCTTTGACTGTTTCCTCAAACAACAGTAATGTGTAATCAGCCAACCGTCCTCCGTTGGTCTTGATTTGGCGTTTGTTGCGATACTTGTTGCGCATATAGTCAAAAAGACCGCAAATTTCATCTTTACTGACATCTTTCAGCAGGATGTCTTTCTTATCTACTCTCCGTAAATAAGTAGCAATACGCTTGCGGACAACATTCTTATGACCTATCATCTTCTTGCAGTTGCCACAATCAACAGACCATTTGATATAGTCATCGCACCATTGTAGCCAAGTCAAGCCGTTGCCTTGTTCTTCGCTTTTGGCATTCTCTTTCTCCAATATAGGAGGGGTGAGGATGCGCTCTGCTCGTATCTCCATAGCCTTGTTGTATGTAAGCCGATTGTGCTTTGCAGCACCAACGGCATGATCGGGCAAGAGATAGAGGTGCAAGTTTTCTCTCTTACGGTAGCCACTCTCGTAGTATTCCAGATACAAGGTTCTTTTGCCTTCCGTCAGCTTACGTTCCTTGATTTCTATCTTCATTGTATTACAGGTATTTGGTCAAACATTCCGTTCACGAGGTTCACGGTTTCCAGCTTCTTCTTGTCAACAATCTTGGCGTAAATCTCCGTCATCTTGATGCTCTTGTGTCCGAGTATCTTGCTTACTACATAGATACTTGCACCAAGGGTCAGGAACATCGTAGCCGCCGTATGTCGTATTTGATGGAAAGTGATATGCTTAGTGATTCCTGATGCCTCAATCCATTTTGCCAAAGGTTTGGAAATCCAGGATGGGGCAGGAAGACCTTCAAATACTAATTGGTCGGGATGTCCAGGTTCTCCGCATAGATCATACGCTTGCTCAGAAATAGGCATGTACTCAACGCCCTTTGTCTTCTTTTGGTCGAAGTTGATGCGATAGTGAGTACCTTCCTTTGTCAATTCTTTCCATGTCATTTTCATAATGTCACAATGTCGAAGACCTGTCAAAGCAGAGAAAAGGGCTGCACGTTTGATAGTGGCATTGTCGCATGGTGTACAAACCAATCGGTTAAGTTCCTCTAAGGTAAGATGCTCTCTTCTTGCCTCTTTCTCTTTTATACCTTTTATCTTAGCTGCAATATCAGATACAAAATATCCATCAACAAACGCTTGCTTTAATCCAGCCTTGAATATTGCGAAATAAGTGGAAGCCGTATTTTGTGAGATTGTCCCTTTCTTGTTGCCCCCTTGTGGAGCATCCAACAAGAACAACCTAAAATCCTCAACCAGCTTTGTGTCTATGTTGGCAAAGATCATGGGCTGATTGTCGGTAAAGATGAGCATCAGTGCATATACACGATTCCAATTTACGATAATGAATCTGAACTATTCCTGTGCCGAATATCTATTATGCTCTTGAAATAGGTAATAAAATCACATTGCGATTTCTCTTTCTGTTCCAATAAAGAGGCTTCTGATTCAGAGTAAAGTCCTATGGTATCATATTCCTTTTGTCTAATAGCCCTGACCTTATCTGCATAGATGCATGATTCTTGGTCAAGCTCCGACTTGCAGAGTATAACACCATTGACATCACGTTTCGGCTTATATGTTACACTTCCGTCAGAAGCTGTTCTTGCCGTTCTGCTTTTGTCCCATATCGGAGTGGTTATAGTACGGTTGACATACTCGCGCACTCGCTGTGGTTTGCCTCCGTTTTTGGAGATAACCGGATATGACTCTATGTAAAGATACCATTCCTTACGAAACTCTGCCTTGCGAAGTTTCACGGAAACACGGGTGTGGGATAGAGATTTCTTCATAAGGATGCTTATTTATAGAGATTGTCTATTTCCTTTTTGGGCACATATACGAAATTGCCGATTTGCCGAGTAGGAATTGAAAACTTTCTGATTTGAAGATAGAGTGTACTGTCATTCATGTGATATTTCTCACACGCTTGCTGTATCGTGTAGCAATCCTTTGGTTCCAAACTATACAGCTTGGGAATGGGCTTGGGCTGCTTTTTAAGCAGACTCTTCCTTAGAGGGTACATCTCCATAAGCGTTTCTTTGCTTACCCGTGTTTGGCGTTGCCCTACATTAACACTTGGAATAACGCCCTTTCGGATTTGGCGATAAAGGGTTTCCTTACTGATGCCAAACAAAGAATAGGCTTCGGGAACTGTTATGTACTCCTGGTCATTGGGAATAGCTTTGGCTATAGCATCCAAACGTTCATTTCTTTTCTCTTCATCTTTCCTGCGCTTAAATGCAACTTTAGAACATCTTGGTGAGCAATACCAAGACGTGATAGTCTTTGCGACGAATGGCTCACCGCAAATCTTGCATTTCCTTGTTATCTCAAACTTTGCTGCACCCATACAATTCTACTTTATTATTACTTATGCTTGTTAAGTGTCACATTATCTACCAATAAGTGTTGGTACAATTATGGCACAATAATACAGCTAATATCCGAATATAACAAAAGAAATACAAAGTTTAACTAAAAAGAAAATCCGCATAACTCATTGAGCTATGCGGATTTATCTATCTATACCTTTCGGTAGTTATCTATACCTACTTAACTTTGTATCATTTAATTCGTAGAAGTATAGTCCTACGAATTAAATGATACAAAGTCGCTATTTTATTCGAAAGAATGATAACCTATACTTCCCAAAGAGAGTATAGCGTACAAAATTAAACAGGACCTAAGAAGCTTTCGGTACAAGTGAAATAGCAAAACCTCCACCAGATGCAGTGCTAATTTTCAACGTTGTTTTATTAGTGACAGTCTTTGTCTCAATCACATAATCTGTGGGATTATTACGATAATGAGCCTTCTTACCATCACGATAAATCGTAGCAATATACTTTTGCCCTGTAGGAAGAAATGAAAAATCAATTGTCGCAATACGAGGAACTTCACCGTTAGTACCACCTACAAACCAATTGTCAGTATTCTTTGCACATCGAGCTACAGTTATATATTCCATTGGTTCAGCTTCAAGGTAATAACTTTTATCCCAATCAAGGGCCACATCTTTAATAAACTGAAAAGCGTCGAGATATTTCTCATAAGTTTCCGGAAGATCGGCAGCCATCTGAAGCGGACTTGACATTGTGACATATAACGAGAGCTGGTGGGCAAGTGTAGTATTCACCCACGATTTTTTATCAGAATTATATTTTGTTATATCATTCTCAAACAACCCCGGAGTATAATCCATCGGACCACCAATAAGACGGGTAAATGGTAGTATCGTTGTATGGCTCGGCTTACTTCCTCCAAAAGCCTGATACTCAGATCCACGTGCAGACTCATTACTAATAAGGTTGGGCCATGTTCGGCAAAGACCAGTAGGACGTACTGCCTCATGAGCATTTACCATAATCTTGTAATCAGCAGCCTTTTCAACAGCATACTGATAATGATTAACCATTCGCTGAGTATAATGATGTTCACCTTTGGGTATTATATCACCAACATAACCACTTTTAACAGCCTTATATCCATTATCCACCATAAACTGATATGCTTGATCCATACGACGTTCATAATTGCGTACAGCACCAGATGTTTCGTGATGCATAATCATCTTTATGCCTCTGGACTTGGCATAATCCCGTATTTCAGGCAAATTAAAATCAGGATAGGGGGTAACAAAATCAAATACATCTTCCTTAAAATTACCAAACCAATCTTCCCAACCGATATTCCATCCCTCAACTAGCACGGCGTCAAAACCATGTTCCGCTGCAAAATCTATATATCGTTTCACTTTCTTTGTAGTAGCCCCATGACGTCCATGAGGCTTAGCATGGGTATAATCTGTTTTTCCAAGATGAATATTAGGAAAATCCCATGTATAGCTCCAATCGCTTTTCCCAGTAATCATCTCCCACCAAACACCAATATACTTGGTAGGAAATATCCATGAAGTGTCCTTGAGTTTACATGGTTCATTAAGATTGAGCGTGATACGGGAGGCGAGAATGTCACGGGCATCATCGGAGACAATGATGGTGCGCCAAGGTGTATAGCAGGCACTTTGCATATATGCCATCTCCCCATTGACATCGGGCGTAAGCCATGACTTAAATACATAATTTTTATCATCAAGATTGAGGTGCATAGCCGGATAATTAACTAAAGCAGCTTCATGAAGATTAATATATAAACCATCATCGGTCTTTAACATCAATGAAGTTTGTACTCCAGTAGGCGAAAAAGACGTCTGTGACAGGTTGTCAGAAATCGATTTTTCCATTAATCCACGTATTTCCGAAAGCCGACTACGTGTGTAATCATATTCCTGTGTATCATAATCTCCTGGAATCCAATAGGCCGTCATATCACCCGACATAGCAAACTCCGTGCACTCGTCTGTGATAACAAAATAACTTAATTCGCGCTGCTGTGGGAACTCATATCGAAAACCGAGTCCATCATTAAAAAGTCTAAAACGTATAGACATTAGACGATTGGTATCCGCTTGCCTGAGATCTACTAGCACTTCATTGTAATGATTACGTATGACCGATTCTTCTCCCCATACAGGTTGCCACGTTTCATTCAACGAATCATTTGTTACAGCAGTCATTTTAAACTTTTCAAATAATTGGTCTGAGTTTTTTAGCATAAATCCAAGTCCACTTGGCTTTATAACAGTTTTCCCCTTATAATACAACGCATAAGTCGGACGCCCTTCTGAAGATAAAGAAAAATTCATTTTCAGATTGCCGTCAGGCGATGAAAATAGCTGTTCGGCAAAAGCTGAGGTTGTACATGCCAAGCAAAATGCCAAACTTAAAGATTTAAATAGTTGAGTTATCATAAATGTCAAAATAATACAAAGATTATATTTTAAATAATTTTGCAACAGCACCACCGCCACGAGCAACAGGAATTGAAAGCGTCGTATTAGCAGTTACTTCACGAGTTTCAATCTCTACCGGATAAGGATTCCTTTCCCAATCAGCATCACATCCATCGCGATAAATAATAGCCTTATATTTACTGTTAGCATCTAGAAAAGAAAGACTGATATTAGCTATACGGGCTTCTGCACCAGTAGCAGTAGCCAAATACCAAGAATCATGACCTTTACTTTTACGGGCAACAGTTATATATTTCCCAATCTCAGCTTCCGGATAAGTCGTTTTATCCCAATCGGTAGGACAATCACAAACAAATTGAAATGGACCAGGATTATTCTCGTAATTTTCAATCATATCAGCAGCCATTTGAAGCGGCGAATAGAGAATCACAAACAGTGCCAGTTGCTTGGCAAGTGTTGTATTGGGATGTGTCTGTGGCATTGCGTCATTCTCAAAATTGAATATAACCGGAGTAAAATCCATAGGGCCAGCCAATCCCCGGGTGAATGGTAAAGTCACTGTATGTTCCGGCGGATTACCACCTTCTTCATTCCATGCATTCCATTCTTGTCCGCGTACTCCTTCTTGAGTCATTAAGTTCGGCCAAGTACGTTGTAACCCTGTGGGAATGACAGGCTCATGATTGTCGATGGCAATCTGATATTTGGCGGCAGTCTCAATCACCTTACGGTAATGTCTCACCCCAAACTGACTACTATGGTATTCTTTATTGTCTAGCAAATCTCCAACATAACCGGTTTTGACATAGTGCATTCCATTTTGCCGATAAAGTTTAAATGCATCTTCCATCTGCCTTTCATAATTAGCAATTCGCCCACCCGTTTCATGATGGCCAATAAGTGCAACTCCTTTACTACGTCCATAATTATTAATATGTGTAATGTCAAAATCCTTATACGGATGTACATAATCAAAATTCCATGACTTCCAATCTGGATTCCAACCTTCCACCAATACTCCACCAAAATTATTTTTAGCAGCGAAATCCATATAACGAATAGTATTTTCTGTTGTAGCTCCATGCTGTGGTCCATCATACCATGTGTGAGTTTTCATGTGGTAACACCACCAAACACCAAGATAGCGTTGCGGCTTTATCCACGAAGTATCCATTATCCGACAAGGTTCATTCAAATTAAGCATGAGACGTGAAAGCATCATGTTACTGGCATTGTCAGCGATTATCAGTGTACGCCATGGACTTACCCGTACACCAGTAACAAATACCTTTTCACCACTACTCCATGGTGTAAGCGCAGCACGAAGTACATTACTTCCCGGTGTAGCTCGTACATTCATAGCAGCGAAATCTGTCAAATTAGCTTCATGAAGTGCTATATGCAATCCTTTGTCAGTACGTATGGTGACCGGAGTACTCGCCCATCCTATCTTATCTATAGGGAGTTCACGAAATAGACCTTCGTAAAAACGTATCCCTTCTACTGGAAGTGACCAACTCGTATGGTTATCTGCAAAAGTAAATTCGGTAAGTTCATCCATGATTACAAAGTCACCCAATTGTGCTTGACGCGGAAATTCATAACGAAATCCGACACCATCATTAAATACGCGAAATACAACACTAATCTCACGACCTGGAGCTATTTTCTTCTGCACGAGATCAAGCGCCATCTCATTATAGTTATTTTCAATTACCGATTCTTCACCCCATACCGGATTCCACGATTCCGAAACAGTATTACGCCGAATACTAGCAACTGAAAATCCGGTAATCATGTCAGGAACGTCTTTTAGCTTCAAGCCCAATCTCGATTGCGACAACACTACTTCTCCGCCACGAACAATCCGATAAAAGATCTCCCCTTTTTTAGAAACCTCGAACGTCACTATTATATGCCCATCCGGGGATGCTATATGATGGGTATTACTACCCATCATCAACATGCTCGAACATAATACAAAGAAGCAACTAATAAAAATTTTATGTATCATTTCAGTTCAATATAATCAATAAAGAACATACCATTACCACTACCCTTACAGATATCAACATCATTCACGCCTTGGTTAAGTCTTACAGTTACAGTCTGATCTTTCCAAACATATTGTTCATCAAAAGAAATCTGCTTCTCATCTCCGTTTACCTTAAAAACACCAGCACCCGGAATATCAGAGGAAGCACGTCCTCGCACAATAACTGTATAATCGCCAGTCACAGGTACCTCAACAGCAAAGAGCACAGAAGCGCCTTCACCCGTAAAATTACCCACATAACCAAACCCGTCAGAGTTCTCCGCTATCGGCGGTAAATCCGCATCGTCTATTGTCCAATCGTTTTTGCAAGACATCAGTCCTACTGTTATCGCTATAAAAAAGGAAAATATAATCTTTTTCATTTCGGTCATTTCTTACAAATTAATAATCGGTTGTTACTTTTGAACTTTCACACTGCCACGTAGAGCAGCAACTTCAGCCTGATAACGTTTGCATGAAGATGTGATACGAAGAATACGACATCCATGTGCAGGTATGTTAACTTTATAAGCACCTTCAAAAGCACCTAAATCAGAATGAGTCCAAAGATCACGTATATTACTAACTTTTCCTTCTTTAATACCTAAATCACGCAAAAAGTTAATAGACATATTTGAAGCTTCTTCCTCTCTGTTGAACAATCCAACAATCCACTCACCATTAGGCAATTGCCCCACCCATTTCGAGCTTGCAATTTCTGATGGATTACCCGACATTGGACGTGCACTAAATCCCATTTTATTAAGTGCCAGAATTTCCTCGTTTTGATAAAAACGCTCACACCCATTAGCTGTATCATACTGATCGGCAATAGCTATGGGCGAACCGGTTATAGCCATTAGTGATACCCAAAACTGACGTTCTGTATCACTTTCACAAGTATTTAACCTAATAAAGTCGCCATCCATCATGATTTGCCCACGGGCGGCTACATCACTAAATCCAACAAAACCATCAAAAGCATTGCCCCACTGTGCCCAACGGTCTTGTTGAATGCCACGACGACGATTACTGATAAAATCCCATCCCCCACCGAAAACATCCTCACTAATACGAAAAAGATCACCGTATGGAATTTCGTTAGCGGCATGATCGAAACAATTGGGCATTACCAAAGAGATAAAAATTTCATCACCCGCTTCTTCCTTAATCCAACGAAGAGCCTTCACATAACGTTCTGTACCATAAGCATCTTCGTAATAGTTCAGAAAATCTATTCTAAGAAATGAGAATCCAAGATCAATAAAATAACGTACATACCCTTTAATCCACTGTTCAGCACCCTCCTTATCTGTATCTACCCAATAAAGATAATCATTAAAATTAACATTTCCCTTGATATCACGAGTGGTCTTTGTAGAGCCTTTCACTGGTAAATTGTTCTCATAAGCTTTTCTCGACATCCACAACGGATCGTAATAAATCCCTGTTTTCAAACCTTTCTTCTTGTTATAATCGATCCAATAGGCAAAATCATGACTCCAAGCGTCATTATACTTCGTTATATATCCATTTTCATTTACAGTTTGTGCTCTTTCAATCCAACCATCAGTGCATACCATATCATAACCGTAAGAGAGAAAATTCTTGGCTACCCAATCTACCGATTTTTGATAACGATCCTCGGCCAATGGGCTATCAGTTACAAAACACTGTTCGTAGGCCATCCAATAAAGAGGACCAGCGCCATGTCTCGTAAATCTACTATCACGAGCACTGACTACTACTGAAACAAAAACAAGTCCACACAAAAATATACTTCTAATATTCATATCATTTTAATTTAATAGTTTATTACTATAATTACAAATTTACTCTATCTTGAACACGTAAAGTGTCATTCCCTCGACATCGACTTCGATTCGATATTTTCCACTGTTTTCTAGAGAAATACCCCATGACGCAGCCAACGGATTACCAGGTCCCTGAACTTTCTTCATCCTATAAATGCCACTGTCTTCTACTAACTCACGATATCCATCACTATCGCCTTTTTCTGGTATAAGGAAAACCACTTGATCCCAATTTCCTTTAGATGTAATGAAATTGAATTGACGATTTCCTTCTGCCTCAGTATAATAAAGTTCACCTTCCCAACTAAAACGTTTGGATGCCTCATCATATATCAATTGTACTCCCGGATCATTTGAATCAGTACCAGAATTACCCGCAACCCCCTGTATATACAATTCGTTAATCTCTGGTTTGTCAAGATCGCGAACCTTTTCTAACGTAACTGTTAAGGATTCAACATCCACTATAATTTTGTATACGGCACTACCTTCTTCCGGTATTCCGAAAAATGCATCTTTTAGTGTACCTTCACCTTGTGAGCAACGTTGCAACCTATGGGTTCCAGGCTGTATGACTTCGATATACCCGTCAGCAGTAGCATTTTCCGGAACAAGAAAATCAACTTGGTCCCATTCACCTTTTTCTGTACAAAATTTGAACTGCTTATTTTCTGTATTATAATGGATTTCTCCCTCCCAAGTGAAGATATTCCCATCGGACGAATCCATATATAGCCCATCAGGTGAATACCATTTGCCAGATGCATTTCCAAGCATATAAAGTTCTGGTCCTAATTCAATTTCACTAAGCCAAGTCGCAGTAATAGTAATGTTCTTTTTACCCTTCGAAGCGTCTACTATAATTCTATAATTGCCGGGGGTCTCAATGTTCCATTTGCTATCAGGATTACCGGTAGGCACATACTCCACAGCTACGTCAGCAACACCCGATTTATTTATGACTGTTCCCGCTACAACAGGCATAAGAAACTCATCTTCATATTTTCCATTATTATTAATAGGGCATTTCATCTCCCCCTGTCTAAGCGCTCCTTCATACTGAAACACATTTGGTGAAATATTTTCCATTGGATAGGGATTATTAATATCCCAACCAGCCGGGGTAGCATCTCCAATAATAAAAAGTTGATTTAGTTCAAACTCTTTTTCATCAAGTTTCTTTACTAATACAACAGTTACCGTCATATCTTTCACATTAATAGTGATATCGTAAATACCATCTTCTCCTTCATGAATACCCCAAAAATGGTCTTCAAGATCTCCGGTCAGTTCTGAACAAAGACGTGCATTATTAGGTGCATTCTCTCCAAATGTAGTATAAGCATAAGATTTTCCACCCACCACGCCTGAGGAAGGGATGATATAATAAATTTTATCCCAATCACCTCGTGCAGTACAAAATTTAAATTGTTTATTGTCACCGTAATAACGCAATTCTATTTGATAAGTAAATATATTCGGATTAGATGTTTTTTCCATCGGAACAGCCAAATTAGAATCAAAATTGTTTTCTGCCCCATAACCAAGAATATAAATCTGTTCATAGAGTGAAGCATCACCCGTTTCAACAACCTTTAGTTCCTTTTCTGCATCACAGCTATTCAGCAACACTGTGAAGAAGAATCCCACTATCAATAATAGGTAATTATATATTGTCTTCATCTTTTGTTTCATTGTTTAAAAGTTCAAATAAGTTTGCGGCATCAATAGCCAGGATTTTGTTTAAGATTATGGTTTGTATCCAATGATTTACGCGGAATGGGGAAAATCTTTGTATGATCATCTTCATCGGGCGTCTTATCCCACCATGAACCTGTATTGAATTTCCCGAAACGAATCAAATCGACACGACGACGTCCTTCACCAAGAAACTCGCGTCCCCACTCATCCAAGAGTTCCTGTTCATCAAGTGTAACACCTCCTTCCGGAACATAAAGATAATCACTCCATCTCTCTTGTGGATAATTGCGTTTACGCACGGAATTGAGTAAAATTCCAGCTTTCGACAATTCCCCCAAACGAAAACGACACTCTGCTAAAGCATATATGATTTCCGGAAGGCGTATTTCCACAAAATCCGATTCCATTTGACCGGATTCATCATCACTATAGAATGGATACTTTACATAATGCCATCCGGACTGATGGTCTCCTGAACGGAGATTACTAGTTTTGTTTATAGGCCATTGATTAGGACGTAGTCCCTTAAATTGTCCGACAGCATCACGAATATACAATTCATAACTACCATCAGGGGAGGTCATATTCCCCCTCACCCCATCTTTTACAACAGGAATAGAACCAAACAGGAACAACCCCTCACGTTTGTTGTTACCAAGATTTTTGTAAAGTTTCAATCTGACATCTTCAGGATAATTACGAAATTTCTGAGCAGTATTACCGAGTGTATAACTGTAAAGTTTACCATTCAGATCATAGCTTGGAGTAAGGGCATATTTGCAGTTATGATCACCACCTTCGCTTTTGGAATCATTAACGTAATATTCCATCTGTTGTGGGACGCTCCACCAAAACGTATCACCTTTGTAAAGCCAAAAAGTATAATTCTGACTACTGGGAAAAGCGAAGAGAACCTCATCAGAAATATCATTATTCCAGTCAAATACTTCATCCCAACGGTCTGCTACCTGATAGGTTCCATATTCTCCATCAACTATTTTCTGGGCATACGTAATGCACTCTGTCCAACGTGCTTCTCCAATATATACTTCAGCATTCAGATATAAGCGTACCAATAATGCCGCAACTCCAGCTTGGGTCCATTGCCCTTGTTCGTTACCGTTGCCACCAAGCCCCGATTTAGCATTGATTAGATGGAGGATTTCTTTTAGTTCATCTTCTATAAAAGTAAACAGCTTTTGGGAAGAGACTTGTTCGCCAGATCCACTTTTAGGATCAGAAGAAGTATAGAGAGGAACATTTCGGAACTTATCAAGTAAACGCAGATACAGCCAAGCTCGAAGAGCACGATTCTGAGCTTTCAGATTACTGAATTCCTGCTCGGAAAAGCCAAAATCAGCAGGATCCAATCTACTAAGATCATCTATTATGTAATTACTTTGCATAATACCTGTGTAGCAACCATCCCATTCCATATCAAGATATTTACTTTCAGGAGTTAACTCATGGTATTGAAGAGCCCGCCATTGTCCAGCATCATCCCACCACCCATCACGTGTACAGGTCATTATTTGGTCTGCCGTTAGTTCGTTAAGAGGAATATTTGATTGAATAGACCAATAAGCATGTTCAAAGGGGCGAAGAGCTGCTCGTATAACATCTGTCTTAGTGTTATAGTAATTATCACTCATAACATCACTATATACAGTCTCACTCAAATCCGTGCATCCAGTTGTAATGACAGTGAAAACGAATCCGCCTATAATGGCCAATATTTTAGATTTCATGATTTTAAAATTTTATAAGTTTAGAAATCAAGTTGTACGCCAAGAATAAACTGACGGCAACTCGGATAATATGTACGTGAACCAGTAGCTCCCGGTGTCAATCCATTAGTTTGTATAGAAGAAGGGTCTACCCCACTGTAACGGGTAAAAGTTGCAAGATTCTTTGCTGTAAACGAAAATTTGACAGATTCTAGAAAATGAGATTTAACGGGCCATGTATACCCTAACGAAAGCATATCAAGTTTCACATAATCTCCTTTTTCCAAATAATAATCAGTCACCACATTTTTACCTTTTATTTCTGCATTTTTTGTATATGCTTTTTGCAAGACATTTCCTGTAAAACTCTGAGTACCATAGTAGAAATCATGTACATTGAAAATATCATAACCAAATGCACCACGAAAGAAAATGGAAAGATCCCAATTGCGCCAATGAAAATTGTGTGTCATCGATGCGGTAAACTTTGGAAGTCCATTACCAACAATTTGCTTGTCATCATTTGTTCCGTTAGCAGCAGGTTTTATATTACCTTCCCGGTCATAAATCATAAAATTACCGTTTTTATCAATACCAGCATATTTCCACATATAAAAATTACCGATACGTTCACCAGCAGAAATACGTTGTAAGGTATAGAGCGGATATGGATCAGAAGTTTCAACCATATCATAATAATCCTGTCCCACATAATCGGAATTACTGAAATTAACAAACTTGTTGTCCATAGTAGCCCCAACAAAATCGATAGAGTAGTCAAAATCTTTCAACTGTATCGCAGTAAAATGAAGGTCAAACTCAAATCCCGAATTTTTCATCGTTCCAACATTGACAAAAGTTGTAGAATGCAAATAGGGTGGAACAGGAACATTATAGTCTCCCAAAAGATCCTGCTGTTTACGATTATAATAATTGAAAGAACCGGAAATACGATTGTTTAATAGCGAAAAATCGATGCCAATATTCCAGTTTTTTGCCTTTTCCCAATGCAAGTCATTATTCACATTTTTACCTGGTCCCCACACTTGTAACCACTGTCCGTTATAATAGTAATAACCAAACCCTGACATAGTACTGAGTGACCTGTAGTTGCCGAAATCCTGATTACCGGTTTCACCGTAATCACCACGAATTTTCAAATCATTAATCCAACTAATATCCTGCATAAATGACTCCTCCGATATACGCCATCCGGCAGAAACAGCAGGGAAGTTCCCCCACTTATGATCTTTACCAAATTTTGAAGAACCTTCATGCCGTAGTGAAGCAGTTAGCAAGTAGCGGCTTTTCCAGTCATAGCTGACACGACCAAAGAAAGCTATCAACTTGGAATCTTCAGCCCATGAACCCACTCCCACATGGCCTTCTTCCTTATCCCAATCGCCAGTACCGAGATTATTAGAACCAATACCGTCATTTATAAAATCTTTGTTCTCACCAGAGAGATTCTGATCTTTTGTATACTGATAAGAATAACCAACCATGGCTTTTACATTATGCCCGCAAAATGAACCATTGTAATTAGTAAGCCATTCCAGAATACGTTGAGACTGCTTTGCATATTTGCGCGATCCTTCACCAGAATATCCTTGGGCGATAGCTAGTGTAGAAGTAGAAGGACGAAACCAAGAATCGAAATTCGATGATTCGTGTCCAGCAAACGTAATCTGTGTATTTAAAATCTGCCCATTCTCAGAATCTTTCCATAATAAAGGTAATAAGTTAAGTTTGGCAGTAGCATCATAGTCTAAAAGTTTCGTTTCCGAAGTATTATCTTCAAGGTTAATCAACTCAACAGGATTGTATCCAGCAGCCTGACCAGTAATTGCAGTATATTGACCTGGATTGTCTACATCCATAATAGGAGTCGTGGGATTAATCTCCAACGTATTGCGAAATACATCCCAAGATGAGTTTTTACGTTTAATAAGCCTTGGAGCTACATTAGCTGTAAAAGTGAATAGTCCGTTTCGTGTCGTCTGCTGTATGCCTGCTCTTCCACCATATTCCTCCCGTGACGAGTACAAATCCACTCCCTCAGCTTTACGATAATCTATCGATACACGGTAATTGTTTTTATTGTTTCCGCCACTAAGCGATAATGTATGCTGATGCATCCAACCCGTTCTCGTCACAGCATCTAACCAATCATCATTTCCACCAAGATCATTACCATAACCACCCGGAATACGCAATGCGCGATATTGTTTGGCAGTAAGCATATCCAATTCATGATTTGCAACACTTGCTGAAACCGTTCCCATATAAGAAGTATGTATCTGCCCGTCACGCGTTCCTTTTTTGGTTGTCACAAGAATCACCCCGTTAGAACCACGTGTTCCATAAATAGCTGCTGCTGCACCATCTTTAAGTATGTCAAAACTGGCAATATCGTTGGGATTGATGTTCGTTAGATTTCCACCGGGAATCCCATCAATCACAATTAACGGACCGGTTCCCGCACTTCTCGACGATACGCCACGAATCTGGATACTAGCCTGATTATTAGGATCGGCTGCACCGGTATTAGTAATTGATACACTGGGTACTTTACCTTGAATCATCATAGATACATCAAGAGAGGTAGACTTCAAAAAATCTTTCTCATTGATATGAGAAATTGAAGAAGTCAATTCTTTCTTATCCATGGTACCATAACCGATTACCACAACTTCATTAAGCTGTTCACTATTCTGTAATAGCTTGATAGTGAGTCTCTTCATTCCATTAACTGAGATAGTCTGATTTTTATAACCGACATAACTGACTTCCAATACTGCTTCAGGCAAAATTCCAGTAAAAGAAAAGTTGCCATCGACATCCGTAGTGCAACCTTTTGAGGCTACCCCTTTTAGTCTGACAGTCGCTCCAATGAGCGGCTCATCGGTTTCCGCATCCACAACTGTCCCCGAAACATTGATTGCCTGAGCAAACAACATAGTTGTCCAACCAGACATAACTAACAATGTTAATAACACAAATCTCGATAGTAAATTTTTCATGGATATGATATTAAATTAATTAAGATTAAAATTCTATCACAAAAATAGAATGCAATTATACAAGATAAAAATACAAAGCTGATAATTAAGAAAAACAAAATGGATAATAAGATGATAATCAACTTATTACCCATTTTACAGATATGAAATAATTAAGGTCAAATAAAGATTTTCTCAAATGCTATAATCTGATTTTATCCCTTATACTTTGGGAATTGCCATAATGTAATCATCAAATTCCTCTTTAGGGACAAGTGCTTTAGCTTTGGTTTTGGCTTTATATACATATATCGTATTGGTAGACAGATTTAAATATTTAGCCACATCCGTCGGATTACTAATGCCAACACGCATCAGGGCAAAAATTCTTATTTCAGTGGACAATTCTCCAGAACTATCGATGCTGACCTGATATTCTTTTGGAAATAACTTGTTGTATTCATCAACGAAGTTAGGAAACAATTTCATAAAAGCTTTATCAAAAGCTGAAAACAGCCGCTGCCATTCCTTTTTAACCCCCATATCATACAACAAATATTTTACTTCATCATATTTCTTATCATTCAACTTACGTATGGCGGTATTACTCATCTCAGCAACCTCGTTTACATATTGATTGGCTTTGATAGATTCAATAATGTAACGGTCCTTGATTTCATTCACTTCTTTCAGTCTCAAGTTCAGCTCAGAAAGCTGTTCATTTGATTTATCGAGTTCTTCAGTTTTACTACGAATAGCTGCATTCGACTCACACAAACTTCTATTACGTCTTCTAATTTTAGCATACATTAAAAACAGAAGAAGAAGCAACAGCCCAAATAATGAAATGGCATATATTAACATGGTCTTTGTATTACGAAGCCATACATAACGTGCATTTTCTATTGATGGAAGTACAGAATTAACCTCAATCTGACGAATTCGTGAATTATAGGTTTTGGCATCATCAAGAGCTAAATGAATATATCGACTTGCTCGACTAAGGTCACCGCGTTGCTGCATTAATATAGCAAGGTCTTTAGCAGCTGTATTTTCTCTAGTTAACGAGCGAATATCATAAATTACTGCAAAGGCAGCAAAATATATTGCAGAATCTACTTGCTCCACACCTTTATATGTATTACTCAATATAGAATAGTTGATTGCTTTTTCATGATCGTTCAAATGGTGAACCCTAAGTAGTCGGATGCGCTCATCAATAGATTCTCTCGGTAGATACTTCCACATCACCTTTTTCTCAATAGCTGCATAATCATGCTCATAGCTGCCAACAGGAGTCAGGGACAAGATACTATCATAACACGTTTCCCTTGAATGAGCATAACGAAGCCCCAATTTAGATTCACGACCTACATACGACTCCAAATTTTGAAACATACGTGCTTTTAAGGTATAATAGTGTGGCAGAACCGCTTTGGGAATAGCAGTAACTTTAATCAACTTATCCACTTCAGCGGCTTCCTTAAAGAAACCCACCGAAGTGTAACAGTCGAGGAGAGCCACATGCGCTAGAACGAGCTCTGACTGATTGTTGTTTTCAATAGCGATATCATACATCTTGTCAGCATAGGCATACACTGAATCAAATTGATAATTTCGATATTCGCTATACAGAATACTACATAAATCAAAACGGGATTCTCCAGTAGGTAGGTTAGCCAATTTGTTTTTAAGCAGAATCAACTGCTTTTCCTTTGCCACAATGTAACTGTGACGATTGTCTATTTCAGTATCAAGTGCAGATAATACCGAATCTATTTGCATGGACGTTACTGCGGCAACCGGCATAATAACAAAGCTAAACACCATACTCAGTAAAACAGACCTGATAACTTGACAATACAGTGAATATAAAATTGAATATGCATCCATATAGATAGTTTTTTCGTGGAAATGGTTAACACATTAATAAAAGAATACTGCAAAATTATACAATTTCGGATATATACACCAATTATAGAACAGTATTTTGTAAAAAACGCCAAGCATTGTTTTGGAACATAACAAGCATTGTTACGCCTTATAAGGATATATTCTCAAATAGGTAGGTATCTTCTCAATCGCATAGCGTAAAGTTGTTTGTGACATAGCATTCTTATAGTGTACGACGAAATCAAAAACTTCATCCCAATGTGATTCACTCACTACTTTAAGCATCCAACCGCAATCTTTTCACACCATCTCATCTTGATCGCACAGCATAGCTGTAGTAATCTCAAGTATATCTTCAAAACACAAACCCTTTCGAGCAGGGATAATCAGAGTTACTGCAACATCTTGATGTACCCAACAATTATCCGATTTTATCCATGCTTCCAGATAAAATACATACCGAGAAATCTTTCGGTTCATAACACTTTTTTAATGAATAGGCACACGCCACTACAACTTCTCAGTTATCCAACTGCCATAACTGTTCACACTGTTCGAATATCTCTGTTTTCGATTTAACACAAACCTTCTTATAAAATTCGAGACTATCCAATAAATTGTATAAATAAAAAAAAACTAAATCTTGGAGTTTTCTATCACACAAAATTGTGGACAATGACGTATATAAAAAGAGAATAGCTATAAATCATTGATTTATAGCTATTCTCTTTTTATATACGTTTACTTATCGATTTTACTTCACTTCCTCAAAATCAACAACATTAGAGGCATCAATCAATTTATTCATTAAATTTACCCATGTAATATTAGCATTACTGTGCGCAAACTTTCCTTGCACATACGCATTTTGAAATTCTTTCAACAGCGTGTCATAATAAGATAAACTAATATAAAATGTACAACTATTATCATCCGAGTAATTGGATTTTGAATAAATATCTCCCTTTTGAGGTCTGGAAAATATTCTTTTTGAAAAAGCTTGAAACAACATAGCCAATTCTTGTCCATTAAAAACTTGTTTTTTCTTCGTTTCCATAATATTATTTTTTAAGATGAAAAAAGCTCTAAGTTTGCAGTTAATAGATAAGAGGTCGGAAATTTATTTTAAAAAAGTCAAGCGAGACGAATAATTACCTCCGCATCTTATCAGGAAAATATCAGTCTTATTATCTTTGTTGTATTAAGATAAAGACTGATAGGCGGGAAAAGGACACCATAAAAGAGAAAGCACTTGAGGCTAGCCCACGTAATGGCCTCTCTCCGCCAAGCTGCAAAGCTCCGATAGAATATCAAGGTTGCGAGCCTATTTAGAGTTTAGAGTTCAAACAGCTTTTACCAGTCTTAGAAAAGTACAGCAAAAATATGAAAAAATTATTTATTGGAATTGATTTTTCAAAGGAGAAACTTGACGCGACGATAATTCTCGCATGTGGAATGAACGAAATAGGCTCCCGTGAGTATGGGTGTTTCCCAAATAACACTACGGGCTACCGCAAGTTATGTAATTGGGTTAAAACAAACGCTTGGAATACAATTGCTGAGGAATGGCTATTCTGTGGAGAAGACACAGGTTCATGTAGTATAGGACTGAGCAAATGGCTTTACGGAAAAGGCTATGACATATGGATTGAGAACGCTTACGCCATAAAACATAGCAGTGGTATTCAGCGTGTGAAAAACGATAAGGCGGACTCAGCAATCATTGCTGAATACGCATGGAGGCAACAGGACAAGGTTATACCCTTTGAACCATTGAATGAATCCCTTGCGCAACTAAGGGAGATTTTCCTCTATAGGCATAAGCTAGTTGGGCAAAGAGTGGCAATGGAATTACGAAAAGAGGACAAATCACAATCAAACAAGTCAAAAGCAATATCCTTCATCAACCGCAAGAGCAAACACCTTATTGCGGAGATAAACAAAACAATTGCCGAATGCGATAAGGCCATTGATAGCATAATAGAGGCGGATGAGGAACTGAAAGAAAATTATGCTATTATAACCTCAATAAAAGGCGTAGCCAGGCAAAACGCAACCTGTATGTTGGTCTACACAAACAACTTCAAGAAATTCGGATATGACCCAAGAAAGATTGCATGCTATTATGGAGTTGCCCCCTTTGGTAAACAATCTGGAACGAGTGTAAATACACCTGCTCATACAAGCCATTTCGCCAATAAACTTATTAAATCATTATTAGGACAAGCAGCTCATATAGCCAAAATATATAATCCCGAAATTAGAGATTACTATCAAAGACTGATTAGTAAGGGGAAGAAGCCCCAAGTGGCTTTAAATAATGTCAAGAACAAACTCATAAGAATCATAGTGGCATTAGTCAGGAAGAAAGTACCATATGATCAAAATACATACAAATATTATGAAGAACGAGAAGTTATAGAAAGGAAAAAGAACGAGAAGTTAATTTATTGTTAAACGGAATAAGAGATTAGGATATTAGCATAGAATACGTGGAACATCCCCTACGCTTCTGAGGCTTTGGCGAGCCTGTACTGCAAATAAGGAAAGCCCACGCTATAGCGCAGGCGTTCACTTAAATTCATTGCAGTACTTAAAATCGCCAAATTTCAGAAGCAAGAATAAAAGCTAACGCTTTAATATATACATTTATAGACTTCAATAAATCAAAGTCCATGCAAAAATAACAATTTTCAGATTTAAATTCGCAAAAAATATTTTTTTGTTCTTTTCAACATCAATATTTTATCTAAGTCAAACTAATTTAGATAAGCCGAAGTTATGAATACGGTTCATAACTTCAGCTTTACTCCGCTTATAGTTTACCCAGTTTATCGGCTTTTTTTTTTCATTTTTTGGCTTTCTCTTTTTAAATTTCGGCAGTATCGGCTTCTTTTCTCAATTGTTCGGCTTGCTCGTTCAACAGCCTTGCACGTTCCAGTGCTTCCGCCTGCTTTTGGATGCGGTATTCAAAATCCATCACTGAATCGGTCAGCCTTCGGATAAAACCATTATCCCGTTGCCACTTGAACTTGTTTTCCAGCATATCAAAAGTTTCTCCGTCTGCCTGTCCTTGCATCAACAAATAGCGGTATTTCATATCGTTGTCCTGCAACTGCTGCATACGTTCAGCCAAACGAACATTCAAGAATATGGAAACGAAACAGATAACCAGCACTGCCGAAAAAAGAAACAATCCCGGACAAATCCAAGAAGCTACCTTGTTGTAAATCCGTTGATAGAGCGGTAAGGGCGTAGCTTCCTCTTTATCCGTCTTGCAAGAACCCAAAACATCAATCATTACCTTGAAACAACGGTAGGTTTCCAATACTATTTTCTTGGTGTCCTCGATATGTTTCTGCTGACCTTGCATCCTGTTCCTTATCTCGTCAAGCTGGCTTTGGATAGCCTGCAAATCCTTTTCGGGAACAGCCGGGTTACTGTGCAGTTCCGACAATGCCTGTTCGATTGCGTTCAGTCTTTCGAGAGTTTCCCCCCGACTGGCTGGCGTTACCTGTGCTTCCTGCTTCTCTTTCAGTTCTGTAACCATTGAGAGAAGCCCCTCTAAAATCAAATTTTCCTCCATACGCTTATAACTTTAGTTGTTTTTTCTTTTTTTTCTTCTTCTTTCTCAAAAAGGAATCATCGGGCATTTCATCAGCCGGGGCTGACAAACCGGAAAACAGACCGCCTAAACCTGTTATAAAAGAATTATCCGCTTTGTCGGGTGCTGATACTGATTTCTGAACAGGTGCGGTAACCGTCTGCTTATTGCTTCCGACTGTCATCTGCCCTACATCCCCAAAACATTTATCCAGTTTGGAGAAACTGAAACTACGGTCTATCTCCGAACCCTTGAACGTGTATTCACCTTTGGAAAAGGAAACGCCTTGTATCTCGCCTGTCTGTCCCTTGTACTTGAACCGGATAGTAATACCCTTTTCCGCTAACCGCTCCTGTAACTGCTGCCAGTTTCGGGATTTCCCGATTTCATTCTTTACAGCGTTGTAAATCTCGTATTTCGATTTGTCCGGCTCTTTCAAGCGGTGCTGCTTCACCTGTTCTTTTCCACCAGCGAAATAAAGCCCGTGCTTGGCTTTCAGCTTCTTGCATACCTGCTCGTTACGGTACATATCGTTCCTGTCCGAAATGGTCTTGCCGTTGTTGTCAATACGGTTGAATACGATATGCACATGTGGGTGTTCCCGGTCTTGATGGCGCACGATGATATACTGCGTATCGGTGATTTTCATTTCACGCATATACTCCTGCGCAAGCTGTATCATCTTCTCGTCTGTCAATTTGGGCGCATCCACTGCCGAATAGCTTAGCGCAATATGTCCGACTGGCTTTTTTAAGTCGGGATTCATCCCGGTCTGCATACAGAAGCTGCGGATTATATCTCCCCGGCTTTCTGTTAGTACCCCCTCCGCATGGAGCAAAGCCGCCTGTTCCTTGCCAAGCACATAGTTCACGCAGCCCTTAAACCCGCTTCCCTTTTTTATTTTTCCAATCATCCGACAACTGGTTTATAATTTCGACAATCCTGTTTTTCAGTTTCACTAGTTCCACCGCCACCAGCGCGAAACCTCCAGCATTCGCCCGGTGCGCCAACTGGTTGATGTTGTTGGCTTCCCCTGCCAGTTTGCGAATGGTGTCCGCATCCTGCCTGTTCAGCCGGGGTATGACCTCTGCCGAAACAACTGCCTGCCGTACATACTCACTGACACGCAACCCGGCTTCTCCGGCTCGCTTTCTGATGGCGTAATACTGCAACTCGGTCAGTTTCGTACTGACAACCCGTTGCTGCTTCTCTATCCGTTTCTTTGCCGGACGTCCCCCCGGCTTATCCTTTATATTCGTCATAAGTTTTTACGTTTAAATAGTGTCTTAAAAATTGCGACCAACGGGAGAAATTTTCTTTGCGATGAGCAAAGCAAGGTAGTTTCGGTTTACCGAAACATAACCTTGCTCTCCAAATTAAACCGCCTGCCGTTGGTAATCCTGCCGGACTAAATCCCCCTGCCCCTTTTCTGTCTTGGGGCGGCACGTTGTCCGGTTTCCTGCTTTATCTCCTGCACTTGGCTGGTGCTGTTCTTCTGTTCCTGCTTCTTGCCGCACAGGTAATCGTTCAAGTCCGAATAGCCCCTATAATTGCCCGAGAAGTCACGCACATGGAAGGAGTATTCCAATGCAATAGCCTGTGTCGCCTTATACCCCGTCTCGTCATTGTCAAGCATACAGTGGATGCGTTCATACGGGTACAGCACGTCAATGGCTTTCGGCACGTTGACAGTAGAGTTGAGTATGACATAATCCTGTCTGTCAAGGTCGGGCATGGTCGGACAGTTCTTCATCCGGAACGTGAGGAAAGAAAGATAGTCCATAAAACCCTCGAATACCAAACATTTCTCTCTCGGCTCTCCCTGCTGCCGTATATGGGTGATGTCTTTCGGGGCGATGCAACCCTTAAAAAAGGAATTGCGAACCTCGTAACCTCCTGCCATGTTCGGGAAACCGATAGCAAAGAATGGTCTGCCGTTATTGATAAAATGGAGTTCCTTGCATTCTCTTTTTGCCAGTTCGACATTGATACCTCGTCCCTGCAAGTAACGGAGCAATGCCAGATGGGTCAAGTCACGGACTTCCAAATGTTGGAAACTCGGTTCTGTCCTACGCTGGGGAAAAGAAAAACTGACCGGACGGATGTGCGGTGTCTGTTCTGCTATCTGGTTTAAAAGGTATGGCACGCTGCCGGAGCAATAAAGTTCCTTTGCCAGTGCAATGATGTTGCCGCCCTTACCTGCGCCAAAGTCATACCAAAGGTTGCGGTCAGTGTTCACCTTGAAAGACGGTTCGTGTTCCTCCCTTAACGGTGATTTGTACCATAAGCCGTTGCCCTGCTGCTTGACAGGAGAGTAGCCTAAACTGTGCAGATAGTCTGCGATGGGTATTTGTTTCACATCTTCGATATTCATAACATTTTCTTTTTGGGGGATTAAAAAATAGTTGAAAAGTGCGCCAGTCCTGTTTAGTCCGTTATATATATACCCGTACCATACTAAACCTGCTTGTTCCGATACAGGGAAATAGTAAGTCCGTTCCTCTTATATATACACCCGGACTAAACCAAACGGACTTTTAATAATGGAAATCGGGATTATAGCGGTAGCCCTTGCCCTCTTTCACAATCATGCGCTTGTTCACAAGAAACTTGTTAAGTGACACAAGGACATTGCGTCCACGCTCGTAGCCGATACTCGCATAACCCTGCTTCAATGCCGCTATGACATTGGAATAGCCTTGTACCACCTGCTTGCCGAAACCGTTCTCCAACGCTTCCCGGTGTTGCTGTTCAGTCAGTTCCGTAAGCGGAAAATTCCTGTCCTGCTTAGGTTGTTGGAATACATAATCATCCACGATTTCGGGTAAAGCGTTGTCATTGATACGGAATGCGAACGGGTCAAACTCCCGGTCACGTATGTGCATTGCCTTTACCTCGCTTATGTTGCCGTCCTGCCGGCTTTTCGTGATTTGCAGGACGGTTTCAGCCTTGTTGTTCAGTTCCGTGCCGATATGCCCCCTTGTGTTGTCATCCCCCTTATTCAAATGTAGAACAGTATGGATATGCAGGTTATATCCGCTTGACCAGCGCATCAAAAGGTTGATTAGGTCGGTTGATTCGCTGGGACTGTTGATGTCGTACATCAAGTCACGGATTCCGTCAATGATGAGCAACCCCACATCGGGCATATTTTCAAGCATATAGCCGATAATCTGTTTCCGCTTGTCGGGGGTCTGCTCTCTTAGCACGATGAAAACAAAATCGTCCCTGTCCTTGTCGGTAGGTAGTCCGGCAAGCCGTAAAATACGCTCCATGACCTTATGGCAATGGTATTTGCTCTGCTCGGTATCTACATAGAGGATTTTCCGCTTGTTCGGTGGCAGGTATGCCGAATACTTCAGTACCTCGTCATTCTTCAACGCTGCCGCAACGATAGCGGAGATGTTGAATGTCTTTTTGCTCTTGGCTTTACCCGTGGATGCGCTGAAATTACCCAGCGTGCCAATGGTAGAGCCGTTCACCCAGAGTATTTCGGGCGGCACTTCGTAAGTGTCCGTTACCTTTAAATGAATGGTTTTCCAAAGGGCTGCGAAATCCTCTTTCTGCATGGTAACACCCTGCCCGGCTTCTGTCGCTTTTCTATTTTCCATAGCCGTTATTTCTTTAGAGGACGGTTAAGGATATACTTCTGCGCTTCCTGCTCTATCTGCGCCTGCGTCTTGACCGGGTTCTGACGTAACCATGCTTCCAACTCCGCTTTCTCAAAATAAAGCATTTTGCCCTGCGGCTTGTAATGGGGTATCAAGTTACCCGAAGTCAACTTGTACAGGTAACTTTTAGAAAGGTTCAAGAACTTGCTCGCTTCATCGAAGCTAAGCACACTCTTTGAAAGGAACAACATCTTTTCGAGTTCGGAAACTCTTAACTCTAAATCTCTTTCCATATTGTTTAGGAATTTAGGTGAAACAATATGAAGGTGCGCACCCTCGTTTTTTTGTTAACGGGGGCAAAGTTAAGAGGTTGAAAATGAAGTCTAATTGACCTTTGTTTGAGCGTTCAATCTATGCTCAACCTTTTTTCAGTTGTTTGATGTATTTGTCTATGATTTCATATCCTTTCGGATAGATGTTTTTTGCTTGGTCTGTCGCACTCGACAGGTCAGTACGTGTAAGCGGTTCTCCTTTTATCTTCTTCAATATCAGCTTATTGTTTGCTATGACAGACTGCCATTCATAAACGATGTAATTATAACAGCTAAGTTGCATCATAAGATAGGCTAACAGACGAGTATTATTAACTTTCAATACCCCATTCAGTTTGCAGTTGAAAAAATCGGTAAGTATTTTGGCACTGACGGTAGTAGTAAACATATTCGCTTCATTCACACAGTCGGTCAGAAGTTTGATTTCATTGGCTTTCAACGTGGACTTGAAAGGATTGCTTTTGCCCACAATCTTGGTTGGATTAGTATCTGCACTTTCCTCTTTCTCTTTTGGCAAGACTTGCTCTTGGATGGCAACCGCATCTGTATGGTAATTGCTTTCCTGTTCTTGCAGATAGCGCAAATACTTGGAAAGCACGACAAGATTAACGATAATAGACAAATAGGGAAGCCGCCCATCATAACAGGACGGTTCATGCAAATATGCGTCCATATCAAAATCAGAGCAGCGGAAACCGATATACTTTTTTCTTTCATCAGAATTCAAGTCCTCAAAATAACCGCTTTCCCACAAAAAATCGGGAATATCCATATCCAATACAATGTTACGCACGACACGGTATTTTTGTTGGATGGCTACAATATTTTCAGTCACACGGAAAATTTCTTGCCGCAAATAATCCTTTAGCTGAGCTTGCGTCAAATATTCACGTTTTAAAAATAGTGCATCTACTTTAGTTTTATAGTCATGAGCTATACAACTATCTAATATCTTCTGTATTTCTCTGAAATTGTTTTCCATATGATTTTCCATAATCGTGCGCCTTTAAACGTTCTTACTACAAATATAAGGTAAGAATCTCACTTTTCCCGAAAACATCGGCAATAATAAGGTAGATAAAGATAGGATAAGCGTTAAGAAATTATAAAGATATGGGGAAGAAAACTATTAAAGTACACCTTTTCTTTGTATTCGTCATTCAGTACACGTTTAGTACGCCCTATAAAAGCAGAAAACCCTAATAATCAAGTGATTATCAGGGTTTATTCGTACCCAGACCCGGGGTCGAACCGGGATGGAAGTGAATCCACTGGTGTTTGAGACCAGCGCGTCTACCGATTCCGCCATCTGGGCGCATACTTGATTTCTCAATTGCGGTGCAAAGATACGACATTATTTTGATTCCACAATAGTTTGGCAAAAAAAAGGAGAAAAAAATAATAAAACATATCTTAAACACTTCTCTATTCAGAGAATAAACCGTACATTAGCAGAAACTTTAAAATAGAGTCACTATCATGACAAACCAGGATAATTATTGCGTGATTATGGGTGGCGGCATTGGAAGCCGCTTCTGGCCGTTTAGCCGCAAAACATTGCCCAAACAATTCTTAGATTTCTTCGGAACGGGCCGTTCACTTTTACAACAGACTTTCGACCGGTTCCAAAAGGTTATCCCAACAGAAAATATTTTCATCGTTACCAATGCAATGTATGCGGACTTAGTGAAGGAACAATTGCCCGAAGTGAACGAAGAACAGATTCTGCTGGAACCCGCAAGACGAAATACCGCTCCGTGTATAGCATGGGCCGCTTACCACATCCGGGCACTGAACCCGAACGCTAATATCGTAGTCGCTCCTTCAGACCATTTAATTTTAAAAGAGGATGAGTTTCTTGCCGCTATCGAAAAAGGACTTGATTTTGTTTCACGCTCGGCAAAGCTACTGACATTAGGTATTAAACCCAATCGCCCGGAAACAGGGTACGGATATATACAAATAGACGAACCCGCAGGAGGAAACTTCTATAAAGTAAAAACATTCACAGAGAAACCGGAACTGGAATTAGCTAAAGTATTCGTAGAGAGCGGAGAATTTTATTGGAATTCCGGCCTATTTATGTGGAATGTAAATACAATCATCAAAGCAAGTGAAGATTTACTGCCTGAATTAGCTTCCAAACTGGCACCGGGAAAAGATATTTATGCCACCGACAAGGAGAAAGCATTCATCGAAGAAAACTTCCCAGCATGTCCTAATGTATCCATCGACTTCGGCATTATGGAGAAAGCGGATAATGTGTATGTATCATTAGGAGATTTTGGCTGGTCCGATCTTGGAACTTGGGGATCACTTTATGATTTATCGGAAAGAGACCCGGAAGGCAATGTTACGCTGAAGTGCCATTCACTTATATATAACAGTAAAGATAATATGGTAGTACTTCCAAAAGGCAAACTGGCCGTTATCGATGGACTGGAAGGATTTCTGATAGCCGAATCGGACAACGTTCTTTTGATTTGTCGCAAAGATGAAGAACATGCCATCCGTAAATATGTAAACGACGCCCAAATGCAACTGGGCGATGATTTCATTTAATAATACGCAACCTGACGCCGGAATCAAAGCCGGATAAGATCATACAAATAGTGAACGGTGAACAAACTGCATAATTGATTGCAGAGAGTTCACCGTTCACTGTTTATAATCGAAAAACTTTGTGTGTCTTTAAATAATCATGAGTCTCTAAATAATCTCTATACCCTGCTCTTTACAAAGTTGCAGTCCCAGATCTTTCAATCTGAACTTCTGAATCTTTCCACTACCCGTCATCGGGAATTCATTCACAAAGAAAATATATTTCGGAATCTTATAACGGGATATCTTATTTCTGCAGAAATCACGTACATCGGCTTCCTGCATTTGTACTCCTTCCTGCAAAATAATAAATGCTCCGACTGCCTCACCATACTTTTTAGAAGGAATACCAGCTACTTGAACATCTTTCACTCCATCAAGCTTATAAAGAAACTCTTCTATTTCGCGCGGATAAATATTCTCGCCACCACGAATAATCATATCTTTGATACGTCCGGTAATCCGATAATTTCCATCTTCATCCTTAATACCCAAGTCGCCGGAATGCAAGAAGTTGTTTTCATCAAGCACTTCCGCCGTTGCTTCCGGATTCTTATAATATCCTTTCATGGTATTATAACCACGGTTACACATTTCACCTTGTACCCCAACCGGACATTCTTCACCTGTTTCAGGATCAATCACCTTCACCTCCGTAAATTCGAAATCATGTCCTACCGTATTACAACGTACATCGAACGGATCATCAATACGGGTGGCCGTCATACCGGGAGCGGCTTCTGTCAATCCGTAGACGCTGGTCACCTTCATATACATCTTCTCTTCCACCTGCTTCATCAGTTCGACAGGACACAGAGAACCTGCCATAATACCTGTACGAAGACAAGACATATCAAAGAGATCGAACATCGGATGATGCAACTCGGCGATAAACATAGTCGGCACACCATAAAGAGCCGTACAACGTTCTTTATGAATAGAGGCCAGCACAACCAACGGGTCGAAACGTTCTACCATCACTTGTGTACAACCATGAGTCAGACAGTTCATGGTAGCCAATACTACCCCAAAACAATGGAACAACGGAACGCAACAACAAAGTTTGTCATCTGCCGTGAACTTCATGTGTTCCCCCGTCAGAAATCCATTATTGGCAATATTATAATGTGTCAGCATCACCCCTTTCGGGAAGCCGGTAGTGCCCGATGTATATTGCATATTTACTACATCGTGACAATCCACTTTGCTTTTTAGTTCGTTCAAACGGTCATCTTCCACATTATCTCCCAACAGCAGGATCTCCGCTGTATTATACATACCACGATGTTTTTCCTGACCTACATATACTACATTTCGCATATATGGAAAGCGTTCGCTCTTTAAATGTCCACGCTCACAAGTCTTCAATTCAGGAAGCATCGTGTATGTCATCTGCACAAAATCACTATCCTTCTCACCATTCACAATACAAAGTGTATGCATATCCGAGTTCTGACAAAGATACTCCAACTCCGATTGCTTGTAGTTCGTATTCACTGTAACATATACCGCACCAATCTTCGCGCAGGCATATAACAATGTCAACCAATCGGGAACATTAGCCGCCCAGATACCCACATGGGTACCACGTTCCACACCAATGGCAATAAGCCCTTTTGCCATATCATCCACACGACGGTTCAACTGACTCCAGGTAAAACGGAGATTTCGGTCGGAATATACGATATATTCCTTATCGGGAGTCTCTTCAGCCCAGTGTTCCAGCCACTGCCCCAAAGTACGATCAAATAATTGCATGTAATTATACTTAAGTCTTGGTTCCTACTATTTCATTAAATCGGTGTGTAAACTACTGCCAGGATTTTTGCAGCCTGTCCCTCATAAGCATGTACATGATGAGGAACAATGGAATCATAATAAATACTATCACCCTCTTCCAGCAGATAGGTATTCTTGCCATAGCTGATTTCCATAATACCTTCCATAACCATGATAAACTCTTCTCCTTCATGAGAAGAAAGCACGAAGTCGGTATCTTCCGTCGGCATCACATCGATAATAAACGGTTCCATGTGACGGTCCGCCTTTGACTTGGACAACGAGTGATATTCCATGTGTTTGCGAGAGTGAATCGCATTATTGGAAAAACTGATCGCATCCTTGGCCTCTTTCTTACGGCATACGACCGGTCCGACTTCATCCTGATCATCAAGGAAAGTACCCAGACGTACTCCCAACACACGCGCAATCTTAATCAGCGGTGCGAGAGAAGGTATATCAATGTTATTCTCAATACGTTCAACCTGTTCGATAGCCAAACCTGAACGTTGCGCCAACTCTTCTATGCTTATTGATTTATCTTCGCGGAGGGCTTTAATTTTCTCGCCAACAATCTTACTTGTATCCATTTTGAAAGCATTTTAGTTATCAAAGGTGATAAATTATAATAATTAAGCTGCAAAAATAGCAAAATCTTTAGATGAACACAATTATAACCGAAGAAAATACGACTATCAGGAAGAAAAAGAAGAAACTAAAAAAAAGCCGTTCCTCTATCATGAGGAACGGCTTTAAATCTTTTCGCGACAAGTAGATTACTTACGCAAACCGAGCTCTTTAACAATAGCACGATATCTTTCGATATCTCTTGCTTTCAGGTAGTCGAGTAAGCGACGACGCTTACCTACCAACATTGTTAACGCTCTTTCAGTACTATAATCTTTTCTGTTGAGCTTCATGTGCTCAGTCAGGTGAGAAATACGGTAGGAAAACAATGCCACTTGGGCCTCAGCTGAGCCGGTGTCAGTGTTAGACTTTCCGTACTTTCCGAAGATTTCTTGCTTTTTAGCAGCGTCTAAATACATAATTCTTAGAATTTTAATTGATAAATTATTCTTTTGAGCGTGCAAAGATAGGCATTATCTTTATATCACACAACGATTTACAAGAAAAAATTGCTATCATTGCGCATATTTCTAATCCTATTTTCGTACCTTTGCAGCCAAATAATAGGTATTATATGCAAAATATTCGAAACATTGCAATCATTGCCCATGTTGACCATGGGAAAACAACGCTGGTTGACAAGATGCTATTGGCCGGAAATTTATTCCGCAGCAACCAAAATAGTGGTGAACTTATCCTGGATAACAACGATTTGGAACGTGAACGTGGTATAACGATTCTCTCCAAAAACGTATCCATCAATTACAACGGTACAAAAATTAATATTATTGATACTCCGGGACACAGCGACTTCGGTGGTGAAGTAGAACGTGTATTGAATATGGCCGATGGCTGTATTCTGTTGGTAGATGCCTTCGAAGGTCCGATGCCACAGACTCGTTTCGTACTGCAAAAAGCGCTCGAAATCGGTTTGAAACCCATTGTGGTAGTTAATAAGGTAGATAAACCTAACTGCCGCCCGGAAGAAGTTTACGAGATGGTTTTCGACTTGATGTTCAGCTTGAACGCAACAGAAGATCAGTTGGACTTCCCCGTGATTTACGGTTCCGCCAAAAACAACTGGATGAGCACCGACTGGCAGCAACAAACTGACAGCATCACTCCGCTACTGGATTGTATCGTCGAAAACATTCCGGCACCGCAACAATTGGAAGGTACTCCCCAGATGTTGATTACTTCTCTGGATTATTCTTCTTATACCGGTCGTATTGCCGTAGGTCGCGTACATCGTGGTACATTAAAAGAAGGTATGAATATAACGCTTGTGAAACGTAACGGCGATATGTTCAAGAGCAAAATTAAAGAGCTCCATGTTTTCGAAGGCTTAGGCCGTGTGAAAACAAATGAGGTTTCTTCCGGTGACATCTGCGCGCTGGTAGGTATTGACGGATTCGAGATTGGAGATACAGTTTGTGATTTCGAAAGTCCGGAAGCACTGCCACCCATCGCAATCGACGAACCGACCATGAGTATGTTGTTTGCTATCAACGATTCTCCTTTCTTCGGTAAGGATGGCAAGTTTGTGACTTCACGTCACATCCACGACCGTCTGATGAAGGAACTCGACAAGAACCTGGCTCTCCGCGTAAGAAAGAGTGAAGAAGACGGTAAATGGATTGTTTCCGGCCGTGGTGTACTCCACCTTTCTGTATTGATTGAAACAATGCGCCGCGAGGGATATGAATTGCAGGTAGGTCAGCCACAGGTTATCTTCAGAGAAATCGACGGTGTGAAATGCGAACCGATTGAAGAGTTGACCATCAACGTACCGGAAGAATATTCCAGCAAGATTATTGATATGGTTACCCGCCGTAAAGGTGAAATGGTAAAGATGGAAAATACAGGCGAACGCATCAATCTTGAATTCAATATGCCTTCACGCGGTATCATCGGTTTGCGTACCAATGTACTGACGGCTTCTGCCGGTGAAGCCATTATGGCACACCGTTTCAAAGAATATCAGCCGCACAAAGGAGAAATTGAACGTCGTACCAATGGTTCTATGATTGCTATGGAAAGCGGAACAGCTTTTGCTTATGCCATCGACAAATTACAGGATCGCGGTAAGTTCTTTATTTTCCCGCAGGACGAAGTCTATGCAGGACAGGTAGTAGGCGAGCACTCTCACGACAACGACTTGGTTATCAACGTAACCAAATCGAAGAAGCTGACGAATATGCGTGCTTCCGGTTCGGATGACAAAGTACGTCTGATTCCGCCTATCCAGTTCTCACTTGAAGAAGCACTGGAATATATTAAGGAAGACGAATATGTAGAAGTTACTCCAAAGGCAATGCGTATGCGTAAAGTGATTTTGGACGAAATCGAACGTAAACGTGCCAACAAGAACTAACCATTCTTTCATTAATATTATAATAGAAATCCCGGTGAAACGCTGTGTTTTACCGGGATTTTATTTTTTTCTGCAAGTATCACAAGCATTACTAATACAACAACAATCCTACCACACCCGCCAGACAAATCAACAGGATAGGGTGAAGATTCCATTTCCATGTAACCAAAAAGGCTGCCGCAAAAATACCGATACTTTTATAGTCCATAAAATTTTCTCTATTCATCATAAGTAATGCAGCCGAAGCAATCAAAGCAACCGACATAGGTAGCAGTCCGGACATAGCCGCCTTAATATACTTGTTATCCTTGCACTTCGCAAAGAAATAAGAAATGAGCAACACCAGAATAAAAGAAGGTAAACAAACCGCTACCGTAGCCAGCACCGCTCCCCACACGCTTTGCGTTACCGCATACCCTACATAAGTAGCACTATTGATACCAATCGGCCCCGGAGTCATTTGCGAAATCGCCACCACATCCGTAAACTGTTGGGGAGTCAGCCAATGATGAATATCCACTATCTCATGTTGAATAAGGGAAAGCATCGCATATCCACCTCCAAAACCGAACATACCTATTTTAAGATACACCCAAAGTAACTGCAAATATATCATACCTCTTTATTCATTATTTTTTCTTTCAACCACAATGTATATACCAATCCTCCCAGAATTCCTGCCAATACAATATAAATAGGAGACAGTCCAAACTGCCAAATCAAAAGAGTAGCTATGGCAGGAGCAACCAACTGAAGGTATTTCAGTTTCAGAGCTCTTACAGCAGAAATACAAGGAAACAAAATCAACGCTACCACGGCAGGACGTATTCCATTAAAGATGCGAATCATCACTTCATTATCTTGAAACCGTGCAAAAAACATGGCTATCAGCATCATAATAACAAAGGAGGGAAGAATCGTAGCCAAAGCACATACCAGGCTCCCACCCACTTTATACAACTTATATCCTACAAAAATAGAAATATTCACAGCAAACACACCCGGTAGTGACTGCGTCAAGGCAAACATCTCCATGAATTCTTCCTTACTCATCCACTGTTTGGCAACGATCTCCCGTTCAATTAACGGAATCATGGCATAACCGCCACCAATAGTAAACATTCCAATCTTCGCAAACGTCACGAACAATTTCAAATACTCTAATACCATTCCTACTTTCTAATTTTCCGATATTTTCTATTTACTGTCTAATAAGTCCTTTAGTCACATCATATTCAACCCGATAGCTACGCCCCTTCACTGTTTTAAAAGAAAGAGTCTTATCAGCATACTTTATCACACAGTTTCCTCCCGCATTGGAATGAACCACAGCTTCTTTCAGCTGATTATTCTCCCAAACCATAGCCACTTCAAAATTCCCCTTTGCACAGATACCACTGACAGAGCCTTCCTTCCATGCATCCGGCAAAGCAGGCAGCAACTGAATAAAACCCATATGACTTTGAAGCAACATCTCGGTAATACCGGCTGTTCCGCCAAAGTTTCCGTCAATCTGGAAAGGCGAATGTGTATCCCACAAATTATCCAGCGTACCGTTCTTCAACAAATTGCCAAACAAGGTATAAGCATGATTACCATCATGCAAACGCGCCCATTGATTCAACTTCCAGCCCATGCTCCAACCGGTAGCCCCGTCACCACGATGCACCAGTACTACTTTAGCGGCTTTCGCCAGTTCGGGAGTGGTGACCGGAGAAACCGTATGCCCAGGATGCAGTCCGAACAAATGATTCACATGCCGATGCTCGTCTTTCGGATCATCAATATCTACCGACCATTCCATCAACTGACCATACCGCCCTATTTTATAAGGAACGAGATTGGCAAGCACATGCTCCCACTGCTTACGTTCTTTCTTATCTACGCCCAACACTTTACTCGCCTCGATTGCATCCAGCAAAATCTCACGTACAACGGCATGTACAAAGGTAGCACCCTGATCGATAGGGCCATGCTCCGGCGAAGTAGATGGAGCAGCCGTATATGTTCCATCCGGTTTATGCCACAAATAATCGACAGCAAAGTCCGCACTACTTTTTATCAACTCATACCCCGTTTCTTTCAGGAATTTCAGATCTCTTGTATAATCATAATACTCCCAAATATGAGTAGCCAACCAGGGACCTGCCATAGGATTGAAGTTCCACGACATATCCTGACTTTCCAACGGAGTGGTAAATCCGAATATATTGCCAGAAATAGATGCCGTCCATCCTCTGGCACCGAAATAAGATTTCGCGGTCTTTTCACCTGGTTTTACCAGCGTACGAATGAAATCGACCAATGGAAGCATACATTCATTCAGGTTGGTGGAGCAAGCTGGCCAATAATTCATCTGAATATTGATATTATTATGATAGTCCACACGCCACGGTCCATCGACATTATTATGCCAGATACCCTGCAAATTCGCCGGCATATTGCCCGGACGGGAACTTGAAATCAACAGATAGCGGCCGAATTGAAAATATAATTCTTCCAGATCATAATCCGGCTGTCCTGCCCGGTAGTTTTTCAAGCGCTGGGGAGTCGGCAGATTTCTTCCCTTGATCGCCGGATTCAGGTTCAATTTAACCCGGTTGAACAAAGCAGCATAATCATTGTAATGCTGACTAAACAAAGCAGTATACCCCTGTGACACTGCGTTATTCATCCATTCCTTGGTTGTTTCTTCCGGCTTGACACCCACATACGTCTTCGGATCTTTAAAATCCGGATCAAAGTTAGGTTTATAATCAGTATCAGCCGTAATATAAAACACAACTTCATCCGCACCTTTCACCGTCAGTTTTCCATCTGCATTAGACAAGGTTCCGCCTTTTGTTTCTGCCTGAATACGAACGACATATTTCATTCCGTTATTGTCCAGAGATGCGGAATACACTAACCCTTTATTACTGTCAGAAGCCATATTCCCGGTAGACACCGGATTAGGCGCATAACTAAAAACCAAGTTTTGTTTACCCGGTTGATCCGCACTGAAACGCATCACCATCACATTGGCAGGATAAGAAATGAAATAATTGCGCTGATAAGCCACATAATCCTTTTTAAACTGAACAACTGCCATTGCAGAGTCCAAAGAAAGAATACGTTTATAGTCACTCATTCCTATAATATTCAATCCTGTTTCTACATAAAACTCTCCCATGGTAGTAAAACTGCCGAAACGGAAAGGTGTTTCTCCGTCAGCATCATAAGACACCTCACTGTTGAAGTTTTGACGTGTCAGCATTTCAGCCTTTTCCTGATTTCCTTCCATAAATGCCTGACGTATTTCATCCAAAAGATGAGCCGACTGTTTATTGACATTCCAATAATAGTCCGCCCCTTTCGCCGTATTCGGGCCGCCACGCCAAAGCGTTTTTTCGTTAAAGGTAATACGTTCAGCTTCCACCGACCCCATGATATTCGCACCTAAACTACCATTCCCTATCGGTAATGATTGCGATTCCCAAGCAGGATCCGGATTATGACCTGCATTTCCTGCTGTTTCCGGTTTATCACCACCTTTCCACAGTTCCGGTCTTCCCCCATACCACACGGCATACCCCTGCAAAGTATTGGGAGTATCAAACCAGATGGAAAGTCCTTGGGTATAATCAGTTTCACCTGCGTAAAGTCCGGAGACAAAAAACAAGGAGTAGATAAGAAAGAAATAGAGTTTCTTCATGGTTGTCGCATTATTATTCAAGATTATTCTCTCGTATATAGTTTGTACAAAAGTAATCAAAATATGCCTTTAATAAAAATAAAATACCGTCTTAATGGGCACAATAATAAGGTGAAACTATATCAAACCGGCCAGTAGTTTTTTCACGACCCAATATCCTACCCTAGCCTCCGAAATCCCCTGCAATAGCCGATGATGACAAACAAATGCATCGTCAATAATTTCCGCTTCCATATAATAAAAACAACAGGCAGGATCTTTTTCAAATGCTTTCGCATACTCCAGGATATGAGTTGATATAAGGAAATGGCAACAAGAGAATCTTTTCAATAATTCATTGACTGCAAGAGAAGCCTCAAAAGCATCCTTAGCGTTAGTTCCGCGAAACATTTCATCCAAGACGACCAAACAACGTTTTCCTGTAAGCGCTTTTTGCATCACTTCTTTTATACGAAGTACCTCTGCCATGAAATGGCTTCGCCCGTCACGCAAAGAGTCCGGCAAATTAATAGAAGTATAAATACCTTCGTAAAGAGGACAAACCATTGACTTCACCGGGACAGGCAGTCCGCAATGCGCCAGCCAGACAGCCAAAGTCAGTGCTTTTAAAGTGGTTGACTTTCCCGCCATGTTAGAACCCGTAAAAATACTGATATTTCCCCGGGACATCACCCAGTTATTCTCCCGTACATTTTTCACAAAAGGATGAACTACATCCTCAACCGAAAAATCCATTGTTTCCACCACTTTCGGTGTACAACAGAAATTTTTCTCTTTCGCTACCCGATGAGCTGTCCGGCAGACATCCAATAAATACAAAACTGATAATAACTCTTTCAAAGACAACAAACGGGTACAGCGAAATAGATAATCGTATTTATCTATCGTATAATTAGATAGCCGCCTTTCTTCGCCAGAAGTCTGTTCCAAGACTTCACCTAATTCACTTCCGGACAAAATATCATTCACCATACGGGCTGACTCCTTCATCAATTGTGGGGCATCCTCATCCAATTCTTTCGCCCATCTCTCCAAACAATGCAGCAAATGTATTACCAATTTCACTCCCCGACAAATAACATAACGGGTTGAATCATATCTCAACAGGCGATCTATGACAGTAGCACATGACAGTAAGACGTGTGCTTCCCTGATCTGGTCGCGATAAGCCAGATAATATTCAATAAAATCCAATTCTTCTTCATTCAAAAGAAGTTCAGGTAAAGCATCCCACGCAACAGCCTCCTGCCTTTTGCGGATCATATCCAAATCACTTAACGGATACATAATCCAGTTCATCATCAATGACTTTCCTTCTTTCGTCTCTGTTCTAGAAAACAAAGAGAAAAGAAACTGCTCATTGTTTGCAGTCTCCGTTATGCTTAAATCCGCATAGGTCTGTTTGTCTGTATCCAGATACGTCATAGCTGTCTTTAAAAGTAAATAGTCTCGTTTTGACAAATATAGGAAAAAAAACTAAGCAGACAGTATTCCTTTTCATAGAAAGACACAGTATAGCAATAAAAAAGGCGGTTCGAAAACGAACCGCCTTCCATCGACAAAGCT
>OAVA01000111.1_pt1 | contig 55088 bp, 52 predicted proteins | sample 1476331 | NCBI WGS metagenome assembly OAVA01 (sample SAMEA2580070, study PRJEB22360) | human gut metagenome | biome: human gut; feature: human-associated habitat; material: faeces | place: Denmark | collected 2008/2010 | reverse complement strand
CAAAACGCCCAACGAGGTATGGGACGAGGAGATGGCCAAGCTACAATCAAAACAAGCCGACCCGAAACCAGCCGTTGCACTTACAAGTTGAATCCGGGAACCCCATACGGACTGCGAGAACATGCGATAATGATTCCAAGCGCCACCCAAACGGCGCAAACAAACCTTATAACTCAATCGTGGGCCGGTCGGGCCGACCGCCACGGTCACCAAAAAGCACGCCAGCCCAACCCCAGGGATTGGGACAGGGATGCAAATAAGACGGAATCCGCCCTCTTACGGTGGGTGCAGCGCACGATCCCCCAAACGTGAACCGATTGAAAACCCGACAGCCTCCATCAAGGCAGGGCAAGTAAAAGAACGGTCGAAGACAGGGAATCCCCGGCCTCCAGACCGGGGAGGAGGTCAACCGTGAAACCAACAAGCGTCGCGTGTCCGCCGGCCTGCCGGAATTCAAGGTCAGCTTCGTTCAAACCGCGGCCGCAAGCACAGAGGCCAACTATATGGCTTCGACCAACACGATGGAACACAACTTCAATGAAGGCGTTAGTGTTGGCCAGAACATCGCAGGCGGCCCCGATCCGGTGTCCCGCTGGTACGACGCCGAAAAGGTCACCTATGAGAAGCTCATCCAGGAGCATCCGGAATACAAGGACCTGTCCGGCTACGAGCTGATGCAGAAGGATGAGGCCGCGTACAAGACGGTCGGCCACTACCTGAACATCATCAATCCCAAAGCCACGACCATCGGCGTCGGTTACAACACGAGCGGCAAGTATGGGTGTGATCCAGCCAGAACTTCGGCACCGACACCGACACGGCCGTCACCGTCGACGAGTACAAGAAGCTTGTCGACTCGGCCATGAACGGCGCCGTAGACCCATCGATCGAACAAGCCGTCAAAGATGCTCAGACGGTGTGCGACAAGGCCAAGGCCACGGTCGATGAAGCTCAGAAGAACGTCGACGCCATTCAGCTGAAGGTCGACGCGTACAAGGATTCCGACAAGGCGATAGCCGACGCTCAGAAGAAGCTTGACGACGCGAAGAAGACCCTCGAGGACGCTCAGGCTGCGAAGGACAAGGCTGACAAGACTCTGGCGGACGCAGAGACGGCCGTCAAGCAGGCTCAGTCGGATAAGGAGCAGGCCGACAAGGATCTCGCCGAATTCAACGACGCCGCCACCGGCGACGAGGATACGGACACTCCGTCCGACGGCAACGACGGCGTCTTGGATCAGACCAACAGCAACACCAACAACACTAATGCGAACGCCGCAAGTGGTGACAAACTCGCCCAAACCGGAACCGGCGCTGCGACGGCACTCACCCTCGCAGCGATCATGACGATCGCCGACGCAGGCTGCGTGCTCGCCTCGGCGAAGATGCACAAACAGCAAGATTGACCTACATAAATAAGGTGACTGGCGGGCGGTTCAGGGCAAACCCGGGCCTCCCGCCTCTTTGTCTCGACGCGAACGCAGGTCGTGTAATCGAAGCGACAACTCGGACGAAAACCATGCGTTATGAGCGGAACGGCGATGTCCGCGAATGCGTCGATTCGCGCACGCCTCGCCCACGACAATGGGATTTGAAGCAACAAGGAGCTAAAGAAACGCCATGAGCTTCGAAACCAAACCATCGCACATCGCGAAACGCGACTACCCGAACAGCAAGAAAAACCGTCCCGCCGAAATCGCAGAGGCATTCCTCGACGAGCAAAGCGCGATGGAATTCGCCAATGCAATGGGTTGGCCGTTCCTCACCGGCGAGGAACAGCTAACTTCGGAATCAGCACATGCCTGAAGACGCACCTGGACGTCAGGTTCAACTCTTTTCGATTGCGGCTCGTTCCATGTTGATGTCACGCACCGCTGCGATGTCGACCTTGGGCTTTCTGTCGTATGTGTATAGTCCGTTGCATTCCTGCTCGACGTCATATAGCTGCGTGTAGCAGAAGCCGAAAATGGCCGGATTGTCCAACAGAGCCTTCGTTAGACCGTGGTAGCGTTCCACGAACTCCGACTCGCCCGCAGCGGCCTCCCCGTACCCCCACGACTCTCCTCCGTCCACGCGTGCGCGGCTTGCTATCTTGATGCCACCGTATTCGCTGACAAAGAAGGGTTTGCATCCTTGGTAACGCTGGCGTTCGGGGAATGGGTCAACGTAGCCCGAGCCGTCCGAGGGATCCAGTCCGGCGTAGTTGCCTGCGAAGCGTATGGGATCCTGCTCGTAATCATGCACGTCGTAGATGTCGGTGACGGTGTGGAACATACCGCTGGTGTCGATGCACGGACGCGATGGGTCGATGGCTTTGGTGACCGCATATGTCTGCCGGAGCACATCATCGTCTTGTTTCGTTCCGTCGACGTCCCAGGTCTCGTTGAACGGGCACCAGCCGACGATCGATGGATGATTGATGTCCCTTTCCAGGAGTTCCAGCCATTCGGGAAGGAAGGCGGTCAATCCTGATGCCGTGGTGATGTCGAGACCCCAGTTGGCCATTTCCCCCCATACGATGTATCCTTTGCGGTCGCATTCGTACAGGAACCTTGGTTCGAACGCCTTTTGGTGGAGCCTCGCACCGTTGAATCCCGCCGCCATCGACAGGTCGATGTCGCGGGACAGTTCTTCCAGGTCCTTGGCCGTATAGATGCCTTCCGGGTAGTAGCCCTGGTCCAGGACGAGGCGTTGGAATACGGGTTCGCCGTTGATGAGCACTCGGTTACCGTCGATGTCCACGGATCGCATGCCGAAGTAACTGCAGACGACGTCTTCGCCGTAGCTGATTCGCACATCGTATAGGTTGCCTTGTCCGACGGTCCATGGGACAGTTTTCTCAAGTGGCACCTCCAGGGAGCATCTGTCACTGCCCATGGCGATGGACGCAGAGCCCACCTGGTTCCCCTCGAAGCTGATGGTTATGTTCGCCAGCTGTGATCTTTGCCGGGTTCGGCCATTGACCGTCAGGTCGATGCCGACACTGTCTCGCGATAGATTCGGATGAAAGCGGGCCGAAACGACGTGGGTCTGCGGCATGAATTCCAGCCATACGGTCTGCCATATGCCTGTAGTGCGGGTGTAGCAGCAGCCGTATGAGTCGTAGCGTTCGGATTGCTTGCCCCTTGGCTGTCGTCCAGATCGCAGTTCGTCCTTCACGCATACGACCAATTCGTTCACACCCACGTGCGCTATTCTCTGGATGTCGAAACTGAATGGGGAGTATCCTCCGCGATGTACTCCAAGTCGTTCCCCGTTCAGGTAGACGGTCGTTTCATAATCAACGGCGCCGAAGTGAAGTCTGACTATACCGGCGAGTTCTTTTTCGCTGAGTTCGATTGATCGCCTGTACCAACAGCAGTGAATGAAGTCCTTGTATTCGATACCCGACAGTTTGCTTTCCGGACAAAAAGGCACGACTATACTCTGGTCGAAGTCATGCTTCCTGTACCATCCCCTGTCCTGTCCGCTGCAGTTGAGATCGAGTTGAAAGTCCCATGTGCCGTTGAGACAGCGCCAATCGTCTCTTTGCCACTGCGGTTCGGGATGTTCGGGCCTTGGCACGTCGCTGTGTCCTGTCGTCCCCATTATGATGCTCCCTTTCGGATGGTGTTGTTCTTTATTTTTCGTCATGTTCGGCGCAGCCCCTTTTAACGGGCTGCGCCCAACTGTCTGGGGCGCGCCGTTTTCCGATGTGCTTCAGGCTACGGCGAAGATGGCGCGTTTCAAGTCCTCTCGTCGGCTGGAGTGGCCGATGAGCAGTTCGAATTCGCCGGGTTCGACGATGCGGTTGGCGTCCGGATCGACGATGGTGCAGTCTGCGACGGGAATGTCGAAAGAGACGATCCTGCTTTCGCCCGGCTGCAGTTCGACGCGTCGAAACGCCTTGAGTTCCCGATCGGCCCAGCTGGTGGATGTCACGAGGTCCCCGACATATGCCTGCACGACCTCGACGCCGTAACGCTTCCCGGTGTTGGTCACGGTGACTTCGGCATGTATGGTGTCGGCTGCGGTGAAGACGCCGGAAGGCGGGACATTGCTAATCGTCGGATCATCGTACTCGAACGTGGTGTATCCGAGTCCCTCGCCGAACGCGAACGCCGGATCCTGCGTCAGATCGGCGTACCGGTCGCCATGCTGGCCTCTGATCTGGTTGTAATAGACCGGCAGCTGACCCGCATGGCGCGGGAAAGTGATCGGCAGACGCCCGGATGGATCCGTCAGACCGAAAATGATCTCGGCTATGGCGCGACCGCCCTCCATGCCCGGTGAAGGAGCCCACAGCAGGGCGCTTGCCCCGCCCTCGCTCTCACGGCAGTGGATAGGCGTGCCATCGGGACGCAGACTGGCGACGACAGGAACGGGACCAACCACCGACGGTGGAAGCACCTGCGGCTTGGAGCTGACCAACACCACGACCAATGGCTTCCCGGTTTCCCTCGACACATCGGCGAGCGCATCGAGTAGTGCGTTTTGTCCGCCGAGTAGTTCGAGTGTGGCGGTGGAGCATCCTTCGCCGATCAGTTGCACTACGTCGCCGACGACGGTCACGATTGCGTCGGATTGGCGGGCTGTGGCTACGGCTTCGTCGATCATTGTCTGGTCGGCGGGTGCGGGGACGGCTACCTTGGGTCGGGGTTGTCCGTCGGGATAGAGTTCGCCCTCGGGGTCGGGCACGATGTTCACGATGTTCGCGCCGCGCATGTAGGCGACTTCGATGCCGGTCTTTTTTGCGATGGCTTTGATGCCGTCGAGTACGGTGGTGATCGCTTCGCGTGGATGGCCGTCGGGCATCCAGTTGACTTGTCCGGAGTTGCCGGCCCAGTCGCCGAGTTGGGTTTGCGCGTCGTCGGCCAGCGGTCCGATGACGGCGATGTGTTTGATTGTGTTGGCAGCGGAGCTGTTGTTTTCGATGTTCAGGGGCAGTGAGCCGTCGTTGCGCAGCAGGACCACGGATTCTCGGGTCAGCTCGAGGTTCGCCTGTCGATGTTCCGCCGAACCCATGATGACCTTGATACGTTCGGGATCCGGTAGACGCGGGTCTTCGAAGAGTCCCAGACGGAACTTCAACGCCAGGATGCGTGACACTGCGGCATCGATCAGTGATTCGTCGAGCAGGCCTGTGTCCACGGCCTCGATCGCGCCTTCGTAGAACTGTGGCGTGGTCATGATCAGGTCATTGCCTGACTTGACGGCGTCCGCCGCCGCATGCGTATAGTCTGGCTTGACGTGCTGTTCCCAAACGGAGCGGCCCACGTTGTCCCAGTCGGTGATGAGTGTGCCCTGGTAGTTCCAGGAGCCACGTAGCTTTTCTTTCAGGAGCCACTGGTTGAAGGTGACCGGGACGCCGTCAATGGATTCGTATCCGAGCATGAATGTGCCGCAGCCTTCTTTGGCTACGCGTTCGAAGGGTGGAAGGAACCATGACTCAAGCTTGCGATGGCTGAGTTCAGCCTCGGATGCGTCGCGGCCGCCCTGAGTTTCGGAATAGCCTGCGAAGTGTTTGGCGCAGGCGAGGATAGCGTCTCGGCCCAATGGTTCCGTGGCGTTGGCTCCGCCTTGGTAGCCTTTGACGATGGCGCTGGAGAGTTCGCCGATCAGCGTCGGATCTTCGCCGAAGGTCTCCCCCACGCGTCCCCAGCGGGTATCGCGGGCGATGCACAGCACCGGGGAGAAGGTCCAATGCACACCCGTGGCAGAGACTTCTTCGGCAGTTGCCCGGCCCATCGATTCAATCTTGTCCGGATCCCAGCTTGTCGCCATGCCCAATTGTTCGGGGAAGATCGTCGCGCCGGGCCAGAAGGAGTATCCGTGGATGCAGTCGTCGCCGATGATCAGGGGAATGCCGAGACGTGTCTTCGTGTTGACGGTCTCGGCCGCTCGAGGCAGGTCGTCCGGACTGGTGTGCAGGATCGAGCCGACGTGCCTGTTCACAATCAAGTCGTCCAAGTCGCCGGAGCGTGCGTCGAGCTGCATCATCTGCCCGACCTTTTCTTCCAGGGTCATGCGGGAGAGCAGGTCGTCGATGCGTTCTTCAACCGGCAGATCCGGGTTGCGGTAGGGGAGCTTCTGGCCGCTGATGTTCTCGCTCATACTTGTTCGTTCCTTTCGTCTTTTTGCGGCTCGTGGCCCATTTCGGTTTGCCTGTGATCGAACACCACCGCGATCAGCGCTTTTATCGCGAAGTCCACGGTGCTGGGCATGTCGATGTGGTCTTTATCAATGAGCCATTGCAATTGCAGGCCGTCCATGACCGCGATGATGGACGCGCAGGCCGCTTCGGCCTTTTCCTCGTCGAGGTCCCGTCCCATTTCGTCGGCCATGTCTTGCATTCGCTCTTTGAGTTCGTTGCGTAGTCCGTCGTACCGTTCGTGGAAGTATGTGTTTCCCGGGTTGTTCTCCGTCACTGATTCGGCCGACAGGGTGACGAAGGTTCGCACCACGTTGGGACGGCTCGCGTTCAACTCTGCGGTCTCCACCAAGTGGCGGAACGCCTGCGCCCCCCTGGGCAGATGCCCCTGGTCGAATTCGGCGACTTCGCTGGAGTCCCGGTTCCTGAGCACCGCTTCCAGCAGTCCTCGTTTTGATCCGAAGTAATGCAGGACCCCGGCCCTGGTCATTCCTACCCTGTCGGCCACTTCCTGCAGCGTTCCGTTCGCCGTGCCTTTGCTGCCGAACACGTCGGCGGCGGCCTCGATGATGCTTTGGCGTCGCTCCTCGGTCTCGGGTCGGTGCCGTGGCGTGGTTTTCTTCTCGTTGTTCATGATTCGATGTCGGCTTTCATTCTTGTGGGTTCGGTTCGAGGCGTTGTCCCATGGCTCGCCGCCGGTCTGGACTGCGCCACGTGTTCGAGCAGGATCGGCTCCAGTATCAGCACGTTGATCCAGACGCATGATGCCGGGGCGAACAATAGCCACACCAGCAGCAGGCGCGGCGCGAAGACCGGCAGGCCTCCCATGAGGACGATGGTCACGACCACGCACGCCATGGACGGCAGGAGGTGCTGCAAGGCCAGCGAGAACGATCCTCGAATAATCTCGCCCACGCTCATCGTGAAGTAGGCGGGAAGCATGAACATGTACGTCGCGGCCATGAGGATGACGCCGTACGCCACCAGGATCAGCAGCATGAGGGGCGTGAACGAGTTGGTGAGGTTCTGCAATTCCTGGAATCCCAGCACCATGGCGATGCCCGCCGTCAGAAGCATCGCCCATAATCCGGTCGGTTTTGCGAATCCTCTTCTGAATTCACGGACGAATTCCCTCCATACGGCGACGTCCCCCTCCCGTCTCATCCTGCGGCACACCGAGTAGGCCGCCGAGATGCTGGCGCCTATGGTGACGAGAGGCAGGCTGAACAGCACCATGAGGACGTTGAGTTCTAGAATCTGCACCATGGTGCTCAGCAATGCGTATAGTTTGCCGTCCGTGGAGAATATCTGCTTGATCATTTGCCTCACCTCCATACGATCGTAGCGACGGCTTTAGGCGTCAGCGTAACGTTGGCCGCGTTATCCTCCCACCCCGCCCTGACGGTTATCGGAGATTCCCCATCGTTCAGAAGAACCATGGCGCGGCTTCCATCTTCGTTGAGCGCCGCCACGCATCGCGCGCCGTCCGTGTTTCCCGTTGCGATGGTGGGGACGACATGGGCCCCCGGACGAATGTGACGGCTGAAATGCGCCAGCCCGTAGTAGTCGATCTCCTTGCTCGCCTTGCGACGTTCGGAGTCGACGCGCAGCAGCCCCCTGCATGTGGATTCCCCGAATCCAGGCACCGTCGGTCCGCGATGCTCGTCCAAAGCGATGTTCCATAGGACGAACGCATTCGCCCCATGGTTCAGTGCCTGGATGATCATGCCAACCAGGTGGCTAAACGCCGGTTCGAACCCGGGGATCCATTCTCCGCCCGACGCTTCGGTCACATAGGAGAGTTTCCCGGGGTGGCGTTCGGACACGACGCTCTGCGATTGGGGGTCGCCCGCGTACCAATGCCATGCGATTCCATCGAACGATTCGGCCGCGCCGTCAAGCAACGCCAGCGGATAGTCGCATCTGTCCCAATTGTGGTCGTATCCGAGTATCAGCGTCTTGAATCCCGCTTCGCGCATGGCCGTCCTGAGATGGTCCCTGACGAAGACGGTCTCCTCCTGTGCGCTCATCGCCATGCTGGGGTAATGGGTGGGCTCGTACAGGGGCTCATTCTGAGGCGTGACGGCATGTACTTCGATGCCGTGGGACCCGTAGGCGCGCAAGCACTGGACGAAATACCTGGCGTAGGTTTCCCGGCAGTCTTCCCTGAGGCTTCCCGCCTTCATGCTTCCGTTGGTCTTCATCCATGCGGGGGCGCTCCATGGGCTCATCACGACCTTCAGGTCGGGGTTCAGCCGTTTGGCCTCGTGGATCAGGGGTATCACGTTGCGTTCGTCTCGCGCGATGGAGAAATGCTCCATCGAGTCGTCCCGTTTCCCATCCGGCATGTCGTCGTAGCTGTAGACATCCCTGGCGTAATCGCTTGCGCCCATCGGATTGCGGAGCATCGACAGGCCGATGCCCTGGTCCGGGTCGAAGAGGTCCGTCATGGCTTGTTTTCTGCTCTCATCGTCCAGCGTCTCGTTGAGCAGATACGCGGAGGAGTCCGTGAGGGACGCGCCGAAGCCGACGACGCGCTGCATCGTTTCCCCGGGTTTCATCATGATCTCCACGTCGAACGTCCCCTCGTGCGAGGCTTGTTCGATGGGTTCCATGAGATGCCTTTGGGAAATGGTGCGGAAGATCTTCGCTCCCATGGGTTCCTCCTTCTTCAATCAACCGTTCGTCGACGTTGACGTCATGGCCGTGCTTATGTCTGGATGGTCCCCCCATGGGGGTGAACAACGGGCAATCGCCCGGAACCGTTCACCCCCATGGGGGGGGATGGGCTCACTCGCCCAGTCTCTTCATGTTCGCGGCGATCTTCTCGTCGCGGATCTTGTTGATCTGGTCGATGCCGTTGTCCTTCTCGAACTTCTCGTACGTGGTCAGCAGTTCGTCGAATTTCTTTTCGGATTCGGCGCGGATCATCGACACCAGGGTCGTCGACCAGTTCGTGTTGATCGCGGACAGGGACCGAGACTGAGGAGTGTTCGCGTCGGGGCTGATGTTCTCGATCTCGAACTGGGGCTTGAGGTAGTCTCGTCCCCAGTCCTGCATCTGACGGATCGCTTGGACGTATGAATCCTTGTTCAGGGCCTTGTACCGGTCGTGGCTGAACAGGACGAACTCGCCGATTCGCCATTCCTTCTGGAACTTCTCCGGTTCGTTGGTGCGCACTTCGTTGGCCTCGTCCGTCCATGAGACGGTGCCGTCGGAGTTCTTGGTGTAGGTCTTTCCCTCGATGCCGAAGTTCACCAGGTACTGGCCGGGGTCGTCGAGCAGATACGTGTACAGCTGCATGGCCTTCGCCGGGTTCTTGGTCTTCTTGGAGATGTAGGTGATGGTCCATCCGCTCAGTCCGGCCTGGGACAGGGTCGGCTCGTTGCCTTCCGTGGACTCCATGGCGTCGACGGCGACGTATTCCTTGCCGGGGTTCGAGGACATCCAGGTTTGAAGTTCGGTGCCTTTCTGGGGGAACGCCTGGAGCAGCATGGTGGCGTACTTGCCCGAGCTCACCTTTTCCTTAAGCGTTTCCTCGTCGTCGGCGAAGCTGTCGTCGGAGATGTTTCTATCCTGGTGTACCTGCCTCAACGCCTTGAGCCAGGTCACGTAGTCCTCGTCTAGGTTCCTCTCGTAGAACTTGCCGTCTTTGATGATCGGAACGCCGAGCATGTTCTGCAATGTGGCGTCGAGGGAGCTGTTGGATGCATCGAACGAGTTGAAGCCGAACGGGACGAGATCGGGGAACTTCTCCTTGATGGTCTTCATCGCGCTGACGAATCCCTCCGGGGTCTTGAAGTCGACATCTCCGATCGCGTCCAGCACGTCCTTGCGGATGATGAACGCGTCCGTGGGAGGAATGGTTCCGTCCTCATAGTCCCGGGACGTGTTCGAGTACGAGGGGTAGCCGTAGGTCTTGCCGTCCTTGAGCTTGTACCAGTCCAACGTCTGCTTCTGAGCCACCTTGGTGAAGTACGGATCGTACTTCTTGGCGAGGTCCTGCAGTGGCAAAGCCCATTTGTTGGCCGTCTGCGCCACCTGGGAGCTGGAGTCGAAGATCGTGATGAGGTCCGGCATGTCGCCGCTGGCGAAGAATGTGTTGAGCTTGGTGTTATCACCTGTGATGAACTCGACGTCGAGGTTCAGGTCTTCCTTGATCTGCTTGGTCACGAGATCCTCGCCCCAGGATTTGTTCCACCAATCGGCGTTGACGTACCAGGTGAGCTTGGTGTCCTTAGTCTTGTCCAGCTTCCATGCCGGAGTGTCCGCGGACACTTCGTAGCTGGGATCTGGCAAGTTCGCCGTAGCGTCGTCCGTCTTGGCCGACGAACTGCCGCCGCATCCGGCCAACACCAGCATGGAGGCCGCTCCAGCCACCGCGACCATTTTAGTGAAGACTCCTTTGTACTTCATTGTTCCATTCCTTTCATTTCATTTCTTTTTCTGTCTTCCTTGGGCGAGAATTGCCGTGGGCTCGCGCGGATCAGGGTCTCCATCGGCCGTCTCATCCTTTCACCGCGCCAAGCATCGTGCCGCTGACGAAGTACCTTTGGACGAACGGGTAGAGTATGAGGATCGGCGCGATGGTGATGATGATCGTCGCCAGACGCATTCCTCTTGTCGTGGTGTCGACCATCAGCGATCCCACGGTGCCCATTTGCGCCGAGGCCTGCGAACGGACGATGATCTCATAGAGCCTCATCTGCAGCGGATACAACGCTTCGTTGTTGATGTACAGCTTGGTGGTCATGAAGTCGTTCCATTGGGCAACTCCGTGGAAGAGAGCGATGGTCGCCAACGCCGGCTTGGAGAGCGGGAGGATGATCGAGGAGAAGACCCGCAGCTCCCCTGCTCCATCGATCCTTGCGGAGTCGATCAACGAATTCGGCACCTGTCGGAAGAAGTTCATCAGGATGATCACGTCGTAGTAGCTGAACAGTCCGGGGATGATATAGACCCAGAAGGAGTCCAGAAGGCCCAACGACTTGATGAGCAGATAGGTCGGGATCATACCGCCGGAGAAGAACATCGTGATGATGCCCATCGCGGAGTACACTGACCTTCCCTTCAGATATGCCTTGCTCAACGGATAGGCGAACACGGCGCAGAACATCGTGTGCGCGATCACGCCCACCGCGGTTCTGGAGACAGAGATGAACAGCGACTGCCACAATCCATCGTCGGAGAACACTGCCGCGTAGTTGTCGAGGGACAACGCTTTCGGCCAGAAGATGAAGTCGTTTTCTGACAGGGATTCCGAAGTGGCGAACGACGAGATGACGATGTTCCACACCGGAACCACGATGATAATGGTGAACAACAGCAGCAGGGCGGCGTTCGCTACGTCGAAGAAGATCGAATTATGCCTCACGCGCTGGGATCGGGCAACGAAACTAGGTTTCCCTTCGGGAAGGCCTTTCACGGTCTTTGCATTCATGTCGTCTTCCTCTCTCAGAGCACGGACTGATTGTCGTTGATTTTCTTCGTCACCAGGTTGACGGCTACCAGCAGGATCGTGGACACGATCGAGACGCCGAGGCCCACGGCCGTCGCATAGGAGAAGTCTCCTTCGGACAGGCCCACCCGGTAGACGTAGGAGTTGATGACCTCAGCCTTGGGCTGGTTCTGTGAATTCATCAGGACGAGCGTCTGGTCCAGGTTGGATCCCAGTAGTCCCGACACCGTCAGGATGAGGTTCAGGATGATGATCTGGCGGATGCCCGGGATGGTGATGTTCCATATGCGTTGGATCTTGGATGCTCCGTCGATCTCCGCGGCCTCGTACAACGCGTTGTCGATTCCCGCCATGGTCGCCAGATACAGGATCGTTCCCCATCCGGCTTCCTTCCACACGTCCGAAAGGGAAGCGATCCACCAGTATTTGTCGGCGTCGAGCAGATAGTTCGAGTCTGCGTTGAAGCCTAGGAATTGAAGGATTTCATTAAGAAGGCCGTTGGTTGACAGCCAGTTGATCAGCATGCCTCCGAGGATGATCCATGAAAAAAAAATGAGGGAGATAGGTCAGCGTCTGTACTATCTTCTTGAATGGTGTCCATGGGATTTCGTAGATCATGACCGCCAACACGATGGGCAGGAGGAATCCCAGCGTCAGTTTGATGAAGCTGATGCCCAGGGTGTTGACCACGGATTGCCAGAAATACTGGTCCTTCAGGATAGTTTCGAAATTCTGCCAGCCGACCCAAGGCGCGTCCTCGATGGTGTCCACCACCGTGTATTGCTTGAATGCCAGGACCAAACCGTAGATGGGGATGAAGTTGAAGACGATCATGAAGATGATGCCAGGCAAGATCATGGCCTGCAGCTGCCATTGTCTCCCGAACTGGACGAACCATGATCTGACGCGGTGGACATTGCCTTCGGATCGTGCCCTTTCCCTCCGGGTGGAGATTCTCCTGCTTTTTTTTGCAGCGCCCATGCTCGTTCACTCTCCTTAAAGGAATGCAATACACAACATCTTTGTTACTGCTGCAATTCGAATCCTCTTTTGGACTCGATATCCAGTAAGCATAATGTTACTTACTTGTAAGTAAGTATGTCAAATGGCATGTCACCCTCAAGCGAGCCATCTTGAGCCTCGAATTAGGCTCAAGCAACCGTTTTCTCTTCTCCGATAACGTTCGATAATCCGTACACGCATACGAAAAAAGAGGGTTATTCGTAATGAAGCGATTCCCGCCGTAACAATCTCATTTCGGAATAACCCCACATACACCGATGAGCCAATCTCAAGCTAGTCGATCAAATCCTCGAGTTCGCCTGCGAATCATCGCAGTTCGTCATCCGTGGTGCGGAACGTTATGCTCGCCGTACTGTTGTCGACACGGACCGTGTAATGGTCGAGGGGTGGATTCTAGTGGTGGTTGCAACACCTGAGGTTTGAGCGGTCTTCCATGGTCACGTTGTCGGTTGTTGAGGTTATCACGCGGCGTCGAGCAGTTCGATGATCTTCTCGCTTGGTTTCATGAACCCGAGGGTTTTGCGTGGCCGGTCGTTGAGTTCCTCGGCGACCGCGTCGAGGTAGTCCTCCGGGTAGACGGATGGGTCGGTGCCTTTGGGGAAGTACCGGCGCAGGAGCCCGTTGGTGCTCTCGTTGGTGCCGCGCTGCCACGGGGAGTGCGGGTCGCAGAAGTGGACGGCCATGTCCAGCGAGGCGCCGATCCGTTTGTGCAGGGCGAGTTCCGCTCCCTGGTCCCAGGTCAGGCTGTTGCGCAGGAGTTTGGGCAGGTGCTGCATCTTGTCGATGATGGCCTGCCGGGCGTGTTCGGCGTCGTGCCCGTCGGGCAGGTGCGGCAGGATCGTGAACCTGGTGGTGCGCTCGACGAGCGTGCCGATGGCGCTTTTGTTGCGGCTGCCGGTGATGAGATCGCCCTCCCAGTGGCCCGGGACCGCCCGGTCCTCGATCTGCGGGGGTCGCTCCGAGACCATGACCATGGGTTCGCGGAAACGGGGTTTGCGGCCTCGGCCGCCTTGGGGCCTGCGGGCGGTTCGCCCCTGCCCCACGGCGCGTTTCGGCTCCTGCTTGAGTCCCGCCCCCGGCCTGCAGGCAGATGGGCTGGCAGACGGTTTCGACGCTTGCGTGCATGTCACCATTATCCGGGAACATCGCCTTCGGCCCCCGATGTCTATTTAGAGGTGCAACACCCCTGTTGGTCCTGCAATTCTAGCAGTTCGTCGGCGAATGCCTCGGCGGGCGTCCGGTAGCCCAGCACGCGCATGGGACGGTTGTCGGCCTCGTCGACAATCTCCCGCAGTTCCCCGGCCATGTCCATCCGGATCTCGCTGCGTTTGGGCGGATACCGGCGGATCATGCCGTTCCTGTTCTCGTTGCTTCCCCGCCGCCGGCTGGAGTACGGGTCGGCGAAGCACGTGTCCATGCCCGGCCCGTCGCGCAGGCGCGTGTGGCAGGCGAACTCGGTGCCGTTGTCGTGCGTGACGCCGCCGCGCGCGCCGGCCGGCAGCGGCGAGAACATCGCCAGCTGCGCCCCGACGCTTTCCCCGGCGGTCTTGCCGGGCACGATCCCGGCCATGAGGAACCTGGTCTTCCTCTCGACCTCGGTGTGCGGGTTGCATCCGGCGCCGATCACGCCGTCGGCCTCCCAATGGCCGAAACCGCTGCGGTCGCCGGCCTCCGGCGGACGCTCGGAGATGGGAACCCGTCCGGGAATCGGGAAACGCGACGTCCTCCCGCCGCCACGCCTGCGACGCCTCCCGTGGCCGCGTGGAAGGCAGCGCGCCCGGCGCTCACGGCGATGGCGGTCGGCGCAGATCCAACGGTAGACGGTCTCCGGGCACACGCGCATGGCGGAGTCGTCGGGGAACAGGACGCGCGGCCTGCCGCTGACGGGCGGCGGCGACCAGCCGCGACCCGGCCATTCGGCCACCCGCGCCCACAGGCGTTCGCATGACAGGCGGTGGCGCTTGCGCGGTTCGGCGCGCCTGCGGCCGGCCTTGCGCCGCGGCGGGGCCGGCGATGTAGTATCCGCCCGTCCACGGGCCCGTCTCCAGCCGTTTCGGCCGGTACGGCCGGCAGGACTCGTTCTCGTTGGACGGGAACCACGCGTCGCGTTCGACCTCCCTGCTGACCGTCGAGGCGTTGCGGCCGAGCATCAGACCGATCCTGCGGATGCTGGTGCCGTTGCCGATCTCGATCCGGATGACCTGGCGTTCCTCTTCCGACAGGTGCGAACATGCTTCTCCCATAGGTGCAACATCCCTTCGGACTGGTTATCCGGACAATCTCCAATCCAACGGGTGTTGCACTTTCATTTAGACAACGGGTCTGACCAGTCGCTCAATGAGGACGGGCTGATCATCACCGATGGTTTCGCGGCAGTGGTGGATGGAGTGACCAGCAAAAGTGTGCACCACCCTGCCGGCCTTGTTCTTGGCCGCGTCCAGCACCGGGGTGATGTCAGCGGCCCATTTTCACGCACCGAACGTCCGGCGAGCATGTCGTTGCTGCCCACGCACACGATCAGCACGTCCGGCCGGTCGTTGATATCGCCAATCATCCGGTAGCGCACGCGCCGGGCGGTCGCGCCGAGCTTGCCGACCGTACGCCAGGCCACCGGCCGACCGGTACGCTTGGTGACGCGCGCGGCGAGCAACGGCATGATGCCTTTCGACTGGCCGTCCACGCCACCCAACATAGTCCGCCCGCCTCGACCGGCCGATCTCGTCAGTGAACACGCGGAATCGAACCCTACATCGACGTTCGTTTCGTCTGGTTTGGCCCATGAATTCTGGATGAATTGGAGTGAACCGGCGGGTCTGGAGGCGAGCGGGCGGCGGATCATGGGGCACAATGGTGTCAAGGAGGCCGCCATGGTCGATGACTATACTGCCAAAATGACTGAGCTGATCGAACTCATGCGTCTGATCGGCAACGATACGCAACAGTGCGAGGTCAAGGAATGCAAGCGCAAGATCTCCTCGACCATCACCGATACGCTGTCCGCGTTCTCCAATGGCTCCGGCGGCTGGATTATCCTGGGCCTGTCCGAAAAGAACGGGTTCACGCCGGTCGAGGGATTCGACGCGCGCGCCATGCAGGAGGCGCTGAGCCAGGCGTGCGAGAAGATGACGCCGGTGGTGCGGCCCGTAATCGTCACCTGCCCGTTCGAAGGCGCGAATCTGGTGTTCGCGCGCATCGACGAGATGCTGCCGCGCGACAAGCCCTGCTTCACCACCGCGCTCGGACCGCACGGCGGCTCGTTCATCCGTACCGGCGACGGCGACCGGCGCATGACCTCCTATGAGGTCGACCGGCTCATCGAGGAGCATCTGCAGCCCACATACGATCTGGATATCGTGCCCGACGCCACGACCGATGACCTCGACCCGCAGCTTGTTGCCGGATTGTTGGCGCGCGTGCGCGAACAGCATCCGCGCGTGTTCGCCGACCGAGACGGCATCGATGTGCTGCTGGATCTGCAGGTGTTGCGCCATGATGATTCCGACGAGTCGGAGGTCGGCGGAATCCTGCGCCCCACCTTGGCCGGACTGCTGGCGTTGGGCCGCTATCCGCAGAAGTTCTATCCGCGGCTCGGCATTTCGATTGCCGTGTTTCCGGGGACGAGCCGGGACGATGTGTTCCGGGGTGACGAACGATTGGTCGCCTCGAAGTCGGTGGTCGGTTCGATTCCGGTGATGATCGACGATGCGGTCGACTCGTTGATGCGTTGGATTGGCGCGAAGAAGCCTGACTATCCGCCGCTCGTGTTGCGCGAGGCGATTGCGAACGCGCTCACCCACCGTGATTATTCGCCCGATGCGCGCGGCACGCAGGTGCATATCAGCGTGTTCACCGATCGCATCGAGATCACCAATCCGGGTGGCCTGTACGGCATGGTGACACATGACGTGCTGGCGAGCCCGCATCCGGTGACGGGCGCGCCGTTCGTCTCCACCCGAAACCAGTTCCTGTTCACGCTGCTGGAGTCCACGCCGTATCCGGGCGGCGGGTTTGTGAACCCAGAAGGCGGCGACGGCTACCAGCGCATCGCCGCCGCGTTGCGTGAGGCCGGCATCGAGCCGGCGACCACGCGCAACGACATCAACACGTTCACGATGACCATCACCAAGCAACGCACGATGGAGAACAGTTCGCCGGGCGACGTGGTCAAGGCGATTATGACCGTACTGGAGCGGCATTCGGCGATGAGCGTCAAGGAGATCATGCGCGAACTGCAGTTGACGCCGCTGGCCGCCACATCCGGTATGCGCGAGCTGATGAAGGAAGGGCGGGTCGCCCGAGTCAAGTTCGCCGACGACCCGGCACAGCGGTATCGGTTGAAAGGCTGATTTCTCACTCGGCCAGCTGCGTGGTGGCGGGCGCGGCCAGGGCGGGGCGGGATCGGCGGAAGCGGCCGGCGGCCAGGCCGATGCAGATGAACATCACACCGAACAGTGCGACCAATCCCAGCGAGCCGGACCAGCCGGCGACGCTTATGCCGGTTTCCGCCGCCGTGCCGAAGCCGAGCGCGTTGTCGATCGCGGTGCAATACCACCAGCCGGGCAGGAACTTGGCTATGGTCACCATCACGCCGGGCATCATGTCAATCGGCAATGCGACACCCGACGTGAACATGATGAGCAGGCCGAAGATGTTGGCGAACCCGTTGGCCGCCTCTTCCGAGAGCCCGAACTCGCTGAGCATGAATCCGCAGGCGACGGTCATCAGCGCGTACACGCAGGTCGCGCCGAACGTCATCAGCACTCCCCCGACGCTCAGGTGCAACGGATCGAGCCCCGCCGCCATCATCAGACCGATTGACAGCACCAAATAGCCGACGCATACGACGAGCGCGAATCCGCCCAACGTCAGCAACCGCTGGAGTCCCATCAGGACCATGCGTCGGGGCGAGGCGGTGAGACGCCGCCGCACCTCGCCGGTGGTGAACGCGCCCAGGATCATCGATCCGCAGATGGTCATCGCCAGGGACAGCGGGTACAGCGCGGTTTTCATGGTGCCGCCGAATCCGCTGACCGCCGTATCCGCAGCGCTTGCCGACTCCTCGGTCGGCGTATCGACCACGGCGATCTGATGGTTCACGTCTGTATCGCTGGCCGATTCGGCGGCCATTTTGGCGGCCTGGGACAGATCCTTGATATCCGGCTTGTCGACTTGCCCTTCCGGCAGCGAGTCCAGCATGTCTTGGTCCAGACTCGCGCCATCAAAACCGGCGGCCCCTCCTGTAGCGTTCATCATGCCGGCGAGCGCCGCCTGGTCGACCCTCGTCTGCGCGCCGATCAGTGCGGTGCGGGTGAGCGAGAGGAAACCGCCGACGTTCATCCGCGCCATCGACCCGGAGCCGGATGCGTAGCTGGTAACCGTGTCCACGTTCGGCGGATTGTCGCCGTCCGCCGCCGCGGCGACATAATCGTCAGCGAATCCGTCGGGAATGATGACGATCAGGTCCACCCAGTTCGAGGCGACGGCCTGTTGCAGCGTTTCGCTGGTGTCGTCGAGGTCCACCAGTTCGCTGGAATCGCGCAGGTAGGCGCGCATCGACGTGGCGATATCACCCCGGTCGGAGTCGCGGTCGATGATGGCGACGCGCGTCTTGGTCGATTCGAACACCGCGGACATGGAGCCGGATGCGGAGGTCAGCATCGCCCAGCTGATGGACATCATCAGGATGCCTATGAATACGAGGTAGATCATCAGGTAGACCCGGTGCGCGAACAGCACGCGCAGCGTGGCTTTACAGGTGTTCATAACGTTGCCTCCTCAGCATTGCGATGCCGGCCAAGAGGAATACCGCGCTCATCGCCAGCAGAATGATGCAGGTGGTGATGAACGGCCGGTAGCTGTCGTAGTACAGGATGTCGTAGAACAGGTTCGTCACCTGCTGTGCGGGGTTGATGGTGCCGAGTATGGGCGCGTTGCGGGCTATCCAGTCGCTGATCTGCATGGCAAACCCGCCGTACAGTCCGGTGAACAGCGACAGCGTGCAGGAGATGCCGGTCGACAGCCCGTATTTCGTGTTGTACGAGAGCTTCGGCACCGCACCGAGCAGGGTGCCTGCTGAGCTGGGCATGAACGAGGCGATGATGACCGCGAGGATCGCCGCCGGTTCGCGTCCGCCGAGCGAGACGTTGCAGGCGAGCCGGATATAGGCCAATGCGATGGACAGGGCGACCGACGAGCACAGCCAGCAGGAGAGGAAGCCCGCGACGAGCTGTTTGGCCCGGCTCAGCGGCGCTACGGTCCGCCGTATGCCCAGCGCGGACAGGTTCGCCTGTGCGGCGGCGACTGTGCTGATGGAGTATCCCATGGCCATCATGCAGGACATGGCCAGCAGCGCGTAATAGTATCGGGCGATCTCGTCAGGCTGGAAATGCGTGAGCGTCGTCTCATGGGTCATGTCGACGTTCTGCCCGACGCTGTTCCAGAAGTTCCGGCTGAGCGCGGCCTGTGGATTGTCGGCGATGGTCTGCCGGGTAACGGCGTCGGTGCGGTTGTACAGGTCGATGACGCTGCGCAGGGCCGCGAGGCTAATGTCCAGTCCGCTGTTTTGCGTGGAGTCCTTGGCTGTGACGGCGGTTTCCCGGCTCACGGTCATCGCCAATCGGCCGTTATTGTCGGCGGTCAGATAGCCGTTGGCAGTGCCGTCGGCGAGCCGTTGTTCGGCCTCCTTCACGGTGTCGACTGTGGTGATGGTCAGCAGCTTTTGGTCGATTTCGGCGTAGGTCGTGTCGTCTGAGGCCGATTCCGTTTCCCCAGCCAGCGCGTCTACGAAGGTGCGGGCACCGTCCGCCTGCTGCCAACGGGTGTCTTCGATGACGGCCATCGGCACCGGCTTGAGTTCGTATGCTTCGGCCAGCCCGCCGAACAGTCCGTTGAACATGGTCGCCAGCACAATCGGGAACACGGTCATCCAGAACAACGCCGACCGGTTACGCAAGTTCGCTTTCAATGCGACCAGAAATGTGGTCCACATGATGTCTCCTTACTCAGGAACTCCCCTCAGTCACCTTTGGCGACAGCTCCCCTCGGAGAGGGGAGCCAAGTTATTTGCTTGCCGACTGAGGGGAGCATGGTCAGTCCCTCAGTGCTTTGCCGGTGAGTTCGAGGAACACGTCGTTGAGGGTGGGCGGGCGACTGGTCAGGTGGCCGATGTTGGCGCCGGAGCGTTTCACCGCGTCGAGCACGTCGGTCAGGTTGTGTTCGCCGCGACGGCATCGCACGTCGAGTTCCTTGCCGTCGTAGGTGGCTTCGATCACGCACGGCAGCGCACGGACCTCGGCCATCGCCGAATCCGCCAGATCGAGCGTTTCGATGGTGATGCGCTCGCCCGTGTCGATCATGTTCTTGAGCTCGTCGGCGGTTCCGAGCGCCAGATGTCGACCATGGTCCATGATGAGGATACGGTCGCAGATCTGCTCGACCTCCTCCATGTAGTGGCTGGTGTAGATCACCGTGGCGCCGGCCTGGTTGAGCCGCTGGATGCCTTCCAGAATCGAATTGCGGCTTTGCGGGTCGACGGCGACCGTGGGTTCGTCGAAGAAGATCAGGTCAGGCTTGTGCGCGATGCCGCAGGCGATGTTCAGGCGTCGCAGCAGACCGCCGGACAGTTTGCCGGGCCGGAACTTGCGGAAGTCCTGGAGACCGACGAATTCGATGGCCTCCTCGACCAGCGGCGCACGGTCAGTTTTCTTCGGCACGTACAGCGAGCAGAAGTAGTCGATGTTTTCGGTGACGGTCAGTTCATTGAACACGGCCACGTTCTGCGGCACGATGCCGATACGGCGCTTCAGCGCGTAGGAGGTCGGCGTCATCGGCTGGCCGAACACGCGAATCGTGCCCGAATCGTAGGTGAGCAATGCGAGGATGCAGTTGATCGCGGTGGTTTTGCCGGACCCGTTCGGTCCAAGCAGCCCGAAAATCTCGCCCTGGTTCACGTCAAGGTCAAAGTAGTCGAGCGCCACCATGTCGCCGTAGCGTTTGACCAGTTGGCTGACGTGCACGGCCAGGGCCGGGTTGGTTGTCGAGTCGTGTTCGGAAGCTCTGTTGTCGGTTGCCATAGCCACTCCCTTCCTTGGTGATTCCATCATCCCAAGAAGGGGCCGGACGCCGCCACAGGCAAACGTCACGACTTGGCCGTACAGGCGTGACATTTGTCATTACAGCCCTTCGGCGTCGGTCTGCATGGCCTTGTACACCTTATCGACCGGCATCAGGCTGATCTCGTCCATCGAATAGTTGGACGCCCTGTGGCTTTGCGCAATCATCGGTATCATCCCTTTACGGTTGTGTCGACAACATCCGACGCTTGTGCCTCATCTATTCGGGAAGTGCAGACCCGTTGTCTTGGACCGTCATGCGAATAATTCCGCACGCCCGTCAAGTTCGTTGTGTTCCGCGCACCGCTAGACTGGTGGGTGGAAGAGCATCAAGCCAGGGAGGTGCCATGCGTGTGTTGGCCGAAAAGGTCTTGCTGCTCGTGTTGGGCCTGGCTTTGGCCTGGCTTGTCGGGGTGCGGCTCGATGGCGTGTTCATCGCCGGCCTGCTGTTGGCCGTTTCCGTCGCCGGATTGGTGGAATGGCTGCGTCCCGCGCAATGGTCTTGGGTCTTGTGTACGGCGTATCTCGTCATCGCCGTGGCGGTGCCTTCATGGTGCGCGTTCATGCCGCTCATCGCCTACGATACTGCACGGCTGCCGGCCCTCGCCTCGACCGGAGCCCGGGCTGGGGCACGGACTGCGGCAAGTGGCCGCTCCCCCATGTCTCGCGGACCGCGGCCTCTCGCCGTTCCCTTGCCGATGCAAATGCGTTCGGCCCCGTGGCTTTCGGCCGCCGCGCGCTGGATATGGGTGTTGCCGCTGATCGCGCTCTGGTTCGCCCGTGGCACCGACCGTCTCCAGACGCTGGTGATGACGCTGGTCGCCCTGCTTGGATTCGTTCTGGGCCGGGCCCGCGCCTCCTCGGACGAGGCGCGGCGCGCGTTGCTGCACGCGCAGGACAGGGCGCGCGAATCCTCGCGGGCCACTCGTTCGCGCATCGCCGACATCGATGAGGAACGCGCCCAGTCGATTCGCATGGCGACCCTCGGCGAGCGCACGCGTATCGCCCGGGAGATCCACGACAATGTGGGCCATCTGCTGACCCGCGCGATCATGCAGGCGCAGGCCGGCAAAACGGTGGCCAAGGCGACGAACGATACGGTCGCTGCGCAAGGGTTCGCCACGTTGGGTGCGACGTTGGATGATGCGATGACGATGGTGCGCCGTTCGGTGCATGATCTTGAGGATGATGGCACTGATTTCGCCGCGCAGATCGATGATGCCGTCACGTCGTTCGACGGCATCTCCCCCGGTTTCGCCGTGACGCTGGCCAACGATATCGCCAAGGCACCTGCGCCGGTCTCGCGCTGTTTCGCGACCGTGATTCGCGAGGCATTGTCGAACGTGGTGCATCACAGCGCGGCGCGCGAGGCGAGCGTGACGTTGCGTGACTTCCCCGCGTTCTGGCAGTTGGTCATTCAGGATCCGGGGCCGGCCGTGTCCGAGTCCGATGGGTCCCGGACGGCCGCTGCCCGCCCGCGTGCGATGCGCGCCACGCACGTCGGCTCGCGACTCGCCGCCGACGGCGTTGCCGATATGCGTGGTTCGGCCGATGAGCTGATGCGCGGCATGGGTTTGGCGGATATCGAATCGCGCGTGCGCGCCCTTGGCGGCACCGCGGTCTGCGGGCCGTATGAGGACGGCTGGCGTGTGTTCGTATCCGTGCCGAAGAAGCGTTGGACCATGGAATCGAGGGATTGATGAGAATCGCAATCGTGGATGATGATCCGATCGTCTGCCAGTCGTTGGAGACGATTCTGACGGCCACCGGCACGGCCGAGGTGCTATGGACGGCAAATGACGGCGATACCGCCGTGCGCCGTTATTTCGAGACGCCGGCGAGCCGACCGGACGTGCTGCTGATCGATATTCAGATGCCCGGCACCAGCGGTTTGGATGCCGCGCGCGATATTCTGGCCACGGACCCGGCCGCGCGCATACTGTTCCTGACCACGTTTGCGGACCAGTCGTATATCGCGCAGGCGATGGGGCTTGGCGCCAAGGGCTATCTCATCAAACAGGATGTGGCGGCGGTCGGGCCTGCGCTGCAGGCGGTGATGGCAGGTCAGGTGGTGCTCGGCGCGGAAGTGCTCGGCAAGCTCACCGAACGGACTCCGGATCCTGCCGATTCCGACGATTCCGGAGATACCGCCGATTCCATCGAAGGCCTGCTTGGCGAGCGTGAGCGTGAGATCACCGCGCTGGTCGCCGAGGGCCTCGATAACCGCGACATCGCCGCCAGACTGTTCCTGAGCGAAGGCACGATCCGCAATCGCATCAGCGCGATACTGGACAAGCTCGGCCTGACCAATCGCACCCAACTCGCCATCCTCTGGCTCAACGCCCATCGGTGAGGGGCCTTTGGTCGAGTAGGTCTCTCCCTCCGTCATCGCTTCGCGATGCCACCTCGAACGCGATTCAGGACAGCTTGCAGCTGACCTCTTATTCGCTCGTTCTCACTCACCCTCGCCTAAAAACACCTCCGGCGTTTTCTTCACGGCTCGGCTCATCAGAGGGAGGTTGTGAAAAACCAACCTCAGCTGTTTTTCATGACGATACTGTCGATGGTGTTGGCCACGCGCTCGCAGTCGTCGGAGCACTGTTCGAGGTGACGGTACACGTCATGCCAGGCGAACACCTGCAGCGGATCGGTGCAGGTGGTGTGCAGCGTGCGCATCGACTCGATGAACAGGTGGTCGGCGTCCGTTTCGATCGTGTTGATGGCGAACACCAGTTCGCGCAACGTCTTGGAATGCCGGAATCGCGGCAGTTCGTTGACCAGCTCGCAGATGCTTTCCGTGGCGCGCACCACCATATCCGACATCTGGACCGCATCGTCGCGCATGTCGGTCACATTGTCGTAGTACATGCGGTTGAGTACGCCTTCGATGCTGTCGGTCACATCGTCGAGCACGTGGCCAAGCTCGTCGATGTCCTCGCGGTCGAACGGCGTGATGAACGCGGTCACCAGTTCGTCCATCATGTCGTGGCGCACCTCGTCCGCCGACTTCTCAATCGCGTGCATGCTGTCCATGCGTTCGCGCAGCTGGTCCGGATTGAAGTCGTGCATGACCTCGGACAGCAGCTTCGCGGCCTGGCATGCGTAGTCCGCGCTGCGGCGGAATCCGTCGAAGTAGAACACGTCTTTTTGTCTCGCCATGATGGGTGGATTCCTTTCTAGAACACGACCATGAACAGTTTGGCCATTACGAAGCTGATGAGACCGCAACCGGGGAAGGTGAACACCCAGGTGAGCATCATGTCGCGCACCACGCCGAAGTTGATGGCGGAGAGGCGGCGTACCGCGCCCACGCCCATGATGGTGCTGCACAGGATCATGAGCCAGACCGGAATCATCACACCGGTCACGCTGGGTTGGCCGTTGCAGAACGCCATGCCGAGGAACAGCACGCCGATGAACTTCTGGCCGTCCTGCGCGCCATGCATGAAGCTCATGGCCGCCGCGCCCACGATCTGCGCGTAGGTAAAGAACCCGTTGGTGCGGCGGCGGTCCATGCCAGCGCAAATCAGGGTCACGGCCTTGCATACCAACCAGCCGACGGCGAAGCCGAACAGGAGGCTTGCGACCAGACCGTAGAGCACCTTGACCCATTCGCCCATGTTGATGCCGCCGATGCCGCCTTGGATGGCGATGGCCGCTCCGGACAGGCCGGCGATCAGGCTGTGACTTTCGGAGGTGGGTATGCCGAGCAGCGAGGCGCCCACGCTGTATACGACGATGGAGAACAGCGCCGCGCATAGGGCGATGAGCGCCGCGTTCGTGTCGCCGCCGAAATCGACCATGTTGCTGATGGTGGAGGCCACGGAAGCGTTGAGCTGCGTCATGATGAAGACGCCGAGGAAGTTGAAGATGGCCGCCATGATGACGGCGGAGCGTACGCGCATGCATCGCGTGGTCACGCAGGTGGCGATGGCGTTGGGTGCGTCGGTCCAGCCGTTGACGAAGATGACTCCCAACGTCAGCAACGTTGTGACGGTCAGAGCCGGGTTGGAAAGCACTTGTTGGAGGAAATGCGCCAGTGAGACGTCCAAGGGGAATCAACACCTTCTTCTTCGGGGGCGGAAGCCGTCACACTGATTGTAACGGAAGAATGGCTACGTAGTTCCCATGGCGCGCGGGTTTTATGGTGTTGTTATGTTGCGCGCCGCGCATCCTTTCGTGAAAACAGAGCGGGACAGTCGTATGCTTCGATTCGGCGCCTGCATCGACAACTATCGTCATCTGCCGAGGATTCGGTCATGCGTGTGCGAAAATGGACACGGTGTCAATCAGGAGGTGCACAGTGGTTGTAAGCACGGATTCGAGCCGCACAATGCCCGATTGGGTGAAGTACGGGGTGTTCTGGCACGTGTATCCGCTGGGCTTCTGCGGTGCCGATATCAGGCCCGCCGGCCCGCGCCAGTTCCATGGCCGCGGCCTTGACGCGATGATCCCTTGGCTGGAGTACGTGCGCGATCTAGGCGCGTCCGGTCTGCTGCTGGGTCCGGTGTTCGAGTCGACGACGCATGGATACGACACGCTCGACCATATGCACATCGATGTGCGATTGGGCGGGGATGCCGCGTTCGACCAGCTGATTGCGGCCTGCCGGGACATGGGATTGCAGGTGGTGCTGGATGGCGTGTTCAATCATGTGAGCCGCGATCATCCGGCCGTCCGGGCGGCGCTTGACGAGACCGCCGGACGCTTGAATCCGGCCGACAACCCGTGGCATGGTCTGGTCCGCGCGCATGTCGGTGATAATGACGAACCCGCTTTGGATGTGTTCGAGGGGCACGGGGATCTGGTGGCGCTGGACCATTCGGCTGACGAGACCGTTGACTATGTGGTCCATGTGATGAGCCATTGGCTGGATCGCGGAGCCGCCGGCTGGCGCCTCGACGCCGCATATGCCGTGCCGAGCCCGTTCTGGGCGCGCGTGTTGCCGCAGGTCAAAGCCGCACACCCGTATTCGTGGATTTTCGGTGAGGTGATCCATGGCGATTACCCGCGCATCATCGAGGAATCCACGATGGATTCGATCACGCAATACGAGCTATGGAAGTCGATCCAGCATGCGCTGGAGACGGAGAACTTCTTCGAGCTGGATTGGAATCTCAAGCGGCACAACGCGTTCCTGGATTCCTTCGTGCCGCAGACGTTCATCGGCAACCATGACGTGACGCGTATCGCATCGCAGATTGGCCCGGCCAAGGCGGCGTTGGCATTGGCGGTGCTCATGACGGTCGGCGGCGTGCCAAGCATCTATTACGGCGACGAGCAGGGCTATGTGGGCGTCAAGCAGGAGCGTTTCGGCGGCGATGACGACGTACGTCCGAAGTTCCCCGACTCCCCTGCCGAACTGTCCACGCTGGGAGAGCCGACATACCGGCTGCATCAGGCGCTGATCGCGCTGCGCCGTCGCAACCCATGGCTGATGGATGCGCGTACCGAGGCCGTGAAGCTGGAAAACAAGCACTTCGTCTATCGTTCGACGAGCGCCGACGCCCAGCATTCCCTGACCGTGGGCCTCAACATCGAGCAATCCCCCACTTTCACCATCCGCAACGCCGACGGCAGTACAGCGTATCAATACTGAGCTACCTCATCAGAGGGAGCTCACCATTTACCGCCGAATGCCTCGGATCAGCAGGTCGAGCAGGTACCCGTACGACCGGTCGACCCGTTCGCGGCCTCGTGTGCGGGGTTGTGCGGAACGCAGTTCGAATTGGATGAACCCGTGTATGGACACCCAGATGGAGGATGCAATCAGGTGAGGGTCATCGTCGCGGATGCGACCGAGTCATCCAGCAATCTGCGCGGGGTGCCCGGCAGGGAGCCGGAAATGGATTCGGCAGCCATCACGGATTCCTTGGATGCGCCAAGGATGTCCTGGGGCAGGTGGGATCCTCGCAGCGCGTCCGTCAGGCCGGTGGTGTACGCACCGGCCTGCAGCGACCCCATGATGCCGACGCCGAGCGTGCCACCGAGTTCGCGGATCGTGTCGTTGACGGCACTGCCCATACCTTCCTCGCTGACCGGCACGGCCGTCATCAGTGTGTCGGTGGCGGTCCCTGGACGAGGGCGATGCCTGCGGCCATGACGGCCGCGAACGGCAGTGTGGCAATCGCCATCTCGAGCGCCGAACACCCACGCAGCGCCTGGAACCATTAGGTCGTGAGGAAGATGAAACCGAACAGGCACAGGAAGGCGGCGCCAATGGCCAACGTGCCGATGACGTCGCACACCCAGAACACGCTATCCCATGCGAACCGTTGCAGCAGGATGCCGCCGATGACCGGGCCGAGCGCTATGCCCACCCCGGATGTGCCGGCCCGCAGTCCGACGGCCAGCCCACGCATAGGCGATCCGTCGAACAACCCGATGATGGATGGCAGCGTGGCTCCCATCAAGTTGTATATCAATATATCATACTTATGGAACATTGATACACATCATGTCGGGAACAGGCATCCGCATCGCAAACACCGGTCTACAACACGATCAGGCCCGACGACCATCAAAGGTCGTCGGGCCTGATTCATACGCGCTGTCGGACTAACGGCGTCCAGACTTCATACGGAATGGCGCATTATTGCGATTCTTCTTGGAATGGCGGCGGTTCGGGCCTTCCGTGTTGCCGTATTTGGCGATCATGCGGCGTTCGTGACGCTTGGCACCTTCTGAACGCTCGTCGCGTACGATGCGGTTCTCGTTCTTGCGATGGATGCGCTTGCCGCCTTCGCCCTGACGGGTGTTGCGCATGGACTGCCTGCGGCCGTCATGGGAACGCTCGTCATAGGAGAAGCCGTAGTCCTCGTGGCTGCGCTCATTGCGGCGCGGCTTACGCGGACGCTCGAAATCGCGGGGATCAGTACGATCGAAGCGACGGCTTGATCCATGCTTACGGCCGCTGAAATCATCGTTGCGGCCGTATTCGGCCCCGTCGCGCTTGTCGAATTTTCCGCCCTTGCCGTACCGATCATTGCGACGGCTGCGACCAGAATCACGGCCTTCGAACTTGCCGCCACGACGATCGTCGTACCGGTTCTTGCCGTACTCGTTGCGGCCATCGTCCTGACGCTCGCTGTAACGGTCCTTGCCGTATCCGTCGCGACGGCCGCCCTTACGGCGGTCATCGCCATGCTCGAACAGATAGTCGCGGCGCTCGGCCTCGGGGTTGCTCATGCCGGCGCGGCGTTCCGCACGGTTGCGGTTCTTCTTCACGGCCTTCTTGCTGGCCTTGTCGCCGTGCTTGCGCTGCGGCTCGCCTTCGGCCACAAACTCGCCACCTTCGTTCTCGTGCTGGAATTCGGTCTCGGCAACGTTCTGCTCGTCGCGATTGCGATTGCGATTGCCGCCGCGGCCGGACTCGTCGCCCGCCGCGTTCTTGGCACCCTTGTTCTTGCCCTTGCGCGGGTTGCCCACGGGCTGCGACTTGTCGAGGCTCCAGCCATCCACGCGCTCGGCGCGGTCGCCCACAAGCTCAAGCACTTCGGGCGAATCGTGGGTCACTTCAATCATCTTGGTCTTGATGCCGGCCTGGTTCAGCAAGCGGCGTGTCTCGCGGCGCTGTTCGGGCAGCACGAGGGTGACCACGTCGCCCGCCTTGCCGGCGCGGGCGGTACGACCGGAGCGGTGTACAAAGGACTTCGGGTCGGCCGGCGGCTCGACCTGCACCACGAGCTCCACGCCGCCGACGTCTATGCCACGGGCGGCCACGTCAGTGGCCACCATGACGCGCACATCGCCGGAATCAAATGCGGCGAGGTTGCGATCGCGCTGGTTCTGGTTCAGGTTGCCGTGCAGCTCGGCGGCCGGAATGCCGTTCTGCGTCAGATTCTTGGCGAGCTTCTTGGCCTGGAACTTGGTGCGGGTGAACAGGATGCGGCGGCCTTCGCCCGAGGCGAGTGTACGCACGAGTTCGTGCTTGTCGCCGCGCGTGGTCTCGAACAAGTGGTGGGTCATCAGGTCAGGTTCGGTGGTGGCCGAATCGACCTCGTGCACCTTGGGATCATGCAGGAAGGTGTTCACCACTTCATCCACGCCGTGATCGAGCGTGGCGGAGAACAGCATGTGCTGGGCGTCGGGCGAAATCTGCTCAAGCAGTCGCTTGACCGGCGGCAGGAAGCCCATATCGGCCATTTCATCGGCCTCATCGATGACCACGACTTCGACGGACGAGAGCGTGAGCGCCTGCTGGCGCAGCAGGTCCTCAAGGCGGCCCGGGCAAGCGACCACGATATCGGCGCCGGCCTTCAGATCGCGGATCTGGTGGATGTACTTGACGCCACCGTACACCGTGGTGGTGTTCATGCCAAACGTGTGGGCCAGCGGCATCAGCACGTCGTTGATCTGGTTCGCGAGCTCGCGGGTGGGGGCCAGCACCAGGCCGCGCGGGTGCGGCAGGAAGTCGTCGGCGCGGCGCTCTTCCAGGCTGGCCTTCTTGCGGCGCTTGACTTCGTTGCGGAACTCCTCCATCGCGATTTCGCCAAGCGAATCATAGGAGCCAAGCCGGGTGACCAGCGGAATGGAGAAGGCGAGGGTTTTGCCGGAGCCGGTGCGTCCTCGGCCGAGAATGTCGCGGCCGGCCAGTGAATCGGGCAGGGTGTCGGCCTGAATGGGGAATGCGGTCTTCTTGTCATCTGCCGCAAGCACGCGCACCAGCGGTCCGGGTACGCCAAGTTCGCCAAAGGTAAGGGGGCGGGATTCCGCGCTGTCGTTCATCTGGAAATCAGCGGAATCGTCACGATCATCGAAATTATTACGGGGCACAGTGGCCTTTCATGTCAAAGGTTACACAAATTACGCAAGCTTTCCGAGCTTAGCGTAAGCCCCCTACTTTGCTTGGTGCTCGCCACGCTGTCATCCCACTCTTTACTTATGACCCCATGGGGCGGTAATTGGCCCATGGGGCGGTAACTTGCCCATGAGGCGGTTTGAAGAAATTGTGAAACCGCAGAATAAAGCCATTTTCACCTACCGCCCCATGAGGGTTTTACCGCCCCATGGGATGTTTGCCGCCCCATGGGCCAATTACCGCCCCATGGGTTCTACCACCATGTAAGGCGAGCACCGCTCCATGGAACACGCAAATGGCCCCTACCCGTGAAGGTAGGAGCCATTGTGCAAAAAGGCTGAGCCACAATACGGCCCAGTAGCACTAAAACACACTACAAAATATCCGGATCGTCTTTGGCAATAGTGCCGGTTGCCTTGCCAATGGCCTTCAGACCGTGGTAGGCCACAAGAATCACGATCGTGCCAATGGCAATGCCGTTGAAGGAAATGCCACCAACAGTGAACGCGAATTGGCCAATGGCAATAATCATGGTGATGGCTGCCACCATGATGTTCAGCGGCTTGTCGAAGTTGACCTTGTTCTCAACCCAGATGCGGATGCCGATCATGCCGATCATGCCGTACAGCAGCGTAGTCACGCCGCCGAGCACTCCGGCGGGGATCGTGTTGATCACGGCGCCGAACTTCGGGCACAGGCTCAGGATCAGGGCGAAGGCGGCTGCACACCAGTAGGCGGCGGTGGAGTACACCTTGGTGGCAGCCATCACGCCGATGTTCTCGCCGTAGGTCGTGGTGCCGGAGCCGCCGCCCAGTCCGGCGAGCGTGGTGCCCAGGCCGTCGGCCATGAGGGCGGTGCCGATCTGGTTGTCGTAGTCGCGGCCGGTCATCTGGGCCACGGACTTGACATGGCCGACGTTCTCAGCCACAAGCACGAGCACAACAGGGATGAACATGGGAAGGATGGAAAAATCGGCCTGCGGCAGGTGGAACTTCGGGAAGCCGATCCATGCGGCGTCACCGATGGCGGAGAAGTCGACCTGGCCACGGATGCAGGCATATACATAGCCGATAATTACGCCGACCAAAATGTTGAGGCGACCCAGCAAGCCCTTGAACAGCACGGCCACGAGCAGCACGGCCAGCAGGGTAACCAGTGCGGTGTCCGGCGCGGCTTGGAAGTTAGTCCACACTGAAGGTGCCAGATTGAAACCGATGATGGCCACAATCGCGCCGTTGACCACGGGCGGCATGATGATGTCGATCCATTTGGAGCCGGCGTAGTGCACGAGCACGCCAATCAGGGCCAGCAGAATACCGGTGACCATGATGCCGAAGCTGGCGACCGCAATGCCCTTGTTGGCGGCGGTGACCGCCGTGATCGGGGCGATGAAGCCGAAGGACGACCCCAAGTAGCTTGGCAGCACGTTCCGGTTGATGAGCAGGAACAGTGCGGTGGACATAGCCGTGAAAAACAGGGTGGTGGACGGGTCGAAGCCCGTCAGAATCGGCACCAGAAAGGTGGCACCGAACATGGCGATGACGTGCTGTGCGCCGATACCGGCGGTGCGCACCCAAGTCAGACGTTCATCGGGCTCGACGACCTCGCCGGGCGCCAGCGTCTTACCGTTGCCATGCAGCCGCCATTGGAAGATATTGGACATGGACATTGCTCACTTTCCTCGCTCTTGCTTGGTGGTGCGGCACACAAGACCGGCCGCGCCACGCGTCATTCTAGCGTACGGGGATCGTGCGGCGTCCATCCGTCGGAACGCTCACTTGCCGTAATACTCCAGCAGGTGGGGGTCGACGGCCTGCACCACATCGACCAGATCGCCGTTGGACAGGTACGGGCGCTTGAATTCGCGCCACGGCTCCACTTTGACCTCCCAGCGTCCGCTCGCCTCATCAAGCACGGGCCGGGCGGTCTGCTCCCAACGCACACGCTTGGACGTGCGACCGGTTTCGGGATCTCGGCGCGTGTAATGCAGGCACGTGCAGTTGGTGATCTTCCAGTCGTCCGAATCGGCGCGATGCAGGAACTCCTCGTCGGCCAGATCCTCGATGGTGAGCATCAGGGCGAGCATGAAGTCGCCGTGCGTGACCATGACCACGGACTCCGAGTCGGATTTGCGGCTCAACGAGGTCAGTATGTTATGCACGCGGTCCTCGGCCACGTCGGCGATGGATTCGCCTGCCGGCGGCCGCCAGTACAACGGGTCGGTGTTCTTGAAGTTCCAGTTGCGGGCGTAGTTGGTTTTGAACTCGTCCTTGGTGATGGTGTTGATCTCGCCCCAGGAGCGTTCGCGCAGCACACGGTTCTCCTCCCACTTGGCTTTGGGCAAGGCCATGGTGGCCGCGGTCTCGCGGGTGCGCACATACGGCGAAACCATGTAGCGGTCGAACAGCTGCTGCTGGCTGACGAGCCAGCGTCCGATGCAGTCGGCCTGCTTGCGACCGGTGGCGGTGAGCCGCCATGAGCGGTCGGGCACGGTGACGTTGTCCTGCGTGTACAGGGAGTTGTCGCCCTGCTCGCCCGCCTGGACGATGACGTTCGCTTCGGATTCGCCATGTCGGATTACATAAAGATCGAGCGGCATGCTCATCTGCGCTACTCCTTCGTTGTCGGTGACGTCGCGTTGTTCCGCGCCGTCCGCTATTTCACCCGCGTTATGGTGTCCCCTTTGACCATGAACGCGCGACGGGCCATATCGATCATCGGCTGGTCGAACTTCGAGTCGGTGTAGAACTCGTCGACGACGGCGTCCGGACCGTACAGCTCGCGGAATCGCCTGGCCTTGTTGGTGTTGAAGTTGAGATACGTAACCCTCATCGTCTCCAAATCGACCTTGCTGGCCACGAGGTTCCGCACGCCGAGCCTGCGGCAGGCCTCCCCCACCGTCAAATCGAAGGATGCGGTGAGGATCACGTCATCCGGTTCGGGCTGGTACCAGGGTTTGATGCGCGGGTAGTTCCGATCCCAGAAATCGTTCACGAGCTGTTCGACGCTCGCCACGCGTCGGGAACGGTTCAGTTCCGTAAGATAGCCTTCGGCCATTCTGCCCACGCCGTATTCCATCTGCTCAAGCGTGGCCCGCCCGAGTTTGTATTTGACCGCGTACCGCAGCACGGGTGCGATGAAACGGAACACCTTCGGGTCGTGTCGAGCGGAATACAGGTACAGGTCGAACAGGCTTTCGCCGTCGTAGATGGTTCCGTCAAAATCGAATACGCGCATACCTTCTGCTTCTACTCTGCTGTTCCTAGTTCAAGGCTAATCATGGCGGACCGGCAAAAGCGCGAATATGCGGTGAATTTCACATGAACACTGTTTTTGGAGGGTCGCAACCAACTTCCCCGGCGGTCATCGTCCCCGGTCCGGCACCGTTCCGGCACGCCTGCGCGTCTGGCCGAACAGGTAGACGCCGATGGGCAAGGTCAGCACACCGCCGATGACGAACACCAGCGAAATCGGAATCATGTCGGCCAGAGGCGCGAAGACCAGCATGCCCAGCGGCATGCCCAGCGTGCTGAGCGTGGTGTCGAGACCAAAGACGCGGCCGACCACATTCTCATCGGACTCGGTTTGCATGATGGTACGCATCGGACCCACGCAGATGGCCTCGGCGACGCCATTCGCAACGTCGACAAACAGGTACGCCAGCAGATTGGGCGCGACCCCGAGACCCACCACGGTCACGCCGACCAAAGTGACGCCGAGCGCGACCATGCGCATGTTGTCGCGCACGACCTTGGCCCCGACGGTGGACATGAACGCGCCGCCAAGCAACATGCCGATGCTCCATCCCAGCTCATTGGCCGCGAGTTTGTCGGAGGCGGTGGTCAGGTTGATGAATCCCAGATTCAAATCGATTCCCTCGTATTCGCGGGTCATGAGCAGCAGGGTCAGATTCATCGGGGCAACGGCGATGAAACAGGTCAGCGCGTCGCCCAACACCACGTTGCGCAGATTCGGCCGACGCCACGTGTAGTCGAATCCCACCTTGAGATCGGCGAAGACACGGAGGACGCCGGCGAGCGGCGAGCGTCCCTCCCCTTCGGGCACGGCGTGCGCGGCACGCTCCGCCGTCGCGCGTCTCTTCGGCACCTTGATCAACGCCACGAACCCGACGCCGATGACCGCCGTGGTCACGTCGATCAGCAGGATCGACCACAACGGCACCATGTTGATGAGCACGGCGGCCACAGCCGGTGCCACTATCATGTTCGCCGAGTTGATCACACCGTATATCGAATTGACGCGCAGCAGTTTGCCGGAGGGCACGACGTCCGGGATGAACGACTGCACGGCCGGCGTCTGGATGCCGCCGCCCGCCGAACGGATGAGCAGCACCACGAAGATCGTGGCCAGTCCGGCCCATCCCATCGCGAAACCCAACGACAACACGACGGTGACGGCGGCGATCACCATGTCCGGCAGCATGATCAGCAGTTTGCGATTATGGCGGTCCGCCCATGAGCCGCCGAAGATCGAGACCACGGCCTGCGGCACCACGCCGAACAGGGTGGCCAGCAGCATCGCCGAACCGGTTCTGGTCTGCAATACGATCCACCACCAGATGGCGTACTGCACGATGCTGGAGCCCAACAGCGAAAACGCCTGACCGACGAGCAGCAACGCCACACGCCGGATCCACGCGGCATCGGCCTCCTCGCTCGCCATGGCCTCGGCATACGCGCCGGACCCGTCCACCCCATCAGACGTCACGGGCATGGTCGCTCCAATCTACTCGCTTCAAGACGCATGGGCCTGGTCCCGGGCCCCGCTTCACCTCACACCAGTACCATAGAATGGAGGTCTGATATACCATCCGGCATCTTCCGGGACACGGTCGAGCGTAAGGAACACGCTATGAGCATCATCGGCATTCCCCTAGGCATCCAGGCGTTCAAGATGGCCAAACTCGCGCTCTGGCCGTTCGGGGCGAACGTCCACGGGCTGTAGGTCATCGCGGCACGTGCGGCACAGGCCCGGACTTCACGACCTTCCAGGGCGCCGCCCTTTCCATTCGCATCGTCTGCCGTCTATCATGGAATGCGGATGCACAACGCACCGAACGCATGAAAGGACAGATCATGATCAACCATGTGACCGTCAAGGTGAAGGATTTCGACAAGGAAGAAGCGTTCTACGCCGCGTTCGTGCATGATCCGGAGGGCAACAACATCGAAGCCATGCACAACTGATCGATCATCGGCCGATCGAGCGGGAATCCCGTCGGACGGAACACGCCTTCCATCCGACGGGATCGTCATAATTCCCCACCCACGCCCACGCATCACCGCACTGCAGTGACTGTTCAGCATGCCCCAGCAGCCAGGACCATCACAGGTAAGTGTTCCAGCCAAGCTTGACGGCGAGGATAATGCCGGTCAATACGGCGGCGGCCCGCATGATGTTCTCCGGAATACGCCGGGTGATGGGAGGCGCGATCGCGCTGCCGATGGTGCAACCGATGCACATCATGATGGCGAACGGCCAACAGACGGAACCACGGATTACGAACATGACCGCGGCGGAGATATTCGCGCCGAATCCGACCACGGTTTTCAATGCGTTGATCTGATGGAACGGGCCGATCCTGCCCAAATCGAGAATCGCCAAGGCAAGCGTACCGGCGGCCGCGCCGAAATAGCCGGAATAGACACCGACGAAGCTCACGCCGGCCCACAGCCACCACGGATCGTCGCGCAATGCGCCGTTCACCGTCGCACCGGCGATCCGCGCGGCGCGCTCCGCCTGATACGATTGCGGCAGCGCCCGTGCCACGGCATCGCGCGCGGCCGCTTTCCTCCGTGGATTGAGCGCGATGATGAGCGCACTGAACAGAATCAACGGCGGTACCGCGAATTCAAAGACCTTCGCGGGCATTTCAAGCAGCAACAGACCTCCGATGACGCCGCCGACCAGACCGATGCAGGCATAGACGATCACACGCCGGCCCTGGCCCGTGAGCTCCTTGCGAGCGGAGAGCAACCCGCCGATGCCGGTACCACACACGCCCACCGTGTTCGTGGTGTTGGACAGCACGGGCGGAATACCGAATGCCAGCAACGCCGGATAGGAAACCAATGAGGATGCGCCGACCGCGTATCCAACGAATCCGGCGGCGACGCCGGCTACAAGCACCGACAGCAACGTGGTGACGGACATTCCTGCAATCATGGGGCCCTCCCCCTTCTCATTCCGGTCTGTGTGGCAACGGGAGTCAAGCGTAATGGTTCGGCTCCCGCGCATCGCATCATCGCCCGTAACGTGGCCAAACACTGGCACCGCAGCCGACGCTCCGCATAGCCGGCGCGACGAAGATGATCGGCATGATTCGCCAAGGCGTCCTGAGACACGAACCTTGAACCGACGACGCCACCCGCATTCATGACCGCGCCGAGGAGGGCGCCCTGAACGGGCATCCCGCGCAGACCAGCGAGGCGGGGTCCGGTCGGCATGCCGTCCCGTCGCACAGGGATCGCGGTGCGCGGTCCATCAATGTGACCAGTCCACGCTCCTGTGCACGCATGATCGCCATATCCACGAAATCGGAGGGCAGACGCCGATAGTCGGCGATCTGCGGAACCGTCATCCCGGTTTTAAGATCGGCGGCGATGTCGGCAACGATATCGGCCGGCTGTTCGTCGGCATGATAGGACTGCGACATCGAACCGATCACGACTTCCTTGGCGACGAATCCCGTAATCAGCGCGGCCGACGCATGCCAGTCGTCGAAGCCCGCCGGAGCGAACACGGGGGCCACCGCATCGGCGAGCACGCCGTACGCGGAATCGTGCACATCGTCGACATGCGCGAAACCGCCGGCACCGGCCGTCATGGGAATGCCCTGCAGCAGCCATAGCGCCATGATCATCGAGACGATGATCACACTGGCGCCGCGAACGAATCCCCATAGACGCAGCAGCACCGAACGAACCAGCTGCAGGGCGCGGGGGCACTGGTATGGAGGAAGCGCCAGCATGAGCGGCTCCGGCTCAAGCCCACGGAACATGGTGTGGCGCAGCATCACGCCGACCAGCAGGATGATCATCACCGAAACGACGTACATGAGGAACACCACGAGACCCGCATACTTCGGAAAGAACGCATGGGCGAGCACCAGGAACACCGACAGGCGCGCGGAACACGCGGCAAACGGCACCAGCATGCCGGTCAGCACCCGCTGACAGGAATCAGGCAGGGTGCGGGTGGCCGCCAAGGCCGGCAGATTGCAGCCGAAGCCGACGATGATCGGCAAAAACGCGCGGCCGTCCAATCCCAAGGCGCGCATGGCGCGATCCATCACGAATGCGGCACGGGCCATGTAGCCGGAGTCCTCCAGGATCGACAGCAACAGGAACATGATGCCCATCACGGGAATGAACGTCAGCACGGTGATCACGCCATCGAGCACGCCATCGACCAGCAGCGAACGCACCCAGCCGCCGCGCCAGGCCACACCGAACAGCCCAAGCAACCAGTCGAGGCCGGATGTGCACCAGCCGCGGAACGTCACATCGATCCAATCCTGCATCGGACTGGCCAGCGTCGTCGTGGCTTGGAACACCGTGAACAGAACCGCGAGAAAAACGATGACGCCGACCACGGGGTGCAGCAGTATGCCGTCGATGCGGTCGGATAAGGTGACGCGACCGTCGTCGTGAACGTCAAGGCGACGCAATACGCCGGCGGTCCAGTCGAGACGGGCATCGGCCCGTGATTCAGCCCAGGAGCGCAGGTCGTCGACGGTGTGCCCGTCGGCGTCGGCCGTGATGGCGGACCATGCGGTCAGCCCAGAGGGAATGGGGGTTCCCCGGAAACCCACGGCGATGGCATCGGCCAACGCCTCGCCGCCGTCTCCGGTACGCCCGTCGACCGCGATGACCGGCATCGCAGGTGTCGCCGCGAGCGCCGTCACGCACGGCGCCATTCGCGGACGTCTCCGCATGGCGATCGCAACGCCGGCAGCAAGCGTCCTGCGAGCTGCAGCAGTCGCCACCTCTCAGGTCCCGTAGATTCATCATTCGCGCATATTCTCGTTCTCTTCGTGTTACGCAACGTCGTCTTGCGTATGTTCGTCCTGCGCGAACCGTACGCGGACGGCCCGCGCGGTGGTGCCATCCACCGCGACGCGTTCGTCTCCGAAGGCGATGACCCGCCCGCCGAAAGCGCCACGCTGCACGACCCGCAGGCCCGCGCCCGGAGCCAGGCCGATCTCGCAGAGGCGGAACCGGTGCCGTTCATCCAGGTCGATGCCGTCCACGACGACGCGCATGGCGCGCGGGCAGTCGCGCAGCGTCATGATGGCGCCGCGCTCCCCCGTCCGACGTCGCACCGTGCTATCGACGCGGCGAGCATGCGTATTATCCATGTTTTCACACATAGCAGGAAACGAAGCAAAGCACAAGAGTGTTTTTCACGGAACTGAACCGCACCCCGTTTGTTGGACGTCGGTAAGTGGGATGCAGTCTGAGACCGCGAGGGGCATGCTCCGGAACTCCTCCGGGGTGCATCCCTCGAGTCGCGTTCGGCGACGCTTGTGTGGGAGCCGGGCAGCCAATATAATCGCAATGCCATTGCGGTTCACACACCCAATGCCGGTCTTATGGGCTATGTAAGGCTAATCTCGGTAAACTGGCGAAAGCGCAGATACGCAGTGAATTTCACATGAACACTGTTTTTTGGATTGATTTCGGTACAGGTAACGTACACTGGTGACAGCGTGGAAGGAGGTGCGTAATGGCGGCGTCTGAAATCGAACAATGGTGGATTGATAAGTTTCAGGAGAACCTGGGTCCGATTCGCAAGGTAGCCGGATGGACGACTCAGCAACTGGCCGACGAGCTGGGAGTCGCGCGACAGACGGTGTCTAACTTGGAGACCGGCAAAAGCCCGATGACCAAACTGCAGTATCTCGCTTTACGTACGGTGTTCAGCGCCGAGATCGCACGTCGTGAAGACCGCGATCTGGCACGCATCATCAAGACTTTGGTCGACGATCCCATTGAGCAACGCATTCGCGAACGGCGCGCCCAAGAGCAAGACGGCGAGGCCGTTGCCGACAATGCCCCGGTCAATACGGACGGTGGCAACGTTGCCGACAACGCCGCCACCGAGAAACGCAAGCCCAGTGCCGCCACATTGAAGGCTTCAAAGACTGCCGCAGCAGGCAAGCCTACGCTCAGCACGGCGATGCAGGCTCTTGCCGTCATCACCGGAGCGCTGGCCAGCGGAACCGCCGCCGGCATCATCACTTACTTGATGTTCCCGGACGGCGGCCCGAACAAGCGCTGAGTCACCAAAAATATCGAATCCGTTACTCGCAGGCCACGCCATCGTGATCGCGATCGAACTTGCTACTGTGTCCGGGCTGCCCCTGATAGATCGGAGCCGCTCCAGCCGCGCGAGCTTCAGAGCAGTTTGCATAGCACACATTCTGCTGTGCTTGTTGTTGCTGTTGTGCCTGCCGAGCGGCCTCCTCAGCCTGACGCTGGGCCTCGGCGTGTGCAGCAGCCTGTTCAGCGGCCTTTCTTGCAGCCTCTTCTTCGGCAGCCTTCGTAGCGGCCGATATACCGCACCAACGTTTCCCTCATTATCAACTGTCTCGAGTTGCATGAATGCGCCGTTTATAGGCCGAGAATTTCGTGCTTTTTTGCATCAAATTCTTCTTGGGAGAGAATGCCGATATCAACCAATTCCTTCAATTTTTTCATCGCCTCGACTTGTTCTTCCACAGACATGGATGCCGTGTGAGAGGCGGGAGCAGCGGCTTCCGGTGCCGGCGCAAGTGCCGGCGCTTGAACCGGGGCGGCCGTCATAGGATTGATGGATTGCGCCATATTCATACCAAGCAACATGCCACCATCGCCAAAGCCGTTGTCTTGGATGCCTTGCGCAATGCGCTGCTGGGCAGCCATATTGCCAGCGTGTTGGGAAACGCCCTCGTATGCGGCAACATTCATCTTATTCGAGGCGAACTGCTGCACGAGTTGACGTGATTGCTCGGTGAACTCGATACTTTCGATGCCCACACTGGACACTTCAAAGCCAAAACGCTCATTCCACGTACCGGCATTGGCCCGATCGCCGCGCACGCATGCTGCGATGTCATTCGCCTTGCCGGGCAATTGCGAAATGCGATATTCATTGGACAACGAATTGATGGACGCAATAAACGACTGTACGAATTCAGACAGAATCTGTCTACGTGGCCCTTCATCATCGAATGAATACGACACGGTAGTGGCAGGCACAAAGTTACGAACGAATCGAACTGGATCAGTGACCTTTAGCGACATGGATCCGCGTGCGCGAATTTCCAAATCGACGCCATAGAACCGGTCGTTATACACCAGCGGCGCAGAAGTGCCGAATTTGATGCCACGAATCTCACGCAGGTTGACGAAGGCCACATATTTGGTGCGACCCGGCTGGCCTCCGAAGGTGAATCGATCGGCAACCTGATTGAAGAACGATCCGATGCCGTCTCCGGCGAGCACACTGTGCTCCCCGTTGCGATATTCATAACCGCCCGACTCGGTGATGACGTTTTCGATACCTGTTTCAGAGAAAATGAACGCCGCAGTATTCTCTGGCACATAGATACGCGAACCATTGGTGATTATTCCCTCGGAACCGTGTTCATTCGAACCGCGATCGTTGTTGCTTCCGCGGGGAATGCCCGGCACAACGACGGTGTGTTCCGCGAACGGACCAGCGGTGATGATATCACGCCACAGGTCCGCGAATGTACCGCCGAGCGCGCCGGCGAACGCCTTAATAACTGCCATCTGTTTTTTCCTCGATATCTCATGCATATGGCCGATCTTGCGACTATGCAATCGCAAGACCGGCCGTTATGCTGGCATGTTGGTTATAGCTGCGTTTCGCGATCGCAGTATTCGCATCGAACGACTTCTTTGCGATGACCGGAAAGCGGAGCGCCACAACCTTCGCAATTCACCGAAACCACGGGTTCGGTAATCCCAAGCCCACTACGGAATGCGCCAAAAGTGTCTTTCAGGGTCCCGGCCAGAGCCTCCGTTCCGGGGATGGCCTTGTTGAAGACCGGCTCATCCATTGGCGTGTACTGTCTGCCGCGTATACCCATGTATCGTCATCGTTCCTTTCTTGGAAAACCGTTACCTCGATACGCCAGTCTGATCACTGGCCCACCGATGCGAGCTTCTGCGTGCATCGAGTCATGACCTCGGTGTAGTAGGCCGAATCCTCACTGCTGAGGGAGTTTTCGTCAATGGCGTCTACCTTCTGGGAGAACTCAGAGTAACGCTTCATCATGCCGGCATAGTCGGTAGCCATGCTGACCACATTATCGGATTTCTGATATTTGTTCATGAAGGCAACATACTCATCGATAAAGGCCTCGTAGCTGTCCATCGTGGACTTGAAGTCAGCATTGTCATTGGTGTTCTGCTGCGCCTTCTGATCCGAAGACTGGTCGCTCTGCTTGTTGGCATCGCTGGAATCAGTGCCCGTATCAGTGCTCTTATCATCCTGCTTCGCGGCGTCGCCGTCCGTAGACGCATCTTCCTTCTTCTTCGGAGCCTGGATAGTGATGGACATGATGGTCTCGTTGTCAGTGTAACGAGAAACGCTCACACTGTATCCATCGGCGTTCTTGGCATTGAAGATGTCAGCGGACTTGCTATAGTCCACGGTGAAACCGTTGTCTTGCACGGACTTGACGTAGTCGGCATACTGCTTGGCGTCGGTATCGCACACCTGGATGAAGAAGTAGTCCGAAGACTCACTTTTAATTTCACCCTTTGTGGATTTCGGCTGCGGCAGCAGCGCCGCGATATCCGACTCCGGCCATGAATATGCTTCGCACTTGGTGGCGAGCGATGCTTCCGCACCGTCACGAATTACGAACACGCCACCGATTACCAGACCCACAACGGTGATACCGACTGCCACCCAGGCCAGCACTCGGCCTTGCACCTTGCCACTCGGGCGGGTCACGTATACGGCGAAGCCTGAGAGCAGTGCCGGAATCACCGTGGCGAACAGCAGTCCGCCCCAGGATCGGCCAGAAACATCCACAAATTGGGCGAGTACGAACAACACTCCCCAAATAATGGCGAACACAGCCAGCTTGGAAGTCTTCTTCACCCCTTGTGCATTCGGAGCAAGCACGGCAGGCGCAGCGGCACCAGCAAAACCAGTGGCAGCACCGGCACCATGTGTGGCGGGTGCAGGAGCCACACCAATACGCTTGTCCAGAGCGGCGAGGAACTCATCAACGCGCTTGGCGCTTTCGTTTCCAGTCGCCTCCAGACGAATGGCGGCCCCTGCCGCACCCTGCGGGACTACGGTTAGCGTGCAGTTCACCCCATCATAGGAGTGGAAGGAAAACGCTCCGGTCTGGGTGTTTTCGTTATCCAAGGTAAACGTGGCGCCAGTAGTCAGCTGGTCGTGAATAACTTGGAACAGCTGTTGCGGACTGACCGCATATACACGATCAAATGGCGCGCCGGCGGGCCGCTGCGATGCCATAGCCGGAGTCATCGGAGTGGTGGTAGCACCATCAGACGCTACGTTCAGTTGGCCAGCCGGTACCGTATTCGGCACGGTAGGCGCATTCGCGCGATCTTCCGGTGCGTCATTCGTGCCTTCGGACGGTGGAACCGGCTGAGGTTGTTGATCAAATGGCGTTGTCATGATGCCCTTCTTTCCTTAAGCAGCAGCATTACCAGCACAGAAGAGGCAAGCCCGGCAACCGTTACGGTCAATCCGACTGCCATGGCAAGCCGGTATCGTTTGCTCATCATTGCGTCCCTTCTTATTGCTCGCTTTGCCCTGCGATACATCGAAACCAGTGTATGGCGTTGTTATTATGTACGCAAATTAGCTTTTTGTATGCATGTTAGCTTTATTGTCGATGCTTGATACCGCGCATGAACATCCTTTCCGCCACCGCACCCACATGGATGGCATCGACCATTGTCGGCGACACGCGCGGGCCATACATCAGCTGACAACTGAATTTTTCGGCGTGTTTTCGAAAAGTCGACGTCCTGTACGCTGGGAATCGAGCAACCGCGTACGATGGCGCAGCACAGCACCCGCAACACAGCGACAAGGAGCATGGGCAATGGCAGACATCCCCGAAGAACATTTGACCGAGGAACTGTTGGATCGGCTGCTCGCCAGCGCCAGCATTGAGCAGTATCTCGATGAGGGACTCGTCAGCGCACGCACGCTGACCGACTATCTGTTCGACCGTATGGAAGCCCATGACCTGAGACGAGCCGACGTGGTGCGGGCATCCGGCCTCAACGCCACAGTGGTTTATGACATTTTCTCCGGCAAAAGCCGCCCCGGCCGAGACCATGCCATCATGCTGGCGTTCGGTCTACAGTGCACGCTGCGTGAAACCCAACGGCTGCTTCGCCTTGCAGGCGTTTCTGAACTGTGGTGCAAACAACGGCGTGACGCGATTATCATCTGGTGTATACGCAACGGATTCGACCGCATCGCCACGGACGACGAACTCTACCGTTTGGGAGAGCCCACGCTGCTCCAGGCCGATTGAGGGACCACGACTCGGGTATAAGCCGGCGTAAGAGGACAAAAGGAGAGACATGGACGACAAGCAAGCGATGCATGCGATGAGCATCGACGATGCGTACCATGTCGAGCGTACGCTCGCTCGCGGACCTTCCGGCGTCACCGAACTGGTGAGCATTGACGGCAACGGCCCGTTCGTACGCAAGAAGATTCCCTCTCCCCTAGCGCAACGCAATGTGTGGGCGGCGCTCAGCGCCTGCCAGAGTAATCGTCTGCCGCGTGTGGAAGCGACGTACGAGCTGCCCGACCGGTTCGTCATCGTCTACGATTACGTGCCGGGCAGCACGCTTGCGCAAATTGCGGAGGAAAACGGGCGGGTTGCACCGAATGTGGCCGTGCAGCTTATCGACCAAATTTGCGAAGCCGTGCAGGAGCTTCACCAGCACGGCGTTATCCACCGCGACATCACGCCGGCCAACGTCATCGTGGCCCAGGATGGCGCGCATCTCATCGATTTCGGCATCGCGCGCATCCGGTCAGAGGCAAGCAACAGTTCACGGGATACCACGGCGCTTGGCACCTACGGATTCGCCTCGCCTGAGCAATATGGCTTTGCCAAAACCGACGCGCGTTCCGACGTATTCTCGCTGGGCCGGCTACTCGGATTCATGCTGACCGGCGTATATCCCGATGCCAGCGACTACGAACAGCGACTTGCCGATGATGCCGCAGTACCGGCTCGACTACGCGCCGTCATCGGCTATGCGTGCGCATTCGAGCCCAGCAAACGGCCACAGAGCGTCCAAGAGTTTCGCCAGGCGCTGTTCTCCCAGTCCAATCCGCCCATACCGAACGCATCATCGGCAAATCCGCCATCAATGAGAACAACGAACGGCAGCGCGTCGGCGTCTCGACTATTCCGGCGTCTGCACTTGAGCAAACGCGCCATCGTGCTGTGGTCCATTGCCGGAGCGGTACTGATAATCGCCGCCATTGCGGGAGGCATTGTGTTGGCAGGCCAACTTGGCATTATCGGGTCGGCAACATCACCCGATCCCTCGACACAATCCAGCAGCCAATCAACCGATAAGGCCGATGGCGGGCACTCCTCGAACGGGTCAGGAACCGACAATGCCAATGGCACGGGCGGAGCAGGCGGCACTGACGGCGCTGATGGAGACAATCAAGACACCGTCACCGACAATCCTCTGAAAATAGTGGAATCCGGCTGGTCGGCGGACCAGCAAGGGTATGTCCACTACGCTTTCGCCCTGCGCAACACCAGTAAGACCCAGCAGGTGCAGTATCCGCAGATTACCATTACGGGGCGGGCCAAAGACGGTTCCATCGTGTTCTCGCAGACGCAAGCACTGAATATGGCATTCCCGAATCAGACTGTATATGACGCCGGTCAAGCAGGCGAAGGCACCGCCCCAGAAACGGTTGATTTTACTGTGCTCAATCCGGATACATACAACGTCGCCAAGGCTCAGGGAACCGCCGCCTTCCCCATCAGTGGAATATCCAAAATAGACAACAGGGACGGCGGCACGACGTTCAATGGCGAGGTCCGCGCCGTGGCAGATGGATTCAAGCCATCTGATGGACAGCAAATCAAGATTTCCCTAGTACTGCGTAACGCACAGAACGCAATCATCTATGGAGATATCGCATTCGTGGATTGGCCGGGCAATGGCCGATCCACGCCATTCTCGATTACCGTCTACGATCTGCCGAAGTATGTGTCTTACGATCTGTATGCGCAAATCTGGTAGTTGACTTTACGTCTGGCAGGTGGCCGTCAGGTGCCTGTCAGGCCGCTGTTCGCGTCACCTGCGCACTGACGTTACGGCGCGCCTGGCCGAACAGATAGATGCCGATGGGCAGGGTCAGAACACCGCCGATGATGAACACCAGCGAAATCGGGATCACGTCGGCCAGTGGCGCGAAGATCAACATGCCGAGCGGCATTCCGAGCGTGCTCAGGGTGGTATCAAGGCCGAATACACGGCCCACCATCTTCTCATCGGCCTCGGTCTGGATGATGGTGCGCATCGGGCCCATGCAGATGGCCTCAGCCAAACCGTTCACCACATCAATCAGCAAATACGCCAGCAGATTGTGAACCACGCCAAGGCCAACGACGGAGACGCCCACCAGAGCGATGCCGAAGGCGACCACGCGCATGTTGTTGCGGATGAGCTTGGCACCGATGGTAGACATCAGCGCGCCGCCGAGCAGCATACCGATGCTCCATCCCAGCTCGTTGGCGGCGAGTTTATCGGAGGCGGTGGTCAGGTTGATGAATCCGAGATTCAAATCGATGCCCTCATATTCGCGGGTCATGAGCAACAGCGTAAGGTTCATCGGCGCCACGGCCACGAAGCACACCAAGGCGTCACCGAGCACCACGTTGCGCAGGTTCGCCCGGCGCCATGTGTAGCTGAAACCATCTTTCAAGTCAGCAAACACACGACGGACGCTGGCAATCAGCGAACGATCAGCATTGGCATCCGACATCGGTTCGAGTGTGGGTTGCCCGCTATTCTCCGCTTCAGCCATACGCCTCGCAACATGTTCCGCGCTCTTCTTCGGCGCTTTGATCAACGCCACAAAGCCGACGCCGATAATGGCCGTGGTCACATCGACTAACAGAATCGACCACAGCGGCACTGTGTTGATAAGCACAGCAGCCACCGCAGGTGCCACAATCATATTCGCCGAATTAATCACGCCGTATATTGAGTTGACGCGCAATAGTTTGCCCGAGGGAACAACATCCGGTATGAACGACTGCACAGCGGGCGTCTGCACCCCGCCTCCCGCCGAACGAATGAACAGCACCACGAAAATCATGGTCAGACTCGCCCATCCCATCGCGAAGCTCAGCGACAGCACGACGGTGACCACAGCAATCACCATATCCGGCAGCATAATCAGCAACTTGCGACTGTGACGGTCGGCCCAGGAGCCGCCGCAAATCGAGACGATGGCCTGCGGCACCACGCCAAACAACGTGGCCAGCAGCATGGCCGAACCGGTTTTAGTCTGCAATACGATCCACCACCAGATGGCATATTGCACAATATTGGAGCCCAGCAGCGAGAACGCCTGGCCGGTGAGTAGAAGCACTACACGGCGGATCCACGCACGCTCGGATTCCCCGTTGGCCACTGCTGCGGCATAGGCGGCACCGGGTTTGTTCGCGCTATGGACCGCTGCGCGCGCATTCGCATTGTCATCGCCGGAAACCTCGGGTGTTTCGCGCACAGTTGGTTCAGTTGTTGTACTACTAGAAGACATACGAGTGTTCTCAATTCTTCAATTCCACTACAAAGGTCACATCACGGCATACGCACGCCGACGCGCGTATGCGTGCACGACTCCAGCAACGAGCCGTACCCGCCGTTAGATGGCAGGCTTCAGTATCGTGACGCCATGCGTTAGCGTCACCATGCAACGATAGGAACACACTATTCGATAGTATAATCATGAAGGCATGACGTTGCCCTTGCGCAGGTGCCGTAAGACTCCGCGGACAAAGCAATGAGGCTTCCCCCGCGAGAAGGGAAGCCTCATATTCCATTCATTCTATTCAGCGATGATGGCGCCTAATCACCGATCATCCTTTGGGAACAGCGCATCGAAGGCATGTTCCATCACGGACTTACGGCGGATCACACCGACGAGTCTGCCATCACCATCCACCACCGGCAGTTTCTTGAATTGCTTCTTGGCGAGGATTCGGGCCACCTCTCCGACATGCTGGTCGGGCGTGGCGGCAACGACCTTGCGCGTGGCGATGTCCATCACCTTCTTGCCGGAGAGCGCCTGCACCTTGGAGGCCACGGTTTCGTCGTCGAACACCACCATCGTCGAACCGGTGCCGGTGGAGACCGTGCGGGATTCATAGGTGGCAATCGATTTCAGGACATCGCCGTCGCTGACGAAGCCGACGAGCCTGCCATCGCCGTTCACCACGGGAAGGCTGGAGACGTTGAGGCGGATGAACTCGCGCACCACATGCGTGATGTCATCGCTGTCCAGGCAGCTGTAGGGCTGATCGTCCATGATCCCACCGATGGACTGTTCCTGGGCCTGCTTGAACAGGGAGGAGGCGGGGGCCACGTATGCGCCGGCGTAGTGATGCTCGGCGGGCTGGCCTTCAGTGGTTTCGGCCGCGACTTCGGCGGAGGCTTGCGCCTCGTAGGCCTTGGCGTTGCGTGCGGCCTTCTCCTTGGCACGGCTGGTGACGGTGAAGATGCAGATGATCAGGGCGACCAGCGAGATGGCGGCGCACAGCAGGTAGGAGAACGCGATGCCGCTGGCCGTGGCGGACTTCACCCCCTGGGACATGTGCGAGGCGGTCACGGATGTTTCTGCGGTGACCAGAAGCGAGGTCGCAATGGCTGCCGCGATCTGGCGTCCGGTGTTGGCGATGGCGTTGCCATGGGCGATCATGTCGTTCGGCAAAGCGTTGACGCCCCAAGTGTTGATCGGCATGTTGGCGATAGCCTGACCGGATGCCTGCAATGCGCAGAACACGGCGACAAACAGCACTGATGTCCTGGTGTTGATGGTGCCGAGAAGACCAAGAGAGATGGTCATGAGCGCAAGGCCGCCGATGCCCACGCCGCGCGGGCCGAATTTGTCGAATGCGGCACCGGCGACCGGACTCAGGATGATACCGACCGCCGCGGCGGGCAGCATGACCATTCCGGTGACGGTGGCGGATTGGCCGAGCACATTCTGGATGAAGATAGGCAACGTCACGTTGGTTGCGGCGACTGCGGCGTTGATCAGAGTGACCAGAATCGCGGAGTTGCGGAAGTTGCGGGTGGCAAGGGTGTCAACGCGCAACAATGGCTCATCGAGCTTGACCTGCTTGTATACGAATGCGACGAAGGCCACAAGACCAACGACGATTGAGGTAATGACGACCGGACTGGCCCATCCCATCGTGGAAGCGGACGAGAAGCCATAGAGCAGGCCACCGAACGCGATGGTCGAAAGGATCACGGACAGGATGTTGAGCTTTGGGTTCTTCAACTCGCCGACGTTCTTGAGCATCATCGTGCCTCCGACAAGGATGACCAGTGCCACGACTGCGATGCCAATGAACATCGGGCGCCATCCGAAACCGTCAATCACCAGACCACCGACAACCGGGCCGATAGCCGGGCCGGCGGCCATGACGATACCGGCCATGCCCATGGCGGTGCCGCGCTTATCCGGCGGATAGACGAGCATCGGCACTACGGCGACCAATGGCAACAGCACGCCGGAGCCGGCGGATTGCAATATGCGTCCGATGAGCAACAGCACGAAATTCGGCGCGACGGCACACAGCAGTGTGCCGACCATGAAAGCGGCAAGGGCTCCGGCGAAGAGCTTTCGGGTGGAGAATTTATCAATCAGATAGCCTGAAATCGGCACCATGATGCCCGAGACCAGCATGTAGACGCTGGTCACCCACTGCACGGTGCCGGTGGTGATATTGAAATCACGCATCAGTGCCGGCAAGGCCGGTGACATGACGGTCTGGTTGAGCAGCGCGATGAACGAGCCGACGACGATCACGCCCACGACGATGAATCGGGTGTGCGAATCAATAGGCTTTACGGAACTGGCGGCGGACCCGAGTTCCGCGTTTTTCTGTGAGGTCACAGCATTTCCTTCTGTTGGTAACGTCATGTGTGGCGATCCGGCCCCATGCTTGTGTCAAGACGCGAGGACACCGATGAGTCCGGACGTAAAGGAAAAGCCGCCATCCGTTCCGCATTCATATACGGCAAACGATTCGCGGCTTTGCGTAAGTTGATGGCTATGGTGAGCGATTCATGCGACGTCGACTGCGGATGGGCCATCGGTACATCCCGGCATAAGGCGTGTCCCCGCTACACCAGCATCGAGAATAGGGCCATTTGTGGATTGGCAAACAGAACATTGCCGACGAACGACCCACGGCAGGCGTGTGCGATGAACATCGCGTAGCGATACAGGTTCATGGCATCTCCTTGATGGGTCTTCGTACGGCAGACATCGAGAAGCCTATCATCATTCAGATCGACGGCGAAACCCACGCATGCCCGACAATACACAAAATCTTTACAAAAGGATTGGGCTTACCGCATACGCTCCGCCTGAATAACGGTCCGGGGATGAATCAGGGGCGAGCTAAGGGTTGCATCTCGTGTTTCCGTCATGATTTCTGGCGAAGACTCATAATAGAACACACATTATGCTGCTGCAGCAGCCAGTCCTTGCAGAACAATGTCATGACAAAGGCCTGAGAAGACGACTTCTCAGGCCTTATCCGTACCGCTCCCCCAGTCGCTTGTAGCGACAGCTCCCCTCGAAGAGGGGAGCCAGAGAAACACTTACTTGGAGACGTTGAACTTGAACTCGGCATCTTACCAGTCTTCTTCGTCCCGCCTTGCCGCGGATATTCAATCGCATCGCAGGGTGACTTCCTCGGTCATTTGACAGACCGACCGACGGTCTGTATGCTTGACGGGGACATGAACGAAAGGCAGGCCATCCGCATGGCGCACGATATACATTCCGGAGACACCGAACGACGAATCCTCGATTCCGCCCGCAGGCTCTTCGCTGAAAAGGGCTACGAGAAGACGTCCATCCAGGACATCCTGAACGACCTGGGACTGTCCAAGGGCGGGCTCTACCACCACTTCAAATCGAAGGAGGCGATTCTCGACCGGCTGAACGCCGACGAGTGGGCCGTCACCGCGCGTCTTCTCGACAAACTCATCGAGCGCAAGGACATGAGTGCGCTTGAGAAGCTGCGCGTGCTCATCGTTTCCGCCGTGGACGCCCCCGATCATCTGGACCTAGTCCGTTCCCAGCTGGCGCTGCTCAAGGATTCCGCGTTCTTTACGGCGAACATGCGCTTCTGGTCGACGAGACTGCCGGAGTCCTTCCGCTCGCTCATCGATATGGGCGTGCAGGACGGCTCCATTCCCACGGCATACCCCGAGGAGGCGGCGCAACTGCTCTCGCTCCTCGGCAACTACTGGCTCATGCCCTGCTTCTACCCTGCCGATCATGCCGGCATGGAACACCGCATCCGCTGCCTCGCCACGATGCTCGACGCCATCGGCGTGCCGGTGTTCGACGAGACGCTCATCCTGCGGACGACCGAAGGGCTCACGGCCCTGACGCCGGAAGAGGATACAGCGTCCGCATAGGAGACGCGCCCGGGTGCGCCGCTTCTTGCACATCCTGACGTCACAGATGTCGAAGCGCTTCCGCGCCTTTTTCCTTGGGCGTATTGTTATCACAACAACAGACCGACGGTCGGTTTGTATATATGGCCGTGGCCAATCACAAGAAAGGAATCCACAATGACGAACGCACACGAATGCACGACCCAACCACAAAGAAGCCAAGCCGCTGATCCTCTTCGCACACGCGACTTCCGCCTGCTCGTCGCGGGTCTCGGCATATCGCTCTTCGCCAACCTTATGCTGCGGTTTGCCATGTCCATGTGGGTGCTTGACAAGACCGGCTCGGCGGCGGCGTTCGCCTCCATTCTCACTGCAAGCATCCTGCCCACGATTCTGCTCTCGCCCCTTGGCGGCGTGATGGCGGATCGTACGAACCGTCGGACCGTCATGGTGGCGCTTGACGCGCTTTCCGCCGTGACGGTGCTCGTCTGCGCGGCGATCTTTTCGGCCGCCGGTTTCAATCTGGCGGCGATAGCCGTGATGCAGGTGGTGCTCGCCGTGCTTGACGCGATGGAGACGCCTACGGTGCAGGCGGCGCTGCCGCAGATGTTCCGCTCCCATGGCGAGGATGTGATGCGTCGCGCGATGGCCGTGGTGAACGTAGTGAACCAGACGAGCACGCTCGTTCCCGCCGTGCTCGGCGGCGTGCTGTACGCGGCGGTTGGTGCGATGCCCATGATGGGCCTCACGATCGTGGGGTTCGGTGCGGCCGCCGTCGTGGAGTGTTTCATCCGGCTCGGCGCTCCCGACCGCGGCGACGCCGGCCGCGTCACCGCGGTCGACGACCTGCGCGCGGCCGGACGTTTCCTCACCCGCGAACGTCCTCATGTGCTGCATCTGGTGTTGATCTGCGCCGCGCTCAACTTCCTGGTGACGGGGTATGCGGAGGTCGGCTTCCCCTACATGGTGCGGACCGTACTGGGGTTCGGCTCCACGGCGTACGGCCTTGCATATGGTCTCGTGGGAGCATCCGGACTGCTCGGCGCGCTCGTCGGTGGGCGGGTCGCGAGGTCGCTGTCCATGCGGCGATTCCCGATGGCGATCGCCGCCTTCTCGCTCACCATCCTGCCCCAAGCGCTTGTCATGACGATTCCCGCAGGTGGAGTGATGCGACTCGCGGTGCTCACGGCGAGCACCTGCGGAACCATGATCGCCATCACCCTCGCGAACCTCATCGCCGTGCCGGCGATCCAGATGGGCTGCCCCGAGGACATGACCGGCAAGGTGATGTCGCTCGCGCTCTCCGCGAGCATGTGCGCTCAGCCCCTCGGACAGATCGCATACGGCTGGGCGTACAGCGTCCACCCGGCGGGCGCGGTCCTGGCGGTGACGTTCGCCCTGGCCACCGTGATGCTGCCGCCAGTCGCGCACGTAACGCGGCGGTTCTAGGACGGGATTCCATCATCTTCGCTCTGGACAGCTGAGACATCAAAGCCATGTGTGGATATGCAAACGGCCGCCATCAATCATGGTGATGTTGGCCGTTCGCGTCATCCCCGTACCGTAGGTATGAAAACGACCACTGTAATCGCACATACGACGATGGTGGTCATTGGATCAAGCGCCCCGGCGTCAGGCCTCCACGAGCGGGCGGATGTCGTCCAAGGTGCTGGGGTCGAAGGTCAGCAGATCGTAGTCGGTCTGAAGGTTCGCCCAGAAGTCGGGCGTGGTGTCGAGCGCCTTGCCGAGCCGCCATGCCGAGCCGCCATGCCATGGGGTGGTGATGCGCCGCCTGCCGTTGACGATCTCGCCGATCGGCGACATCGGCGTGCTTTGCCGTACCCGTCGAGGCGGGTGTGGACCTGCCAGACGTCCCAGATATGATATGCGCCGATGAGCGAAGCAATCGGACTTTGATTCGGAAACGGCCTTCATACCGCACTTGTCCATCACACAACCGGACTGAAACATGAACAGGCACGCAGTCACGGTTGCATAATAGGATTCAAGTCAATAGCAGCCTTCCACGCCTCCTCACAGTGCGCAACCCGGAAGGTCCTTTTTATTGGCGAACTCGACCGGTTTGGCCTATCGCAACAGTCGTTCGTTGAGGATGACAGGAGCGTGTTCGATTGACGGCTGCAACGCATCGAGCTGGTCGGACAGCTTCGACTCGTCGACCACCGGCAGTTCGAGCAGGGATCGTGCGGCCGCGTGCAGGTAGTCGTTCAACGCCTCGATGCGGCCCGGCTCCAGCGGGTAAGCTGGGTCGTCCTCCAAGGTGACGTCCAACGTTTTGCGCAACATCTCATGCTGCGCGCTGCCCATGATGGCCGCGCACTGGTCGCGGAACGTCATACGAGAATTTGCCGGCTGACGTTCGGACAGTACCTGCGGAATCCACGCGCCGCCCTCCCAGTCGGCGCGCATGTCGTTCTTGAACAGCGACATGTTATGGTCGAACAACGGCGCCGGACCCAGAATCCGGCCGGTACGGTTGTCGCGCAGGAACCCGTGGTTGTTGGCGTGACGGTCCTGATTGACGATGAGCGCGTCGAACACTAGCATCGTGCGCATCGCCTCGAACGATTCCTCGGACACGGCGCGTGCGGCGGCGAGGATCTCCGGGAACGACGCCAGCTGCGTCGCCGCATAGAACGGCACGAACGACACGTCCTTCGAGTTCATCGAACCGCACACCGACGCGAGCTTGCCCTTCCAACGGGCGATGCGGTAGTCGACCGCATTCACACCGAGCCTGCGCGCCAGCTGCGAGGCGAGATACTCAGAATACGGTTCCAAACCGGCGTTCGCATACCCTTCGGAACCCGCCTTCCACAGTTCCAGCCCACGTTCCGTATGCCGCCACGCCTTCGGGAACTGGCCGTCCGTCGTCCACTCGCTCGACAGGCCGATCGCATGCTTCTCGCTCGACGTATACCCCGTGTAGGCCACGATGGCGAGCGTCTCGTCCAACGGATTGTCATACAGATTGATGTCCGCGAACTTGAGGTTCTCACCGTCGCGTTCCGCCCAGAACGAATCGTTGACCGACAGTCCCTTGCACAGGTCGATGATCCCCAGCGTATCCGCAATGCTCAACCCCGCCTGCGCAAGAACCTGCGTGGCGAACTCACGATTCTTCGGAATCGTGCGCCGCTCCAGCCACGTCGTCAGCTTCGCATTATCCGGCTCCGGAGCCAACGGAAACGGCAGCAACGCGCGCTTCGACTCATCGAACCAGCAGACATGCGCCTCGATCTTGCCCGCCAGCAGGCCCTCGCCATACGACGCATCGAACCGGAGCAGCGGATCATCATAGAGCCGCAGCACGTAACTCGTCATATCCGGCCCCTCCAATCAAGCCCGCTCCAAAGTCATATCGGGCGATTCACATATGAAGAACAACTGTCTACAGTATAGACAAGGGCCTTGGAACGCGGGGGCTTCACTCTGAAGTCAAGTATTTGATACAATTTGGTGCAAAAAGATAGTAAATAGCAATAAGGAGTGGCTATGAGCATGCAGATTGCCACGCGAGTTGATGACGAGCAGGCTGCATTGTTTAAGGAGACGACCCGACAGCTGGGTACCACCCCGGCCGATGCCCTGCGTATGTTCATCAGCGCGTTCAATGATTACCGTGGGTTCCCCTATGAGGTGCGTTTGCCACGAAATGACGTGGAGCCGTTTGCGTCCGAGCGGGACGCTACTGAGTATGCCAGTCGTCTCGCCTTGAGGATGTCCGATGAAACGAGGTGAGATTCGGACGTTGCAGGCCGATGGCTACGCCAGCAAGCCACGGCCGGTTGTCATCGTGCAGAGCGATGCCGTCGATCGGTTCGATTCCGTCATCACTTGTCTGCTGACCTCATACGATTCCTCCGACATCGACACGCGGGTCCGATTGGAACCAAGTCCGGAGAACGGCCTGAACAAAGTGAGTTACGTGATGACGGACAAGATCGTCACCGTCGACCGCAAACTGCTGGGATACCAAGTCGGCGTGGTTGATGATGCAGCCATGGCGAATATCGGCCGTCAGCTCATGCGGGTTCTAGGTTTGCTGTGACGTTTGGGATGGCTGGCGGGCGTGCGTCTACTTGTGACATCGTTTATGCACCCTTGAGGCCGTATGATGATGGCGTCGAATTCAAGCTCTCCCCAACGTCTAAGAAATGGCTTCCTTCATATTACGGTCATACGACCAACACCATATGAAGGAAGCCATTATGAATGGTCTAACGGCAATCAGCTTCTCATACGTGATTGCCAGTCATTCACCGAATCAGCCGCGGTTGTCGAACATCTGCAGCAGCATCTTGCTGGGTTCGACGGCATAGACGGTGTGCGGCAGACGGGCGCTCAGGTAGACGATGCCGCCGGCCGTAAGCTCGACTTCACGGCCTTCGCCGCCGACGCGCAGCTTGCCTTCCAGCACCTGGATGATCACGGGCATGGCCGCGGTGTGCTCGCTCAGTGCCTGGTCCTTGTCGAAGCCGAACAGCACGGCGCGCAGGCCGTCCTCGCGCAGCACCGTACGGGAGACAGTGGCCTCCTCCTGAATATCGATCAACGAGGCCAAGTCTTCGATGAATCCAAGATGCGGCTCGGTCGAAATGGCGTGGCCTTCGGCGTCGTGGGCGTCGTGCTTGCAGGCGCAGTGCTTGGCCTCACCCGCTTCAGCGGCCGCGACTTCGCCATGCTTGCAGCGGCACTCCTTCTTCGCGCCCGGCTCCGCGGCCGCGCCCTCGGCGTGCTCGTGCTTGCAGGCGCAGTGGTGTTCGCCGTTGGCGGCAGCCGCCTCGGCTGCCGCGGCGGCTGTCCCCCCTGCGCGCCGG